>Ga0315310_10001698_pt1 | contig 13929 bp, 17 predicted proteins | sample TDP5_MG_FD_203630 | JGI IMG/M metagenome (GOLD analysis project Ga0315310, IMG submission 203630) | Freshwater sediment microbial communities from Lake Towuti, South Sulawesi, Indonesia - TDP5 | ecosystem: Environmental > Aquatic > Freshwater > Lake > Sediment | place: Indonesia: South Sulawesi... | reverse complement strand
GACGCCGAGATCTGCGGTTCGTTATGGAGTAGCGGAGAATGGACGTGTAGATGTTGCGCGGGGTGGAATCAGCAGCGAACACGAAAGGTTTGCTGAGATTCTACGACAGAAGATCGGAAATCCAAACGCACAGAACGACACTATTTTTATAACAACGAAGATGGCGCCGTTCGAAGGAAAATATCCGCTGGGACATGAGGTCCTAAAAATCACGCGCACAGACTTTTCATACGATCACAAACGGAAATTGGTGAATCCAGCCGCTAACCTTTGGACCGAGGCTAGTGACTCAGTTACTTGGACCAACATCGATGAGTTGCTTGAATATGTTACAGCGACCTCGAAGACGGGGAAGCATGAAACACTTGAAACCCTATTCAACCGAGTCAAGGCGTCTCAAGGTAAAGTTGGGCGTCCAAGAGTTGTGAATGACTGGGATTTACTGGAGATGTTGAAGATGCTTGTAGAAGGTGCGTCGAAATACGAGGTGGCCCGAAGGTTCAGAGACAAGTATAGTCGGATGACGATTTATCGAGTATTATCAAAAATCTAATCTCAGTGAGAGCGCAAAAACACTATTTTTGGTAATAGTCTAAGGCGATATGCCTCTTTGTTTGTCCGAAGAATTTTTTATACTGAGCGTAAAGGCGGTTTGAGTGTTGTCTAAGTGGCAAGAGTCGTTAAGGCGGTTGAACTTGAAAGAGGCAAGCGTTAGAGCATACATTTCGTCAGGTGAGGGTTTCGAGTCGTGGTTGCAGTCCAACAAGAAGATAGACTTGGACAGCCTGATTGACGGAGATTTGGAGACAGCTAAGGCGGCGGTCTTGGAGTATGTGAGGTCTTATCTCGGTGGTTCTTCGTCTCAGAATCGTGGCGTGATAGGTCACATCTCAAGGATCTTTAGTGCTTGCGGTCGTAAGTTGCCGTTCAAGGAACTTGTTAGTGAGGTCTGACGGTAACAGTCAGAAGGTTAGCGTCTGCTGAGGTTGTGCGGTCGTCCGTTGTTGGTTCGTCCAAGCATTCTCTAGCATCAGGACTGTAACACTCGCCAGAACATCCAAGCGCTATCAATCCCTCGCCGTTCTCCTTCTGAAGAACACTCGGTATAACGCAATAGTGACAGTAACCGAACCGATCAATATGGCGACAGCCACCGATCCAGACATTTCCCACCCTACTTGTCGAAAGACAACATAGCATCCGAAATATAGAAGCGCGAAGACAACCACAGAATACTTCGCTATCCTTCCAAGGTTTGCATAGGTTTCTTCTGATACGATTTGAAAGATTTTGAATCTGACAATTGCTTCGTCTAGCAAATATGTGAGACCCCAGCCACAGAGCATAAACAATATCAGGGATCTCGGTGGTCCACTCGTGTAAGGAGGAACAATAACAGGCGTGTCTCCCTTCAACAGATAGGGAAAGACGAAGTAAAGAGCAACCAATGTTACCGCCATAGCTATATATGTGTGTCTAGTCATTCTCATCCTAGACGCAATATCTCTTCTGATTCTCTTTCCAGCATCAGACTCAGGAAGAATTATCTCTTGAACAACCGTGATTGATCTTGCTTGATGATCTGTTTGTAGATCGTTAACAGCCTGCCTGACCCTTTCTAAGTCGCTCTCTAGGACAATTTCAGCTATCGCAGGAATAGTCAGCCTCTCAAGTCTGGGGCTAGGTGCAGATGCCTGATGCGAGATATAGTCCAACACTTCTTGTTTTAGGACCTCCCTTGTTCTTGGTCTAGACATGAGAATCCCTTTGCCCGCCGACTACCACTATAGCACCGCATGTCATTAATGCTTTGTTGGACCAGAACGTGGTTCGCCTTGATTATTAGTTTCTGGCGACAGCAAGTCGAAGTAACGTCTTAGTTCAGGTTCTTGCGCTCAATTCATCCTTGATGTATTCTAATTCGAACCCTTCGCCAATCTGATAGCCAGCTGATCTGAGATCCCTCGTGAAAGCATTTGTCTTATCCACAAAAAGCAGCTGCCTACTTTTTACCTCTCGGAATTTCCGTATTGCACTTTCCGTTGCTCCGCCGAATTTGTTGACGAAGTGTATTGTTGCGATAATGACTTTGACATAATGTTCATAGACCAACCTCTTGAACCCGAGAATTAGATCAGCCAAATCCTGTTTCTGTAGGATCTTGGGGTTCTCAATGAACTGTTTCAGTCTTTCGGAGAACTCGTCAAACCAAGCATTGATCAGTTCATAAGAACTTCTTATGGACTCTCTTTGAAGACGTATCTCCTTATCGCGGGCAGCTAGTTCTGGCGCGTTTGGTGGAAAAGAGACTTCTGCTATGGTCACCATCCGAATATCTTTATCCTGACTGTCTGCTCTCAATGCCAAGTCGTGGAAATCATCCGCTAGTGCTTTCAACCTCCTGAGATAGTCTTTCACCTCTTTGATTTCCTCCTTCTCTGGCATAGTCTCAGTTATTTGGTATCCGACGGTTGGTATGGTTTGAGGTTCCACCAAAATTCCTGTCGTCCTCGGTTGACCAGCCGCCCTCTCTATAGCACGCAATGCGTTCACGAGAAATATTATCCCAAGTACCAAGAACCCAAATGATAATCGCCAGTATTCGACCGTACTTTCATCGTATAGCAGTATCGGATACCTGAAGATACCCGCAGCTGCAAGCCCTATACTCATAGCAAAACAGAGACTGGGCATGAGGACTACGTTTTTCAGGGAAAGACTGGACAAGACGCTTAAGAGGTTTCTGCTTTCTTCTCTCACTCCATCAACTTGCTTTTCTGATTCTTCATAATCTTTGATTTCGCCCCTTTTGATTCTCTCAGTCGCCCTTCGCCTTATGTCGTCGATCCGTGCCTGTAGCCTTGCCTTTTCCGATCCCAATAGTGATATTGCGATCGTGTACGCCGTTATCGTTACAGACACCAAAGCGACTCCTATGGTTATGAACACTTTGTAGACTTCAATCATCTGATCCATTGATATCGCCGTCTTCCCCAAATAACATCGAGTGTGCCCTTCTACTAAAGATTTCCGCGGGGGTCTAGGTCAACACTGTGAGGTTTGCCTTGTCGTAGATCGCTTTGAGTTGGTTTGACGCTAGGCTTGACTCAGAAAAAAGAAAAGAGGGATTTTTGGTGTTGGGCGTTCTCAATGACTCGAAGCTACTCCACGAGCTTGCTGGCCTCTTCTCCCGGTACCGCCACAAGAGTTTCAGTTGAAACAAGATCTGCGAATCTCAGCAGACTTTTGATGGCGGTCTTCTCGTCGGGGCCCTCGACTATGGTCACTCCATCGTACCTGCCCAGCGTCCAGTGATGACTCAGGATCTTGCCGCCTTCCTTTGCCATCTGCTCGAAGAGTCTCTGACTTTCCGCGAGCATTTCCTTTGTAGGCTTTTTCCTGAATCTCCATAGAGTTATGAAAAGCATTTCATTTCCCCACTAGATGATTGCCACTCGTGACATAAAACCATATCCACAAACGTCGAAGAGAAGAAAAAGAGGGGGTTTAGGTCAGTTTAGAGCTACTCTACGAGTTTGATGGCTTCTTCTCTAGGAACTGCGATAAGAGTTTCTGTCGATTCTATGTCTCCAAGTCTCATAGCCGTTTTCATTGCTATCTTCTCATCGGGTGCCTCGAATATTGTGACAACATCGTATCTCCCCAGTGTATAATAGATATTCAGATACTTGACACCTTCTTTAGTCGCTCTTTCTATTACCTTTGTGGCTTCGGCAATTGCTTCCTTTGTTAGCTTTTTCCTCACTTTACAAAGTTTGATGAAAATCATCTTTCATTTCCCCACCACACTCTTGCCGCCCTTGAGATATAACCATGTCTGCAAAGGTTGAAGAGGTCTAAGTCAGCTCAGAACTCGCAAGTCTGCTTTGTCGTAGATTCGTTTGAGTCGTTCGGGCGAGTAGTCGTTGTAGTGTCGTCCAAGGACCGTCTTTGGCACTCGTCCGCAAAATGCGTCGATAATCGATTCTGACACTCCAAGTTCGCTCAACTCGCAACAGAACCAAAGTCGCAAAGTCTTCGGTGTAAGATAGACCCCAGACCTCTTACTGGCTCTCGTAAAGATCCGCTTCAAGGTGACTGGCGCAATTGGAAACACTCGACGGTCTGTGTCACTTCGGCTCTCCAAGTAGCGTCTTAGGTAAGTCTCGGCTTCTTGATTGAAGCAAGTTGCCCAAGTGTTCTTAGTCGTCCCTGTCATGTGTGCGTTCTTTGGTATGATCAATCGATTCGGGAGATCCACTTCGTCTAAGGTCAGAGTCAACAATTCGTTTCGACGCAGACCAGAACTCGCAAACAACAAGAACAAAGCTCGGTCTCTGTCGCAATCCAAGACATCAAAGAACTTTCTCAGGTCCTCCTTTGTGGGCGCTATTTGTGGTGTGTAGACCCGCTTTGGAAACCTGAAGCTCTCGACCACGCTTGGCATTTTCATGAAGTCGCGGAAGAACACTTTCAAACCTTTCAGAATGTTGGCTCTAGTGCTGGCGCTCCGATCTTGGAAACTTAACAAATAGCCTCTGATATCTTCCGCACTCACTTGTCTAGGGTCTTTGCGAACTGACTTCAAGAACCTTCTTACTTGATACGGATAGCCCCAATCGTCGTCTGCTGTTCTCTCTGCAAGTTGACGGTCGATTCTACAGAAATTCTTGAACTTCGACAACAAATCGTCGAGCGCACCGCTTTGCAATTCGACGGAATTGCGAAGATCGCCTTCTAAGTCGGGGGTCGCGGGTTCAACTCCCGCCGGGCCCGCCATATCATCTGGGTTCAATAAAACTTATACGGCAGAGCACTGTCTGTGCAGTCCGATAAGCCTACTAGCGTTTACCTTGGTTTTCTCGACACAGTCAATACACTCAAGTATGATACAGAAGTTTATCCACCTACGAGGTTCGTCTCCTGTTAAAACGTTTGAAAATAGCCAATCTCTTGCCGCAATGTGTTCTCTGAACGCGGCTTCAACCAAATGTCGAATCACTCTTGTTCGTAGTATTTTGCCCAGCACATATGACGCGTCACGACATCTTGCCCTTTGAATCAGAACTCTATCCGGCATCTTGACGTAGAGATAAGCCGTGAGATAATTCCAAACCCCGGTCATTATGTCTGCGGTAACGTCAGCAAGATCATCGAGAATGGCGCTGATTTTGAGGAGTCTTCGAACCATGTTGACAGACTCATTGAGCGCATCCGATCCAAGATGGCAAGTGTCCTTGAATAGGGCGCTTACGAGGAAAGGTTCACAGCCTATTAAGGTTGACTTGTATAGAAGCCGTGATAGTGTGTTGGAAGTAGGACGATAGCTTTCAAACTCAAGTTTACTAGAATCAAGATAATAAGATATGATCCCCCTACGGTTGTCGAGGAATTTTTCGAGGAAGTACCCGCTACGCGTGATGTCCCCATGTCCGACGATTCTGAACGAATTGTACATAGACCTTATGATAGGTGAGCAGGCATGAGGTTTGTGTGTCCGGAACGAGCCTCTTAGGTCTTGGCAGACTTCTCTTAAGGACCTAACGAAGCATCCATTCCCGGCCTCATCTATTAGATAGTCTGTTGCTAGGTTTATCAAGCCGAGGCTGGCAGATAGGTCGCCTACCATGGAGTCATATAATGACCCGCCGAGCCCACGATAGAATGCGTCTCCGATTGCACAAAAATGACGGCACGTGTTGATCGCCCTTGAGAAATATTGTGGATCAAGATACTTCAAAATATCTTCTTTCAATATCCTCTTCATCGACGCTGCCAGAACGTGGTCGTCCGTTAGAAACACTTTCAGGAACGTTTGAGGTAGACCTTCATCCCTTAGTAGCTCTAGCAACCCGTAGTTCTCCATACTACTCGTCAGCGCGTTTCTTACCTCAATCAAGTATTCATCAAGGGATTTCCTTGACTCAAGAGTCATCGTTTCATTCCTTCTCGTCTTTACGCTGTCTGGTCTTGAGAAGGCGAGACAAGGAGTTCACGAATAAAGCTCTCTTCAAATCATCTCTGCACACATTTGCTAGGAAACGTTGTGTATATGCAAACATGCTTTCAATGGCAATGCAGTAGTCGCTAGGAAAGGAGCCGATGTCGCCGCGCTCAATTAGATTATGAGCATAACAAACGTTAGGACAATGTACTCTGACAGCGCACTTCTCGCATATTGGGTTCCAACGCTTCTGGGCCCTTTCCAGTTTGTTCTTGACCGCAAGAAACTTTGTCGTACCCGGGGTGAGCACGTTTCCTATTCGGAGATCAGCGACTCCTACTAGTGTCTGGCATGGATAGATATCACCTTGAGGTTCTACTGCGAATAGCTCACTTCCAGCCCCACAGCTTCTGTCTCCCGGCTGCAATGTTGAAAGTAGGCTCATCAATGTCACTTGCTCAATTAGAGGGCTGCATGTTAGTAGTGAATTCAGGACGTACTTGTGGAGTTCCACGATCTGTTCCTGGAATTCGTCCGGCGGAGCTCTAAGGGATGAACCTGGAGGAAGGGAAGCAGGGTGCACTATTACGGAATCAAACCCGAGCTTCTTCGAAAATGCTACTATGTCAACGATCCTCCCATGACGTAACGAATTGACCGTAATGGTCACTTCCGCGTTGAGGGATTGCAAAAGGCCCCTTCGCCGGATATCTAGCAGTCGTCTTACGTTTCTCTCTATTTTGCGGAAGGTTGGATCGTTGCGGAGACCACGCCTCTGTTTGTCATGAACTTCGGGAGGTCCGTCTATGCTTACGGTGACGTGGAAGCCGAACTCTGCTAGAACCTCAAGAAACTCCTCAGATAGCTCATATCCATTTGTCACAAGTGAAAAATCCAATGGCACGCGGCACGCACTAGACGCTCGTGAGGCTATGTGCCGCACTATGCTAGGGAAAAGAGATGGCTCCCCGCCGAATATGGAAATCTGCGGCCTTTGGTTGAACGAGAAAATACCTTTGTTGAAGAACAAATCTAGTGCCTTGTCTGCGATCTCAGTTTTCATTCGTCTTGGTCTACTCGTGAAGCCTCTTTGATATTCATAGCAGTAATCGCATCTCATGTTACATGTGTTCGATGTGAGAAGAACGAGCTTCCTTAGCATCAACACTAGGGATCACACAGCAGGGGGGGGCGGTGCATTGCAGCAATGCCGTCGTACAGTGTAGCCGTGACTTGCTACACTACTTCGTCTGCGGTGGCGCTTCCTCTTCGGGGCTCATTACGTTACAGACCCAAATGCCACATCCCGCGCGAGTGATGGCTTTCTCGATGATCTCTGGAGAGATGCCGGCTGCTGCAAGCGCCTTCCGGATTTGCTCTGCTCCAGCGCTTTGCATAAGTAATCTCCCCTTCAACTTAGCTCAGCAAGTACTCATAAGCTTTTCTTGAACAGGTTTTGTTGCGGCCGGTGAGTCCCGGCCGGTTCACTGCAAAGACCGTTCCTTTCCAGTCGCGCAATTAGTTGAACCCGCACGTTATCGGCAGTTCAACTCCCGCCTGGCCCGCTCATCTTCTGAATCGGGCGAGTCGGCACCATGCGGTTCCTAGGACAGAATCGCCGAGACATAGCCGATATATCACTCAGGATTGATCTCTGAGCGCGCTCTCGATAAGTTTATCGAGGAATGGATCTTGATGCAGGTTCCATATCTCCATAAGACTCCCATGCGTAGGGAGCATCTACTCGCCGTGCTGCGTAGATTCTTCTTCCATCGGTTCGTACATTGATCATCCCATGCAGTCTGCGTTTGAACAACAGTCTCAGCTTGCCAAGCGTATCGTCATCTAAGGCTTTAAGTTCATCTTCACTAAGGTCAATATCTCTCAAATCATCATCAATGTCCTTAAACATTGAAGCGATCTCCGTTGAAAAGATCAGAGGCTCTTTAGACCTAGAAGCATTACCCGCACCACCTATGAAGTTAGCTCTGGGATGGCCGTGATCAGGGTCATCCCCAGAAGAGATTACTGTTATCTGTGGGTTCACTGCGTTGAGCCATTTCCTATAATATTCATGGCTGCCGTGATGAGGGGCCTTTAGAACATGGGCGTCCATCTTGCCTACAAGAGTCTGGTCTTCCATCAGGTACTCTGCTCCCCTTTTATTAAGGTCCCCAGGTAGAAGAAATGAAAAAGCGCCATATGTCAATCTGATCACTACCGAATGGCCGTTGATTGTATGAGGAGTATCACCAAGCCAACGATAAACTAGTTTGTTATCTCCCGTTTTCTCTAACCTAGGGCCCAATACTTCTAGCGATATCCTTGGATCACCAACATCGACCTGAGGGCCTGAACTATAAACGGCATGATAATGAATTCCTCCCTTGTTCTTGATCGCCCTCTTCCAGTCAAGGAACGTATCGGATAACACATCGTCATCAAGCTCATCAAGCGTATTATGCCGTGTGACCAAGAACTTGTCTCGATCGCCGATGAGGTCGCCGAGCTCCTCATCGTAGGCGTTTTCCTTGAAAGTGGCGATTCCACTATGAATGATCTCTCTAACCTCTATCTTTCGGTTGTCGATTATCGGTATCAGACCTTTTATGTGGTCTTTATCGGCGTGGGTTAGCACGAGGAGATCAATCACAATGGGGTTTCGAGGATCAACCTCGGACAGTCGATACTTCCAAGCAAGAAAGCGGAGCGCCCTGCTTGTAGGCCGAGATCCTGACTGATCATTCATACCGCCATCGACTAGGATCTTCTTCTGGCCCGGAGTGACAATATATATGGAGTCGCCTTGTCCTACATCTATGAAATAGAATTCCAGAACGGGCTCTGTCCCCAAGTGTTCCTTTTCTACCCAGCCTTCTCTCTTTCGAAAAACGACTTTCTCTCTATTGTTCTCCTCGATCCCCACAGTCTTGACTTCGTCACCGAAGATGAGCACATAGCTTCTTGATCGGCCACTAGAGGCTTTGTAGAAACTGGAAGTTTCTCTGTTAATGTATCGCTTCGCCAATTCAATTCCTTCTTTTACAGTACGCTCTCTATCGAGAAGCAGATGTGATTCTACTGCCGGATTGTTGCTTCTTTTGGAAGATCTCTATCCAGTTTCCGTCGGGATCTGCTATGTATGTCCACCGTGAGTTCTTCGTGTCTCTTATGTACGATATAGGCTCAATCCCTTTCAGCTTCAGTTCGGAAAGGGCCTCGTCTAGATTTGGAACTTCGAAAGCTATATGGTCGAGTTCATCGCCTGACCGATATTCTTGACCTGCATACCAGTTGATTTCAAGCCAATGGTCTGACCCCTCTGACTTCACAATCGCCAATTCACCATTGGTCTCTGGAACCCTGATCCGAGTTGATAACCTCATTCCCAAGACATTCAAGTAGAAATCCAAGGCTCGGTCGAGGTTAGTCACCTGTATAGCTGTATATCGCAGAGAAAACTTCACCAATCTCTGATTCTCCAATCAAACATATCGTGCCTTCTCCCTTTTAGCATCGCCCTCTGCTACAGCCTGCTTGTGACCCCACGTCATCACTGGGACGCGAATTCACATGCGCAAATCCGCTCCAGCAAGATCAACCCTCATCTATCGATGGAGAATCCTTGCCGACTTCTTGCTTATGTTCCGCAATGAACTTATCCTGTTGGTACTAAATGTATGACGCAGCAACGGCACCCTGGCGTCTTCTTTCTTGGATCGCCATCACGTCGCTTTTTGGGCAGGCCGCTTCCCAAAATCTTTCTAATCCATGCGTTATCGCAGGTTAGCCTCCGACGGATAGATCTCAAAATGCCATCAGTGCCCAAGAGAGTTCTACCATAGACCTTAGCTAGTCCACCTGACTTCAAAATACGTATCAACGGGTGTAATATTGAGAAGAGATATGTTCAGAGAGATACTTGGAGAGATAGCTTGTGGGACTTCGACTGCATGCATGAGGTGCAAGACGGTGGGAAAGGGTAAGCCTCTTCTTCTTGAGCCAATTGAAGAGAATCCTGTCGTCATGCTCATATCACAGGCCCCGGGTCAAAGCATCGACTTCAAGGAAGTTCGCTCTTGGCTCTTCGAGGGATTCATACCTCGACTCTTCGACAAGATTGACAGGAAGTTTGACTGCGTTGAAAGCCATCCCTATTGGAAATGCTCTGCTGCCTACTGGACACACCTAGGCAAATGCTTCCCCGGTTCTCCGATAGGTGGTCATCTCCCTCCTCCGAAACATTGTGCGGAGACCTTCTTGTGGAGAGAACTTAAGGCAGTAGGGCCGAAGTTGGTGATTGGGTTAGGCTGTGCAGTCTGGGCTTTTCAGGGAACACATTCAGGAACCGACAGATAGCAAGCTGACAGATTCCATTAGACACATGATAGACCACTCAAAGAGGCCAATTCTTCTGTGTAGAGACCAATTACACTTTGAGTTCGTGCCTCTTCCGCACCCGGGTAAGAGTGGGCGAGCATATTGGCATAGGGCTGGAATGAAAGAGATAGAGGAAAGAGCCATTGGAATTCGTCGGGACAAGATAAGGCAAGCGACAGGATCGACCTAATCGGACGTATCTGCCCCAACTCCCTCATAGTGAAAGACAAGCCACAGGTATTCCACTGCGCACAGTGTACCGCTACCTAGCCAGCTGCAAGAAAGACCTCACCCTTGAGGGCCGGGAGTAGCTCAGAGTGCGTAGGAAAAGGAAGACCACCCTAGCCCCTGACTGTTTTCCCAAGTTTTTTCATGTCATCTATGGGAGTTCGGCTTATGTTTTGTCGCTTCCCTTTTCTTTCCTTCTCGAGGAGTTCCAAGACCGACTTCCCAAGTTCCATCTGCTTCTCAACCAGATCTTTCGAAGGTCCTCCTTCAATTCCAGTAGTGTCTATCAATGTTGAGAAGAATGTAACTACCATCATCTGCGTGTAGGTTCCAAGAAGTGGAAGGTCTCTCCAGAATGTCGCAAGAAACTGCTCTGCAGGACTAAAATGGCGACTGCCCGTGAACGCTGACATGATCGCTGGCGTGCTACATGAGCTGGTGGCCGAATCTATCGCATCAATTAGAAGTTGCCTTCTCCGTTTGGTCTCGTGCCATTCACGGATACCTTGTACACCCAAAGCGCCGATGAATCCGATCAGACCGCCAGCCAGAGTGTTCCATACACTTTCGGGTATCATAACAACGCACCTCCCTCTACTGAACGCCACTACCCATAAGAACCTGAATGATACTGCCCCTTTATCAAGAAGTAGCTATCGGCTACTAGCTATCGGCTATCACGACTCCATTCGCGTTATAGACCCTGACAAATGGGCTGTTCTTAGAAATCGCGGGAGTCCAACGCGCGCTCTGGCTATCTTGCTCCTCACCCCTTGGCTAATCCTCTCTTCAATCGTCTGCATTAGTCCGGGCGCCCGCTTGATTCTTCAAAGACAGGATTTCATGGACAGCCTTCTTCGCGGCCTTGACCGCCATATCATGATCTTCTCGGTGCAAGTTCCGTTGTTTGTTCTGCGGTGACCAGTGATAGAGGACATGACACTTTAGACCATGTTTGGAGTCGACAAGATCACGACGCCTAACCAATTCGACGAGATCTCTGTTTGGAAAGAAGTAACCGGCCGCGTAACTTCCGAATATGAGGATGAGGCTGAGGGTTGGCTTGATTAGGCTAATGGCATTTTCCATGAACTTAGAGGTACAATGCCCACGGTTGCCGCCAAGTTCTTCCGCGCAATTCGCTCGGTGTATCCAGAAGAAATTTCGTGGATTGAACTCTTTTGAGATGTCCAACCAGTCTTCATTGCACCATCGCTCTCTGGCGAATACCGGCGTCCAACGTCCCTGTAACGTTCCTTTTGCCATGACGACTCCCAGCGCGGGTCTTGCAGTGGTACCTACATACTCCGTCTTTGGCGGACTGTCGCTAACAACAAGAATCCTTGATTGCGCGCTTCCAAAAACACATGGAGTAAATCGGTTCAGTATCTTGCAGTCCTCGCATTTCCTTATCGAGCATAGTAGCTCTTCCACCTGTTGTACTCTACACTCTTCTGACAAAATGCCTCAGCTCGTCAGGCATTAGGCTCCAGAGCGCTACATTTCTTTCTGGTAGCGCGCAAGATTTCCTCGTCCAGGCGTGGAAAGACATCGAAAGATAAATGAAGCTACGGTTGCCGTTCAGCCGCACGACGCTTAACACTGATTTCACTGCATCTCGTAGCAACTGTTGCCCGAAGGAGAGATCCCAATGCGTCTGAGTCACGATATGCTGGGGCCTGCGAACTGATGACTCTGCCAGTCTTCAGAAGCTTGGTTAGGACCCATTTAGCCGATCGCTTTCTCACTGGGTCAAACACTCCAAAGGCCGTTCCCCCGATCTTTTCTCCGGCTCCTTTTTGAACCAGAGAGAAGCAGGGTATGTCAGTCAATCCATCTCCCACGTAGATCATGTTCTGAAACGGGATTGGGCGCTTATCTAGTGGTACATTCTCGTTCACAAGGTATGGATTCCGTCTGGTCCTAGAAGGTTTGAAGCCCTTGTTTATTTCGAATAGGTACCTCGTCTTCTCCGTAAACGTAATGCATCGCTTGATGTACTTCAGGACGCCGTTATCAGAGTCGCCAGCAAGTTGGGAGCCATAGACCGAACCGAAGTACTTTTGGATGATACCGCTGCCTTCAATCACTTCTTGCAGACCGCCGGAGATCACATAAAACTTAATGTCAACGCCTTTGTATCGCTTCACTCTCTTCTCTAGGTCTTCGAAAAGACCTGGAAGACCTGGGTAGAAATCAGCGTCCAATCGTCGGCCAAAATCGTGCAAATCCTTCTTTGTGAGTTCACCTAAGGGTTTGCCACATCCGATATTGTCGAGCATCGCCCTGAGATAGGCAAGACTCGGGTCATAGCCCTGGCAAACAAGTTCCTTCACTTCACGGCGCCAGAACTTCTTTGGATCCATTCCATGCTCCTGAAGAAGTTTCGTTGTCGAATCTGGGACCAAGGTATCATCGAAGTCAAAGATGACTGCGAGTGTTTCGAGAGTGCTACTCATCATTCTCCACAAAGCAGTACGTCTGGTCTCAGACTATATAGCATTGATGACGAAAAACCTGTCGTCAGATTGGCAAGGCTGCACAAGTAGAAGAGCAAGACGGTAGTCGGCTATTTCCCTCTATTCTTCTTTTCGGATTTCTCACAACGTATGGTGCTGGCCTTTTCGACCTGTGCGGAGAGTTGGGTCAGTGATTCTGTTATGCGATTCAATTGTTTCGGTGTTAGATCCTCACAATTCTTGGGGAACCCTAGTCTCCTCCTCAATATCAACGAACGCACAGGCTCCTATTAAGTCTTCTCAACCAAGGCTAGCGTGTTGTGCGGGGCATCGGCGTGCCCTGGGATATGCTCTTGAACCCAAACGTTATCGAAAATCAACATCTCGCCATGAGGGAGAGGATGCTCCAACTCCTGCAACGTCACTCTCTCGCCGAAGAGTCTCGCCTGCATCGTTTCTCGCTTATGGAAGTTCAACAGCTGTACTGTCTGAGAAATCCTTGTTCAATTTCGTCAAATAGATATATGAGACTATTGACCGAGCAAATAAATACCGCAAAACATCATGAATCCTGCGAGGAATTTCTGTAAGGATCCTTTCTCAAGTTCGCTCAACCTGAATCTAGGAATAGCGAACCCCAGCACATTTGCATAGATGACAACGAAGATAAGTTGAAGAGAACCAATTGCGTTCACAGCAGTGACCGGTCCATTTCGCACTCTCTATGGCTAACGGATTGATATTGATCTTTGAGCTCAATAGAATTGAGTACGGTGTTGTATTATTGATATTGGGCATTGTCATTTCACTAGCCGGGTTTGTCGCGATAGAGTTGAACTCCAATTCAGGGGTCGCCATTCTGATGTTTTCATTATATGTTCTCTTCCTCAGTGAGATGTTCTATTTCTTTGTCTTTGG
>Ga0315310_10001697_pt1 | contig 13933 bp, 13 predicted proteins | sample TDP5_MG_FD_203630 | JGI IMG/M metagenome (GOLD analysis project Ga0315310, IMG submission 203630) | Freshwater sediment microbial communities from Lake Towuti, South Sulawesi, Indonesia - TDP5 | ecosystem: Environmental > Aquatic > Freshwater > Lake > Sediment | place: Indonesia: South Sulawesi... | reverse complement strand
CAGATATAAAACCGTTGAATCAGCCCTCGATGAGAATGTTCCACCTGGAGAAGCCGAAGAACTTTTGGAACGGCTCAACCACCTCGAAATTCTAGAAAAAAGCTTCTTCGACACAGTTTCAGCGTGTCCTGTCTGCGGCTCAATTTCTATCACCTTACACTACCGCTGTCCGAAGTGTACCAGCCGCCACATTGTCAGGACAGGCTTGACTGAGCACGTTCCATGTGGAAACATCGATGAAAGAGACAAGTATAATCAAGGACCTTTTACACTCGCATGCCCTAAATGCGGCGCTAGGTTGGTCGAAGGCGAATACAGAGATATGGGTCTCTGGTATATTTGCAGGGAATGCGGGGAAAAGTTCGAACATCCCAACCTAGATCTGATTTGCCGCAAGTGTGACAATCAATTTACAATTCAAACAGCAATCGTACGGGAAATATCGAAGTACACTCTTAATCCCAGTAGAGAACACGAAGTCAGGCAGAACGTCACAAGCTTGGAAAGCATTAATGAGCTTCTAACCGAACTCGGCTTCAGTGTTGAGATGCCAGCCTCAGCGATTGGAGAGAAAAGTGGCATTCAACACAACTTCAGTCTCATAGCCAAGAAGAAGTTTGGAGACCGTGAAAATATTGTAGTTATCGATCACGCTGTGGGAGACATCGAGGTAGGTGCATCTCCGCTGATACTCTACACTTATAAGATCTCAGAGGTAAAAGTCGATTTGCCAATTTTCGTTGCCATTCCAAAGCTAAGCGAAACTGCAAAAAGAATAGCACAAGGCTACAATCTATTGGTCATTGAGGGCATCCCCCAAGAAAAGGAACATCTAGCCACGCTAAACGATGAAATCCAAAATAGACTAAGAATTGTTGAAGAGCGTGGAATAAAGCTTCCGCGTCCGCTGGAGGTTGAAATTGTACATCAGTGGATTATTCGTAGAGGTAAGAGGGTAGATGTTTGGAGAGACGTGAGAGGCAAGTTTGTGAGGCAGAACAAATGAGTGATATCATAGGTCAAGAAAAATGGGATTCTGTTGTTAATACGTTAAAAGGGAACAGCAACGAAAGGGATTCTAAGCCCGCACGCTGTAGTTTCATGCCTTCGACACTAGGGAGAAACGCGCGCGCATGATTTTTACGCAGTATTTTTGAAGTTACCTGCCTCTTGAACTCTAGAACGATCAGCCATTTCTATCCCTGCAGCAATATAAAACGACGGAAAACCTTATGAGCATTTCCACTTTCAACATTCAAAACAAAATCCAACAATCCCTCCCAAGAGGACCAAAAATGAACCGTAGAATAGGCCGAGTAACCCTAGCTGACTTCTATCAAGCCCTCCGCAGCTTAGGCTACTACGGCGTAAAAGTTCAGGAACGACGCAGCGAGTGGCGAAGAGGTGCGTTTCATCTCTATACATACCCTCGGGCGAAAAGCGGTCTAAAACTGGCATTGCATAAGGACGTTTGGAAAACAGGTCCACCTGTCTTCAGCCACGAAGCCAAGAGTGAAGGCGAAGAAATAGAGCAGGAGCTGGACACGATTAAAAAAAGGTATCGGGAAATCAGAAGAAAACCCAAATGAAACCTTTTTTTTCGCGGATACTGGCTAATAGAACGCTTAACCTTTTGGGATGCTCGGCGAATCAGTTGTGAGCAAGTCAATTGTACATAACTACGCTGACATGCATGCATGCAAGGGTGGAGGGCAGGGACCTAACCCGATTGATCCTGGCCTGGAAAAGTAAACCCAAGACATCAACTGGAACCCAAACGCAGATATAAACAACGACGGCGGAATTGAAGGCAGAGACCTAACCTAAATGATACTCAACTGGAAAAAAGATGGTAACAGCAGCGCGCGCTAGTGCACATTAGGAAGTGGTTCTAGCTTCCCTGATGAAGGCTAAACTCTCGGTCAGTCTTTTCTCAATCTGTTTGCTGATTTCGTGAAAGAGTTCCTCAAGTTGCGCGTGACTTTTAAATGTCCTAGTTGTTTTTTGCTGAATTTCTTCCTTGAACTCAGTTGTGGCGTCTGGATATGATTTTGCCGCTGCTTCCAAGAAGTTGTAGTAGAGCTTATAGGTGAACAGCATGTCAATTGTGCCTAGTTTGTCCATTAGAGCCTCGTGTCCACCATAGTATTCAACCATCGTGGAGAACGCTGTTTCAGGAAATTCATAAGCGATATCTTGCGCAACCCCAATTTTTTTGTAGAAGGGCCAGTTTCCAAAGACCAAAGGAAAGAGTTGTAGATTCTTATCTGCAATTCGATCCACATCGAAGTTGAAGAGGAGGTGTAAATAGACATCGTTTTGACTTTCCAAATTCTCCAGCCTAGAAATGTCCTTTTCTTCCATCGTTCTCCTCAAACCCGCAGAATCGTTTTCCGAAAAATCCACTAAGGATGGATGAACCGTTTTTGGTATTCTGCTCAGGAGCCACAACAAGCCTTCTTTTGTTAAGCTGTATATCTTGGTCGGCATGTTCTTTTCCGAAAGTTTCACGTCTACAACTTCTACCCATCGTATTTCTTCAAGGTTTTTGATCGCGCGGTGGACCATGGGATACTTCAAGTCGTAGGCTTTTGCCAATTGATACATGTTTTGTGGACCGCCATATCCTAAGGCTAGGAGGGTTTTCCACTCTGGAACCCTTAACCGTTTCATTTGAGACTTTAGAAACTCTCGGGTTCTCTCCTCATCCACCTAATCCACCTCATTTTCAGCGCGCGCGTTGATATGCGGTTTTCTATTTTAAATCACCATACTCTTCCATTCGCAATGGATTGTGTATAGCATACAAATTGAACATACTATAGTTATTTATACATATATAGGTTACCCTGACTTTCAGTCTCTACGGGAGTTTAAAAATGCTGGAAAATCGTGAATTTAAATGGGTGCCTGCTAGCAAGATCCATTCATCTTCTATCCTGCCTCCAAGAGAGTACGCCTCAGAAGTCGCAGAGTCAGTAAAAAGCATGGGAATTCAACAAGCTCTAATTGTTCGTCTCCATCCCAGTAAACCTGGCGAATATGAAATAATAGATGGTCGTGGAAGGCTCGATTCCGTGGAGGGTGACCAACTCGTTCTTGTCGACATCAGGCCAGACGCAAAAGACATGGATGTTTTCCGAATTAGCGAAACCACCTTCAAGAGAAGGGACAGGTCGGTGTATGAAACCGCTCGATTCTATGCGGCTTGGATGCATGCTTTCGTGAGGGAAAGGGGTACAGAGGAAGGCGCGCAGGCTATACTTGCTCAACAAGCCAACCTCAGCGAAAGCGCCATTTCCCAATACCTAGCGATAAATAAGACATTTGAAAAATTGGAATCCGTTGCCCCAGACGAGCAGTTTGATGCATTAAAGCACATGGGTGTTAACAAACTTTACAGCCTTTGCGCGTGCGCTGACCACCCTGAGCTGCTTCTGGAAGTTGCCCGGGAGGTGGAGGCCAAAGGCGACCTTTCACCAGAAGAAATCACCAATATTGTCGACCATAAGCTGACAGGATTTGACGAAGTCCTGAAACTGCTGGATGATGCGGAAACGGCTACGCCAGAAGCACGGTCAAACCTGCTATCAACAGAGTACCAAGAAAGGAAAGTGGACCATAAAACAAGGGAGAGATGCGTAGATTCAGCCAAAAAAATCAGCGTGCTGGCAACAGAAACCAATCAAACACTCAGCTCAGTAGTGGAGGCGGTGCTAAGCGGCGCTGAGAAGTTTGCGTCCTTAGAAATCTCGAAGACCTTAGTCAACGTTCTGCAAACCCTCCGGAGACTGAAAAGGCACGTCAAGGCTCTGCGTGAAAAGGTGCAGACAGCGCAGGCGGCAGCAGGTTGAAGCGTAATGGCGCAAACGGTCGAGGAATTGCAGCCCGAATGCGTTCGCAGAATTTTAGAAAAGGAGTTGGCGAGGATGAAGAAAACGATTCCCTTTGAAGAATCCCTCGCTGTGCGCTGGAGTCCCCAACCCGAGAGCAAGGTTTCCGGAGAAGTCGTAGGCAACACTATTTACGTCTACAGCGAAACCATCCATGAAGCCGTAGAAACCCTCAAACACGAATACATTGACTGCCTCCTCACTCGAAAGATTATTGAACCATTAATCGCGGTGGTCAACACTTTCATCAAGCTCAAAGAACGAGAAATCTATGAAGAAAAAGAGCGAATCGTCAAAAGGCTTTTGAAGCTTGTTTAGTTCCATGGAGGAATCAAACATGGCTGAGAAGAGGTTCTTGCTGCCCTGGGAGAGAAAGTACACCATAGCGTGTCCCAAATGTGGCGGAAGAATAGAAACATTGCCCTTGTGGTATTGGGAGAGGCAACCCGACAAAACAAACGAGCTTCAGGCCCGGTTTTGCCATGCGATGGATCCCGAATTTCTTGAAAGGGTCCCTGTGCTGACCGAAAATGACTGGCAAAGCAAGCAGAGATGGAGCGCATTTCTCAATGATTTAAAGAATGGTTTCGGAGTTGCAAAAACCAGCGACGGACAAGACCTACTCACGATCAAAAACGGTTTACCAGAGATTTTTTCGAAACACGGCATCTTTTCTCTAATCCCTTTTTTCACAGAAACGGAACTCAAAGCACTATTCCTGTTCTTATGTATCGAACCGGGCATTGCTGTTAAACAAGTTTGGTTTCAAATAGTGATGGAAATTTCGAGGCCATATGTGTCGACGATTCTCAAAAAACTCTTTGATTGGAGACTGATACTAGCATTGAAAGGTTTCGGAGAGGGTAAGGCTCGAGGCAGACAGCTAGTGTACACACTTACAGATGATGCACGAAAAACACTAGACCAAGACTTGCAAAACCACACCTTCTTCCACGAAGCCGTAGTTCAAACAGTCAGACCCATCGTAGAGAGATTTTCCACGTACTCTTGGAGAAAGGATCTCGTGAAACCAAATGGATAGAGCGTTGCTCAAAGATGGCATTCTGCCGCGCTATTTAACTTTATTAACCTGCTTAGTTAACTAAACACCAAATTGAAATTCAAAAAAAGTCCTAAAATTGCCCAGTGAATGTTGCTTTTTGTCTTTAGGTGCCGATTGAAATTCAACGCATAATGTTAATTTTTTTAACTGTTAAAAAATCCGCAGTTTTACACACAAAGTTATCAAAAACATTGATTCCTCTGTTCATACTTTGGTCTTAAAGGCTTTTTGAAATTCAAAACACCAAAGCATGGAGAGAAATACCCCCTCAACTTCCAAAGCTGTGGTATAAGGGTCCTTAAGCCGTTTTTCCTAGGTTTAAAATAAAATATTGCTAAATGGCGCGCTTAAAATACGGTTCTGTCTTAGAGATTAACAAAGGCGCTAGACATCGTTAGATTGCTTCGCCTGCGCAGGATTGAATTGGAGTACTATTTTTTTGTTTCTCCGGATCCCATTTTATTTCCAGCGAACCAGAGAAAAACAATTCAGCTGGTATCAGTGTGATCTCGCCTTGGCAGTAGTCGTCGTCAAGGCTTTCTCCAAGGTTCTCGATAAAGTCAATGAAAAATTGCCTAACAACCGCCTCCTTGGTCACAGGATCCGCGCTCCTAATCCTTTTTTAGCCAACACACTCTGGTTTAATGCATTAAACTACTTGCTGCAGAATTTCACGTTGCAGAGGACGTATAGGGATAGCGTATCTGAGCGCGCGCACAATGCACGTCATTCCATTCCACAAATTATTGAGGTATGGCTAGTTGGTAAGTCTGCGGACGTATGAGGATGGCGTATCTTATTTTGACTTCCATTTGGTGTAAATTTGGAAGGACGTATTTGAGAGGCCATATCTCGCTGACATATGGTTCCTCTTGGCTGTTGCGCGCGCTTTCGTTTATGCACTCGCCAAACGCAAACCATCTGTCGCTAATTTTAACGGCTACATTTCCAAGGACAACGTCTGGCGCGTAAAAATTCATCATAATCCTATAGCCTTTCTCCACCACGTATTCGAGCAACTCCTCAAGTTGAGAATTATGGAGTTCACCACAAATGGCCTCCTCAAAAAGAAGCAGCTCCGGATAGAGAACATCCTCCTCAACACCGTTGTCCAACCAAACAGCATAGAAATTCTTCTGGACAATTACGTCAGCCAGAGCGTTGTAAAACTGCTCCATCTTCTGCTGATAAAAAATCCAATTACACATGAATTCAAACCTCCCCTTAGAATTTAAAGCGTCTGTCAAAGGTAGACAAATTCGCCTGGGCCAGTGCTTCCCCGTCTTCTTTTTTTGTGACTCTGTGAGCACAAGCCACGCCTGCATAAACCATCTTTTTAGGCTTAGGCCCGGACACGACGTCACCCAAAAGAAAGACTTATGTTTCTACACTCAGGAAACGCGAGAAAGAGGTGATTTTCTGTGGTCTAGGCTTTATTTAGCTTTTTCGAGTCCTAAAGTTTCGTTGCACTCTTTGATCAATCTGGAACTTCTCATCATGCGCGCGATTATCCCAAGATAGAAATGTAAAGAACACCTTTTTGACTTCTTGACTTTGCGCGCGCTGAAAGGTTATAATCCACCAACTCAACTGTATGATATTTGCAATCGAGAGAGCTTTTCCAAGATATATTCGCTGGTATCAAAGAAGCTTATCCTATCGTCCGTGAGGTAGCTCATCACACCCCTCTGGACCGCTCAAACACCTTCAGCCGCATGACAGGAGGGAACGTGTATCTGAAGCTGGAGTGTCTACAGCGGACAGGTTCCTTTAAAATAAGAGGGGCATACTACAAAATATCGAAGCTAAAGGATAGGATAAAAGCGAAAGGCTGTGTAACTGCATCAGCTGGAAATCACGCTCAAGGCGTTGCCTACGCAGCTTCCTCAGCGGGGGTAAAGGCCACCATTGTCATGCCTGAATTTTCTCCGGCAGCCAAAATTCAGGCGACCCTCGGGTACGGTGCCGAACTAGTGCTACATGGGAGAACATATGACGAAGCTACAACAAGAGCTTCAGAAATATGTGAAGAGAGGAAATCTGTTTTCATACATTCGTTCGATGACCCCATGGTCATAGCGGGTCAGGGAACCATCGGTCTCGAAATGCTGCAGGATATGCCTGACCTAGATGTAATTGTTGTGCCTGTAGGCGGTGGAGGGCTAATATCAGGAGTAAGTATTGCTCTCAAGAACATTAAGCCGAACGTCAAAATCTACGGCGTTCAAGCCTCAGGTGCTCCATCAATGGCTGTTTCATTGAAAAAGGGCGAGATTGTTGAACTGCCAATAGTGGATACCATAGCCGATGGAATTGCCATCAAAAGACCTAGTGACCTCACCCTCGACATAACTAGGGAGCTAGTTGATGACATCATTGTTGTAGACGATGATGAAATTGCTCATGCCATTTTTATGTTACTTGAGCGGTGTAAACAGGTTGTCGAACCAGCAGGGGCGGTAGGACTTGCAGCATTGTTAGGTGGAAAAATCTATGTTAAGGGAAAGAATGTTGGAGTAATAATCAGTGGAGGAAACATTAACATGTCCCTGTTAGCTAGGATAATAGAGAGATCCCTCTATCAAGAAAGCAGATTTGTAAAGATTTCTGGACTGCTACTCGACAGACCAGGCATGTTGCGGGATGTCTTAACAATAGTCGCCAAGGCTAGGGCTAATGTGGTAACTATAGAGCACGACCGAGTCAGCCCTCATTTGAGTCTGGGCAGGGCTGAGGTAACCATAACCTTGGAGATACCAGAGATGCGCTATTTGGACGAATTGATGAGCAGGCTGAAGGAAGCTGGTTACCATTTTTCTGAAGATTCATACTTGAAACAATGTTAAAATGAGACAAAAGTGGCCTTTTTTGCGCGCGCAGAAAGTTGATTTGGAAGACTTACGCGGGATTCATAAATATCTTAAGAGATTCGGATCTCACGATTTTAATTGTAAGGTGCTGAGGGTAATGCAAGAAGTTCCGGGAAAACGTCGAAGATTTAGAGCAGTTGTCTTAATTGCTGTGCTTGCAGTGGCGGCTTTGGCTGTATATGCGGCAGTTAGACACCCTAAGACGGTTGTCAGCTTTCCAGCGTCCTTCACTATTGGAGCAGACGTAAAAGTAACTGCCAAAGGGGGATTCTGGTAGAAACGCGCGCATAGGTCACCAGAGAAAGTGCCTTGCTTATCTCGTCAGAAGCCCATAAGGGTGTGAAAAACTAATTTGGAACGTGAACCCGGATTCAGAAGGATTCCTTGTTTAATTTTGGTATTGTCGAGTATCTTTATTTTGCTTGGTTCTGTCGAAAGTACAAATGGGTCTGATTATTCAACTTATTACGCGAGCAACTACAACATCTTAAACGGAACATATCTTTATGGGAGTGTCCCCTCCAGTGTCACGAGCGTTGACGCTGACTACTTCATCGTGGCGAGCGTGGGAACGGACACTTCTGTTGTTGCACACAATCCGACTGGATACACGTTGCTTGGCTCGACTTCTTGGGTCTCAGGCACAGTCTCGAACTTAACTTCCAACGATGGAGTGCACATGGTTTTCAGTAGCTACTTTAGCGACTCCAACATAGAAGACTACGTTGACAACAACACGAGTAATGTTGATTCAATCACCGATAAAGGGTCACATTCGAATTTCACGGCGCAACAATACGCACCGGATTCAGTTTATGATACTTTAACGGAAGAAAACACTAGCGGAGAAATAGAGGTTCTTAACCTTTATGTCAATGCCGATGATGAAAATAAGACTGGTTGGTCAAGAGCTGGAACAAATCCATACCTTGATGCTATCGATTATAACACAAGCTACGCTTACGTATCTGGAAACAACAAGCTTGTAGGCGACTTCGGGTTCACAGATTCAGGAAAATCTACGGAAAAAATAAGCAGCGTTACTGTTCAACTCTACGCCAAACAAAGTTTTGTTGGCTATAATCTTGAAGTTTTTGTTTGGAACGGTTCGGTATGGACATCTCTCGGCCTTCAAGGAACACCTTCCTCATGGGATTGGATGAATTGGACAGCAACCGTGGAACTTAACACTTGGACAAAAATTGATGGGGCAAAAATATACATTCGATCAAGAGTTGCCTCAGGTACATATGAAGTTGACTGTGCAAGGCTCCAAGTTGATTACACACCGACGAATTACGAATTGGACTTGGAGGTTCAGTGGACAGCTGTCGATTATAATCAAGAAAATGAGGAAATGTGTGTTTACCCGGGGACTTTGGGAAACGAAGATTTGCGGATAGACTATTGGAATGGCGCAAGTTGGATTAGCTTGTTCACGGATCTAACAGCGAACAGTTGGAACAACGTATCAGTTTCGCTAACAGGTGCAACTTTTACGATCAGGTTTAAGGGAGGCACGGAATCCAGCGACGCAACACAGGACATTTGGAACATAGATGCCGTTCTCCTACATGCGTGGACCAATCAATACACGTCCGAAGTTGAGTTCACGGGCTCATCTAATAACTACCGCTGGAAACAGTTGAATTGGACATTCACCTCAGCTTGGACGACTGCCTCGGTAAGCGTTACTATTCAACTTTACAACTATACTCTTGGAGACTATCTCATCAGCGGAAACGGCTTTATCGCGTACACATCAAACGCAATCGCAAACACTGATGAAACAAAAACCCTGACAATAACCACAGATCCTCAACATTTTCGTGATGCCGCAGGGAATTGGAAAATCAAAGTTAAGGGAGTAAAGACCACAACCACGCCGTTCGATTTCAAAGCCGACTGGTGTAAGTTCGAGCCGACTTACTGGAGCGAATACACAGTTTCCACAGAGTTCCTCTTCTCATCAATGACCACGAATACACCAACGCAGCTCAACTTCACCATCGTAAGCCAATACAATATGGCAAGCGTCGGGGTCACCGTCCAAGTCTGGAACTACTCTGCCTCCGCCTATGCAACGAGTGGCCCAGCCTACCTTCAATACACATCCAGCGGAACAAATGAAACGAATTTGCTCAGCATAAACTCCAACCCACAATTTTACACCTTGAACGGAAACGCCAAAATAAAAATCACAGGCGTGTCATCAACCACAACCCAGTATCAACAAGAAATAAACCAGATCAAACTTGTCTACAGTTATGTGGTAGAATCATACATTCATGATGTGGCTACAATCAACGTTACAGTCTCAGCTACTGATGTGGTTTCTGGACAAGTCATAAACGTTACTGTTGTCGTGAAAAACAACGGAACTGTGACAGAAACCTTTAATGTCACCCTCTTTTACGATGAAATTGCCATTGGAACAAAAACCGTAGCCAATCTAGCTCCAGGCGACCAAAAAACCTTATGGTTCGCATGGAACACAACAGGCGTAGCTAAAGGAAGTTATAGAATAAGAGCCGAGGCTGACTCGGTTTCCGAGGAGACGAACAAAAACAATAACGCGTATACAGGGCCCCTCATAAGAGTTGCTACGCAAACTCCATTGCAACCATTCAACTGGGCGATTTTGTATGCATTGCTGATGGTCTTCGGGGTTGGGTTTCTCTCAGCTGTAAAACTCCTAAGCAAAAAGAGAACCAACCCATACATTAAAAAGAAAACAGACAAATTATCAGGCTGGCAGCAAATGGTCGGCAAAACAATGCTGTTAGAAATAGATCCGACATCAGACTATCAAAAGGTTCTTTCAAGCTTTGTCTCTGAAGTAAAAAACAGTGACGAACTTCTCTTCATTGTAACAAATGAGAACAGCACCTTACATTCAAAATTTTCCGGAGACCACAACGTAAGGTTCCTCCTCTTAACTTCGAAAGCATCCTCTCCTTATCCTATAAATGAGAAAGAAACCTACCTACCAGCAAGCGACCTCTCAGCTCTGCTTCATGCGTGCGAAGAAATCAAGAAAATCGCGGCCGCAACGACAGAAAAAACCGTAAACCTGCTTTTTGACAACCTCTCGGACATCATACTCAGATGCGGATTCGAAAGAACTTACAAGTTTACACGCTTACTTCTCAAAGAAATTTCGTCCCCCAAAACAAGAGTTCTCTTCTTATTTAACCCGGCCGCACATGATCAGGCAATCTCATCCTCCATCAGAGATTTGTTTCATATCAACCTCGCTTATGCAAACGGCGGATAGAAAGCCAAGATTCTACAGTGCATGCATGTTGAATAAGGCAGATAACAAAACGATACACCTCCCCCCTTCTTTATACGTGTGCACCGTTTAATTCAGAAAGTGCACGCGCATTTGAAACTTACAGGAATCGGATATGAGTTTGAAAATATACTCCCGCACCAGGGGATGAAACCCCATTACTTTCGCGTGCACATTTGCGAATTGGAGAAAGTGATGGGTCAATGCGAAGGGAGGTTGGATGGTGCTGCTCATAATTCTTTTGTTTCGGAATCTATTTCGATTCGGCTCAAATATGCCTACTTTTCCTTAGTGCGTCTTAGGATGTGGCTATTTGGTCAGAGTAGAAACCAGACCCTACTTCTTGAGGGAATAGATTTATGAATCCAGAATCGAAATTGATTTTCAGACGTCCGTGCTAGGAGATTTTTCTTCTGACTACAATTTTTCCGTTTCTAAGCTCTTTGACAATGTCCCATCCTTTGTTTAGGTGGGGCAGAAGTTTACTTTCCGACACTATTCTATTTTCGTATCTCTCGCAATTGTTGTTAATACATTCAGCTGACTTATCTTCTTCACTATGCTTAGACGACTTGATATTCAGTGGTTTAATGCCTATTTCTTCTCTCACAATTTTTCCTATGGCTTTAATCTCGTCTAGCTGGGGCTGTTCCTCTCTCAATTTCTGAATTTTCATCTCTATTTCTTCTATTCCTAGAGATTTTGCGAATGTCCTTATCATTTCAATTTTTGCTTCTTTTGTGATTTGGGCTTCCTGTGACCAGTTTATCTTCATGTATCTTTGCTCTAAAACATCAGCGTTGGCGTTGTGGTAGGGAGCTTTCTGGCTCGGAAGCCTATGCCCCATCAAATATTCTTTGTCATCTTCCGCCATTTGTCCTCCATCAACATATCCAGCGTCTAGAGTTGCTCTGAAAGTTTTTCTTAGACTGTGAAATCTTACATTTTCCCATTCTTTTATTCCGGCTTTCCTTGCAGCAGATTTAACCAATCTTTCAAAAACATCCTCATTTAAGTGCTGAGTTCTAGCGAGTTCGTCTGGAACGTTGCCTTCAGCCCTAAATAATGGCTCATTGTCATCGATATGACCATACTTTCTTTTTCTTTCTTGAATGTAGGCTCTCAAGGCTTCACATGCTTCTCTGCCAAAGAAAGTGTAGTATTCAACTCCTTCTTTCACTGCCCCAGGAACTCTATCTTTCAAAATAGAGGTTACATGAACCCTTATCTGAACCCTTCCACTTTCAATCTGATCCTTTAAGTCTCCATACGTTAAAGCCCTTAATGTTGCGTTTCTTAGCCCAGATTGAAAAGCGCATAATATTGTCGCTGTGTCTCTTAGCTTTGAAACATAAGCCATTCTGTAAACTTCTTCTTTCGTTGGAACCCTTTCTGGGCGCCTAGCCTTTCTGTAATCATAACCATGAACTCTCAGGTCTACGATACCGTTATATTTGAAGAAACTTCTCAAAATCTGAAGATTCTTGTGTGCAGAGCTTAATTTTCCATGCATAGCATAGTCGTCAGAAAAATCTTGGACAAGCCTCTCAACTTCATCTTTATCAAGCTTAACCAAGTCATCTGGAGAAAAACCAACTTTCGAAACAAAGTAGACTAAACACTTGAAATAGCTAATCTTCGTGGCCCTTGAACCGCCCCAACGATGAATAGCCCTAATCCACTTATTCACAGAAACATAATCGCTCCTCAACCAATCGGCATCCAACTTCAAAATACTCTCAAAAGCATAACCTCGCGGAAGAAATAAACCAGCTTTACCTCTCTTAAACCCATTAACGTCTGTCAATTTTCATCATGACCAATGATGCAGAGGCATCTAATAAATATTACCCCACCGCACGAACGCGCGATAACCTGGCTACCCCACCCCTATAGGAGAGTTCAAACTCTCTCGCTACGGTTTACCCCGCCACCTTCAATTCTGAAGCCACGGTTTCTTAAATCTTTTCATATCAAGAAGGCCCTAACGCGGAGTTGCCTAAAAGTCTGCAATGCCCGTGAATACGCTTGGAATGTTTTACTATGTTAAAAAATTATACGGAAGAGGAGCATGAGAGAGATCACACAGAAGCTTTCACAATCATTAAAAGTGTTTTCTAAACAACCAACTATAAGAACGCATTTTCCTCTCTTCATCCCTACTTAAATGTGAACTCGCAGTGTTCGTCTCCCTTCCCAGCACACGTTTCTTCAGTAACCGTTATAGATTTCTCAAAAAGTTCTGAAAGGAAACCCGACAAGAAACCTCTTAAAAAGTTGCAGCAAGACTGGCTGGCTTCCCGGCCTTTCTCCGCCTTGCGCGCCACCGTCTCAAAAGCGTCCTCAACAATAATTTTTCCTGATCCATTTACAAAGTCAACGTCCCGAAAAGACATCTTCCCCCAATTCTCTTCCTTTTTTACTTCGGAAAGAATACGGAGAGCCTCCTCTTTTGTCCCAAATTTTTTCTTCATTCTGTTATGCCATTGCGCTCCACACCTAACTGCCGCTGTAAACAGAATCACAGAGGCTGCTGAAGGAGAAAAAATCAGTTCCAGAGCAGATACCATATCATTGAAAGTTACAAACTCGAAGGAGAAACTTTTCTTCGGCAATTCTGACAAACTCCTTCTGACAAACCACTTACTCCTTTTTCAGCTTAGCACTATATATAATTGATGTAGAATGAGCAACATCAAAACTAATATTCGATTCCCCTTCTCGGCCTTACACCCTTAGTATAAGGATGCTTAACCTCCATCATCTCCGTGACGAGATCAGCCAATTCAACAACCTCTGGAGGAGCGTGACG
>Ga0315310_10001696_pt1 | contig 13939 bp, 12 predicted proteins | sample TDP5_MG_FD_203630 | JGI IMG/M metagenome (GOLD analysis project Ga0315310, IMG submission 203630) | Freshwater sediment microbial communities from Lake Towuti, South Sulawesi, Indonesia - TDP5 | ecosystem: Environmental > Aquatic > Freshwater > Lake > Sediment | place: Indonesia: South Sulawesi... | reverse complement strand
TTGACCATGAGTCTTAGGTCCCCCTGCAAAGTGGTGTCGCTTTACCACTCCGGCAAAGCCTTTACCTTTCGATATTCCAGTGATATCAACTCTTTCACCCTTTTTAAAGATGCCCGTGTCTAATTTCTGCCCCACCTTAACAGAGTTAGGGTCACTGACTCTAAATTCCCTGAGGTATTTGAGCTGATGCCCTATACCTTTAAGGTGCCCCTTCTCTGGAGAATTGAGCCGCTTGGTTTCACCAAAACTAAGCTGTACTGCATTATAGCCATCCTTTGCTTGGGTCTTAATCTGGGAAACAAAGCAAGGACCAGCCTCGACTACAGTCACTGCCTCTAAGTTTCCATCTTCGTCAAATATTTGGGTCATGCCCAACTTTTTCCCAATGATTCCTGAGAGCATATTGACTCTTTACAATTTTATCTCTACATCTACCCCTGAGGGTAGGTTTAATCGAGTTAGAGCCTCGATAGTTTTGGGGGTAGGGTCAAGAATGTCAATAAGGCGCTTATGGGTCCGGATCTCGAATTGCTCCCTTGAGTCTTTATCAATAAAGGGGGAACGGATAACACAGAACTTCTGAATGCGTGTTGGCAGAGGCACCGGTCCAGCCACTCGGGCTCCAGTCTGCTCTGCCGTCTCCGTAATCTGAGCTGCCGATTGGTCCAGTATCCTATGGTCAAAGGACTTCAGCTTAATACGGATCTTTTGCTTGGGCATCTTATGCCACCCTTCCTTTAGCTTTAGTAATAATCTGCTCTAATAAAGCTGGAGGCAGTTCCTGGTAGTGATGAAACTCCATCGAATGGGTAGCCCTACCTTGGCTCAAGGAGCGAAGTATGGTGGCATAGCCGAAGGTTTCTCCTAAGGGGATAAGAGCATGAATTACTCTGGTATCTCCTTGAACTCCAATGCCTTCAATATTTGCCCTTCGGGCATCGATGTCTCCCAATATGTCACCTAGAAATTGCTCAGGAGTGAATAGGTCTAACTTCATAATTGGCTCAAGAAGGGTAGGTTTGGCTTGGTGCACCCCTTCCTTCAGGGCAATTGACCCTGCCATCTTGAAAGCAAGCTCAGAGGAGTCCACCTCATGAAAGCTACCATCATAAAGAGTCACTTTAATATCAACTATAGGATAGTTAGCTAATACCCCCCTCTCTAAGGTCTCCTTTACACCCGCTTCCACTGCTGGGATAAACTCTTTGGGTATAGACCCTGCCCGAATCTGGTTAGTAAAGGCAAAACCACTACCTCTCTCCCCAGGCTCTAGTTTAAGCATGACATGACCATACTGTCCCCGCCCCCCGGACTGTTTTATGAATCTTCCCTCCGCTTGCGCTGGCTGAGTGATTGTCTCTTTGTAAGCCACCTGGGGTTTGCTCGTCCTTGCTTCTACCTCAAACTCGCGCCGCATGCGCTCTAGTAGAACCTCCAAGTGAAGCTCACCCATGCCTGAGATGATAGTTTGACCTGTCTCCTGGTCATAACTTGTTTCAAAGGTGGGGTCTTCTTCTGTTAGTTTTACCAGGGCATTCCCTATCCTGTCTTGATCGGCTTTAGTCTTCGGTTCAATAGCCATCGAGATTACCGGCTCAGGGAAACGGATAGCCTCAAGTAAGATAGGCTTAGCGGGATCACATAATGTATCACCGGTGAAGGTACTTTTCAAACCCAAAGCAGCAGCAATCCCACCGGCGTAAACCTCGTTTACCTCTTCCCGATGATTAGCATGCATTCGGAGTAATCTGCCGAGGCGCTCCTTCTGCTCCCTGGTAGAGTTGAGTACCTGGGCCTTGGCTTTCACTTTCCCTGAATAAACTCTAAAATACACCAGCCTGCCAACGAAGGGGTCAGAAACTACCTTAAAGGCAAGGGCAGAGAAAGGTGCTGCTTCACTAGCTGATCGGGTAGTCACCTTGCCCGTTTTAGGATGAGTGCCCTCAACTGGTGGCACATCTAAAGGCGAGGGGAGATAGTTTACTATAGCATCCAGCAGTGGCTGGATACCCTTGTTTCTCAAGGCGCTACCGCAAAGAACAGGCACAACCTTGTTGGCTAGAGAGGCTCTCCGCAAGGCTGCTTTAATGTCCAAAGCAGCGATGGTATGCCCTTCTAGATAAGGCTTCATAAGCTGGTCATCCTCTTCAGCTAATCTCTCCAACAAGATCCTCCGTTGCTCCTGACACTTCTCCACATGATCTTGAGGGATGCCTAACTCAACAGGCAAAGAGTCTATGTCTTCCGAAAAAGTCCAGGCTTTATTCTCTACCAAATCGATAATCCCCTCAAAGGACTTCTCCTCCCCTAAAGGTAACTGAATAGGTACTGCCTTGGCACCCAGGACCTCCTCTATCATCGCCACCGTGCGATGGAAATCAGCACCTACTCGATCCATCTTATTAACAAAGCAAATCCTGGGAACTCGGTAATTATCTGCTTGGCGCCATACGGTCTCTGACTGAGGCTGAACACCTGCCACGGCATCAAAGATAACCACCCCTCCATCGAGCACTCGTAGACTGCGTTCTACCTCAGCAGTGAAATCTACGTGCCCTGGGGTATCAATAATATTAATGCGATGTCCCAGCCAATAGCAGGTGGTAGCCGCAGCAGTGATAGTAATCCCTCGTTCCCGTTCCTGCTCCATCCAGTCCATTACCGCTGTTCCTTCATCTACTTCCCCAACCTTATAGGTGCGACCAGTGTAGTAAAGCACCCTCTCGGTAATGGTAGTCTTACCAGCATCTATATGAGCAATTATGCCAATGTTTCTTATTTGATGTAAAGGGAAAGCTTCAAACATTCCACCCGCCCTCCCCCTGGCTATCTCCAACTCAGGGTAGGCAGCTGACTCAGTAAAGGACTCAGTAACCAACGACTTCTCTACCATCGAAAGTGTGCAAAGGCTCTGTTTGCCTCAGCCATTTTATGAGTATCTTCACGCTTCTTGATTGTCGTCCCCTGACCCCGGGCAGCATCCACAATCTCAGCAGCGAGTTTTTCCGCCATTGACTTGCCACTCCGCGCTCTAGCTGAATTTAGTAGCCAGCGTATAGCGAGGGAAGTGCCACGGTCACCCTTGACTTCTACAGGTACCTGGTAAGTAGCCCCAGCAACACGTCGGGGTTTAACTTGAAGGAGCGGTGTTGCATTCTTAATTGCCTGCTCTAAGGTGTCAGCCGGTGCCCTACTTATCTGCCCTGAAGCAAGCTCAAGGGCAGTGTAAACGATCCTTTCCGCTTTCCTTTTCTTGCCCCATTTCATCACCTTATTAATAACTCTAGCTACCAACAGGCTACCATATTTGGTGTCGGGGGGCACCTCTCTTTTTACTACCTTCCCTCTTCTCGGCATTTTTAATCTCCAAATCACAAAAAAGGCTCGGGCACTTTCCTCATTGTTGAATAGCCTCTTCCCTGGACAGTCCAGGAACTAAGCTCCCGAGCCCTTAACTTGCTTTGTCCCGTATCTGCTGCGAGCCTGTCGGCGGTCGACCACGCTACCTGTGTCTAAGGTGCCACGCACAATATGATAGCGCACCCCAGGCAGGTCTTTTACCCGACCTCCCTGAATCAAAACTACAGAGTGCTCTTGCAAGTTGTGTCCTTCGCCGGGGATATAGGCAGTTACCTCCATGCCATTGGTTAGCCGTACTCGGGCAACTTTGCGCAAGGCAGAATTAGGTTTCTTCGGGGTCATGGTCTTTACCTGAATGCAAACTCCTCTCTTCTGCGGAGAACCCTTAGTTCGTATTGCCTGGCGCTTAAGTGCATTGAACCCAAAGCATAGCGCTGGAACCTTGGTCCTTCGGGTAATCCTCTTTCGTCCCCGTCGAGCAAGTTGATTAGCCGTAGGCATTACCTTCTCCTATAAACACCAAAATAAAAGTTTATCGTTAATTATAACAAAAGTCAAGTTATACCGTTGGAGATCGGTTGACCAGTATGACTTTTACCCTTTGGCTGCCTTCAAAAGCGGGTCAATACCCAAGCCCCGGAATTCCTAAGGTATTCCTCAAAGCCTTTGGAGAGGAATAGGGGCTTAAGGTGCGAAGGGTCGCTCTTAATCGCCTGAAGAAGAATTGGGGTCTTTCCCTTAAGGGTGATCGATTTTAAAGACTTACTCCTTCATCTATACAACTCTCAGCTTGTTCCACTCACTCGCAGCACTTCTCTTCGCTGATGAAAAGGCTTGACAAGCGCTATAGCAATTATATATCTTAAAAACTGCTCAAAAGTCCTTCGGAACTTTTATTCCTTTTATCTCCGCTAAGAGGGTTATTTGTGCCTGGCATGATATTTCACGTGATGGTCTACGCAAGGGCAGGGGGTTCGCCAATCTTAGCAGCATTGAACGATGCAGCAGGTATCACTGGATGTGTTAGGTGGAGGGAGACCCACGATAGGGAGGTTTTCAAGCAGTTCTCCGACTATTTGCTAAGAAATAAATGTCAGGATATTTATAAGGCGATGGAAAATCATTTAATGGTAGATGAAGCGATGCATGGACCAGGAAGCCCGCTTTATCATTACATGGTCGATGTAAAGGGAAAATTGAATAAAATAGAGGCTCTTTATACCCTTGAGGAAAATCATGCTAGGCTAGCTGAGCTTGTCGTGGAAACAAGCCTGGATGGTATCGTTAAAGAGAAAAATGAAGGTTTGTTTCATATTATTGAGCAATCTCAAAAGGATTTGGATTTAGAGCGAATATCTTATCTCTTCAGCGACTTTTTTAAGAGGGATAAGGAAAAGTTCCGGCAAGAATTGAGCTTTTTAAAGGAGATCGATTTTAAGAGCATAGCGTCTGTTGACGGAATAGCTAAGGCATGGCTCGCCACTTATAAATCTGCCATGAGGAATCTTTCTCAGATCGAATCACCTCAAGTTTTTAAGCCCTGGTATGATTATCTAGCCCAATGCTTCACTAACTTGGGGAGGATGGAAAGATTAAGGCAATTGGAGGAGGAGAGCAAACTAGAATTAAGAAAAAACTATGAGCTGCTTACAAACCTCGATTTTCATGGTAGGAAATAAAATGGTCAATTGCTTGAGCAGCTCGACCGACAGAGGGATAAACCGGAAATCCGGCCTTAAGGCATTGCCCCTGCACTTCATGGGCTAATTTCTCGGCTTCTATTACATTAGCCGTGCGCAAAACAATGGCTAGTGGCTTATCAGTTCCCTGGCCCACTTCTATAATGGCTTCAATTTGTTCTCTTAATGTTTGAACTCCACGCCTGACAGCAAAGAGAGCATTTAACATCACAAATAGAGCATCAACTCCATCATAATCAGCGATGAGCTTAGCGGTTCTAGCAAAGGAGGCTGGATCCCAATATACATCTGCTGCGGTATCTATCGGGTTACGCAGACCGATTCCCGCTGATGGGGTAAATTTCCTTAATTCTTGCCTGATCTCCTGGGGGAAAGCAGGGACAATAAGTCTGGCATTCTCGCAGTCATCAGCTGCCTGAACACTTGCTCCCCCACCTATTCCGATAATGCCAACCCTTCTTCCTCGGGGTGGCTTCAGATACGAAAATACTAAAATAGTGTCTGCCATCTCCTCTAGGTTACGAACTTGTATTACCCCTCTCTGTCGGCAAAGGGTGTCCCATATTTCTTTACTCCCAGCCAAAGCGCCTGTGTGTGAGACCACTGCTCCTGTCCCTGCTTCAGTTTTTCCTCCTTTAAGGATTATCACCGGCTTTGCTTTGGTTGCTTCTCTCAGCACCTTGAGAAATCTTTGGGGTTGCTTTATCCCTTCGATATAAGCGGCAATAATCTCGGTATCCTTATCATGAGCAAAGTATTCAAGGAAGTCTGCCTCATTGAGGTCAGAGGCATTTCCATAGCTGACAAGCTTACTGAAGTATATGCCACGCTCTGCTCCGGCAAGGATTAACTCCCTAGCATTCCCTCCACTTTGAGAGAGGAAGCCGATATGACCGCTCTCTCTAGAGCCACGAGGTTCAAAAGTTATGCCCATCTTTGGGGAATGTATTCCGAGGCAATTCGGTCCTATAACGCGCACCCTGCCTTGGCGAGCGATATCAACTAGTTCCCTTTCTAATTTTATCCTCTCCTCTTCCTCTGTCTCACTGAAGCCAGCAGAGAAGCAAGTGACTACTTTCACTTTTGCTGTTGCACAATCCTGCATAAGTTTTAGCGTCAATGGAGCGGGAATAGCACAAACGACATAATCCACCGGCTCAGGTATATCTAGAATGTTAGCATAGACTTTCAAGCCCATGATCTCGCTCAGGTAAGGATTGACAGGGTAGATTTCCCCTCGGTAGCCAAAATCCAATAATGGTTGTAAGAAATTCCGGTTGGTAGGAGAATCAGGATCGGAGGAGGCACCAACAACGGCAATTGATTTGGGGCAAAACACAAATCCTATATCTTGCATAGGCTAATTTTGGCAGGCCTTTAGAAGCTGGTCAATCCTGAGGGGGAAGACAACCCCCCCGAAATTCTTGTAAAAAATACCATTCTAAGCGATTTTCCGAAGCTAAAAATCCCCTCTTTATATAGGAGAAAGGGAATTTCTTCTCCATTAGTTGCACATTTGGAGTGTATTTTCATATCTAAAAATTTACTATAGCTACATGTGGAAGCACTTCTAAATCCTCCTCTTTATTCCCCTATAATCTGGAGGAGTATCTCCCTTGACCGAGGGCGATTGTCGAAATCGACGTACACAATTTGTTGCCAGGTTCCTAAAGCCATCCTTTTGTTAGTAAAGGGCACGGTTAGGGAAGCACTGAGAACGGAAGCCCGTATGTGGGAGTGACCGTTGCCTTCCCCCCAGGCTCGATTATGCTTATAGTCGATATTGACCGGAACGAGTCTATCCCACATAGCCTTGAAGTCAGATAACAGCCCGAACTCATTCTCAATAGTGGAAATTCCGGCTGTTGAGCCAACGGCAAAGACAGTCACGATCCCACTACCGATACCTGAATCGTCGACTTCCTTTGCTACCTGCCTGGTGATATCTATAATGTCACAATTCCCCTGAGTGTTGAGCCTTATCCTTCTGCTTTCTACCATTGGTATTCACCTCCTTTACCAAAGGATATCATCCAGCTCAAATACAGGCCCATCTCGGCATACCTGCCGCAAACCCCTCTTAGTCTTTATAGTGCAGCCATAGCATGCCCCTAATCCACAGCCCATCCTCACCTCTAAGGAAATCTGAACCGACTTCCCTTCTAGATAGCCTTGAGCAGCTATAGACTGATACATAGAAGCGGGTCCGCAAGCAAAGAGCTGGTCAGCCTGATTGATAAAATTATCGATAAGCTCAGTTACTACACCCTTCCTCCCCTCCGAACCATCCTCAGTAGCAGTGACAAGGTTAATCGAGGGTGGTAGCAAAGACCTGGGATAGAGTAAAGAGGCATTGGGAGCTCCCGTAAGTAACGTTATCGAACTTACCTGGTTGAGGGCTTTTTGGGCTAAGAAAACCAACGGGGCAATGCCTATCCCCCCGGCTATCAGAAGAAGCCTGCGGGAAGCAGGCTGGAGGGAAAAGCCCTTGCCCAAAGGACCCAGAAGGTCAAGAGGATTGCCTTCTTGGCATTGGGAGAGCCACAAGGTTCCTTGGCCTACTATGTTGAAAAGGAGAGCGATTTGTCCTCCATTAGCGACTCGGTGGATACTGAAGGGTCGCCGCAGTAAAGGGTCATGGCTATCTTCACAGCGCACCATTACAAATTGCCCTGGCTGGGCAATCCCAGCGATTTCCGGAGCTTGTAACCAAACAAGATGAGTGTTGGGCATGATTTCGGTATTAGAGATAATGGGGGCAGGGATTTGTTTTATCATTGTAAACTCAAAGTATGGGGTGATTATCCCCCTTCAAAGCTTCGCAAGGCGAGATTTCAGGTAATCTATAGGAGCCACCGGTGTGGGGTCAACATTATTTAGTATGGCTAGATAGAAGCTGACATAATCTCCAAAAAGAACCAGGCTCATCATTTGAGCTAAAGGGCTCTCTCCCATTGCCTCTACTAACTCATAGCCAATCCCTGCTTTGATAAGGATTTCGATGGTAAGGCGGTAGCGAATCGAGATACGTGGATGAAGTAGGGAAGATTGCAACAATACTACCAGAATCCTTTCTCCCGTCTCAGAAGGGAACTCGTAGCCTACTATAGCATTATGATTGATCTCTGGGAAAACTTCGTAGAAAGCCCAAGCCTTACTATTTTCGTTAAGTTGGCTTTTCCAGCGCTGGGCTACCTCTGAAAGTATCCCCGCTCCGTAGATTACCGCTAACCTCCCTAAGAGCTTGGCTGCCAGCTGCTTGGTTGGATTAGAGCCAAGGGGCACGCTTTCATTAAGACTAGCTGATAAATTTTTCAAGATTCGGATTGCTTCCTCTAAATCTGCCGATTTGTCTTGAAGCAAACCAAGTTTGTGAAAAATGCCAAGCAGGGAAATAAAGCTGTGGGGGAAGGCAGCCCGTGGAGGTGCTTGATAATCTATAAGGAAAACAGGGATACTTTCTTTTTCAGCTAGTTCCTTCAGCTTGCCACCTCCGGTAAGCACTAGCTTCTTAGCAGGAATTTTCAGCGATTCAACAAAGGAAGCCAGGGTCTCCTCAGTGTTACCGGAGTAGCTTGAGGCAATGAGCAGAGTGTTCTCATCAAGGAAAGGGGGTGAATCATAACCCCGATGCACCCAAACAGCTAATTTGTTTTCCAGGAGAGCAAGGCGGCGCACTAGCTCACCTCCAATAGCGGAGCCTCCCATCCCTAGGATAATAGCCTTATCTACCCCGGTATAGTCTTGGGGTAGGTCAAACTTGAGGGCGTTTTGCCACGCTCGCTGGCATTGCTCGGGGAAATCGTGGAGATGCTTAAGCATCCCTGATGGGTCAAATTGTTGGTAGGTTTTTGGGTTATCCAAGCTCATTGCCTAAACACCTAATATCTTCCTTCCTTCTGCAATCAATTCCCCAGCTCTGATTAAACTATCGGCTTCGGCATAGATGCGAAGAATGGGCTCTGTCCCAGAGAAGCGAATCAACAACCAGGAGCCATCCGCTAACGAGAAGTGGAAGCCATCGACGGTGTTCACCTTTACTACTTCGCCCTGAGCAATATGATCTGGCATTTTGCTGGTGAGGCGGTGAAGGATGCTCTCTCGCTCTGTGGGGGGGAATCCCAGGTCGACACGCTGATAATGATGCGGCCCTACTTTACTATAAAGGTAATCAATAAGCTCTGAGGGCGTTTTATTTAGCTTGTTCATGAAGTCAAGAAAGTAGATGCCAGCGAGGATACCATCGCGCTCAGGTAGATGACCTCGAAAGCCAAAGCCACTGCTTTCTTCCCCCCCAATAAGGGCATCCTCGGCGATCATCTTTGGAGCTACATATTTGAAGCCTACTGGTGTTTCATAGACTGGCACATTGTAAAGCTTGCCTAATTTATATAGCATACTGGTAGTGGTCAGTGTCTTAACAATAGCACCGCGCTCGCCTCGCACCTCTAGTAGGTAAAGAGCGAGCAGGGCAAAAATCTGTAGAGGAGTGAAGGCATTCCCTTCCTCGTCCACAATGCCAAGGCGGTCAGCATCACCATCTGTAGCTAGCCCCGCATTGGCTCCGCTTTCTCTAACCAGGGTGGAAAGCTTTGATAGATGGGGGGCGATGGGCTCAGGTTGAATTCCTGGGAAGAGGGGATTGCGCTCTCCATTAATCTCCACTACCTCAGTTTTATCACCAGTAAGAAGGGCTTTGAAGTAGCCAGACCCTGCTCCAAACATAGAATCTACCACTATCTTTAAACCAGCCCGGCGTACGCTTTGCAGGTCAATAATTTGAGCCAAATGTTGAAGGTAGACTGGGGCTAAATCGAGGTATTCAATGAGCCCTTGTGATAGCCCCTCATTTAAAGGGAGACGCTTGACCCTCTCTTGAGCAATGATTTCTGGCAGACGAGATTCTATATTGGCTTCCACCTCAGGTGGAGCGCTAGCCCCCTCTTCAGATTTAATCTTAAAACCATTCCATAGAGCGGGATTGTGACTGGCGGTGATGATGATTGCCCCGGCTGCTTTTTGATGTAGAACCCCGTAGCTTATCACTGGGGTGGGGGTGGCTTTATCACAGAGGTATACCTTAATGTCATTAGCAGCAACTACTTCACTAGCTGCAGCGGCAAAGTGCTCTGAAGCAAAGCGAGTGTCATAGCCTATGATTAGACCCTGGTGGGCAAGACCTTTATCCCGAAGGTATTCGGCTACGCTCTGGGCACAAAGACGCACATTGTCAAAGGTGAAATCTTGAGCAATAATGCCTCGCCAACCATCGGTGCCAAACTTAATCGCAGGGCTCATCGCCTTTCTCCCAACATGAGGCTGTTTAGTTCTGTTTTTCCGTTCAGGTTTGGGAAAGTATTCAATCCTGAATTTCTTCTACTTACACTTATGCTTGAAAAAGCAATCCTTTACATCGGGGTGGCAAAGGTGAGCATGGCAAAGGGGGCAGGTGATGGAGTGACTCTCACAGAGTGGGCTTTGGCATACCTGGCAAACAACTAAAGTTTCTTTCCGGCAATACTGGCAGCCAGCCTCTTGAACGACAATAGCCCTCTTTAGCTCCTCCTTTTCAAACCAGCAGCTATCATCTGCCTTAGTGAGGGAGTGGGTCTTCTCGAAAACAACACAGCGTGCCCCACCGCAAAGTTGACGATAGGCACACTGACCACACTTGCCCTCCAATTTACCCAATTTACCCCGTTCCCTCAGTTTCCTTAATACCTCAGAGCCTTGCCAGATTTCCTGGAAGCCCTTTTCACGAACATTTCCTGCTCTCTGCTGCAATACCATGCAGGGGTAAACGGTGCCTTCATAGAATACACAGCAGTAGCGTAAAGCTGCTCCACAGCAGGACCTAATAAATCTCTGCCTCGCCTCCCTATCGCTAACCCTCTTCTCCACCTCAACCCAGAATTGAGGGATACCAACGCATCGGTAAACCATGCTTTCGTCATCAAGCTGATGTTGGATAATCTGGCTCACAAGATGCTTTTGCTCTTCAGGGGTCAATGCCAAATCAGGGTATTCCTTCCCTCTGCCTGCTGGTATGTAGTGGAATATCTCAATAGCCACTGCTTTTAGGCTTTTTGCTAAGCTGACAATAGCATCAAGCTGGACGAGGTTATGGCGATGGATGCAGGTATTTATTTGGAAGGGGATGCCAGCAGCAGCGGCATTACGAATGCCTGCCATAGCTCTTTCCCAGCTTCCTTCCATGCCGCAGAAATCATCATGAGATTTGGCATTTGCACTGTGGAGGCTGATAGAGAGAGCCTTGATGCCTGCCCTCTTCGTTCTTTCTGCTGCCTCAGTGCTGAGGAGGGTAGCGTTAGTGCCCAGCATAGGTTGTAAGCTAACACTTCGGGCATGAGCAATAAGTTGGTAGATATCATCCCGCATCAAAGGCTCCCCGCCATCGAAGATGAGGAGACGGGTGCCAGCTTCAGCAATCTCAGTGATTACTCGTTTTGCCTCAGCGGTAGTCAATTCATCTGGGTGGGGGGAATCAGTAGCGTCACTATAGCAATGTTTACACCTTAAGCTGCATTCTCTAGTAACTGCAAAGCTAACCATTAATGGTGGCAGGATTTTATCTTGCACCCTACACCCTTCCTAGGCTGTTTTAGGAGGCTGAGATATTGAACTCTTTGCCTTGGCTATTCCAGCATCAGCCTGAAGTACTGCCACCTTATCTGTTCTTTCCCAAGGGAGGTCAAGGTCATCCCGACCAAAGTGCCCGTAGGCAGCAGTAGGTCGATAGATAGGACGGCGCAAATCAAAGGTTCTTATAATGGCTTCAGGGCGAAGGTCAAAGTGTTCCTTAATTAACTTGAGGATAATTTCCTCGTCGACTTTAGCTGTGCCAAAGGTTTCGATGGAGATAGCTAGGGGACGGGCTACACCAATGGAATAGCATACTTGAATCTCCAAGCGGTCGGCTAATCCCGCTGCCACCAGGTTTTTGGCTATATATCGAGTGGCATAGGTGGCGGAGCGGTCAACCTTAGTAGGATCCTTGCCTGAGAAGCATCCGCCACCGTGCCTGGCTATGCCCCCATAGGTATCCACCAAGTTCTTACGCCCGGTGAGCCCGGAATCTGCTACAGGACCACCGACTACAAAACGCCCAGTGGGGTTAACATAATACTTTGTTTTTTTATCCAGCAGGGATGAGGGGATGGTCGCCTTGATTACTTGCTCGATGATGTCGCGCTCGATTACATTGTAGCTAACTACGGGGTCATGCTGAGCTCCTATTATCACGCTGTCTACTCGTCGGGGGACACCTCGGTAGTATTCCACGGTTACCTGAGATTTCCCATCAGGGCGGAGATAAGGTAGGAGTTTGCTTTTCCTCACTTGTGCCAGGCGGCGGCATAACTTATTGGCTAAAGAGATGGGCAAAGGCATAAGCTCTGGCGTTTCGTTGCAAGCAAAGCCAAACATTATCCCTTGGTCACCAGCACCGAGCTTATCCAAAACATCATCGCTGGCTATCCCTTTTCGTGCCTCGAGGGATTCATCTACCCCCATAGCAATATCTCGGGATTGTTCCTTAATGGAAACCATAACCCCACAACTCTGGTAATCGAAGCCATATTCAGGGTGGATGTAGCCTACCTCTCGAATTACCTCTCGGGCAACGTCAGCTATTTCCACATAGCAATCAGTGGTGATCTCACCTATAACTATCACCAGCCCGGTAGTTGTGGCTACTTCACAAGCTACCCGAGCATAAGGGTCTTTAGCCAGGATGGCATCGAGAACGCCGTCTGAGACTTGGTCGCAGAGCTTATCGGGATGCCCCTCGGTGACTGATTCAGAAGTAAGGAAGTGCGAAGTGGATTTCATAAAGGTGGTGCTCATTGGTCTTTTCTCCTTTTCTCGTCAAATTAAATCTATGTTCCCCACTCCCAACTCTCCAGGTATTGTCTCTGTTCCTGGGTTAGTTTGTCAATGGTAATGCCTATAGAGAGGAGCTTCAGCCGACCCACCTCCCAATCAATCTCTTGAGGCACGGGATAAACCCCGGGGGCAAGCCTCTCCTTAAGGTTGAACATATATTCGGCACAGAGAGCTTGGTTAGCGAAGCTCATGTCCATCACGCTAGCGGGGTGTCCCTCAGCAGCGGAAAGATTGATCAATCTCCCTTCGGCTAGCAGGAAGAGACGTCGTCCATCCCGCAAAGTGTACTCTTCAACAAAGGGGCGCAGCTTTCTTTTCTGGGTTGCTAGACTTTCTAAGCTGGGGATATTGATCTCCACATTGAAATGACCGCTATTGGCTAAGATAGCCCCATCTTTCATCAATTGGAAATGGGGTTTGTCAATAGCGTTTAGCCCGCCAGTAACAGTAATGAAAATATCCCCTATTTTAGCTGCCTCAAGGAGTGGCATCACCTGATACCCCTCCATTACTGCTTCCAGAGCATGGATAGGGTTGACCTCAGTCACTATTACCTGGGCACCCAAGCCTCGGGCACGCAGGGCTATCCCCCGCCCGCACCAGCCATATCCGCAGACTACCACCTTCTTTCCAGCCCAAAGAATATTAGTCGCCCGGGTGATGCCATCGATAGTGCTCTGTCCGGTGCCATAGCGATTGTCAAAGAAGTGCTTCGTCTCTGCCTCATTCACCGCAATAATAGGATATTTTAGCTTCCCCTCTTTCTCCATGCTGCGCAGTCTGACGATGCCTGTAGTGGTCTCCTCCATACCTCCAATAACATTTCCAATGAGTTCAGTTTTCTCCTTATGCAGGGTGCTAACTAAATCAGCACCGTCATCTAGAGTAATATGAGGCTGCTGGGCAAGAGCAGCACGGATATGCTTGTAGTAGGTTTCATTATCCTCCCCCTTAATAGCATTGACAGGGATATT
>Ga0315310_10001695_pt1 | contig 13941 bp, 11 predicted proteins | sample TDP5_MG_FD_203630 | JGI IMG/M metagenome (GOLD analysis project Ga0315310, IMG submission 203630) | Freshwater sediment microbial communities from Lake Towuti, South Sulawesi, Indonesia - TDP5 | ecosystem: Environmental > Aquatic > Freshwater > Lake > Sediment | place: Indonesia: South Sulawesi... | reverse complement strand
AGTGCTTGGGCAACTGTCCGCGCGGACAACTCGTAATTGACTGCCCTAGCGGGGATCGTGCAACCTAGGAAAAGTGCATATTTCATTTCCGAGCCAACTTCTTGCCTTCTCCAAGGTCTGTCATTATTCTTGGTAGTCCCAAATCCATTCGTTCGTCTTGTATGAATTCGTCTATGGGATACAGTCTGTCATGATTACAGATGTTCTCAAGTATTTTCTTGTACATGCCGTGTATTATTCCCTCTTGAACTGCGATATTTCTTATCGCATTCATGACATCTGACGGCTTTATGTCTTGAGGGCATCTCTCATAGCATGAAAGACACGTTGAGCATATCCAGATGAAGGGGTCTGTTAATACCTGTTTCTTCATTCCCAGTAGTGCCATTTTTATGATTCGGCGTATGTTATATCCTTCTTGGAATGTTCTTACAGGACAACTAGCGACGCAAGTTCCGCACTGAATACACGGCAATACTTTTTCTCTGCCTAACTGGTTTGTGAGTCTCCTACTAAAATTCTGATCCAGATCCTCAGCGTCTACAATATAACTTTTATGGGACGAGCATCCTCACCTTCATCCTTAATATAGTGACGCTTGGGAATGCTTTCAAACACCCTTATAGTTTACGCATATAAAAAGAAGGGGTTATTAATGCTCAACTTCCCAAAGTCTGGAGCCATCCGTTAGAATATTCTGGGACAACGAAAGCGCAGCCGTGGCTAGGACCTCGAGATTAAAGGGAATTGGGCTAGATCTACCCGTTGAGTTCGGGGAAAAGACGAGTATCCGAATCCCGTTGAGGTTCTTTGCACACCGTTGGTAGATGTCTTCCTACCAATACCACGTGCCCTAGAGAAAGCAATCCCAATAGAAGTTTCAACCAAAATAACCACCCTGCAATTCTTCTCAAATACGGATAGACTTACCGAGCGCTATGTTTCTGCCAGTTCTTTAAGCTTCATCACGGCTTCTGCGAAATCTTCCGGATTGATGCCAGGGGATTGTATTTCTTCATCCTCAAAACAGTCACGAATTGTTCTGAGAATCCTATCATGAGAAAGTAAGACATTTCTTAGGCTCGACTCAATCTTTGACACGGCATCTACAGGCGTCAAGAAGAAGTCTCCTGTGATAGAAATATCCAGAATCTTGTCACCCAATATTTGAGCACTGATCCTAATCAGTTTCTTGGCTCTATGGGTGACCTCCACGATCTTAACATCCGCTGCAATTTTGACACTTCTATCAGCTGTAGGTCTCTTGTCCGTCAAATCAGACAAGTGAATCCACTCCTCAGAGATGTGCCGGGGTCTGACTCTGTCCCTCCATACGGCCTTCTCATCTTCCGAGGGCTGAGAGGGAACCAGTTCAATTCCTAGAACTTTTTCGTAACCCTCAGTAAGCAAGTTCTTGATTAGCTCAGTTTCAGGGAGATAACCGAGTTCTCTTTTGAGTGACGTTACCCATTCGTGAATACTCTTCGCTGTTTTGTCGCGGAATTTCTCACTTGGAACCTTCAAGATGCGAATCATTGATTCGTAGTCTAGATCCATGATAATATTGCCAACGAGTATCATCGTGTTCTCTCCAAAGTCACCAGCACCATTTCCGGATATTTTCCTACCATGCACAACAACATCATTGAGAGCTCTGAACTCAGCGGCTAAGCCTAGTCTACGGTAAACGAATACTGTTACAGCCAAGAATCTTTCGAAAATCTTCTCAATCTTTAGCGGGACAACCTTGCTTTCTTTTCTCGCGACAACTTGATAAAAAACTTGGTTTCCGTCCAAGTACGTTGCACCTCCACCTTGAGATCTTCTGATTATCGGAAAGCCTCTACTGTGGCAATATTCAACGTCAATCTCGTCTTCCAATCTTTGATGAAAGCCAATGCAGACGTATGGGGCGGAAGGTTGACATAAGATGATAGTGTTGGGCGATAGGCCCGCATCCACGAGGTAACCTACGGCTTCATAGAAAGTTTGAGCCATAAGCGGTTCTGCTTTTCCCAGATCAATTGAACGCCATACTTCCAACTTATCTAACCACCCATTACGTTTCTGGTTTGCACTTAGGATTTCATATAATAGAAAGTGGTGGTTTCCATCTCTTGCGCCAAATTTTAAGAAACACAAGTGGAAATATAGGATTCTTTGCAAACAAGCGTGTGTTGATCTTATTCGTGGGGAGATCTTCTTAGCTTTGAAAATGGAATGAGTCTACGATTTTACGGACTAATTGCTATTCATTATGTTTGATCTTTCAATCTGCTTCCTCATAGCTTGTCTGAATATCTCTGTATCTTTCGTATTGCTTCAGTTATGTCATCCATGTCTTCTTTCTTCGCTAAAAATAGATTCTGAGGCAGGCAGACAGCTTCTTCATAGTAAGCTTTTTCAGATACGGGAAACATCGCTCTAGCTTCTTCTTTCTTCTCTACGTACAGTTTGTGTCCCGCCGAACCTTCAGGAAAGTCCAAAGATAGATGAAGTGGCGGTTCCATCCTTGAACAAGGTATACCCTCTCCTCTCAATGCCGCGATAAACGTGTCTATCTCTGCTTTGTTAAAATAGTCTGAATTATACTTAAAGACATAAGGCCAAGGCTGATGTCTAGTCAATCTGTGGTCAACTAGGATGGGTTGTATGCCTTCTATCTCATCTAACACCTTGTCGAGATATTCGCTGTTTGCTTGTCTTCTTTCTAACTGTTCTTCAAGCCTTTCGAGCTGGATTAATAGGATAGCTGCTTGGAACTGGGTCATCCTGAAATTCCACCAGTTAGTAACTCCTGCGCTATAGAGGTCTCTTTCTCTTTCTCTTCCACAATCTTTTATAGCGTGGCATCTTTCCTTGTATACTTGGCTATTGGTGACAATTATTCCCCCCTCGCCTGCAGTCATGAATTTTGATTGTTGGAAACTGAAGCAGCCCATGTCACCTATAGAACCTGCTGGTTTATCCTTCCATACGAAGCCGTGCGCCCTTGCACAGTCCTCTATCATAACCAAATCATGTTCTTTAGCGAGCCTTATGATCTCATCCATATCCGGACAAGTTCCATTACTATATACGGGCATCACCGCTCTGGTCTTGTCGGTTATCGATTCTTCGAGTTTCCCCACATCTAAAGCGTACGTCTCTGGATTTACATCCACTATTATGGGTGTAGCTCCCACCATCAATACAGGGCTTGCCGTACCCGCCCAAAAGGTTAGGTCTGGAACTATCACTTCGTCGCCTAAGCCAATTCCGCTAGCTAATAAGGATACGTGGAGAGAAGCGTTGCCACATGACACGCATATACCATACTTACAGCCGTGATGGTGGGCGAATTTTTCTGCAAATTCTGCTTCTTTTGGGCCGCTTCTAAAAACACCTCCTCCCCATGTACCACACTCTAAAGCTTCTTGTAACGCTTTTAACTCACGCTGGTCGTATACTGGCCATGTAGGCCACTCCTTATCTCTAACGGGTTTACCTCCCTTAATAGACAACATACGCTGAATCACCCTTCGCTGGATGATGCAAAATTTTGATTAATATATTTTTCTCTAAGAATATCAGTCATAAAGAAAACAGGCAACGCGTCTATTGCTTTCTTCAACAAGCTCAGGTATCTTCATCTTACACTTCTCCATTCTACTGGGGCACCTAGGATAAAATTTGCATCCTTTCCCATATGTTGTAGATAAAGAGTCTAGCTCTATTGTTGAGAGGTCTATGCGTTTTTCCCATCGTTCGTCAGGGTCAGGTTTGGGGATAGAATGTATCAGAAGTTGGACGTAGGGATGTAACGGGTTAATAACTACTTCATTTATGGGGCCCATTTCCATGATACTTCCAAGGTACATTATTAAGATCTCATCGCTGATGTATCGAGCAGTAGATAGATCATGAGTAATATACAGGAAGGAGATGCCTAATTTTTCTTTAAGTTCCAACATGAGGTTCAGAATGTTCGCTCTAAGTGAGGTGTCGATCATAGATACGGGCTCATCCGCGATGACAACTTTCGGCTTAAGCAGAAAAGCTCTAGAGACCATAACTCTCTGCCTTTGCCCACCACTAAGTTCGTGAGGATATTTTCCTAAGATCTCATCTGCCTTCAGGTCTGTATCCTTTAGAGCTTTGAATATTAGTTCTTTTTCCTCCGCTTTCGAATTCGCTAGATTGAACTTTCTGATCGGCAGGGATAATGCGCGATCGATTTTATGAACGGGGTTAAATGCTGCATAAGGGTCTTGAAATATTGCCTGAATTTCCCTTCTGTACTCCTTCCATTCAGTTGGATCCATCTCCCATATGTCTTTACCATTGTACATTATCTTGCCTGACGTAGGCTTTATGAATCCTAAGATGAGACGGGCTGTAGTAGTTTTCCCGCTTCCGCTTTCACCTGCCAAAGTCAGAATTATGGGTTTTTCAGCGGACAAAGAAAATGATACTCCGTCTACAGCAACAATCTCTTTTCTCTTCATAAGACCTCTAGATGCGAATGTTTTTGTGAGGCTTTTGATTTCTAATAGATCGTTAGTCTTCATTGTGCTCCTCACTTGTATAGGTAGCAAGCTACTTTTCGACCTTTAGCATCTATAGTCGGTGGGGCTTTCTTATCACATATGCCTGGCACGAACTGTGGGCACCTTGGATGGAACCTGCACCCCGGCGGAGGATACTTCAAACTGGGTGGGAACCCAGATAAACCTTTCAACTTTTTTTCCTCTGTCAAAGAGGGTATTGAAGAAATTAGAGCTTGAGAGTACGGGTGTAATGGATCATTGTAAAGCTTTCTTATGTCTCCCATTTCCACTATCTTGCCCGCGTACATGACTGCTAGGTTATCGCATATTTCAGCTTGAGCTGCCATGTCATGCGTTATTTGGATGATGGAAGTATTCAGTTGCTCCTTGATATGAAATAGAAGCTGAAGAATTCCTCTCTGGACGACGACGTCTAGAGCTGTTGTAGGCTCATCGGCCAGTATGAGCTTGGGAGAAAGAGCTATAGCCATCGCTATTATAGCTCTCTGCTTCATACCTCCACTAAGTTCATGAGGGTGGCTATTCACGACAACGGGGTCTAGTCCCACGCTTCTTAGGAGTTCTTCTATTCGTTTTTTAACGTCGCTCTTTGGGACTTTGCCCTTATGGACCTTTATAACTTCTTCGATCTGATCACCGATCTTCATCACTGGGTCCAGAGAGTTCATGGCACCTTGAGGTATGTATGAAATACTACTCCACCTCAATTCTCTGAGATCCTTCAGTGGAAGTTCTAGAATGTCAACGCCGTCAAAAATAATTCGCCCCGAAATTATCTCTCCTGGAGGCTTCAAAAGTCTAAGCAAGGATGCGGCAAGAGTAGACTTTCCACATCCCGATTCTCCGACTATACCAAAAATTTCGTTACTACTTATCTTTAGACTAACGTCTTCAACTGCCTTGACAGGAGCGTCCCTGGCGAGATAATAAGTAGTTAGTCCATTAACATCAAGGAGCGCTTCTGCCAACTATCTTCTCCCTCTCAACCTAGGATTTACTATCCTGTCTAGACCTCTGTGCATGAGGTATAGGGAAACGAATAGGCAGATCATGGTGATTATCGGAGTTGTCCACCACCACCAAAGGTTTCTGAATATGGCAGCTTTTCTGATTACCCAGTACAGCATCATGCCTAAGGTCATGGTGGTTTGAGGCCCTAACCCAAGTACCTCGACACTTGCTTCTGTCAAGACCGCCCATAACATATCGTACAGGTAATGTGCACTCATCCATTGTAGCATATGTGGTACTATCTCGATGAATAATATCTCCGATCTTGTAGCGCCCGAAAGTTTGGCCATACTTATGAATTCTCGTTCCTTGAGGCTCAATGTCTGGCTTCTAACCTGACGAGCTGGGGCTGCCCATCCGAAAAGCCCAAGGATCATTGCCATTAGAAACAACTCTACCTTCCTAACGGATACGGTTATCAAGACAATAGCTGGCAGAAGCGGTATTACCAACATAACGTCAACTATAACGCTGAGGGCGGTATCTACTAAGCCTCCGTAGTAACCTGCAACAAATCCCACAGAAGAACCGAAGAAGGTGTCTATCGCTGAAACAAGTATAGCGACCATGAGCGAAAGCTGAATCCCATGCAGTATTTGAGAGAAAACGTCTCTGCCAAAGGAATCCGTACCGAAGAGGTACTTATTATTTGGGCTGAGATTAGGCGGACCTACCGTAGCCATAGGTGGATAACCTATCAAAGCACTACCAATAACTGAAAACATTACCAGAAACACAAAAATTATGAAACCTGCAGTAAATTCTCTACTTCGGAATATTTCTCTTATCCCCCGCCCTGCGTGCACCATACGCGCACGAAAGTTTTCTTTAAGGGTCGGCTGAGAATGACTCACGAGTATTTCATCTCTCCTCGTAAGTGATTCTAGGGTCGACTAGCGGGTACAATGCATCAATTATGAATGTGGCAAAACCTACTGAAAGCGTAATAATTAGGGTTATTCCTTGAATAACCGTATAGTCTGCTGTTGCAATGGACTCGAAGAGAAGCAACCCAAGCCCCGGATACGAGAAAATCATTTCTGTTAGAAGCGAACCGTTTACGACGCCTCCGAGAGAAAGGGCCAACATGGTTAGTTGAGGCAACAAAGCATTTCTAAACGCATGTTTCCACATAATGCGACTTTCCTTTAAGCCTTTGGCCTCGGCTAGGAGTATGAAATCTTCGCCTTTAAGGTCTACAATCAAAGATCTAATGCTCAGAAACCACCATCCCAGCGACGTTATAACTATGCTAAGGGAGGGAAGAAATGAGTGATACAAAAGGCTTTTGATGAATTCTATGCTGGTCCAGTCCATCTTGAGGGTCCCAGCATAGGCACCGCCAAATGGAAAAATCGCCATGACATATGCAAGTAAGAATATGAGCACCAAAGCGAGCATATAATAAGGGACGACATTTAATATCAGAGCAACGTATGAGAATGTCTTACTCAAACGAGACTCTGATTTCCAGCCAGCAAACAATCCTATAACTGTTCCCAAGGCCCAGCTTATCGCGGTCGATACACCGAGAAGAAAGATCGAAAAGGGTAGTGCGCGCCCGAGCAGCGTTGATACTCGGACGGGAAAATACCTAATCGAATAGCCTAAGTTCCCCTTCGAGATCTCGGATAAATACCTGACGAATTGTTCAGGGATACTGCCTTTCAATCCGAACATAGTTTCGTACGTGTCAATTACCTCCTGTATATTCTCAAACCGAGAGCCCTGTCGCTCGATCATCGCTATCACTGTACCAATAGGGTTTCCTGGGGCAAAGCGAGGTATCGTAAAGTTTATGAAAAGGGCTATCAGCATGATTATGACAAAAAGGATAGTTCTTCTTATGAAGTATTTGTGAGCCTTTTTAAGCCGCACCATGGTCACATCATGCGTACCTATTGCGGGAAAAATACTATTAAACCTTTCGATAAGAGCGCCTTCGATGCGGGGTCTTATATGAGGCTCTCATATAATATCGGTAAATTCTCAGCTAACGAGTCTGCGCATGATCCCATGATGAACTGCAACTAAGCAACTAGATGCTCATGATGATGTAACATAAAGCTTATAAAGCATATACGGAATATCAAAAAGTGGGAATGAGTATGAAAAATTCCAAGCGTTCATCGAAAATTGTTGGCGCAATTGTTGTAGCTATACTGTTGCCGTTGACGTTATCTGGTCTGATGGTGATAGAAACAAGCGGTCAAGAGGTTGAGAGGGCAGAAAGCCTGATAGCGCAGATAGATGCAGCCAGAATAGAAGCTCCCGAAGATGTCTTTAATCCCTTCGTACCTGCTTGGTCAGGAAGTGTAGGAACTATTGGCGCAGCCTTGGAGCATTTGTTCATCGTTAACCTGCACACTGGCGAATTTATTCCATGGGTTGCGGAGAGGTATGAATACAATGATGATTTCACAGAGTTCACCGTCTTCTTGAGAGAAGGTGTTGAATGGTCCGATGGCGAACCCTACACGGCTGATGACGTCGTTTTCTCATATGAAATAATCATGGAAAATCCCGCAGTGATGCAACATGCAGGAGTCTTGGCAATGGTTGAGTCTGTTGAGAAGATCGATGATTTAATGGTAAAATTCCATTTGAAGACCTCCAATGCACGATTCCATCTTGCTCAGGATGCGTTTTCAGTTGGTAGAATCGTACAGGGTGTTCCCATAGTTCCTAAACACATATGGGAAAAAGAAGATCCTCTGACTTTCAGGAACTATCCTCCTCTGTTTTCAGGTCCATACAAACTTAAAAGTGTTACAGAGACAGAGTTCGTATGGGAAAGAAGAGATGACTGGTGGGGTACAAAAGTATTCGGCGTGAGACCTGGACCCAAATACTTAATCTGGAAAGCCATAGCCCTTGAAGAGACCGTTGCTATGATGTTGACTAAGCACGAAATCGATTCAATAGCTAGAATGAGTACTGGACTTATGGCCGATGTTAAAGCGAAGAACCCCTACATGGTAACATTTCTCAAGGATAAGCCATATCAGTGGTTCGATCCATGCCCAACACATCTACACCCGAACTTCCTCAGATACCCATTCAACATCACCGAGGTCAGAAGAGCAATATCCTATATGGTCGATAGAGATGAACTTGTGGAAGTAGGTTTAGAGTTCGGCAGCAGACCTACCAAATACCCAGTACCCGAGTACGGAGGAATGATACCATTCTTTGAAGCCATTGATAGCTTCCTAAAAGACTATAAACCATTAGAGTACAGCCCGGCTAAGGCAAAGGCTCTACTTGAAAGCGTAGGGTTCACGATGGGCGGTGATGGCATATGGGTGATGCCAAATGGCCAAAGATTTTCGATAACATTGACAGTCCATGAGTTTGAGGAAGATGAGATGGCGATGACACCTATACTCGTCAAACAACTTACGGACGGTGGAATCGACGTAGCCTGGAAGGCATTGACGCATGCAGCAGTAAGTGAGCTATTCCATACAGGTGATTTCGATATCATATTCTCATATACCTGCCCCGGAGACAGTGATCCATTCTTTATGATGGATTTCTGGCACAGCAGGTTCTGGAGACCTGAAGGAGAATGGGCGGGGTCCAACTTCGCACGCTTCGAAAACTCTGCTTACGATGCTATACTTGAAGAATGGGCAAAAACGCCTCCAACGGATTTGACCAAGTGTGTGCAACTATGGACTCAGGCTTCAGAAATATACTACGAGAACGTCGTCAGCATACCGGTAACCCACGAAGTCATGATGTCAGCAGCAGAATCCTACTACTGGGTTGGATGGCCTAATGAGGATGACGAGTGGATACAGCCATGTTGCTGGTGGGCGTCGTTCATGCAAGTATACCTGGGATATGCGTCACCTAAAGCCGGTGGACAATGGGTCAAAGGATTGAGACCGAGAGAAGTACAGTACGTAAGAGCCTACTTCACAGGCCAAGTTCCAAAGTTCAGAGGCATAGACCTAGCGTGGTACGGCCCATTTGTGGATGGCGACTCGTACGTGATACCCACCGATGACGCAGACTTCCTAAAGAGACAAGCGTATCCTATATCACTTGAAGCTCCTGGTCCACAAGTTGTTACGACAACCGTGACAGAAACAGTGCCAACGACCGTGACGACAACGGTGGCAACGACCGTGACAGCGGCAGGCCCAGGGATGGATGTGACTGCTGTTGCCGGTGCAGGCATCGTTGCCCTCATAGTAGGCGTAGTAGTAGGCTGGCTTGTCGGGTCCAGAAAGAAATAAACAAAGGACCTCCCCATTTTTTATTCATAGTAATAAAACGATTCAATGCTCAGAAGGGAAACCACACTTTGATTCTCCCTTTTGCTAATGAGAATTCTTACTAAGACTCGTGTCTATAGATGCGATGTCTGCGGTCTGATAATTTCAATCATTGCTCATCTCACGTGATAGCAGCAATTAACACCTTGTGGCCCCTATAGATGTTTCTTATCCGAATCTTGATCAACTCTTGAAAGGCATTCGGTTCCTATTTGAACTGAGCAATCACTTCATCCATACATGTGTACAGTGCTCTAAGGCCCTCAGAATATGGGAAGTGGGGTATGAAGTAGGTCACGCCAAGATCAACAAATCTCTGGAGCTTTTCAACACATTGTTCCGCGGTACCCACTATCTCTCTGCTTAGGTATTCGTCAAGGCTCATTTCCCGTATCTTCTTGTTTGTATAGCTCTCCTTGACTTTCATGGCTATTTTCTTAATGTCCTCTTCTTTTTCTACAATTATCGCTTTTCCATGCCAAGTCAGTTCTATCTCTTCAAAGTTTCTTCCTATCTCCTTGCATCGCCTTCTAAGCACGTCAAGTTTCCTTCGGTATTCATCTAGTGTACACGAAGCGAAGTTTGCGTAGTTAGCATGTTTGCCGACTATTTCCAACAGCCTGTCCCCTCTTCCACCGATCCACACGGGAGGGTATGGTTTCTGAACTGGTTTGGGATAAGAAACTAGATCCTTTATAGCATAGTATTTCCCTTGGAAATTCGCTTTCTCTTGCGTCCATATTCTTTTTATGATCTCCACAGCCTCAGCCAATTGTTCTATTCGGGTCTTTGGGTCAGGAAAGGATATGCCGTAAGCAACGTATTCATCCTCGTACCATCCGGCTCCTATTCCGAACTCTAGTCGTCCTTTACTGATCACATCAGCGGTAGCCGCTATTTTTGCCAATACCGAAGGAAACCTATACGAATTACATGTAACCAATACACCAAGCCTGATACTACTCGTTTCCTCGGCCAAACAAGCCAGAACCGTCCAAGGTTCCAAAATGTATCTACTAGTCCTAGTGGACATGGGGTAGAAGTGATCATAAAGCCACACCGAGTCATAGCCCAAGTCCTCAACTTCTCGACAGGCCTTCTTCAATCCATACAAATCAAATTCTTCCTGGCACAGTTGAGTTCCAAATTTGACCATAAGCGACCACCATTCCTATAGGATGATATTGTAAAGAATAAAAAGTTTGTTCAAGGCTAGACCGTGGCAGTATTAATGGCATCCGTGCAAGAGTCCCGGAGATGCTGACGGGAGCAAGCGCTGCATATCTATCGTTCCAAATTGTTGACGCTACCCAAATCAACAGTTAGTTAACCTGATCCGGAAAATCGGCCGAGGAAAAGATGGCCGGTCGAGCGTACTTAAGGTGTCTAAACGGCGAAATTCTAATACTTGAGTGGTAGGGTTATCTCCTTCCCGGTTCTCGCTGACTCGTAGCCTGCTTCTACTATTTCGACGGCAGCTCTGGCGTCTTTCCCGTTGGCTATGGGCGTTTTATCCCCTAGAAGGCATTCAATGAAATGTCTATGGGCTTTAATTGCGGGCGTTGGCAGGGCGGTGTAGAGCTGTTGCATAGTGAAGCTTAGCCTTGGGCCACTGATGTCTATCCCGAAGGGCAAGGCGCGGATCCTCATGCGTTCCGGTATCACCTTGTCTGAATATAGCTTCAGCTCCCCTACTCTTGCGTCAAGGATTATTGTCCCTTGATTTCCATAGACCTCGAAGCCTTGAAATCCCGCCTTTTGCGTCCAACTTGAGACCAGTATGCCCAATGCATCGTTCTTGAATCTCAACAGGCAGGCTGCATCGTCTTCGACGCTCATGTCATCTAGCTCTAGACCACTAGGAAGTTTTCTTCTCCTTTTGTGAATGGCGGTCATAGCCATCACACTTCTTACGTCTCCGGCAAACCACCTCAGAATATCGACATGATGCACCCCGAGGTCTATTAAAGCTCCTCCACCAGACTTCTCGGCATCGTAGAACCACATATTGTATGCACCAGTGTGGCCAAACTGGCCTCTCAACGTGAAGACTTCGCCTATGAGTCCTTCATCTATAAGCTTTTTGGCCAACTCTACGTCGGCTCTAAAACGCCACATAAATATGGGGATCAGCTTGATCCCGGCACTTCTTGCTGCCTCTAACATCCTATCGCAGTCTTTAAGGTTCGTCGCCATTGGTTTTTGCAGCAAAATATGTTTGCCCGCCTCAGCGGCGGCTACCGCAGGTTCGACATGAAGTCGATTCGGAAGAGCAACGACAACGGCATCTATATCCCTTCGTTTCAAGAGCATGTGATAGTCTGTGTAATATTCGGCACCAAATTTCTCAGAGACTTCCTTAGCTCTTCTTCCATCTATGTCGACCACTGCGATGATCTCTGCTTCGGGAATTTCCTTCAATGAAGGCAGATGCACAGCTTCAGCCACAGTTCCGCATCCGATCACGCCAATTCCTATCCTTGAACGGGGAGAATCTTGACCCATTTCTATCATCTAGACCTCTTGATATCGAAGGTACATATAAGAATATTTTTGGGCTATCTTTGGTGTCGAGAGGATGACCCATTATCCCATTCAGTGACACTCATCCCAGAGTTCGAAAGCTTTTCTTTCATGAAAAACTTTCTAGATGCTTCTTCGCTTTTGCCAATGCTTCTTCAGGGCCTAGAGTGAGAGTTTTGTTTGGGTAGGAAGGAGCCAATGTAGCCAGTTCCATTGAGAGGTAACCGTCGTATCCGATTTCTTTAAGGATTCTTATTGTTCTACCAAAGTCTATCTTGCCGAAACCTGGTACATCCCTGTTGCTGTCAGAAATATGTGTATGCCAGATCAAATCTCCGGCTTCCCTAATACTATTGCTGATAGAGGTTTCCTCTATATCCATATGGTATACGTCGGCTGTAACCCCAACGGCTTCACATTCTACTCTCCGAACAATTTCGATAACTTCAGAGAAACGATTAAGGGCATTACTTTCGAAGCGGTTTATGGGCTCTACCGCAATACGTACCCCGTAGTCTTTTCCTGTCTTTCCTCCTTCTTTCAAAAGTTCAACCAATATCTGCAGACCCTTTTCCTTTGGAATGTCAGCAGGAATGTTCCGTTGTTTCGCCCCGCCGAAGGTGAGCGTTTGGCAGTCTACTTTTGAAGATACTTCGACCAACGCCTTGATATACTTCGTATTTCTTCTTAGTACAGAGCTATCTAAGCTAACTAGCCTGGATTCTGGAGGGTACAAGCAAAATGCGGATGCCAACTTTAGGTTGTAGGATTCTAACAGATTCTTTATGTCATCTATCTCGTCATCAACGATCTTCTCGGGGTTCAGTTGCCTATACGCTGCTGGTTCTATACCTTCATATTTTACCTTCGTTAACAGTTCTAAGTTTTCCTCGGTGATGTCCGTGCAACAGCTAAACCTCATATTTATCAGCTCAAAAGAGCATACGTACACGAATTCTTTAGATCTCAAAATCTGCAATTAAGATTATGGGAAAAGAATAGCAGCTATAGCGAATTTTGAGATGTATCCCATTCGCTCTTCGTTCTTGGGAACCTCTTCTGAAGCTCAGAGCCCTAACTTTCTCAGATAATTTCCGCTCATCTCCACGCTTTCTTGAGGTGTCTTGTCCGTATCGTCCTGTTCGACGACAAACCATTCGATGCCGGAGGATTTCACAATATCAGTGACAGCGGGAAAATCTGTGCTACCGCGCCCTAATTTGACGGCGTAGGCCTCAAGGTCAACTCTTTTATCTCTTCTTCTTTGCCCTCTTCTGGATGTAGGTATGGAATCGGTCTAAGTTTTGGCCCAGGGGGTGGCGGCGCCTAACGAGACAGATTCTGGGCTTGTTTCATCAGGGGTGATCCTAATGCCTTCGCGTTGTCAACTTTCTCTTGGCAGTGGTTAGGGTGCATATGAAAACTTGGCGGTGTAGAGAAATTTGCGGTATGATCTTATTCTGTGAGTGCCTCAGCAATCTAGGGAAAAATTATATAAGTAACATAGACAGCGGACTAAACTCTGGAGGGACTACATTGAAAGTTGGTTGTACAGTATGGCCAGTACGCTG
>Ga0315310_10001693_pt1 | contig 13946 bp, 18 predicted proteins | sample TDP5_MG_FD_203630 | JGI IMG/M metagenome (GOLD analysis project Ga0315310, IMG submission 203630) | Freshwater sediment microbial communities from Lake Towuti, South Sulawesi, Indonesia - TDP5 | ecosystem: Environmental > Aquatic > Freshwater > Lake > Sediment | place: Indonesia: South Sulawesi... | reverse complement strand
AATAACCAAGCCACCATCATCTGTCATACTGAACTCGTAAGGCGGTAGATCCAGTTCAGGTCGACCTTTCTTATCTTTTGGTGCTTCATTAATCAACTTCACCAATCGTGTATCACAATCGCTTGTCCTTATCCATGCGTCTTCCCCTAACTTCGCGTTTCGGTCTGGATCTTCCTTCTTCACCCAATTACTGCGTTTCCAAGGTAGCTTCTCAATTTCCTCTATGGTTATAAGCTGATGTTTGGGTTGCATACCTGAGGCCACAGGTTCACTTAGCCATGCGTCAATAGTCTGCTCAATGCCTACGCGAATAGCTTGTAATGCGTCTCCCTGAACATTCGCTGGAAGAACAATTTCAAGACCATACTCAACCGTGAAGTCTCCTTCTTTCTTCGCCTTCTTAATTGTCAGTCGCTCCAGTCGCTCCAGACTCAACTTTAACCTCCCCTTCTTCTTTACTACTGATGGCTTCTAGCAGGTTATCGAGGAATTGCCAAGCGTAGAAAAGCGGACAACCTTTATTACAGTCCATAAAGGGTGCTTCTTCATTACTCTTACAACCGATTCTCTTACATTCTTGGTCTATACGTTCAAGCAACTCTTTGCCCCTCTTTTCCGTGGCGTCGACGAAGTCAAGATATTCCTTCAAAACGGATTTGGACACTATCACATCACTCATTTATCTGTTCGGCTCCCGAACACTATATTGTAACGTCTACCATCTCATGGATTTCGCGTCGGATCTCGGGGACTGTCATTTTGTAGCCTTTTCTCAGTAGGTCGGCAGCGGAATAAATTATGTCGCGGATGATTTCTCGGTCTGTCGCTGAAACTTCTTTACCCACTTGCCTTTTGCCTTTGGTAGAGCTCATATTCCTCTATGACCTCACTTATCTTCATGACCGGTTTGTGGTTGCGAGCGCAGAACCACTCGACGAAGTCTGGGTTCACGAGAACTTTGTCCATGAAGTATTGGGTGATTATGACTCGCAGGACCTCTGTGTCGTTGGTTAAGCCTAGCGCTCGTTTGATTTCTAAGAAGCGGTCTTTGACTTCTCCTTCTAACCGTAGTCGGATGTCCTCTCTCTCCGCCATTTCAGGTCACAGAGACACTTTTTGTGGCTATTCTCTATTTAAGAGTTTTGTTTTAGCCACAAAAAGCCACAAAGCACCTAAAATTTGATCTCGCCTTTCTTCACGAGTTCCTTAACCTTCATGAGCGAGTATTGAACGGCGTGGCTTCTGTCTGCAAAGTGTCCTTTCTCCACCTCTTCATCTACCCAACTCTTCAGGTCAGCTTGCACGGTTACTGTCAGCTTAACTTTTGGCATTTCCATCACTGCATGGGAAGATTCGCCTATGAGCCATGTTTAGGTTTTATCCAAAGTTATGTGGTTTCACACACTCTTGGTTGGGATTGTTAGGGATTGTGAGACGCTGTTATATGGTTTATGGAAACTAACTTCGGTAAAGTGAATAATTTTGTAACTCTCTCCCGATTAAATGTTCTTTATTTAACGAAGTTAAAATCATAAGCGAATGTTAGATGACACCATAAAACTTAAATGTGCTGAAAGACACTTTTTGTGTCTGAGTGTGTCCAAGAACAATGGAGCACCAAGGCGGCGAACACAAGGTCTATCTAAGACTCCACGGAGAACTCAAGGACCGGTTCCTCGAGATCAAGGGTCTCTTAGGCTTGGAGAACGACACAGAGGTTTGCCGCTCCATCATAAACGAATATTGGATGCGAAACCGAGACAAGTTCCAGCCGAAACTCAGACACTTTCACATCAACCCAGACGGCGTGTTGATCCTCGACCCAGAGATAGACAGCCTCGTCCAAGTCCATGTAAAACCAGACTCAATCGAGTGCGCACATTGCAAAGTCAGCAACTGCAAACACGCGGAGTTCGCGCTCTCACTACCTGAAGTTCAAAAGCTCCTGCGAAAAAAGGGATGGAAACCCTCAATTTCACAAAAGTAAAACGCATTCTGCCAAACCATAACACACAAAGACAAAATACCCACAATTTTCAGACATAATCTTTATGCATTTTGCCAATAAAGCTTATCTATTTTGCTATTTCTCAATGCTATAGGCGGTGTCAATTTGTGTCAATGCGTCACCAGGGAGTGAGGTTGACGGCTTCTGCGCCTAGGAAGCTTAGGGTTTCTAGGCGTGAGGTTGTGGATTTTGTTGAGGGAGATCCGTGTGTGGGGAATTGGCTTGGGAAGTTTAGGTCTGGTGTGCAGGGTGGTCTGTCTGGGAATAAGTTGAATAATGGTAGGATTTTGTGTCGTTTTTTTAAGTGGCTGCGGGTTGTGAAGGGTGTTTCTTTGCAGCCTCGTGAGCTGTTAGATCGTCAGTTGCAGTTGAGGCAGAGCAGCAGGATTGAGGACAGGCAGTGGCTTTTGCATTTTGTCTTAGAGCACAGTCGGGACAGCCCTGATTTCAAGGATTACTCTGACAGACGGAAGTATAATATCTTTAACGCGGTCAAGAGTTTCTGCGATTATCACGAGGTTCCTTTGACTACGGCTAAGAACATCTATGGTAAAAGAGGGAAGAAAAAGAATCGCCGCAAGCAGATTGACATTAACGAGGCAAAGAAGGTCTTGGGTCAGTTAAGTCAACGCAACAGGACCATCTGCCTCATTCAGTTACAGAGTGGCATGGAGATAGGCGCCGTTCTGAACAAGTTCAGCTATATGTGGCACAGTCAAGTGAAGCCTCAGCTGGACATGGGTCGTGAGCGATTAAAAATCGACTTCGACGAGAGGAAAGGCAACGCAACATCCTATTTCACCTACATAAGCCGAGATGGCATACACGAGTTAAGGAAATGGCTCGAGGAAAGAAAGAGAATCATAGAAAAACTCCTTGTGGACGGCAAAGGTTTGAGCAAAGATGTGATTGAAGGCGAACCCATCTTCACAACTTCGCGAGGAACGCCGTTACAGGAAGTAACCTTCGTCCATGAACTCAGCATGGACACCGATGGGAAAGTTACCAGCCAAATGTTTAGAAAGCTGTTCGAGTCGGAGGCCAAGGTTCCAGAGAGGGCTATAGACCGGGAATACGTCAAGTTTTTCATGGGACACGTGCCAAGGCAAGATGAGGCCGGTGGCACATACGACAGAAACGTAGAGATCCGAGAAGAACTATTCGAGAAGGAATATGAGAAGCTGGAACCTTACATCAACATTTACAGCAGCTCAATAGTCTCAAGGCAAAGGGATCCACTCCTAGAAGACATTGAACAGCTGTCTCGCCTTCCAGGATTACGTGAAGCCTTCGAGAGCATAGTTGATCAAGCGAAGGATGTCTTGGCTCAGAAGTTGAAGAGGGAAAAAATAGAATAATCCCTTGTTATTTCTTCTTCTTCAGCGTAACCCTCAACGCGGCTCTTCCAAGTAATCTGTTACCAAGTTTCACGTCTACAATCATCTCCTCTACACAGAAATCTGGGAAATCCCTTTTCCAACGATCCAATGCATTCCGAATTTTCTTCTCGATAAACTTTAGCGGCTCCCAATTCAAGACCATGTTATTTCCCACGTGATATAATCGTAGCTGCCTTCAAAGTAGTATCTTTTTGAATATTCGTAAATCTGATGCCCACTTAAGGTTCCTATCGAGTCTTCTGGTTCCGTATGTTCTCCGCCACCGGTTATATGCCATGTTATTTTGATGGTTACGCTATAAGCAGGGCTACTCCCGAAGTTTATGATTAGTCCTGTCACATCGTGGTAGTCTGTTCCGATTAGCACGTTTGTGTAGGTGCTCGTAAGCGATGCCGTGACATCAGGCTCAACTCCACCCGGTGGTCCTTGTGGTCCTGTGTCGCCTTTTGGTCCAGCAGGTCCCTGTAACCCCTGTGGTCCTTCTGGACCTTGAACTCCTTGCGGGCCAGCAGGTCCTTGTGATCCGGTGTCGCCTTTGTCTCCTTTGGGTCCAGGAAGACCTCGAAGCCCGAACTGTGTCGCAATGACGATTGAAATAAAACTTGATGCAAGAACTGCAACTATGATTCCAATGGCGAATGTTGTTTTTGAAACTCCAACTGTAGACATTTTTTCACCCCACAAAATAGAAGATTACTCTAGAACAAAATATAACGTTTACGTATTATCCCTTATGATTCTCGCTAAACCCACATGAAACATGCTAACTCCTTAAAGCCTTACTCATTATGTCTAGAAATGGACATGGATTTTTTATTAATTAATTAATAATTTTCACCGAGTGTTCGGCTCCCGAACACTGAAAAACCTTATAAGGTCATCTTAGAGAAATTATATCGGTGTCAAATTGTGTCAAAAAGTGTAGAGTTACCTAAACCAGGTGATAAAATACCAGTAGGAAAATTCCATGTCTCTGAACTGAATGTAAGAGCGTCTGAGCCATTCGGAGACTCCGAGGAGGACCAGCAGCTTGTCGCGAACTTGAGGAGGGGCAGAATCATCGGACCCTTCAAGGCGAGACCTGAAGGCGACGGCTACGGAGTGGTCGTCGGTAGGAGGAGATTTCTAGCGAAGAAACAACTGGGCACTACCCACTTTACTGTCGGCGTAGACTGCTTGATTGAGAACATGACGGATGAAGTGGCGAGAGAAGCATCATTTGTTGAGAACTTAGAGGTGCTACGCAAGAATATGGACCCGGTGACCAGGGCTAACAAGCTTTCCGCCATCGTTATGGATCATGCTCTCGGCGTTAGAGGAGCAGCCGCAAAGCTGGGACTGAAAGCGTCTACCCTAAGTGAATGGTTGAAGCCGTTGGCGTTGAGCCCTAAGATGCAGGAGGCCACGGCGAAGCAGAAGATCTTCTTCACGGACGCGTTGCACCTTGCGAAGATGGGGCTGGGTAAAGAGCGGCAAGACGAGCTTGCGGAGGTCCTGGAATCTGAGGGTTACGATGGGTTCAAGGCGGCATTGACAAGATTGGAGGAGAAAAGGCTAAAAAGAGGCATACCGAAGGGAAAATACTTCATCGAGAGGCTGACGTTTGACACCGTTTATCGCCCCGATATGGAGCTACATGAACATATAAAGAAACTTGCTGAAGCCCAAAAGATGGATATTCCAGAGTATATTATGAAAGTGGTTTTACCCGAACATACGAAGACTCATCCAGTTGAGACATAACTTCATTGCCCTTGGGCAATCTGTCCCTCATGGTTGCTCAGAAGCCCAGTCCCAAACGTTCCTAACGCCATACATTTCTCTACGAAAACCTGCAACTTTCTCCTCGAGAAGAATTCTGTGGAGGACATGTTTTGGCAGCATACCCTCCAGTTGGTCACGGTAATAAAGCAGTTTAGGGGAGGCAACCTCTGTTTCTTGATGTGCAATATATAAGGCGACTGGGTATCCTAAACAGCGAGCATCCTGAGCTAAAAATGTTAATGGCGAAATCAAATCAACTAACTCTTTACCGGTTAAATACTCCATAATATCACATCGGAAAGCAATGGGAACCTCAGGGTTCAACCTTACAAAGGATATGTCTCCATACATGTGTCTATCGCGTTCCTTAGCCTTTAAATAAGGATGGTAAAGCCATGCTCTATTCATGTCCTCCACAAGTAGAGAGGAAATGAAGTCAGTTCCTTTCATTGTCATAGCTGTAGTAGTTTTGCTCAATGTCAACAAGTTGATGTGATGTTTTTGAGCCAAGTAGTAGAGGTCGATACTAAATCTTCGAGTTCTTCCAAACAAGCTCGGTCCGTCTAAGAGAAGGTAGTCATCTTCGTTCAGTTGGGGAAGGAGAGATAATGCCATGCTACTTTCATGTTCCAGCCTCTCTGTTTCGAGGACATACCTTCTAAGGAATTTGTCCCCCATTATATCTGAAATGTATTCTTTAAAGCTCGTTTTTACTTCCTTTTTCGGGGTTATAGTTGTGGAGGACACACGGAGAACGTAAACTCCGAAATTATGTGCGCTCACTAATGGAATAGTGGAGCAGTCCACTGCAGTGAAAACATGGTTTGTGGAGGACATAACCTTTAAAGGTTTCAGGTTTTTGATGTTTAACTCCACAGCCATAATCGGCTCCATGTCCTCCACAACTGTAGATACTACTCGACCCTTCTCAACATACTCCGTTAGTCTATCCGCAATGGATTTCATGTCCTCCACAGGTCGCTCAACCATCAAAATCGTGTCCCTCATGGTCACTTGCTGTCTTTGCAGAGGGTTTCTATGAAGGCTTTCTTCAAACCGATTTTCCAGTAGCCTTCAACCTCAGAACGATAAAGGTATATGATGTTGTCCTGTCTCAAGTTTTTAAGCGCCACTTGAACATCACCTGGGGCGGCCTTCAGTTTCTCTGAAAGTTCAAACTGGTCCTTGATGAGAATGAATTTGGAGCCTGTTTCGTTGTAATGTTTCAGCAGCACTTCTACTACTTCCTTCTCTAGCTGTTGTCGGTCAGAGGACTGAAGCCAGAGGCTGATCGGCACTTGTTTCATGGGCTTTACTTTTACATTTGTAAATGAACTTTCTATTATCTTTCTTTCTTCTTTCTTCTTTCTTTCTATTATCTTTCTATATTCTATTATATTATTATATACGATATTCAAGTGCTTCACAAAATTAACACCAATTTCACTTAGAAACCAGAAACCCTCATTTTTCTCAACCAATTTGTAAATCTGCATGTTTTTCAAGTATCTCCAGACATAAGGGTGTGACTTTCCAGTTATTTCAACCAGCTCGCAACACCTTTTCTGACCTTCTTGAAGGTGAAAGAGCAACTCTATTGTAAAGCCGCGCACTCTACCAAGCGTAGTAGTAGTAGATAGTAGTGCATAGTCTACAACTGTGTCTTTCATCGCTCGAGGCCTCTGTGAGCGGAAAACTGTTTCTGAGCTCGAGACAATTTAAAATTAATGCTCAAAAAGTTAATAAATCTTCTCTAAAAAATTCGAGTTTTTATCATAATCTCAGCAGTTTTTTCTACGAATTCGTCTCCACAACATATAAGCTTAACAAAATCCTAGGTTGGGATTTTATAGACAGTCAACTTCCCATGTAGCTCCTTGACGATTTTTCCTTCAGCTAATAAATCATTGAAGTCTGAGAACTCAAATGTTGGAACATACCGCATTACTGTTCGGAGTGTTGTTGGTTTAACCCAACTTTTCAGGAAATCAAGTATCTTCTGTTTTCTAATCGGTTTTTCAATTTCCCAAACACGTGTGCGGAGTTGCTCTAGTTGTTCTTGAAGTTTTGTTATGCCTAAGTCAGTTTTCAATCCCTCGTAGGTCACAAGATAGTTTTTACCATCACTTCCTTGAAGCCAAACCTTATACGTTAGTGACATTTGGCTCAACTCACCCCTTATCATGTTCGCACAATAACCCATTCGTCAGGAAGTAGCGGTTTCTTAAGCCAAAGACCCATAGCGATAAGCCGTTGCTGCTCAGATAAACTGATAGTGTTGAACCTTGCCACATTATAAGCAGTCTTGGTTAAGCTTAGTTTATCTTCACTCCACTTTCTCGCTTTCATTTCTCTTTCTTCCTCTTCCGACACGATCACAGAGTTCACGTAGCTCCTTGTCAAAGCCTTTCTCTCGAATCGTCCTCACAACTTCTGAATCCATATGCACATGAACGATTGAAGTTAGTCTATTGAGCCTTTCAGTGTCACAAAGCACTACGGCGCTATCAACCTCTTCTCTGAGAGATTGGAGAAATCTGTCGCCTAACTTTCTCAACTGTTTTCTGACTTTCTCTCGTTCCTTCTCATTCATTTGTTTCAACCTCTTTGACGATTCTTTCCGCTTTTTCTTTGGCGGCGTTTATCGCATCCAAGACAGCTTTCTTCAATTCCTCTCGCTCTCGTGGCGGAAGAGCCTCGATTTGTTCAGGCTTCATCTTCGTAACTTTCTCGATGACTGGCGACAGATCCATGAACCCAAGTGTCAGAGCAAAACCTAAGTTGAGCTTTCGTTCGTCAACTTCTTTTCTCTTCATGCCTCAACCTCTTAAAGCAGTAGGCTGGCCAAGTATTTTGGCGTCTTCTCGAGGTCACTGTTACTGAGCACATCCTTGAGTTCAGCTGCTAGTTTCTCTTGTAAGGACCAGCGGATGTCTCCGCCTTCGTTGATAATCAGCCAAGCGTCTTCGAGAGGGTTGACGACATTGGCGTAGAAGTTGCCTGGAACGCGACCTGTTTCTGTTAATGGTCGGTCGTAGACATAATTGTAGAGTGCCCTGACGTTCACTTGCTTCTTCTCGTGTAGCCACCAAGCTGCCTTCTTCGCTGGATCCGGTAGCGCCTGAATCTTCCTCACAAGGCGGTTTATGACATCATTTTTGACGAGTTCCTTGATACGCTGATCCACGTCGACTGAAACGACTCTGGCGGGTTCGGCGCCAATCAAACGCTGGTTTATTCTGTCATCAAATTCAGCAACAGACATGCTGGGCATATTTGGAATCTGTGTAGGCTGAAGCTCTTGCAAAAACTCTTTGAAACGCCGACCAAACTCAGCGTCCTTTTTAGCCGCTTCCAAGTCTTTTTGAAGACTTTCACTTTTCTGTTCGGCTGCCCTCAACTCATCAGGGGTTGGTCGTTTCTCAAGCTCTTTCTCAAGTTGTTCTCGTTTGGTTTTCTCTTCTTCCCATAATGGTTTGTATTTCAAATCTTCATCCACCTCCAATAACTGTGAAAAAGCCTCTTCTGGCTTAACTTCACCACGTAAAACTTTGAAGGCTAATTCTTCATTCATACCGTCCGGAACAACATAGCTGAGTTTTGTCCACTCGCGAGTGTTGACCAGAAAGTGTCCAACCTTCAACTGATAAATGTCTCTACGCTTGAGTCCAATATCCTTTGTTAATTGGTCAAGTGTCCTGTCCGCCTCGTTTTTTTCAGTTTGACAACCTAGAATCCACACATGCATCTGCTTTAACACGTCTTTGTCAATACCTGTGATCGTTTGGTCACTCATATACAGAAAGTTGCGTTTGGCAGCTCCCTCTTGAATGAACAGTGTAACTGCGTCTCTTGCCGCGCTTGGTTTACCTTCTGGGGTGAAGCGGTGTCCTTCGTCAAGCAGGACGTTTTCGTCGGTGAGGTCTCTTAGAACTTTGGATAAGACACTGTAAACGACGAGCTGCTGCAGTCCCAAACTTAGTTTGTGGATGTCCATGACACAGAGGTCTGCAGGTAACTCGAGTTCTTTGCTGAAGTTGAGTGCGCGCATTTCTTGGATGAGTTTGCCGAGGAGAAATTCTAAAACTTCCAGTCTCTCTTTTACAACGGGGTGCACTCCTCTGCCTGTCTTCAGGTCTTTCCACTCGAGTTTCTTTTTGGTTGCTTCATAGACACCTTCCCAAGTTTTCCCTGTTTTGCACAGGTCTATTAGTTCTGGGAATTCCTTTCTAAGCCAAAGCCTACTTGAACTCTCGAGAAGGCGTTTAATCATCAGTGGGTCGCTACGGTCCTCAATATACAAGGGGATCTCAACGCCTACACCTTCATAATCCCTCGGAGTTTTACAGTCGATAATCAATGTTTTTCCTATCTGACTCAGTATCTTTCGTGCTGTGACACTCTTTCCAGAACGAGTAATTCCGGAAATAAAAGTGTGTGTTCTAGGAACAACTACTTCAACCCCGAACTCTGGCTTAACTTCCAACCCAATATGTATCAAGTTCACTCCTCTTTTAGGAAGGTTTGTAGTTTCTCCCATGTTTCTAAGAAGGCTAAACCCTTTGGGGTTATATGATAGCGCTTGTCTCGCAGTTCAGCGAGTTTGAAGCGTAAAGCGTTGTTTAGACCTTGTTTCAGAATGCCATATGAGGTTTCCATCTTGTAGAAGAGTCTGGTTACGGTTATGTTAGCTGAGTCTTGGGAAATTTTCTCAAGTATCAATGCAAGTGTATCGTAGGTTGTTCGACGTCCACAGAGCAATCTTCTACCTCAAAATTCTAGACATTATTAATAGAACATAAGTTATATATATTATTTAGTATTGAAGACCTATGGAAGTCGCGGTAAACATCACTTTTCTTTCTTTTGCTCTATTTGTTTTTCTAGCCGTTTCGCCTCTGCTTGTTGCTGAAGTTTCTGAATATAGACCGCTGTGTCTGTGATGTGTTCATGAAAAGTGGGTAATTCCCTTTCGAGTATTTCAAGGTCTCTTATGATTCTTCCGAATCTTATGCCCAAAATCCGCAACTCTTTCTCTTCTTCACTTAGTTCGACAGGTTGTTGGGGAAAGGTAGGATTTTTCTTTCCTTTCAAGTTTTTTCACCTCCTAATCGATGCGGAAAACCATGTAGCCACCGACTAAGTCATACGTTCCACCTGATTGAAAACCTTGAAGTTTTACAACACAGGGGCCAGACGCTGTGTATGCGGTTGTATATTCTGCAAAGGCAACGCCTAAACCTAATTCGCGAACAACCGTTCCAGTGGTTTCATTATAAACTCTGATGTTTGAAGAGGCGGGGTAAGCGCAGTCTCCTTGTCCAAGCGCCCACAACTCAAATGTTTTGCCACTTGGAACTCTCACTCTCGTAACCATGCTGTCGCCTACAAAGTCCATGAAACCTAGGTCACCCCAAGTGTTTAGTGATATAGAGTTGCCTCCCTGCACAGTAAAACGATATTCTGGTGGTGCAGGCGGAGGTCCATAAGTGAGGTCTCGCGTTGTTGAGCCGTCCGGACTGTATCTAAGCACGCCTAAATCAGAGCGGAACCACAAAAGCCCAGAGGAAAGCGTTGGGTCCGTAGTTCTATCATCGAAGTCAACATGTTGAAGAAAGGCAGTTCTCCACATTGCGATAAGTGCTTCACCTAAGTCTTGCACTCTGTTATACGAAGGTTTGATACTACTTGGTGTGACGAGTTCACTCATCCGCCACCTAAACAATTCAGTGATCTCTATAAGTGCTTGGAGTGAACCTTCTCCTATAGAACTTCGTCCACGAAGTCTTACAGGAACATCAACAGAAACACCGTCCCAAGTTTGAGCAAAAAAATCCAAGAATGGAGAAGACCTATCTGTATTAACAGCATCAGCATCTAAAGCACGAAGTCGAAAACCTTGATTCTTCCCTAATCCTAAAACTGCGGCCGCAACACGTTGAATCTGAATGTCACTCCACTTTAAAACCTTTCCATCAGTAATTTGAAGGTCACCCGTCATCAAGTCGCCTGTAACATTAACGTAGCGAGCGTCTAAGTCCTCATACAGCGAGGCACTATCAATCACGACCTTTATGGATTAGCCGATTGATACGACTAATTTTCCATCAGACGTGACTAGAATTTGCCTTGGCTCACCAGTTGCATCTACTCCCCAAATTCTTATGCCTTTCTTCGGGTCTTCTTCATATTTTCCTTTTATTTCTTCAAGCAATTTTTCTTCTCGTTCACTTTTCCTAGACATTGAAATCACCAGATGGAAAGAGGGAAGACTTCTTTTTAAGTTTAATAGTGGCCGAGAAGAGTCAAAGTTGTTGACTGCCCGGCTGCCACCCTTAATGTAACATATTTTATGGTGGCTTTCGGTCTTTCAACCGTTATGTCCTCTCTATCCTCTATCGGAATTTCCTTGGCATCCTCATTTATGCGGATGTAGGCTGGGTTAGGTCCTTTATTGAAGAAATCTATCTTCCGGAGAGGTCGGTATGGGTAATCTTTAATGAGGTCTATGTAGGCAGTGTCCATAACCGTCTGCGCAGGAAGAGGAACATCCACACCTTCAGCCGTTATGGATTTCAGAAAGTCAAGAATCTCGCGTTGAGCTTTCAAAATCTTGTAGAGCAGACCCACTTGAACTGGTCCTGGCTCGACACGTTCTTCCTCTTCCTCAGCCGTAGGCGGTCTAGACACAATTAGCCACGCTCTGCCCTTCTGTGAACTCTAACCCTTATAACACCACTCTTGTCTTCCCAGATAGAATACTCCTCTATATTGGAGTAAGTAGATTTAGCACTTGACTCCGAAGTTAGAGACCTAAGTCCCCTTGTTCCCCTCAATTCAAGAAGTATGTTGATGAGTGGCCAACGCCAAATTCCCAATCCTAAACCAGTGAAGCGAAGTGCACGGACAGGACGCTCAGCCAAAACCATTCCCAAAATAGAAAAGGAGATTCTAAACAATAAAACTTTCGATACTTGAGTTTAGATAGGACTTAGAGCAAAATTATCCACTGTGTTTTCTCCAGTGTTGAATGTTAATGTTGAAACTTTGCTGAAGTTAGCTAAATCCACCTTAACAACTTTTCCTGGGATAGTATCTGTTCCAGCGTATAGGTAGTTTCCACTGATAGCCAAAGCACGCACGTATTCCTCTACTGCGGCGAATGTTAGTGTTGCAACCTCGCTAAAAGCAGATAAATCAACTTTGATCACTTTACCTGGACTTGTGTATAGGCCAGCGTATAGGTAGTCTCCGCTGACATCTAGACCCCACACTTCATCTTCCCCTGCGGCAAATGGTAACGTGCTAACTTTTGTGAAGGTGGTTAAATCAACCTTAACGACCTTTCCAGGAAAAGTGTCGAGCCCAGCATATAGAAAATTCCCACTGACAACCAAAGAAACAATAGTGTCCTCTCCAGTGTCAAATGTTAGTGTTCCAACCTTGGTGAAAGTAGTTAGGTCAACCTTAACAATTTTCGCTGGGGCTGTAATGAGTCCTGCGTATAGATAGTTTCCGCTGACAACCAAAGCCTGCACAGTATTTTCCCCGGGAGCAAAGATCAGTGTGGCGACCTCAGTGAAAGTGGTCAGGTCAACCTTAACAATTTTCGCGATACTCCCCGGCCAAACGGTGCTGCCCAGTCCTGCGTATAGATAGTTTCCACTGACAGCCAAAGCATTCACATAATCCTCTCCTGTAGTAAGGGTCAGTGTTGCAACTTTCGTGAAAGTAGATAAGTCGATTTTCACAATTTTGCCGGGTCCAACATGCATTCCCGCGTATAAGTAATCCCCACTGACAACCAACGCATCCAAACTATTCTCTCCGGCATCGAAGGTTAACCCAGCCTCTCTGCTAAATGTTTCAAGGTCAACCTTTGCAACCCTACCAGGCGAAGTATATAATCCAGCATACAACTTCTTTGGTGGAACAACACCTTTGCCTATGCTTATTAGTCCACTATTACTTCTTCCCTTCGCATACTCATTGTCTACAGCGCCGCCGCTTTTAAGTGGCATGTTCTTCCTCTCCCCATGCTCCATGACTTGGTTCTGGATATACGAATTTACGAACAAAATATGGGTCAAGACGAGATGTTGATGGGCACCAGCCTCCAAGAACGCTAAAACTCGTTGTATAGTCATCCGCATTTAATATAGTCTTGGCATAGTCTTTAAGTATAACGTCTCCAAGATAATCTCCATTAATCCATACTCTTAGTTTAGAATTGATGAAGTCTAAGCCAACCTTGAATCGATACCAAGTATCCTTGGAAAATGCTTTTAGATTTGGAAAGTCGTAAACTCCGTCTACATCCCCATATGTGAAACGTGTGAAATACATCATTAAAAAATATCCAAGTTGTCCAGTGGATAAAGATGGAACAACAACATAGAACACTAGACCGCTTTCAAATGAAGTTCTACACCAGCCTTCTATCATTTGATTTCCTTGATTTTGCGTTTTAGAAAGGGTTCTATCAGGTTGTCCATACGCAGTCACTACCGCTTTACCTCCATAATTTCTCTCCTTAACAATATCTGAGACAATCGACCATCTATCCTCTGCAGTAGTCCATCTGCTGAAGTTGTTTAGTTCAAAATCATCGGCAAAGATGAAAGTGTTGACAATATTACTTGTTGTGGCGGCATCACTTTTTCCATAGTATATGTAAATTGTTCTATTAACTAGGCTTAAGTCTTCTAATACTTTAACCCAAAAAACAGCGTTGTCTCCATCAACTTTGCTTTCTATCCAATAATTAAGCTGTG
>Ga0315310_10001691_pt1 | contig 13966 bp, 14 predicted proteins | sample TDP5_MG_FD_203630 | JGI IMG/M metagenome (GOLD analysis project Ga0315310, IMG submission 203630) | Freshwater sediment microbial communities from Lake Towuti, South Sulawesi, Indonesia - TDP5 | ecosystem: Environmental > Aquatic > Freshwater > Lake > Sediment | place: Indonesia: South Sulawesi... | reverse complement strand
TTCAGCATGCGAGTTTCTTGGTCTAGGAATGCCTTCATCTGTGTGGGGTCGCGTATCCTGATCTCTGCGTTGAATTCGGTTTTCTCCACCTCGAGAGCGACATCCAACAGGGCGATTTTGGCGTTTTCAACGCGTTTGGGCATTCCTGAGTGAACCACTTCTTTGTCAACTATTATGCCCTTCACCAACTCTGTGTCAAAGAGACTCTTGCCCTCCTTCTTTATGATCTGAATCTGGTCGATGTCGGCAACCCACCTGTCTCCGCGTTGCTCAGAAATCTGCTTCACCGCGTCGATGGCGATTTCAGCCAGATGCTCCTTAGCTACTCCCACAGCCTTGCTAGCCATCGATGTCATTGCAACCTTCTTTAAGGTCTGCCTATCATCGATGTCAACTGGGCTTCCCAGTTTGTCTAGTGTCTGCACAGCCATCTGAGCTGCCTTTCGGAAGCCGCTCACAATAACTGTTGGATGAATGTTTTGGTCCAGCAGTTCCTCAGCTCTGCGTAGGAGTTCGCCTGCCAAAACCACGGCGGTTGTGGTTCCGTCGCCCACCATATCGTCTTGTGTTTTTGCCACCTCAACCATCATCTTGGCGGCTGGGTGTTCAACTTCCACCTCGTTTAGAATAGCAGCGCCGTCGTTTGTGATGGTGATGTCGCCTAGGCTGTCGATGAGCATCTTGTCCATGCCGCGGGGTCCAAGTGTTGTACGCAAGACCTCTGAAATTATACGCGCTGCCATAATGTTGTTTCTCTGAGCCTCTCTGCCTCTCCGACGCGCTGTCCCTTCCTTCAAGATCAGAACTGGTTGCCCAGCCTGAGTTGTCAAGTAAGCCATTTTTTAAACTCCTCCTCCGAAGCCAATTTAATTTTTGTGAATCTATCTACTGCAATTTTCCACAGAAATATAAACTTAACTATGCCTGCTGTAAAAAACTGAAGGGTTTTGAAGGCAAAATGTTATCTGCCCATGACTTTTCTGGAGGCGATTTCCACATCTTCAGCCTTTATGGTTTTTCTTCCGGCGTGCATGGCGTAGTCCATGGCTTCTCGAGCGATTTTCACGCCGATTTCGTCTAGAACTTTAGCCAACGCTTTCGCTGCGCTTTCGCTCACCCTGTCTGCTCCCGCTTTTTTGCATATTCTGTGCATCGGAGCCACAGCCAATTCTGGACCTGCCATTTTAACCATCTCGCAAGCCTCTTTTTCTCTTTCAGCCACTATTTAACCTTTGTGAGAGAACCTCAGTTAGGTTTGTGAAGAATTTTTTGTGTTTGGTTTGGGTTTGAGGTGTTTTGCAGGTGATTTAAAGGTGAATTAATGGGCAATTTTCATGGGGAAGAAATGTATGGATAAAGCATATTACATTCTGAATGAGAGTTTAGGGATGGATGATTACACGACCGAGAAGCTGTACGATTTAGCTGGTAAGAATCAGAAGCAAGTGGCACTCAACTAGAGAACAACCGCTCACACCATCAAGAGACCTAAAAGATCCGGAAAGTAAGGGGTTAAAACCAGCACATTGGGTAACATTTAAAACCTATGACGCCTATTGCAGTTGAAACAAGAAACTAAGCGAAGCGGAGAACAACAAATGAAGAAGTTTGCCCTCGCAAACCTCATCACAATTTTAATCCTGTCGGTTGCCTTTCCAGTCAACGCCCAAATAACAACAAAGAGCACGGTGGACGACAGCTTATTCATTACATACGACTTTGAAAAACTTAACCAAACGGTCTTTGAAGAAGCTTTCACCAAATTTAAGCCTGAAACAATTCCGGAAGCAATTGTCAAAAATCTTGAAAAAAAGAACCAAACACTAGTGCGATATGGCTTCGGTGCCCAGCCTTTAGAGTTTGATAATGACACGAAAACCATTCGCACATCATTTTTCTTAGGCGGCTCAGACATCATTAGTTTCACGGTTAACAAAACCACGTTGAAACGAACATATCAAGTGAAGACAGAATGGAGAAAGTTCCAAGTCAACCTTACAAGCAGTTTTCCATTAGATTTTGCCCAACACCTTGCCAAGCCCGTGGCTGAATGGCAAAAAATCAATTACACAGACACGCAAGGAATCGTCCATTCAGCCTACTACTATGAAAACAGGCAAACAGGCATGTTGGTCATGTTCTTTTATATTATTTTGCCCGCATCAGCCTCGAGGATTCAGGTTCAAGGGGACACCATTTTTTATGACATGCCACCCTACCTCGAGGATCAGTTGCTAGACAGTCCGTTCCTGATCCTCGGAGTCCTCGCTGCGGCGCTGGTCATAATTTTGATTTACAGAAAAGCCCATTGAAACAGCCTCATTCAGCCTTATTTTTCCCTTCGCCCTCAACGGTGAGCAACAGGTCGACAAGCGCCTTCTCATCAACCTCAGCGCGAGTTCTCCAATCCAAATACAACTGTCTGTTTTCGTCTTCTGCCAAATAACCAGCGCGGATATAACGGTCCATGTTGATGTCAACACGCCACCCTGGTAACTTGTCACGTAGGAGGTCTTCCACCTCGTCTCGTGGAGCCTTTCCCTTCTTAGAAATAACGAAGGCTATGGCGATGGCCAAACCCGCGATGTCATCGATGCGCCAACCGCTCAGCTTGGTCTCTTTGGGTGTTAAACCACCACGCAGGGTTATGAAAAAGCGGGCTCGGTCCAATTGCTCCAATGTGGGTTTCTCTGATGGTTTTTCTCCCTCAAACACGGTTTTAATCTGCAAATCCAGTTTTTCTAGGTAGGCGTCTAGAAGCCCCAGCACCTTTGGATAGTCGGAGCCCAAGCGTTTTCGAAGTTCCCAGCCCTTTACGCCTGGTTTTCTATGCCTCCTATAAAAGAGAAGATGCGTAGCCCGCTTGAGCTTCCTCAAGTAAAGGGCTTTTTTCCTCAGTCTTGTCTGCTCTCTCTCCAACGCTGCCACTCCTCAAAACTCACCGACACCGGAATCGAAACCACCTGCTTCTTGCCAACCAGTGAACGAGGCTTGTCGAATGGTATAATAAAAATCTCCTCTTCCAACCGATGAACCTCAAACGTTGCATAACCATACGTAACCAAGAAGCTAGTCATGTAAGCGCGTTTAGAGGTTTCCTCATACGTGTCGGCGCCCACAAAGTCCCAATATGAAATCTTCTCGTTCTCTCCAACTCTCTGCCTGAGTTCATGCCACAAGGCTTCCAGCTCTTCTGTGAATGCCTTCTCCGCCATTATCCTCTGCATAATCAACTCTTCTCGTGTGGCAGAGCCCAGCTCGGTCTTTAACGCCGTGGTCTTGGTCCAACGCTCATCTAAAGGAAGAAGGCTCTGCCAATACTTGACTGCTTCGATCAGGCTGTGAGAAGAAATCTGTTCCAACTCGACAATAGGGTGCCAAGCCGTCAAAAACAGACGGGCTAAGCGTTCTCGGCTCAATTTGCGCAGTTTCTCCTCAATCAGAAAGGGGTCAGTATATAGCGAGGTTGACCTGTGCTTAACCCAATCACTCTGCAGTTTGATAACAGAGGCCAAACGATTGATCGTTTCAGCGTCTAGGCTAAACTCGTCCATTGACTCCCACTCTGGAAAATACTCACGAACAACAGCGATAACGTCATTAACATCAACCAGAAACGGATCTAATCCTCTCTCCTCAACAGACCTACATGTGTCAATTATGCGCTGAAGATGCTCGGCACCCAGTTTTTTCTTTTTCCTTTTCGAAGACAACGGATTTTCCCTTTAAGAGACGTTTAAACCCAAGAATAAAAAGGTAATGATTTTGGCTGAACTCACCACGCCTCTTATTGTTCTAGTTTCTGAACAATCTGTTCTAAAGATTAGCATTAAGTTCAGAACTTGCAACTTGGTTTCAAAGGCGGTCTGAATGCAAACGGGCATTTTTCCTTTAAGTGTTGTTATCGATTCTGGATTCTTCTTGCGTAAGTGTTATAAACTCAGTGAATTATTAAACCTAGAATCGTTAGGAATTGGTATTAATCATTCCTACAATGGAGCACTTGAAGGTTTGGTAAAGTCGGTTGAATCTAAGAAGAAAGCCAGGATATCGATTGCTATTGACCGAGAATTCCTTGTTTGGATAGATCAAATGATAGAGAAGGGTGTTTTCGCCAACCGAAGTCACGCTATTCACAGAGCCTTGCTCAAATTGAAGGAGGAGGTTTCGAAATAGTGTCAGTTGCTGTCATACTTCCAACATACTGTGAAGCCGAGAACATAGAGAGCTTGATTCAAGAGATTGAAGAATTGAAGCTTGACCTGTTGATCACGGTTATAGATGATTCAAGTCCAGACGGAACAGCAGACATAGTGGAGAAACTTCAGAAAAGGTATGGTAACATTCATTTGGTTTCAAGACATGAGAAACTTGGGCTCGGAACAGCGATTACGACTGGCTTTCAATACCTGTTGAAGTTGAGAAGGGCGCCCGACCACTTAGTTACAATGGATGCCGATTATTCACATAATCCACGAGACATCCCAAGGTTAGTGAACGCTGCCAAAAAGGGATGCGACCTTGTCATTGGAAGCAGATACGTGGAAGGGGGAAAAGTAATTGGGTCTCGTTTGAGGAGGCGACTTATCAGCAGACTGGCTAATGTTGTTGCAGCCTTAACCGTGGGTGCAAAGCTTCATGATTGCACCAGTGGTTTTAGGTGTTACTCTAAACATTATGTTAAGGATGTGCTACCAACTCTACATAGCCAGACATATGAAATTCAAATAGAAACGGTTAAGCAAGCTCGATTAAATGGTTTCAAGATAAGAGAAATTCCGATAACCTTCGTTGATCGAAAGAGAGGCAAATCAAAGCTAACAGCAATAGAGTCCAGAACATTTCTAAGCTACATTTTCAGATCTGCTTTAGAGAACTTTTTAGGTTTTGTTAGCTAGAAGTGCAGATATGCAAACAAAGCGAGATAAACGGATATGTGCTTCAGGGGCATGCGCTTCTCATCATTGAATGCTTGAGGTTCAAAGATTATGCATAAAGAAGACATCGAGAAAATAGCTATTGGTTCGGTGGTGGTAATAGTAGGTGTTATTGCTTTTCTTGTGACTTTTGTTCAATACTTGAAACTAACGATGATGACCTTATCAATAATCATATTGATTTTAGCTCTAAAACGTAAGGAATTGTTTAACGAACTTATGCACATAAACGTTCCCTTCAGCTCGTTTCGGGGCATTGCTCTTACGAGCGGTGTTGCCGCTTTTATTTACTGGAGTGAAACACGCATCTGGAGCCTGCAAAGCATCATCTTGGATTATCCAAAAATTGGGTTGCCTTCCCAAATTTACCTTTGGTTAAGTTTTAGTCATCTGATCAGCTATGCAGTACATGGCTTGCTTTTCATTTATTTATGGTTCAGATGGAAACGCTTTCTACCTGCGTTACTAACAGTGTTGTTTGAGATTTCTTTGAGTGAGTTTGCATTTGTTGGACCGCAATGGTATCAGTTTGGATACATTTTTCTGTGGACCTGGACTTGGTACATCGGTTTCCTAATAGTAGGGCTTCCTTTCATCGTTTTGCGCGAAAACTTTGATTTAAGTGACAAACGATTGTGGTTTATATACATGTTAGGTGTAAGTGTGCTATTCATTAATGCACTTTTGAGTTTAAGAGACCCATGGACATGGGACTATGAGATTCATGCATTCCGTCTATTTCCAGAGCTGATTTATGAGCCAACTGCATGGTATAACATGTACATCAATCGTGTCGGCAAGATTCTGATGGCTTCAGCCTTCACTTTCGTGAAACTGAAAAATGGAAAAGAGGTTCATAGTAATGAATGAGGAACATCGACCTTTAAAACCAAACATGGCGCACAAAAATGTTCGAATAACGCTGTTTAAACAAACTTTCAAAAAAGCAATTGTGTTTTCGATTTCAATAGCCCTTATTCTTCTTGCTCTAGTCGCTCCACAAGGTAACCTAAAGAATTTAATGATAGCATTGTCGGCTGCAATTGTATTTGTATCTTTGATTCGAGGAAATATATTCAACAAATTGATGCATCTGAGCGTGCCATGGTTTTCGCCTTTTGGCATAGTCTTCACAATTGGCATGGCTGCTTTTGTCTACTGGAATGAAACAAGCATTGTTAAACTACAGCAAATTATGGCTGATTTTCCAGCTTTGAGTTTTCCAGCTCAAATTTACCTATGGTTTGGTGGCTCGCATTTACTTAGCTATGCCGCGCATGGCTTACTTTTTGTTATTTTATGGCATAGGTGGAAACGTTTTCTACCAGCCTTGCTGATCACTTGGCTAGAAATAGGTCTGAGCGAGTTTGGATTTGCACTAAGTCAGTGGTACATGTTTGGATTTATTTTTACGTGGACTTGGGCATGGTACATTAGTTTTGCTATGATTTGCCTTCCTTACATTACCCTACATGAATACTTTGACCTAAGTGATAAACGATTGTGGTTCATTTTCTTTTTTGGAATTTTTCTTGTTTTTCTCGTCGGATTTTTTGGTTGGCGAGACCCCTATACATGGGATAGCGAAGTTAATGCTTTCCGTTTTTACCCTGAGTTCGTTTATGAACCAAGTTCATGGTACACTATGTATATAGTTCGCGTTAGCAAAATTTTAATGACCTTTGCCTTTGTTTTCGTAAAGTTGAAAAATGGAAGTGACCTAAATGATGAAAAAAATAGGGCGAATATTACTTAGGTTTCCTATTAAACACGGGCTGATACGTAATGGAATCTTTCATGAACATTATATGCACCAACTTGTCAAAAGCAATCCTACTAGAAGTGTGGATGTTGGATGTGACATCTTTCCACGAGCGGCGATCACAGTTGACATAAATCGTAAAGTTAAACCAAGCGTAGTAGCCGACATCCGATTTTTGCCTTTCCGTAACAAAGTGTTTAAACAAGCCATATGTTCGCATGTATTAGAACATCTTGCCAATCCCTTGTTGGCTATAAGTGAAATGAAAAGAATTAGCGAAGAAATTGTAGGGGGAATGCCAAATAGATTAAATCCATGGTGGAAAATTCTAAATTTTGAAGATCACTATTACTGGTCAATTCATTTGCTCAGAGAACAAGGCTTCGGTGTTTGGTCTCCATTTCCCTACATATGTTACTATTTCAAGTGGAGCCTCAAAACTTAAGTGTTCCTATTAACCAAATGTTTTTTCTGCTGCTTCTACTTTGAAGATGAGGTTCTTGGCTATGCTGAGGGATTTTGATAAGGAGAATATTTTTCCTCCCGCCATTTCCATTAAGCCTTGTGTGCGAGAAGCAAACGCTGAAATTGCGAAGACATATCCCAGATTTTCTATGTATTCGCTCCATTTTCTCAGCCTCAAACCCGCGCGATACAACCAGTATTGAGATCTTGTAATGAACTTGAAATCAACCTCTGCGACCTCGCTTCCTATAGGCGTAATATCTTCAAGGTTTCTGTGGAGCTTTTTGATCGCATAACTTAGATGAGGCACACGCTTAGGTGATTCACCCATCATTCTTGCTGCAACCACATCTACAGCCAGCGGGTCTCTGCTAAAAAGCATCTTTCCCACATACTTTGGAAATCCTTCGATGGGACCAGGCCCTTCCAGCCCTATGTATGCGTCTATTATGCTGAGGTCAGGCCACAAGAAAGAATTAACGTCAAACAAAGCCTCAGAGAGGAAGGGATGCAGCCGCATGCGCACTGGTTTAGAAGACAAGCAGCCCCACTGATTCTTCCACACGCCTGTCATGCGTTCATGCACCTGACGCTTAAGATTGGCAACCGAGACAAAATAGTCGATAGACAACAGGGTTTCTGGAATTTCCATGGCGGTCAACTTTTTTCCATCAGAAGGAATAACCTTCACAAATTTGTCTTTGCTCAAGTCAACCAATTTCACATTTTTATAGGATTTCTCCAATTCTTCGTAGCCAAGCAGCCGAAAGGCTTCGTCAGCTGGCCTATCGCTGTCCGATTCAACAACGAGAATGTCACAATTCTTAGTGTGGTCATTTATGTAGTCAATGATTGCTTCTACCACGCTCACACGCGTTGTCGCTCCCGATTCCGGCGGCTTTCTCGCTGAGCACAAATTCGGTTTAATGGCAACCTTCGAGTTTTCTTCAGGAGCGAATCCACCTATCAAATCAATTCCATTGTATACAGCATTGTGCGTCTCAGTTTCATTTTTAACGTCAACAACCGCCACTTGAAAAGTCAATTATACTTAAACCTCCACAAATCTTCCAGTCTGAAACGATTTCCTGGCTGCCTCCACAATCTTTAAAGTAACCAAATCCTCTTGTCCACTAGTGCTTGGCTCTTTGTTCTTTAGAACACAATCGAGAAAATGCTCAATCTCCCTTCTGTAAGCCATCTCTGTGAGGGGGACATAAGGATTTAAAGCGAATCTCGGCATTATTTTGTGAGGCCCTTTAACCCGACTCATCAACGAACCCTCCTTATAAAGCGTTATAGTTGGACCGTTTAAATCCGTGACCACCTTACCCCTAGTCCCCAAAATCTTCACATAGCGGTCAGTCGCCTCCCAGCTCTTATAATTAGAGAGCCAAAAAGCTCCAACACGCCCAACCACTCCATTGGCAAACTTTAGAGCCAACGTTGCTTCAGTTTCCGTGCGATATTTATCGCCTGTCGTGTGCAGCAAAGCTGCCACTTTTTCAATGTGTGTACCGTCAAAATACCACTGGAGAATATTGATCAAATGCGTTCCGTAGTCGAGCAGAATTCCTACCTCTGACTTAATTATTAGAGTTTCACTGTGAGCTTCCGCGTAAAATGGTTCGCCTATTTCTCCTCTGCCTATCATTTCCTTGACTTTTTTATGGTTTGGCAGAAAACGCATCTGATAACCCACCATAAGTTTAACTTTACTCTTTTCCGCAGCCTCAACCAAGGCTCTCGCCTGCTCATAACTATTTGCAAGAGGCTTCTCCACAAAGGCGTGTTTTCCACCGTCAACAAAGGCTTTAGCAGTCTCCGCATGTGCGGTCGTGGGCGTGCAGATTATGGCGGCTTCCACTCCTCGGTCTTCAACAACCTCTCGGAAATCGCTGTAGAGTTTAGTGACGCCGAATTTGGCGCCCATTTGTTTTAGTCTGTCATCGTTGATGTCACATAAGGCGACCAGCTTCGCTTTGGGAGTACTTAGGAGGTTTGGTATGTGTGCTGTTTCTGCTATAAACCCGCAACCGACGACCGCAACATCGACTCGTCTCATTCATAACCCCAAATTAACACGCTTCTAACAATACAACATTAGGCTTGTTTATAAGAGATTACGCCTAAAGCAGTCTACATATCAAAAATCTTTGGTATGTCCTCTGACAGACTTAAAGCCTTGCCACAACAACCTGAGCTCATCGAAAGAGGAGACCGACGCCAAAGTCTTGGCTATAAAAAGAGGATGCTGATGTATCCTCCACAAGCGATCACAATACTCCATAACTTTTTCAGAGCTCATTGGTGATTTAAGTGGTGGAAAACTCATGTCAAAAGCCTCATAATCTTGCGGGTCTATTTGAAACCAGCCGTTCTCTAAGGCTTCAAAAAATAAAGGTGTTCCGGGATAGGGCACCACAACCGACGCTTGCAGCGAGTCTCCAACATGAGTTTTGTACAGCATCAACTCCTTGGCCAATTTGAGTGTGGCCTGAGCGTCCCGCTCTGTTTCCCAAGGGTAACCGACCATTATCGTTAGAAGAAGGTTTAATCCAGCATCCTTAGCGTTTTTGACTCCTTGCCGAATCTGTGCTACTGTTTCAAGCTTTATTATGTGTTTGAGCGTTGCATCAGAGCCTGATTCGAGGCCGACTTTTAACAAGCGGAAACCAGCTGTTTTCATGAGTCGACACGCGCTTACAGTGAGGTTATCAGCTCTTGCATTACAACTTATGTACACCTTTTCATTTAACCCTCGTTCGATCAATCCTTTACAAAAATTGTTCAGCCATCGATTATTCCATGTGCCCGTGTCGGTGTCGTCGAATATCTCTTTTACGTGCAGCGTGTCTACAAGAACCTCAATTTCATCCAGCACATTTTTAACTGACCGAAGTCGCGGTTTACACACCCAAAAATTGGATGCCCAAACACAGAAACTACATCTTCCGGGATAACAGCCTCGCCCCCACATCATGTATGTACACGGATGATGCAGATACGCCTCGCCGTACAGCCACCACTTTGTTAGTTTACGGTCGATGAAGGGCAAAGCGTCCAAATTCGAGATAAGTTCAAAATCACCCGTGCTTTTAATATCGTTGTCGTCCCTGTACCAAACGCCTTTGGGCAAGTGATTTTCGTTGTCTTCTAAGTATCGGGCAACTTTTAAAAGACTAACATCATAGTCTCCGCCAGTGAGCACAAAGTCAGCTTCACTGTTCTTAAGCGATTCCTCTGGCGCAAAGGAAAGATGGTCTCCCATAAAGGCAAAAAGGGTATCAGGAAACTCCTTCTTCAACTGATTGATTATCTGCCAGTGGGTTCGAACTATAGGTGTCTTGGTTTCCATCGCAACTAGGTCTGGTTCGAAGTCATTCATGGCTTTGATAAATTCATGCCATAAAAACCTCTGGTTTATGCCATCTACGTATTCAACTTGAAAACCTTCTTGGTGAAGCATAGTAGCCGCGGTGCTTGGCACAATAGGGTATATGCGCACCTCATCAGAGCTCGAAAAACGAAACTGTCGATTCTGACCGAGAAGAGGAATGCGCCCAGCTTTAAAAAAAGGAGGATAGCAAATCATCACTTTCATCAGGATGATTTCTCCTTCCTATTAGACAAAAGACCATGCAACAATCCTAATCCATATGCGCAATGATGAAGGAAAAAGGCAACAGGAAGCAGAAGAAAGGCTTTGAAATCTTTTCTCTGAACGGCTATTCTCGCGCTGGTCATCAGAACTATCATGGCATAAGTTAACAATCCACCTAGGTAAACAACTAAGAACAGGCTGTTGATTAGAGACAGCAAAAAACCTGCAAAAAGTGATAACACAAAAATTGACGGAAGAATAAAGACGCCTCTTTTAGATTCAGGGCACAAGCGCATCATCTGCCCACGTCCACGTCCATATCGAAAAACCTGCTTCAGGTGGGGCAGAAAAATGGGGCGTCTGCGATGCCACACAACAGCATTAGAATCGTAGAGCAGCTTGTATCCGTTCCTTTTTACATTATGACAGAATATGTTTTCTTCGTTCGGCCATATGTTTTCAGGGAAAGCAAACTTTTCCATAATGGATTTCCTCACAGCCATGTTACAAGCAATCAGATCAGTTTCATCGGCTTCCCTAATCTCGGAACAGTTAGGATGGTACCTTGCAGACATTTGAGCACTGCCCAAAAAAGATGAAAAGATGTAGCCACTGCATCTTTCTTTTAATGTGGCGTCAAGGGGATTCACATTTGGTCCCCCAACTACAGCAACCATTGGATCCTTAAAGTGCAATACCAGATTTTTTAGCCACTGTGAGTGGACAATCACATCGTCGTCACATAGCGCTATAATAGAGCCTCTGGCCTTTTTGGCAGCCATATTTCTCTTTGCCCCAGGGCTCACATCTGCATTTATTTTATTGACTTTGAAAGGCAAGGAAATGCTATTGTTACTGCTAGAGCAAACCAGTATGACTTCAAAGCCATCTGGAGGATAATCTTGGCTATACATTGAAGCAAGACATTTCTCAACGGTTTTCTCATCTGCGGAAACAGGGATGACTATTGAGACCAAAGGAGCGTCTTTTTCCACACACCCACTTTCCTTTTTCAAAAGACTCGTGTCCACTTCCTAGTCTTGTTTTCTTGTTATCTTGAATATACTTTTATAAGAATTGCGCAAACATCTCTAGGGACATCAGATGACTAAGGGATAGATTTCTTTTGTCACGTATTCCAGGTATTTGTTTTTGTCTGTTAGGTTGAAAACCGTGACTGAAGCGTCTCTGGTCACGCCTACCACATAGCCGTATTCTCTGGCTCTGGCCACGATGTACCATAGGTCGCCGTGTTTTGTGTATTCGTCGAAGAGCGTTGTGCCGACTAGGTCAGGTCCGTATAGTGATAGTTTGTCAACGTTTGGTATGTCCACGTTGTCGAAAAACGTGATCTTTGTGTCTTCCGGGTTTTTTGTGTGGAAGCCTCGCAGAGTTTCTGGCGAAATGCGGGCTTCGACAACGCCCCCTACCTTTTCAAAGATTATTTCGCTCAGTTTGTTTGCAATGAAGTTGGCGATTCGTTTCTTCTCAACCACGGTTAAGAATAGTTGTTTCTTGAATTGGGTGAAGTTGAACATGGCTTCAACCGTCTTTGGAAGCGGCACTATTTTGCCTCGGTGAAACACGTGGAGCACGTAGTCATGGGAGTAAACGCCCGCAACCGTGTTTTCTCGCAGTGTTAAATTCATGATTTCTGTTACCAGCGTGAACTTGTAGTCGCCCTCTTCATAATCCTCTTCAGTTTTGAAGCCTTTAAGTTTGGATGCGATGCCTGAAAGCGAAATAGATTCGGTTATTTTGAAGACCTTGCCAGCCGTAACCATAATCATTCCTTCTCTCGTAGGAGTTTGCCTAACTTGCAATTCTCTTTTTCTCATTTACATTTTATGTTACTGATAAATCTTAGCCAAGGAGTTAGATCAAGAGAAAATTGGGCTTAGTCTGAACCGAAATCGTGTTGATAAACTTCTAAATTATGGCTAACAAACTTTATATAATACTGAAACGAACCTCTTGGCTCTAAAGGTGAAAAAACATGGTGGATTTCAACTTTACAGAGGAGCAAGAGCTAGTCAGAAAATCAGTGAGAGAGTGGTGTGCGAAAAACATACCTCTAGAAAAGATCAGGGAATTTGACACTAAACAACGAATCCCCCGTGAAATCGTTAAAGGAATGGCCGACATAGGCATTCTCCTTCCAACCGTTCCAACAGAACATGGTGGAGCAGGATTAGACTGGGTAACCGCCTGCATTATAGCCGAAGAAATGGGATACGCCGACATCACTATAGCGATACCAGCAGGCTTTCAAGTTGTTGAGGGAGGATGGGGACATGACATTGACAAGTACTGTTCAGAGAAGATCAGAAAAGAATACATTCAACCCGCGATAAGAGGCGAAAAATTTGTAGGCATTGCAACAACTGAACCTGGGGGAGGCTCCGACGTTGCCGCGTTCAAAGTCACAGCCAGAAAAGAAGGAGACGAATGGGTGATTAATGGAGAAAAGGCCTATATTAGTGGCACCGAAGAATGCAAAGAGTGGGGTGGCGGTTTCTGGATCCTAGCCAGATCAGGACCACCACCTCCTGGAGCCCCTCACAGAAACATGACTGGCTTTTTCCTACCATTTGATGCACCAGGAGTTGAAATATCTAAACGATACGATGACATGGGCAGGATGGCGCTTTCGTGTGGAGCCTTCACAATGAAGGACGTTAGGTTGTCAGATGAATACAGGATGGGAGAGGTAGGTAGGGGATTCTACCCCACTATGGAAGGATTTGATAATGCCCGAATTCTAATTTCAGCTAGTGCGGTGGGAGTCGCTCAGCACGCGCTTGAAATCGGCATGGACTACATTAAAACCAGGAAGGCCTTCGGGCAGCCCATTGGTAAATTCGAAGGAATCCAGTTTGAGCTGGCTGACCTCTACGCGAAAAACGAGGCTCTAAGGGCATTGGTCTACAAAGTGGCATGGATGGTTGATCAGCGTGAAAAAGGGAAGTTGTCGCCGCTTGAAGTTACTAAATGGATTTCCTACTGCAAGCTAATGGCTCCATGGCACGCGCTTAAATGCATCGAAACGGCTATGATATGGTTAGGGGCTTGGGGATACACTAAGGAATGTCCTCTCGAAATGGCGTATAGGGGAGTAATGTCTTACTGTATTGGAGCTGAAGGTGCCACAAACATTCAACGCATAGTCATAGGCAGAGAACTGCTCGGAAAAGAATT
>Ga0315310_10001690_pt1 | contig 13971 bp, 9 predicted proteins | sample TDP5_MG_FD_203630 | JGI IMG/M metagenome (GOLD analysis project Ga0315310, IMG submission 203630) | Freshwater sediment microbial communities from Lake Towuti, South Sulawesi, Indonesia - TDP5 | ecosystem: Environmental > Aquatic > Freshwater > Lake > Sediment | place: Indonesia: South Sulawesi... | reverse complement strand
TGTGGACTTCTCCAAGTACTCCTATGTGGTGGTTGTTCACGCTGGAGATATGAAGCCGCTTTGGCAATCTTTCTACGCCAGTTCTGGGACGATTGGATCGCCCATAGTAACCGGGCCTTACAATAACAGGGTTGCCATTAAGGAGGCCGTAGTGATGGCTGAGAAGAATGATCTTGGAATCATAGTGCATGAAATTGGGCATTACCTTGGATATCATATGGGGCACAACCTATACGATCTATATGATTGGGACTTACAGAACGAGGGGAAGTACGCTCAGGTGTTTATGGGTTCTTGGTGTCTTATGTCTGTGGCCAACGGGCAGGGTATGTGTGCTTGGACTAAACTAAAGCTTGGCTGGATTCAGGCGCGAGCGGTAGTCACGGTCGTTCCATGGCGCTCGAACACAACTGTGACCATTGATCCCCTTGAGCTTCCCTCCTTAGGGGTTCATGTTATTAAGATACCTCTAACGGACAAGACTTACTACCTTGTCGAAGTGCGTCAACGGATTGGTGTTGACAAGATTCTTCCTAGTAGTGGAGTTCTGACTACGCTTGCTGATGATTCTAAATATGAATCTACTAAGAAAGGACCCGTGAGGGTCATTGATTCGACACCCGAGACCTCAACCTTGAACGACGCCACATTTGACCTAGGACAAGCGAAAAAGAGCGAATTCTTTGATCGGGAGAACAACCTAGCGGTTGTGATTGTCGGCAAACTTGGATTGTCATACAAGATATTTGTCGGACCTGTCAGTGAAGGGGAGATTGCCGTCAAGCAGCAAGAGAAATTCTTACTTACAACCACAGCCATAGAGGAAGCAAAAGCAAGCATCCAACGGGCCGAGACTGAAGGAAGAACAGAAGGCCTAGACCGGGCCAAGTCTCTTCTGGCCAATTCCTCAGCAGCTCTTGACAAAGATGATTATGCTGCCGCCTTGGCATTCGCGAAGCAGGCGAAAGAAGTAGCGGATGCGGCTGTCAGGCCCACGATTTTAGCCGTCACTACAACCACAACAACAGAACCCCAGAAGAAATGCATCATCGCGTCAGTAGCCTATGGCTCGGAGTTGGCGCCCGAGGTTCAATCCCTCAGAACCTTCAGAGATAGCATAGTGACGTCAACACAAAGTGGAAGAGCGTTCATGTCTGTGTTCAACAAATGGTACTACTCCTTCAGTACTCAAGTAGCCAATGCCATCTCTGGGAACCCACCTCTTAGGGACGCGGTGAAAACCTCATTGTATCCGCTGATCGGAGTGCTTTCCGCCTCAGCCAACATTCAATCAACCCTTGCAATCAACCCCGAGCTCGCAACAGTCATGACCGGGTTGGTTGCATCTGCACTCATGGGATTAGTGTACCTCTTCCAACCTATGCTCTTGGTCTCAACGCTGATGCCTTGGCGTTCACGAGACAAAGAAAGAAGCAGTGGACAGTGTAGTGCACGCACAGAAAGCTTATGGAAGTCAAAGCCATGAGAGGTCTGTGTAGATCGACGTTAATCACAATTCTTCTCTTGATGCTTGCAATTCAATGCTCAGGTTCAGTTGCATCATATGGTCAAAGCCCTACAACCAGAGGAGCACAATCTGTTATTGTTATCCTAGCAGAGTTCTCCGACCTGAAGCATAAGACCACACGCGAGCACATATACGACCTTGTTTTTGTTCAAATGAACAGCTACTATCGAGAGGCATCGTACAATACAACTTGGATCACAGGGAATGTGACGGATCATTGGTATTTGCTCCCGGCACTATTTGCCGATTATGGAGACTTGACATGGTCTAGTCATGGAACCAAAGCCCAACAGGATAATCGAAAGAAGTTGGTCAGAGATGCGATACAATCAGCTGATCAGGATGTGGATTTCCGAAAATACATCTGTGTATCGATAGTTATACCTGCTCCTGCTAGGAGAATACCCAACTTTGCATCGAGTTCTTGGAACATACCAACCAACGATGGCGCTAAGGTGGATCGGGCAACCCTTCAGCTCGAGACAGTTGGCGCAGACACCTTTGCGCATGAGTTCGGTCACACTCTTGGTTTGCGGGATCTCTATGACTATGATATCGCAGCCAAGGAAGGTGACTCCAACAAAGCAGCGATCTATGCTGGTAGATGGGAACTGATGTCAATGTCTCAAGGAAAACCGGAGCATTTCTGTGCATATAATAAGGCAATTTTGGGATGGATTCTGCCATGTCAAGTGAATGCCATAATTTATGTTGGTGAAAGCAAAACCGTGAAAGTTGACCCATTGGAGATAGCTAACCAAAGCACGTATGCAATCAAAATATGGGTTGGCGGGCAGCTATACTATTTTGTTGAAGTGCGCCTGCAGGTAGGATTTGATACGGTCTTGCCAGACTACGGAGTTCTGGTCTACCTTGTTGATGAGGGAAAAAAAGTTGGTTCTCTCAGCACCTTGCCTGGTCTTCTGGTTGTCAAGGATGGTAATCCAGATACGCCTACCTTAGACGATGCTACGCTCGATCTCAGAATCAACAAGAAGGCCGGTTTCTTTGACCGAGAGTGGGATCTATCCGTCGTAGTCACAGGGAGGTCAGGATCATCTTACACAGTATTTGTGGGACCCGTAAGCCAAGGCGAGACAGTGCTAAGAAAGGCTGAGAACGACTTTTTCATGCCTATGACCGAGGCAAGCAAGACAATCTCACAGGCACAGGAGTTATACACTCGCGCCCTGCGATCTATTCCCGTAAACACCGGGGCCTATAAGATAGTACTACAAGCATCAGAAGTACTGAAATCAGCAGAGAAAGCCTTCTCGGCATATGATTTCACAGCTGCCTCAGAACGAGCCAAGGAGGCAATGGCCCTGTTTGAGAGAGCCCTGTCGGTTGAACTCGAAGACTCGAAGCAGCGCCAAATGGTAGTAGAATACATTCTTGTCGTAATTGCAGTTCTCATCGGGATTGGAGCATTTCTCGCCCTTAGAAGAAGCAAGAAGAACAGAAGTCAGGAGGCTGTTGTCCTTTGAAGGTTGATATGCGCCTCAATCTGGTGTTTCTCCTGCTTGGTATGATGCTTCTCTTCTCTTTTGGCTTTGATTGCAATGTGGCGTTCTGTGCTGTTGAAACTCCCTTGATCAAGACCAAGTGGGGCCAGGAAGGGTTGTACGCTTCGAAGTCTCCTGTGATTCGAGGAAGCCATGTACGTTTGGGATGTTGGTCAACAGCTATTGGTCAGATCATCAACTTTCACCGCCTTGAATCGTTTGGAAAAGTTCGGTATACGTGCTCCAATGGGATCGTCATTGAGAATGATCTGGATACGCGTACCTACAACTGGAATAGGATGGCTGCCGCTCTGACCAGTCAGTCGTCGAAGGAAGAGGTTGATGAGGTTAGCGCTTTTCTCTACGATGTGGCGACTGTGATACAGAAGGATTTTGACACAGATAATTATGTGTTAAGTTCAACTAACAGGGCCGTAGCTTTGCAACAGCACTTCTCTTGTAAGTCTAAGTTGGTTTCGATGAAGAACATGGGTGAGGGTATGAAAGACTACATAACAGAGGAGCTCGATTCTGGGCGTCCTTGCATGCTATACATCCAAAACGCGGAAAAGACCACAGGACATGCAGTTGTGATTGACGGATGGAAACGTGATGGTAGCAGTTTTCTAGTTCATTTGAACATGGGATGGGAGGGAAAGGATGACGGATGGTATGATTTTGACAAACCCATCAACATATTCAATGATGTCAGCTATAGGCTGATACTATCAATAGAACCGACAACATCTTTTCAGTCCACTGTAACAACGCTTTTCGGAAGCACATCAAGTCAGCAAGAGAGATCCTTGCTTACAACCACAAACTTCCTTACAACCACAACAACGAACCCCCCCGTCACTAGAACGACAACAACAGAGCCCCAGAAGAAGTGCATCATTGCTACAGTTGCCTACGGCTCTGAATTGGCTCCTGAGGTCCAGTTTCTCAGGTCCTTTAGAGATGATGTAGTAATGTCAACTGAAAGTGGAAGAGCCTTCATGAACGTGTTCAATGCATTCTACTACTCATTTAGCCCTCAGGCAGCCAGTGTCATCTCTGAGAACCAGCTCCTCAGGGACACGGTGAAAGCTTCGCTAGATCCACTAATCAAAGCATTATCTGCTTCAGCCAGAGTGCAGTCAGTTCTCGCAATCAATCCAGAACTTGCAACAATCACGGCCGGGCTGGTTGCGTCTGCGCTTATAGGACTGGTCTATCTCTTCCCACCTATGCTTTTGATCTCCGCGCTGATGCCTAGGCGTTTGCAATGCAGGCGAGAGGTAGTTTAGAAAAAGCAAGAAGTCGAGAGGTTGCTGTCCTTTGAAAGTTGACAGGAAGCTCCTCGGTGTACTGATCGTCGTATCAATACTACTAGGAGTTGTTGCCGTCTCGCAACTCCGTCTACGTTCTATGCAGAACCTAGCTCTTAGCCAGACTTGCAATCCAGAGCAGGCGAGGTTGGGTCAGGTTGTCAATGTCGCGATTATCGTACAGAATAACGATGAGAAAGATGTCACAATATCGAGGATGTTGTTGAAGCTGCCCCCTCACTTCGACGTCTTGAACATCAATATGGTGTTTCCAAACGGGACAATGGCTTCGGGCTCGTCGATTGGAGAGAGTGGCGAATTGAAGCAGATGAGGGCCTTGCTCAAGACGAAACAGAAACTGGACGTTTCAGTCTCTTTGAACATGACTTTGGAGTCGAGAACAGGCAACTTCACCACTATCGTGTATGCCACATATCAATCCGGAGGGACCTTTGGGATTGGAACAGAAGATGTAACGATCATGAAGACTGCCCGAACGATGATCCGGGTCCCATTTGAAGCTTGGTACCAACTCCTGAAAGACATCCATGATAGTCGTTGGTTGAGATATGTCGTTGGGAACAATCTCTGCATAGAAGATGGAAAACTCACGGACCTAGAGAAAACCTATCTTCTAGGCCCCACGTCTGAGAACGCTCAGAAGCTCGCTGAAAGCTACCTAGTGGATTTGAAAGGAGTTCCAGATATTGGGCCCGAACTAGCAGCTGAAATCACTAGAATACCTGACTTCCGATATGACAACAAGACGGTTGAGGCATTGGAAGACATTGTCCAGTTGGCTGTGAAAACCGGCCACAAACAGGGATTTCTGACCATCTTAAATGATGGAATCAAGGAGAAGAGAAAGTACTGCGCTCCATTACAAGCACTGCTGTGGTATGCATATGATTTTGAATTCACCAAAGAGTACGAGTCGTTGGTGGATGAACCTTTCAAGCTAGTCGAACGGTCGTGGGTTGACTCTTCTATTTCGAGAAACTACACGTCGAATAAGTGGCAGAATCTCGATGAGGTGATTGATAGGCTGAGCTCGCCAAGTCTGTTGGCAATCTATATGTGGAACAACATAGGCTACGCGTGGGCAGTTCCCGGAGTTCTCCCCGAGTACCGTGGCATTTGGCAGAGTCCTCAAGAGACTTTCAACAGACGGTTGGGACACTGTGGAGATCAAGGTATGTTTGCGGCCTATTGTCTGAGTAGAAACGGCTATGATGCTCACGCGCTGAGCGTCTTTTGGTTTGATAAGAAGCAATCGAAAGATAAAGAGCATGTCGTTTGTGGCTATGTAGAGAAGTCTGGGTCTTATTATTTCCTAGACAACACATTTACGATTAGTGGAGAACGTACACGCTCTCTTGTGATTCAAGGCCCATTCAAAACAATCAAGGAGATGTGCGAAAGATATCCTGTTCTTTACAGCCGAGGTGAGGGTGTTTGGAGGCGATGCTACCTCATTCCGCCTACGGATTCTAGATTCAATGAAGTGTTCCTCGATCGATATCTGTACGCGACAAATCCATAGATGGTTGATTTATTGCGCCGACAACCGCTTAGTATGACCTTGATGGTTCTGCTTTCTTGCGTTGTTGTGCGAAGTTCGATGGTCGTGATTGTGGCAGATTGTGGCCCATCAACGCCTAGCTAGGCAATCAAACTATGTGGATGACTTCGACAGTCTCGCCAAGCTCGAAAATGCCGTTGCCATTGTTGTCGATCAGTCTCATTATGACAGCCTGTCCTTGAAGCAGGCTGGAGTACGCGGATGGGTTTCTTAGAATCAAGCCTAGACCTCTGGTGACGAATGCTGAATATCCGCTCACTATGAGGACTATGCGATTGCCGTCCGTGAAGACCGCTATGTATCCGTGGCATCTCAACGGGTCCTTGTATCTGCTGCCGTCTTTGCAGACAATTTCCCAAGTGCTCTCATCCCACATGCACAGCGCCTTGCTTAGGGTGTTGGACATTCTATGTAGGCTGCTCACCACAGGCCCTCCAACAGCGATGACATCCTGCGTTGTGTATTCTGTCTTCCAAGACCAAGACCAAGGAGGCCCAGTCTCAGTTATCACCTCTGTGTCGAGACGAGTCAATGTGCCGGTTCCAGGAGCATAGCCTGGTGCGCCCACAACATCAACAAGAGCTAGAGTATCAGCAACCTTCGCGTAGTCGTTGAATGGTCCATGGCGGGTACCGGAACCGATCACCTGCAGCACAGCCCTCCCAGAAAACAAGCCGGGCCAGTTGGTGAGGTCCATAGCGAGAACTTGGATCGTCATCGGCAGTGGAGTGTCGATGGTAATCGTGTTCTCACTCATGTCTTTGAGGCCAACACGGATCAGGGTTACGCTGTATATGCCTGCGCCAAGTGGGATCATTATGGGTATCTCGACAGTTCCGGTTTGTTGGCCGTTCGCAGCCAAGTTGACCCATCTATGCTCTGTTCCATATACGAGGTGGGTTGCGCCTGTCATGAACCCGCCTAGAGTAGGAGTGCCTATGCCAAGCTGAGAAAGCACGGCCAGAACGGTTGGGGCAGTCTTCACACCGACAGGGCTACTGATTGTGATCAGAAGCGTCAAGGCAGAATAGTTCCACGTCATCGTCACTGTTGCGCCTGAGGAGCCTAGAGCTACAAAGACTAGTTGAGGCAGAGGCAATAACGTCAGGACCAAGAGGAGTAGAGCCAACTCCTTCATGACTCACATCACCTTCACAAGAAGTACGCATCCAGGAACGCGAAGATGTCCGGCATGGTAGGTATCTTCCCATCCAACCATCGCGAACCACGGTTTGCGAAGAAATCGTCTAGAACCTCAGATACCACGTTTCTATTGCGGGGACTGTGAAGACCGAGCCAATCACTCCGAATAGCAGACACACTGCAATGGCAAGGAAAAGGCGAATGTAGGCCTTCATCCGAATGCTCTCCACGTACATAGTTCCATTGAGCAAGGTAAACTCATCGCTCTCAAAAAATCCCGTACCATGTGAACTGATTGTGAACCAGCCGAAAAACTGTGCGGAAAAGGGGAAAAGGCCGCACCCACAGGCTTGCGGAATGCCTTGCAGAGCCAATTTTTGAAACACCTTGTGTTGACGGAGAGGAATAATAAGTTCAAGACGGGCCAGGAGAGTAGACGAGCCTATAGGAAGTCGTCTTCATGAGCCTAGCACACAAGTATGTATGCAAGAGATGGCTGAATTGACCAAGGCTTACGACGTCATAGTGGTGGGAGCAGGGCCCGCAGGATTGGCCGCAGGTCTTCATTCTGCGCTTTTCGACCTCCGCACCCTAGTGGTGGATGCTGGTGAGAAGGCAGGTGGAATGGCCGCAAAAGCACGTGGCTTGGAGAACTATCCTGGCTTTTACAGAATTTCCGGACGAAGGCTTATGGAGAGAATGACTCTCCAAGCCAGGAAAGCTGGCGCTGAGATTCATACCTCGGAGGTGGTTGTGAACCTTTCTCCGGACAACGACAAGAAGATCGCTAGAACCCAGCTAGAGACATATTCCGCTAGGGCTTTGATACTTGCTACGGGAGACAGCATGAAAGGGCTTGGAATGAAGTGGGAGACGTGGATTGGCGGAGGCGTTGCCTACTGTGCAGAATGCAGTGCCCCTTTCCTCATGGGGCGAGATGTCATCGTTGTGGGCGCGTGCCAAGAGGCTGTGCATGAAGCTCTACGTCTCACCAAGACTGCAAAAAGGGTGCGCTTAGTTGATCACGCAAACACCCTTGCTGTCGGCGAAAGGACAAGAAGAAAGTTGGCAAGGGAAGGCATACGCCTGATAGAAGATTGTGTAGGAATAGAAATCAAGGGTAAGCCGCCTTTGAAGCGGCTTGTTCTACGTCGTATAGGAGAGTCATCAAGGAAGGAATTGAGGACAAACATTGTTTTTGTAGTTGGCGGCGTCAAGCCTTTTGTCTCTGTCTTGCGGCAAGCTAGAATTGGAACTCATAGATTGGGCTGTGTCGTGGTAGATGAGCTCGGACGAACCAATGTTAGTGGGGTTTTCGCGGCTGGTGCCTGTGCCTCAACCGTTAGAGACACAGTACCCGCCTGTACAGGTGACGGCACCAATGTTGCGACGAGTGCTCGCCTATTCCTTAAGTACGGATGTTAGGCGTCTGTTTCTTGAGGGCAAACAAGTATTCAAAAGGCGGTCGCCTACTCGGAAGAGATGGGCGGAAGCAAAATGTCTGCAAAGAGCCCTCCCCCATCGGCAACCTTCAACGACAAGAAGCTACGCACCCGCCGTATCGACCGCCCAGACTTCGATTCGGATGATACCCTGAACATATTGATGGTTGCTGTGGAACGAGGGCTCTCTGTTCTAGGCGAAAGCATCGCACACGTCATATTCTATCACATGGACAAGAAATATTCACTGAAGAAACACGAGATCCTCGAAAAGCCTGATCGGTTCGTTGAGGTTTTGCAAGACATGTTCGGCTCTGGTGCGGCAACCCTGGAGAACCTCATCATCCAATCCATATGTTCAACAATCGGCCTCAACCCAAGCGCGCTGAACACGCTTACTCTCCCTCAATGCATAAAGGACGCTGAAATGGCGGTCAAGATCAAGAAGACAAGAACCGATTTGCCGTAGGCTATCTCGTGATGGCAAACATAGCAAGAAAGTCCTATGGCGTCCGTGAGCAGAAGAGATTCGAAACCTGAGCCATTCCTCCCCGCTCTTCTGCTCAAGCCTACGTTCTGATTCCAAGATCAGTCAATATGAGCCCTGCACAGAATTCTCCTGTCATCATTTGAATTGATCTTGCGCTACCGTTGAGCTTAAGCAGCGACCAAGATTCCATGTCTTCTAGAACTCAGCGAGTAAAGGACTAAGGCATAAAAAAGCGGAACGAAAGAGATAACAGGAGGCAAAAAAGCAGAATCGTCGACATTGAGTGAGGTTCCAGACATGTTGAGTCCCAAAGAAGCGGCACTGAGAACACACAATGTAGAATGCCCTCCTCAATTGAGATTGATGCTCAAGAGAGCTCTTGACACTCCGGAGAGCTTCTGGGGAGAGATAGCCGACGACCTTCATTGGTTCAAACGTTGGGACAAAGTCTTCGAGGGAGACTATCAGAAATTCACTTGGTTCAAAGGCGGAATGACAAACATATCATACAATTGCTTAGAATATCAGGTCACGAAAGGCAGAGGCAACCACACGGCGATAATATGGGAAACCGGTGAAGGCTTACCTACTCGAGTCCTGACCTACAATCAGCTTCTAAATGAAGTCAAGCAGTTCTCATCCGCCCTAAAAGCGCTAGGAGTCAAGAAAGGCGACAGAGTAACAATCTACATGCCGACGATTCCTGAAGCCGCGGTTGCAATGTTGTCTGTTACACGAATCGGGGCGATTCACTCCGTCGTCTTTGGAGGATTCGGCTATGGAGCTTTGGCTGAAAGGATGGCAGATGCTGAGTCGAGAGTTGTTGTCGCCGCAGATGTTGGTTATAGACGCGGCGAGGAGGTTGACCTCAAAGGAGTCCTAGACAGAGCCATTGAGACAATTGGGGGAGGCGTAGAAAGAGTCATCCTTCTCAGAAGAAAGGGAGGATACGCTCCTCTTGTCCCAAGCAGAGACATTTTGTGGGAAGAGGCGATAGAGAAGGGAAAAGGAGTAGACGCTGAAGTTGAAAGGGTGAATGCCGATGATCCAGTCTTCATACTGTACACTTCGGGAACGATGGCTAAGCCCAAAGGTACTGTTCAACCTCACGGAAGTTATCAAGTGTACATCTATGCAATGGGTAGATGGGTCTATGACATGCGTGAAACAGATGTCTGGTGGTCGACCTCAGATGTGGGCTGGATAGTAGGCCATAGTTACGTCGTCTACGCTCCGTTGCTGTTTGGCTGTTCAACAATAATGTACGAAGGCGTACCGGATTACCCGTCTCCCGATATATGGTGGCAGATAATGGAGAGAAATCGCGTCACTCAGGCTTGGCTCTCTCCGACAGGGGTACGCGCATTGATGAAGTACGGTGAGACATGGCCTAAGAAGCATGATTTGAACTCTTTGAGGCTTGTAGTTTGCGCAGGAGAAGTTCTCAATCCTCCAGCTTGGGAATGGCTCCAAAAGGGAGTCTTCGAGGACCGAATCCCAGTGATTGACCACATGTGGCAGACTGAAAGCAGTGGTCCTATGGTAGGCAACCCATACGGAATCGCTTTGCTGCCGATAAAGCCAGGGTCTGCAACAATACCTCTCCCTGGGATCGACGCAGACATAGTCGATGAGGAAGGGAAATCTGTTCCCATTGGGGTTGAGGGAACGTTTGTCTGCAGACGCCCCTTTCCCGGTTTGACCCCAACCCTTTGGCGGGACCATGAGCGCTATGTGCAAGACTACTGGCACCGGATTCCAGGCGTGTACTATAGCGGCGACGCAGCCATGAAAGACAAGGACGGCTACTTCTGGTTCCTTGGCAGAGTTGACGAAGTCATTAAGATCTCAGCCCACAGAATCGGCACAATTGAAATAGAAAGTGCCCTCCTCCAGCATCCAGCTGTCGCCGAAGCTGCCGTCGTCGGGCGTCCCGATCCGGTGAGAGGCGAAGTAGCGTCTGCCTTCATCGTCCCGAAGGGTGAACATGCGCCCGATGAGGCTCTGAAGCAGACATTGAGGGAATTGGTCAGAAAGACTTTGGGTCCGATAGTTGTCGTCAGCGACATATTCTTTACCAGTAAGCTTCCTAAGACCAGAAGCGGCAAGATCATGCGTCGGCTCATAAAGGCAATATTAACCGACAAACCTTTGGGAGACTACTCAACAATCGAAGACGCGACAGCATTGGATGAACTGAGAAAAGCCGTAGGAATGCCATAGGAAACTTCTGCTATGCCACGTGCCCGTCATATGGAAAGCAGACTTAGCTTTGGGCGTGAAAAGATCATTTCACACCCGCGATACATTGAAAGCGCATGGCTTCAGCAATATGAAGGACTCGCAAAGCTATTCGCTTGCCGGCTTCGTTCCAATATTGGAGATCTAGTTGAGATAGGTTGTGGAAGGGGACAATTGACGATCCCTCTTTCAAGACTTGTCGCTAGTGATCGTATCACGCTCGTAGACAGGTTCACTGAGCCATACTCCAAGGACTGTAGGCACCTCAAATCGACGTTGGCACGAGAGAAACTGCGCAAAGTCAGCGTAGTCGTCTCTGACTGTGCTCGCTGGCTATCCAGGCAGCCCAACGATAGATACGATGCATTGATTTCGAACGAGTTTCTATGTGAGATCGACTCCGCGGAGATGGGCAGTTTTCTCTCGGAGTGCTACCGAGTGCTAAGACCAAAAGGAATCACAATCCATGGATTCCTTTCGCCACATGCGAGGAACTTCCGTCAAAGATTGACGATTGAGGCGGATTCCAATCCCAGATGGACCAAGTTTCCTCCGAAAGAGTGGTTCTCTCCAGAACCAGAATCCGTCGCCTATCAGCTTGGGCGAACTGGATTCAGAAGAGTCAGAACGCTGAAGATCAGAACCAATCTGAGAATCAAGGCGAGCGCTGCAAGAAAGCTTCTCAAAAGGTGGGGCGTAAAGGAAACCTTCTGGAAACTTCATGAGGAACAGCTCAAACGAGAGGGATTGGAAATCCCAGACTGGATCTTGGTAACAGGGCTTAGGCCTCCGTGAGAATCAGCGATAGCCTTAGCAACGGTGGCACGAACCTTGTTCGAACGTAGGAAGCGCTTCTTCTGTCCGCATAGTGAACATTTTTCGAACAACCCTGAAACAAAGGTTAAGGAGTCCAGAGTCCGTGGAATGGAATATCGGAATGACGAAAGCGCGAAGAGGAGCAACTAATGAGAAAGCACGAAAAGAATACAAGAGTATTGAGGCCGTGGGATTGGACGAGTATCGCTCCTAAAGAAAGAGAGTATTGGCTGATTCCAAAGGATGTTTTCGAATTCATATTTCACCTAAATCGTCGCGGGCAAAGAAAAGTCTATGATCTTGGATGTGGAATCGGAAGAAACCTGTTCTTTCTAATAGATATGGGATTTGACGTGCGTGGCTCTGAGTACTCCCATGATGCTGTCAATGAGGTGAACAGACATCTCGAAGAGATCAAGTATCCTCATATGGTCAAACAGGAGTCAATGACAGAGATAAGCGAGCCGGACATATCGTTTGACGCCATCATCGCTTACCACGTCGTGTATCATTCCTACGTCGCCGACATGAGGAGAGCATTGAGGCACATTCACCAGATCTTGAAGCCCGGCGAAGTCTTCTCATAACATTTCAATCCAAGAAATCCCCATCGTACATTAAGGAAGAAGAGGTAGAGCCAGGCACAGTCGTCAGAAGGGATGGACCCGAGACAGGCATACCACACCACTTCGTCGACAGGAACGAAGTTCTTGAAATGCTTTCGGGCTATTCCATCGTCGAATTGAACCATGTTGAACATGAGTATGATGAGCTAAAATCAAAGAGCTGCCATTTCATAGCCACAGCCACGAAGGCTTGATCCATCATCTCAAGTTAGGCACAGAGTCAAAACTACATTTGGATAGCAGACAATGGGTGCTAGACTCAGCTGAAGAACCAGAGCTACAACTGTGCAACTATTTCCCGGCTGTGGGGGATGAATGGGCCTTTTGGATCTTCGTTGGGGAGTGTGTCCGCCTAGCTGCCAGCCCTACCGTTCTCAAGTGCGTACAGGAGAAGTTCTCGGGGCACATTGACCGAAGTGGTCTGCCTCAACGCTTGCCAGCTTGGGGAGGCGTTAACCTCGAGCACGCAGTAGCCTCTATCTGGTATCTCAGCGACATCCACCCCTGAATATTCGAGGCCCAGAGCCTCTGTAGCCTTAATCGCCAACCCACTCAGCTCGGGGTCCGGAACGACAGGACTGACCTGCCCACCTTGGGAGACATTGGATTTCCATCCGCCAGGAGGCGCCTGACGGGTCATGGCGGCGGCCACACGCTGCCCAATCACGAAGATTCTTGTGTCCCTGTTGGCCGACGGAAGGTACTCCTGAACCATCATCGGCCTCCCTATCATCTCGAGGCTCTGGAAGGCGTTATAGGCGAGATCCGGGTCTTCGAATCTCAACGACCCGTAACCCATCGAGCCTATGATCGGCTTGTAAACGATTCTCTTCACAATTCTGGCATTCCTGTAGGCTTGAAGGGCGCTTTCAGTCACAAATGTGGGTGGAATAGGGATTCCGACGCGAGCGAGATTGCACATAGTCAGATATTTGTTTCTGGCGTTGAGCAGAGGGTCGACGGGGTTTATCACTCTAACACCCGACAGTTCAAGGTGAGTTAGCACTCCGATCCGCTTGGTTATCTTTTCACATGTTCCTCTGCCTAACCCCCTCAGAAAAGCCAAGTCTTGCCTATCGAGCTCCTCACTCTTCGCATAGAACCTTGAGCTTTTCCCGTCAATACACCCCGAGAGGTCGACGGCACTCACAAGCGTGACATTGTGGCCAAATTCGCGCGCTTCTTCTGAAAGGTCTTCAATGTTCCTGTCAACATCTTTCCCATGAACTATCAAGATGTTCATTCCGGCTCGCTTCCTCCCTTGGCCTTGACTGTGAGGAGGCCATTG
>Ga0315310_10001689_pt1 | contig 13972 bp, 15 predicted proteins | sample TDP5_MG_FD_203630 | JGI IMG/M metagenome (GOLD analysis project Ga0315310, IMG submission 203630) | Freshwater sediment microbial communities from Lake Towuti, South Sulawesi, Indonesia - TDP5 | ecosystem: Environmental > Aquatic > Freshwater > Lake > Sediment | place: Indonesia: South Sulawesi... | reverse complement strand
AGAAATCTTAACACTGGATAACAGAATCAACTACATGTCCCATGCCCCGTCGCCAATGCGGGTTCTTGGATGGTGCTATATGGTTCTGGGAGAATGGGAGAAAAGCCGGGAGCATCTTACTCAAGCCCACGAGATGGCAATAAGCGTCAGAGAGTATCAATGGTCCGGCTATGCTACGTTCTATCTTGGAGAGCTATCTATGGAAAAGGAAGACTATGTGGAAGCTGAGAAATACCTCAAGGAAACCAAGAGCATCTGCGAAAACGCGGGAAATGTCGCGGCGTTACTATACTCAGTGTTTCCGCGTCTTTCAAAGTTATACCTGAGAAAGGGGGGAATTGAAAAGGCTCAAGAGCTAATTGAGAAGACCTACGAACACGCAACAAGATCAGGAAACATACTAGTCATCTCTCGCGCTGAAATGTTGAAAGCGATGCTCTTCAGAGAACAGAAAAACTGGGAGCAATCCTTGCAATTCTTCGAAAAGAGTCTTCAAGGATACAGGTCCCTGAACGCAGAAAAATGGTATGTCCGGGAGTTCGCCGAACTCCTATACGAGTATGGATTGATGTATCTCAACAGAAATGAGGAGGGTGACAAGGAGAGAGCTTACTCGCTTCTGAACGAAGCCCTGGCTCTATGCCAGAAGATGGATGCGAAGAGGAAGATAGAGAAGATAATAGCAAAAAAGAAGCTACTCACAGCCTAGGGTCGCGAAGTCCTGTCCGTCGGACAATTATCGCAGTCAAGAATTCCAGTTCGCTCAAAGGGGATGATCTCAGCCCTCAACTCTTTCAACGACGCTGACCGCATCCGGCCTACTTGTTCTGCTGCTTAATCCCGGCTGTGATGTGCTCCACCAATGCCTCCGCCGCCCGCTCGTATGGGGAGAAGAAATGCACGTTGGGTTTGGTGCCGAGGTCCATAAGTGAAGCGAGACCACTTCGGTACAGGCGGATCCAGATCTCAGCCTTGGGGTTGAGCCTCAGAGCCTTAGCGCCCGCCTCCAAGTTGTAAGCATCGCTCCCAGACGTGAGGATGATCAGGCTGGCTTCCTGGCAACGTACAGCCTCAAGCGTGGCTTGGGCGGTCATGTCGGACTGAACATGGCAGATGTTGGGACCTCTCAGCCCCAGCTCAGCCATTATGTCCGGATGGGTGTCTACCAGCACCACCTGCGCCTCAGGGTTGAGCATTATCAATCGATGGACTACGGCCCGGCCTAACTCGCCGACGCCGCAGATCACTGTGTGCTTCGAGAACGTTTGTGCGACCAAAAGATCCCACTCCTCTCGCTGCTCACCACGCTGCATGTAGACTGTGAAGATACGAAGAGCTCCCTCGCCGAGGATGATCATTGTCAAAATGGGCAATATGAATGTCACTAGTGTCGGTATTGGCCCGATTCCTCCTTCCACTGGATCGAGAAGAGCCATGAAAAACGCCTTCACCAGAATGCGGTCGAAACTGATTCCCGGGTAGGAGCCCGACATCTCCATTAGGACTGTTGCGCCAAGCAGCATAGCTGCGAAGAGGCTTAAGTTGATCCATATCGCTCCGCCCACAATTCGTAGATCGCGCCATGCCAAAGCCAGCCTAGTCATTCGTCTCTCGGCCTTTCATCCGCAACTCGCTTAGGAAAGTGTTCAATGGTTCACAGTCTTTGTCAAAGAAATAAAGCTAACCTGCTTCTCTCCTGATTTCAACTCTAGCTATGACATAGGTTGGTGAGGATCTAGGTTTGTTTTTGGCGCTTTATGATCTCAATGTCGAAGACGCACTTTGGCGGCGTACCCTTGACTGCGCTGTGTTTCCAGCCGAAGCCTAGTTTCTTTCCCAATCTAGGCATAACTATTCTACATGTCGCGCAAACCTCTGTTTTCCTCGGAGGCCAATCCAATGACCGCTCGGCCTTCTCGACCGACGAGAATAGTGAAGTCATTTCTGTAGTCACCTTCTGTTCAGATGTGATCTCTCTTAGAAACTCCGGCGACTGAAGAAATCTTTCGGGAAGGGGGCACTTCGAGACAACTATGGTCGCCTTATCTTTGTCCCCAGTGTATTGCGCTTCTATGTCGAAGGGTTGAAAGTTCAACCGAATCATATTCTCCGCTATATCGTCTGCTCTCCAACTCAGTCTCTCCCAGCCTTCGCCGAACTTTTCACCTTGGTATTCGAACATGCTCTGTAGGCCGCCTTCACCCATTCTCTCTCTCAGGAATGAGCCGACCGTACCGATGGATGCGATGAAGAGACGGACAAGCCTCCCAACAGTTCTTTCGGCCGGAAGCCTTGGGACCACTCCCTTCTCCACTTTGTGAAATCCCCAGAGCCTTCCGACTCGCGTCTCAAGTCTCTTTATGCCTGTCGCCTGTTTCTGTTCACTTTGCAACTTTCCTCTTCCTCACTCTGCGATGCGGACCGCTCTTGGCAGGCACCTCAGAGGCCATTTCCTTGAACCGTTTCAGAGCTACCAATCCTTCAAAATGCGCCATGAGATCCACATCGGTGTCCCATACGCCGTCGATGACACGCAATGCCTTTACGAATTCCCAAGCACTTTCTAGGCTCTTTGCCAAGAAGAAGAGGACCAAGTCAAAGTCCTTACTGTGAAACGTATGCCCCGCCATAAGCGGTACAGACTTATCTGTCGGCTTAAGGGATAAGATGTGCTCATACACGGCAAGGTCTTTGCCAGGCGCAATGTCGATCCTTGCCATGAAGAAGAGTAGCTCCTCAGGCTCAACGGGGGCCGCGCCCATGCTTTGCTGTTCTGGCTCAATCATGAAGTCGAAGGAAGATAGGAGCCTGAACCTGTAGATTGGCACAACAACAAGCTCTTCTATGTCCTCGATGCTTCGCACGTTCTTCACCAGATAGTCGTTCAGAGCCTCCATGTCAGTCGAGTGTAAGAGAAGCATCACATCCGCCTCCTGGAAGAGTCGCCCGATAACCAGAGGCGTAACTGCCCCGTCGCTTGTCAATTTCTCCATCCGACTGTAGGCAATTTCATCTCGACCAGGCTTAACATCGCAAATAGTTATGAAAAACAGTTTCTTCGCCCACAACAACTTCAGCCAGCACGCTATATAACAATTGCTTAGCGCGAGAAACGCCTCCCGGGGTCCTCTCATAGACCCGGACTCCCGTAGCCACATGTCGAAAACGCTTATACATGGACATTTGATAGTCGAGGCGAGGTAGCCAATCAGAGGATCCAACCATGTTTGAGCAACTTGAGAAATTCATTGTAGCTGAGTTGGAAAGCAGGAAGCATCCTGGTTCCTCTGTCGCGACAGTTAGGGACAATGAGATCATTTGGGCGAAGGGGTTTGGACATTGCGACATGGAGAAGAAGGTTCAAGCGACACCTGAAACGGTATATCGATGTGCGTCAGTCACGAAGCCGGTTGTGGCTACAGGTTTCCTTCAGCTTATGGAGAGAGGCAAATTCCACCTTGACGATCCTGTCAACAATCATCTGGATGTGAAGATTCAGACTAGATTTGAGAAGGAGCCCACGATACGGCACTTGCTCACCCATTATTCAGGAATGCCCACCCGTGTTCCACCCATATACTCTGACAAGAAAGACGCACCGATTCTGAAGGAATATGTTTCGGAGGCCGCGAGAATTGTAGAGCTTCCCGGAAAATCCTATGCTTATTGTAACACTGCGTTTGCGGTCATTGGTCACCTGATTGAAGTCTTTTCAGGAAAGCCATACGATGACTATGTGAAGGAGAATGTTCTCAGACCTTTGGAGATGGACTCAAGTGGTTTCGAGCTAACGGAGAGGATTGAGGAGTCGTTTGCCCAAGGTTATGAGCGTGCTGGCAGGCCAGAGGAGACTTCTCAACCGGTCAAGCCATATGTCATAGGAACTGTTCCTCAGGATCCGGCAGGCAGCCTCTTTTCAACCGTGATAGATCTGTCCCATTTTCTCATCTCTCATCTAAACGGCGGCGTGTACAAGGGGCTTAGAATCCTGAGAACTGAGACGATCGAGGAGATGCACAAATTGCAGGTGGGAGCAGGTGGTTCGCGAAATGGCATGGCGTTGAGCTGGTTCAGAAACATACATGACGGTCATGTGATGCTTTCGCATACGGGTAGTGTCCCAGGCTTTGCGAATCATATCGCCTTCTATCCTGATCTGAGAATTGGTGTTTGTTGGCTGAGCAACTTGAACGATGGCACCGCTTGGAGACCTCCAGCGCCAACCGCATTACGCATCGTAGCCGGAGAAACTCCGTTTAATCCTAAGACGATACAAACAGTCCCAGATGAGTGGAGAAAGCTCATAGGGACATTATGGTAAGGCGGGGGAAAGGTATTTTGTGAAGGTCGAGAACGGCTATCTGATTTTGGAAGGAATGGAGGGTGAAGTCCTCTTGGAGAAAGTTGACGAATCAAGGTATCTTGTTCACGGTACTCACTTCGAAGGATATGAGCTTACCTTCGAGTTTGATGAAAAGGGCAACGCAAAGCAGTTCGATGTTGAGAATCAGGTGGTTCCTCGCTACGTTGAGGAACCCTTGACCATCGACGAGAAGGCCAACTTGATAGGCTCTTGGCGCGGAGAATACGTCCATCCCTATGGATTTTTCAGCTTGGATTTGGATATCGAGAGCGTAACGCGTGGTACAGCTACCGATATGGAGGGAAGAAGGTTGCCCTTGACAGAGTTCAAGGCTGAGAAAGGAAAGGTTACGGGCACGTACAGGTTTGCTCCGCCAAGAGACTACACCGGGTGGGGCGCTGGCGAGTTCCAAGTCAAGATAGAGTTAGTGGGCGTAGACAATGAGTTGAAAGGTTTGATGACCTTCGCGTCCAAGAGAGCCGCCAGCAGACTAGCAACACCTTTGACTCTGAAACGGGCTTGATCGCCTCTCCGGAAGATGGCGGGCCCGGCGGGATTCGAAGCACTTTGGCTAGAAACGGGTCCGAAGTTTTGGAGATCGTATCTTGACGCCCACTCGATTTTCCGGAGAAGGTGTCCAAAGTATCTACTTCGTTGAGTACCTTAAATTCTAGCAGCTGAGAGAACGTCCCTACCGAGGGAAGGGGGATGGATATGGTATTCGCCAAGTGTGATTGGAATGAGGACATCTGGAAAGGGGCCTCGGCCGGATGTGGCGTCTTCTGTGCATTCGTCAGTGCTTGTGCTAAGGAATTCGGGTGGGAAAAGGTCTCTGCCATTCTCAAAGGCCTTGGCGAGAGCATGGGCTCAGGGGTCGGTCAGATGTTCAAGGACCAGTTGGGTAACCAGAAGTTGGATGTTGAGAAACTGTCCAAATTCGTAATTGGATTCAACGGACCCTTTGGTTGTCAAATGGAGATAGAGAGACACCCCTCATTCTACAGGCTTAGACACCACAACTGTCCTATGGCCGCAGGATGCAAGTCGTTTGGGATAGATTACGAATTCATGAAGAGGGTTTGCGAGGATTGGGGTGCAGTCCTCTTCAAGAGCGTCATGAAAGTGCTGGCTCCCACCGGTCAGTATGAGCTGTCTCATCTCCGGGAGAACTTCGACGACTACTGCGAAGAGAGATATACACTAGGGACTTTGGTGTGACGACCTCGGGTTGATGCGCTGCATTCCCACAGCCCCTTTACTTATGCATTGGGCGCAGATCTTGTATTTACAGCGCGCACGCGTTATCAAGACAGAGGTATGTTGATTGCGCATCAATGACGACGGAGCCCTCGTCATAGAGCATGGTCACAGTCTGAGGCGTTCACGCTTTGGACATCTTGTTTTTTCTGTGCTGCGCTAGTCGCAGCGACCTGCCTAGTCTCGTGTTCTCTCCCTCGTTTCCCGTGCTCTCCTATTCGATAGAGCAAAGTCCGCGACACCCACCACAACCCGTCGCCCTCGCGACGCCGACAACCTCTACGCAAAATCCGGCCAGTAGTCCACAAGCGATATCTTAGTAAATATGGAATGACCGCCTTTTCTACTCCCTTGTCGTACCCTGAGTCACGGTTTGCGTTGACAAGCCAGTACTCCGATACGCTCATCATGGTGCTTTGGTACTAAGTCATCCTCGACCTTGCATTCCTAGTTCCAGTCGTTGTTTTTCAACGATCGGCTTTATCTTGTTGTAGAGATATTCCAACCATATATCTATCTCAGGCGTTTTCAGCTGTTTTCTCATCCCTTCAGATATCGGCCGGATTCTCTCCCAGAAAAACAAGATGTGTCTCGCCATTAGTTGGGCAACCAGATCCACATCAATGAGCTTTTGATGGACTAGGACACCGATTCCTTCAAAGAACGCTGCAACCGAGCCCATACTGTACCATGCTTTAGGGTTTTTCGGCCCGTATCGTTCCATGAAATCTTTATAGTCGTCCCAATGCCAAGTAAGGAAATTGGTGTACTTGTCGAAGAATTCTGGTTGATGAAAGCTGTCGAAAATCTGCATAAAGAGTTGCGCCTGCCTAGTTTCGAGTTCTCTCCTTCTTTCCTCCCGTGCATATCTACTTGATAGAATGAAGTCTGAAACACCTACGACAACGGAAGCAGCAGCTATCACGATCGAGATAGTTTGAATATCGATCATAAGCTACATCAACCTACTCAGAACGCGGATAGGTTGACTTAAAGAGATCGATGCTCTGGGACTTCTTGACTGACTTCCTCTTGTGCTCAATATGATCTCCAGCCCTGTCGATCGATTGTACGCGAGAGGTGAAAAAGGAAGGTCGTTTTCGTAAGGAGGCTCGCACTCCTCAGGAGAACACGTTTTTAGGTGATATTGTTCCAGATTTGGCCCAAGAACTTCCATTGGCCGCCAATCTTCTTGTACAAGGTTACGTAGTACCCCTTCTCCTCGACTGGGCCTTCGGGTCCTTGACTCACAATCTGGAATTTCCCAATGTCATATGCTAGGTCACCAGAGGAAGCTATTTCTATCCTGCTGGGTCCACGGTCGCGCTTACCCATGGAAACGATCTTCGTCGTCTTCACCATTTGATTGACCGCCTCCCTGATCGCCCCAGCGCCCTCGATTGGACGCATGTTAGGCGGAATCAGAATAGCATCCTCCGCAATGTACTGCATCTCCTTATCCACGTCGGTTGTATGGTCAACCAGCATTTTGACGTGAATATCCTTCAGTATCCTCTTCTCGGCTTCCAAATCTATCTTATCTTCTTTTTGCATAAACCACCCTCCATTTCAACTGTATTCAGGCCATACCATAAAAGGTTATGATCAGAAGTGAAACCGGCGCCAAAGTCAGCTAGGTGTTGGCAGAACACCCAGACAGCGCGGCCAAAGGGGAGAATGCTGCTCAGAGTTGTCGAGAACCCTAGACAAAAGCTCGGGCCCACTGGGAAGTCTTAAGGGCTTGGAGCATCGTATCTCGATCTGGTGTAAGCTATGGAACAGTATGATGTGAAGATAACGGTGGCCAAGAAGCTTTCTGTGAAGGACGTGTTCGGATCATCGCCCCCAAAGATCTCACAAGAGGTTGATCCAGTCTGTATAAGATTCAAGGAAGGCGACACCTTCACATCGGAAAGGGGCGCATGCCCCCAAGGCTTCTGTAGTACAGCGTTCGCCGACATCCAACGAGACATAACCCACCTTAGATTTGGTGGAAACTATCCGTGGCTAGAGCAAGGCGTATCCTACTCTGCTGTACAGATGGACTGAGGCCTGTCATCTTCAGACTTGAAAGAATAAAATAAGCAGAACGACTAAGCTCGAGCTGAGGAGTCATATGAATACCAAGATTGAAGGGAGGTGGGGCTATGGCAATTGAAGATGCCTTCAATGCTGCCAGCACCGCGTTCAGCATGTTCGGCGTGTTTTTCGGCGCCGTGGCTAAGGAAATAGGACAGCAGAAGGCAAATTCTCTGCTCTCCGAATCCCTAGGGAATTTCGGCGCGTCGGCAGGCAAGGCAAGTAAGGAGCAGATGGGTATCAAGGAACTCGATGTCAAGACGACAAGTTCGTTCATCAAAGCGATGTATGAGGGCCTCGGAGTCAGTGTAACAATCCAAGAGAGTCCTAGGAAGCTGTCGTTCAGGAATAGGAAGTGTTCTGTCTACAAGGGTCTGAAAAACGCAGGCTACAGGGACGAAGACATCGAGGATTTCTGTCGGAAAGGCCCAGCGATGATGATGGACGCTCTGTTCAAGCAACTGGACCCTACTGTAACTTACATGTTCACTAAATTCCGCAGATCGCCTGATGACGTCTGCGAAGAAGAAGTTCTTTTCAAGAAATAGCCTGAGGTGAGAGGAGTAGAAGAGGAACTTCTTATCCTCTCCTCCACTTTGTTGCACCTTCGCGATCGCAGAAGAGCAGCAACCACAACTGAAGATATAACCCATGGTATGGTTGTGCCGTCATCGAAGCCACGCAGAAGTCTGCGAGATGGCAAGCCATAACTATTAGTTGTAACCCCACTCTCTGTGGGACCCATCTGTTTCATAGCGGAACCTGAGCTCCGAGGTGGGGAGCTATACAAATACCAATGCAAGAAGGAGGGTGAGATATGTCAGGAGAGGTTCGAAAAGCGATTGATGAGGCAAACGCTAGCTTCGGGAAATATGTCCGCGTTGGCGACGCTGCTGCTCTGGCTGCTTGCTACACAGAAGATGCCTGTCTTCTGCCTCCGAATGGCGGCATGATCCACAGTAGAAAGGGTGTTCAGGAATTCTGGGGCGGGGCAATTTCCAGATTTGGGCTAAGAGATGCCATCTTCACCACGATAGAATTGTTTGGTGCCGGCGATACCATCACCGAAGTAGGCGAGTACTTGCTCAAGATCCAATCACAGGGCCAGAGACAAATGGAGGACAAAGGCAAGTATATTGTCGTCTGGAAGCATACACCCCAAGGCTGGAAGTTGCACAGAGACATATGGAACACCAGCTTACCCATACAAGAGTGAACAATTGATGCGGCAAGTCCCACGCGCTGCCGTAGGGCGTGTGAGCCATGAAGCGATCGAATGTCAAATCATTTGGTCATTCTCAGCTGGCTGCGTAGACGCCAATGCAGGAGGACTAGTAGCCGTAAGAGTAACAGCACATTATCCTATTCACTCTCGACGCGGCCTGTTACCAAGAGAGTCTGATGAATGAGGTGCATCTTCCATCAATGAGGCAGTTAGGCTGAAGGGTAGTCGATTCGCCTTTACTTCGTGGGTCATTGCTCCTTATCTTAATTTTTCAAACAGTAAGGCTGCAACAATGCGACGATATTCATAGTCCGAGCTCCAATCTACAACGACCCTTATCCACGAGCGCCTAGGCGTGAACATGGTGGGCCGGCGGGAGTTGAACCCTAGATAGCGCACCGATTAGACACATAGAGATTGGGATTGACATTCTGCGCGGTTACTCTTCTAGCGGTTCCACCTCACTATTGAGGGAAAAGAATCGATGATCTGGTGACATCGAAGCAGGGCTTCAGCCATAACACTAAGAGGTCGTTCTGGATACACATTCTTGGTTGTCTTGACAATGCCTCAAACAATCAGTGGCTGGTCCTGATCCTCTTCCCTTCTAGGTCCGCTAGCAATCTCTGTGCTCGCTATGAAAATCCTCTTATGTGAGTCGGTAGTTTCTTGTGGCAAGGCCGGTCCTAGCTTGAGGTCGGGCGCTTTGTGGTTGACCTTGTTCTCAATGCGTGCAAGATCTCTCTGGATTATATTCCTTTTTGTAATGCTTTTGGGAACGCCTCATTTGACGTACCGTCTTTCTGCAGACGAAGGAGTCCCCACCTCGTACAAGATCATCGGTGTTCAATTCATCAGGCAACAGAAGAATTGGTGTGGAGTCGCGTCCCTCACAATGGTGTTGAACTACTGGGGGGATGGGGTTACTCAGGATACTGTTGGACTCGCAATAAGCCCTCAACATGTTACTATTCCCGGGAGTAGACTCGTCGAGTACGCTAAAGGGCGAGGATTCGATGTCACTACCTATTCAGGATTGTCAAGCATAGATGTGCTGAGGAAGTGGGTATCCAAAGACCATCCCGTGATAGTCTTCCAATATGTTGGTCTTCCTGGGTACCAGTCGGAAGGACATTTTCGGGTGGTTATTGGCTATGACGACAACAACAGCACCATATATGTTGTGGATCCGGCTTTTGGATACATCCAATTCACATACGAGAAATTCATAGGAATTTGGAGAACGAGTTATTCATGGGGGGACTGGAAGGGGGATGGATGGGCTATGGTTGCGATTCCGAGAATGGTCTTCAGCATAGAAGTCTCACCCTCAGCAACAGAAATTGAACAGGGCGGTTCAGCGAGTTTCAATGTGAGTGTAGGTTTGTTGAGCGGACTGCCTGCAAGGGTGGATCTAGTCCTCACAGGGCTACCGGTCAATGCAACCCACGAGTTCAAGCCACGCTGTGGCAGGGGACCATTCACATCAAGTCTAACAGTAACTACGACTCCAGAAACGCCTATTGGAAGGTACGTGCTCACGATCAGGGGAACGAGTGGCAGTAAGAACGCCACGGCAACAGTAGACCTAATTGTGAAATAAGAGGGCCACGTTGCCTGAAGCTTGCGCGCACGACGGGCAGTGATATCAGGCCCGGTCCAAACATCTTAAGAATCTATGGCGGGAGGCTAACCCTCAATAACGCGCGGGCTGGAAGAATGCAGTGAAGCTTCCGAGTCAGATTCATTTCCTATTCTCTGTTAGAGTGGAATCGACGCTTACATGATCATCTTCTATCTCATCATTTGGCAATCTTGCGGTGACGATTCCAAGTGCTGTAGGTATTCCGGCTGGAGGCTTCTGAATTGTCACATATAGCGATCGTTGACAGAAGGAGAACCTCTAGTCTATCAGCCCAGAGAACTCGTCGTATACATCTCTCCTATGTCCGATGAATAATATAATGACCGTCTTTTTCTCGTCGTCTATTTCGTAGATCGCACGATAGTCACCGACTCTGGCCATCCAGAATTGTGAGTGTTTGAGGCGTTGACCTTTCCTTTCTGGTGAGTTCTCCAACTCCTGTAAGCTTTGTTTCACTCGATCTCTCACGGAAGTGTCTGCCTTCCCCAGAAAACGTTCGGCCTTAGGGTGAAGGAGAACCCTGTAACTCACGTGACTTCCTCTAAGGGTATCAGGATTTCGGGTCTCTCTCCGGCTTCTTTGCTTCGTTTTAGTAGCATCGTGTAGAATTGCCTTGTACGCTCTCTTTCCTGATACAAAGCGACGATGGTCTTTATCGCTTCGCTTCTGCTTGCAAACCTCCCCTCAGCTATCCATCTGTCAATTTCCTTGACGATCTTCTCCGGCATCCTAACCTGCACCTGTGTCAACCCCGATCACGCACGTAAACAAAAACGTTTACACCATATAAACCCTCATGCCAGAACTTGCAACAGTCTCCCTCGTAACATTCGCCTCAGTTCCAACAGGCGCAGGATACACCACCCCACTACCACCGGTTGTGAAGACATGAACGAGACTGCACAAAAACAGGAACTGGTGTGCATCAAAGACAATCTCGAAAGAGTCTCTCGCCAGCCTAGGTCCCCCGAACCCATAGCCGTAGCCGCTAGAGCGGCAGACCGAGCTGAATCCGTACAAAGTTTGTGGCGGGCCCGGCGGGAGTTGAACCCGCGACCCCCGACTTAGAAGGCCGGTGCGCTCTCCATCAGCGATGGCTTATCCGGGCTGCGCCACGGGCCCATATGGCACTACCAAGGCGATGCCATTGATATGTTTGCCTTTTGCTACGCAACTTAGACCGCATTCCTAGCCTACGCTTCGATGAAGATCGCCGGCCTATATGGCTGTGCCAGTTCCGACCTTCTCTTCGGATCATACCGGTGCGGGTCGTCCTGCGCGAATACAGCTACCTCAGCGTCAAACTGCCTCGAATAGAGCCTTTGCGCCCCTCTCAGAACGTCCAGTTCATCTATCCTTCCAAGCTGAAGCTTCAGTCTCCTCGCGTCCGCTGGCATTCTCTGCGCTTGGTCAGCAACGCTTCCGACAAACGATGCAACCTCTCTGGCCTTGGCTTTCAACAACGGATCAGAAACAAGTTCCTTGATCAACGCACCTCTGTCAAACTTGCCAGCCTCAACCCTCTCCAACACCTTCAGGTAAATGTCCCATTTCCAGTCAGGCGCTGCATAGTAACAGATCTTTCGTGGTTTGATCTTCATCGCCTTGAGAAGGTTTAGAGTGTCATCCATTGTCTCCCTGACCATCTTCTCACTCTCATTAGCCTTCACGTCCACCTTGCTCGGATCGTAGCTCGGCCATGCTGCGTCGGCGACGAATCCCTCGTCTCCCATATTTTCCCAGATCTCCTCGCATAGGTGAGGTGTAAACGGCGCCATCAACCGAACCCATATACTCAGCGCATCCCTCAGGGCCTTCCCGTTCGGAGTCTCGCATCTTCGAAGATACCATCTGAAATCGTTCCAGATCTCAAAGAACGCGTTCTCTAGAGCCATTCTATTCTTCATCACAGAGATCGCCTCGTCGACCCGCTGGATCTTCGTCTGCAGGCTACCCAGCAACCACCTCTCCAACTGGCCCGTTGCACCGGACCTCTTCAGGTTGATGATCTCGTTTGCAGTGTTATGGTATGATTCCAGCTTGGCCTTCACATCACGAAGAGCCTCAGCCCTCCAATCTGGATCGTCCATACCCTCAGCGGCCAGAAGGAGGCTGCACCTAGTCACGTCAGCACCGTAGAGTTCCAGCGCCTTGAGCAATGGTATGAAGTTGCCTTTTGACCTGTGCATCGGTTGTCCTTCGACGAGGATGAACCCGTTCACTCCCATCCCTTTCGGCCAGTGTTCTAGAGGAAACAGCGCCGTGTGATGGAACAGGAAGAAGGTGAGGTGGTTTGGAACAAGGTCCTTACCTGAGTTTCTAATGTCAACTGGATACCAGTAAAGGAACTCTTCACGAATGGTCAGCAAAAGACTTGGCTCCAAGCCCGACTTCTTGGCTATCGCCTCCGTATTTCCGATTCCTAGGAAGACATAGTCGAAGAACTCGAGGGTGAGCTGATCAGGTGAAATCCTCTTCTGATTCACAAACTTGCTTATGGCGTAGTAAGCCATATACACCGTTGAGTCGCTGAGCGTTTCAACTATGGAATCTGGACTCCACGGGATAGGGGTCCCCAACCCGGTCTTCCTAGAGCACGCCCAATCATGAAGCCAATCAACAACATCATGAAACCACTTCCTCGTCTCTTCAGGGTAGACGTTCATCTGGTCAAGCCAGCTATGCACCCGTCCCTTCCAAGCCTGATCCGAATAACGGAGGAACCACTGATCCTGCAAGATCTTCACGCTGCACGGCGTTGTGCAGCGACAGACAACCTTTCGAGGCAGGTCATACATGATGTCGACTATTCCTTTCCGCTTGAACTCATCGATAAGTTCCTGCTTGACCTCGGAGACCTTTCTCCCCACATATTCCTTGGCGATCTGCTTCAGAACGCCCGTGTGGAATTCCTTCTTGTACAGGGCACTCGTAGCCTCATCGGCTTTGGGGTCAGATTGATCCTTGATCTTCATCTGATCGACAAGTTCAATCGCCGGGAAGTCGCCAAACCCCTCAACCTTGATCATTGAGATCGGCTTGATAGCCCTAATAGCGCTGGCTGAAATATTGTATCTTTCAAGAATTGCAGGGTTTCGCTCTAGGTCCCGTTGAGCCAGCCAATCGTATGGAGCATGCGCCGGAACACTGTAGACCAGGCCCGAAGCGCTGTCAGGCATCACGAACGAGCCCGGAAGGATAAGCAACTCTCTGTTAGCGATCGGCTCTTTACATGTTTTTCCAATAACCTCGGCGCCGGAAAATTCTCTCAGAACCCGAACCTTTCGCAACTGGTCAGATAGCTTCGCTGCACACTCTTTGCTAACTATCCATCTCTCATCGTTCACATAGACCTCCACGTACCTTGCGTCAGGATTGATCCAAAGACTCGTAACAGCATAGA
>Ga0315310_10001687_pt1 | contig 13978 bp, 14 predicted proteins | sample TDP5_MG_FD_203630 | JGI IMG/M metagenome (GOLD analysis project Ga0315310, IMG submission 203630) | Freshwater sediment microbial communities from Lake Towuti, South Sulawesi, Indonesia - TDP5 | ecosystem: Environmental > Aquatic > Freshwater > Lake > Sediment | place: Indonesia: South Sulawesi... | reverse complement strand
TAGAATGGTCTCAGAAGACTTGAAACCACTGCCTGTAACGCAGCAGACGATTTCATCGTCCCTTGGAATTTCGCCCAGTTCAGTGAGCTTCTTTAGAATCGCTATGGTGACGCCTCCCGCAGGCTCCGCGAAGATTCCCTCAGTCTTCGCCAAAAGCTTAATCCCCTCTATTATCTCCTCATCTGTAGCAGACTCAGCAACTCCTCCAGATTCTCGTATGATCTTTAAGGCGTAGATGCCGTCTCCAGGATCTCCAATGGCCAAGCTTTCAGCGATAGTTTTTGGTTTTTCTATTGGGATAACATCACTGGAATTAGACTTGAAAGCGCTTGCAATAGGTGAGCAGCCTTGAGGCTGAGCCCCAATTATCCTCGTTTTCAATTCATCGATTAGACCGAGATCTCTAAATTGTTTTAGGCTTCTCCCTATCGCGCATAGCAATGCTCCACTGCCCATGGGAATTATAATGTTGTCTGGCGCTCTCCACCCCAGCTGTTCGCATGTCTCGAAACCTAATGTTTTTGAGCCTTCGACGTAGTAAGGACGGAGGTTTATGTTCACTAAAGCCCAGTCGTATTCGTCTAAAGCTTGAGCTGCAAGCCTGTTGGCTTCATCGTACGTCCCTTTCACCGCGATTATTATAGCTCCATATGTTGCTGCTTGTAAGGTCTTGTTTACCTCGATGTTTGAGGGAACAAATACGTAACATGGAATTCCGGCCTTTGCTGCGTGGGCGGCCGTGGCAGCTGCTAGGTTTCCCGTGGAGGCGCATCCTACAGCTTTATAGCTGAATTCTACGGCTTTGGATACGGCGACGGTGGCCGGTCTATCTTTGAAGGAACCCGTTGGATTGACGGTGTCATCTTTAATGTAAAGTTTTCTTAGTCTGAGCGCCTCCGCCAATCCCTTGCACTCACGTAACGTGGTAAAACCGGCACCCAGGTCGACTATCCTTGTTGTATTCTCTATAGGCAAGAGTTCATGATAACGCCAAAGAGTGTCTGGTCTCTTCTGGAAGGATTTTTTATCAAGCTCGATTGAGTCCAAGTCGTAAACTGCTTCTAAGGGTCCGAAACAATTTTCGCAGGCTTGTATTTTGACAGGTGGGAATTCTTTGCCGCATTCTCGGCATTTCAGAGCTTTAATATGTGTGAGCGTTGGCACCCCCTTTTTGACATGCAAGAGCTTCGAATAACTACACATTCCAAAATTAATATTTTGTTGAAATTTTTATTCCAAAAAGAATATTTATGCGTGTTTGGATGTTGATTGCGTTTACGCCTAATGGATGTCAAAAAAGCTAAGATAAACCGAAACAATGTCAACAACCTTCAATAAACCTCGCTCCACTTGCTTTGCCAATCGAGCTATCTCTGGCCGAAAACAGATAGTTGAACGTTGAAACAGAATCTATAAATAGCGCACTCCTTTTTTTATAAAATTCTTAAACGAGAGGGAACATCAACTCAAAGTTTGACAACTGTTTTAGGTCTAATTGAGATGAGCACAAAAGAAAACTCTAAAGTGGAAGTAAAGGAAAACTTACATTCTTCTAAATTTGATAGAAGCTTCCCCGAAGAAGTAAGGAAACACCCCGGCGGCGAAAAACTGTATCTATGTTACCAGTGCGGAAGCTACACCGAAGGCTTGCCTACAGGGAAAATCACCAAAATAGATTAGAGGCCGCCCTATGGCTGAAGAAACAAGAGTAGGCGTATACGTATGCCACTGCGGGCAAAACATAGCAGGAACAGTAGATTGTAAAGCGGTCTCCAAGTACGCAAAAACCCTTCCTAAAGTTGTTATCGCTCGCGATCACAAGTACATATGCTCTGATCAAGGCCAAGAGCGGATTAAAAAAGACATCAAGAAGCTTAACCTTAACAGGGTCGTCGTTGCTGCATGCTCGCCTAGGATGCATGAACTCACCTTCAGAAACGTCCTCGAGGAGACGGGGCTAAACCCCTATCTGTTTGAGATGGTAAACATAAGGGAACAGTGCTCATGGGTGCACATCGGTCAAAACGAGAAAGCTACAGAGAAAGCTAAGGAATTAGTAAGGATGGCCGTAGCTAGGTCTCAACTTTTGGCACCCTTAGAAATCAAAGAGGTCAATGCTCTCAGAAGCGTGCTCGTCATAGGCGGGGGCGTTGGCGGAATCCAAGCAGCCTTGGACCTTGCTGAGCAAGGCTTTAAGGTATTCTTAGTCGAAAAGGAACCAACTATTGGAGGCCGCATGGCTCAGCTGGACAAAACCTTTCCTACCATGGATTGCTCCATCTGCATTCTCGCCCCAAAGATGGTGGAAGCAGCAAAACACTCGAACATCACTCTCTTAACGAATTCTGAGGTTCAGGATGTTTCAGGCATCGTTGGGACATTCCATATCAAAGTCTTAAAGAAGCCGCGTTTCGTTGACGAGAAAAAATGTGTGGGCTGCGGGGTATGCGCAACCAAATGCCCAGTCAAGCGCCCCAACGAATTTGACATGGGGCTTGGAACAAGAAAAGCCATCTACGTTCCGTTTCCCCAATCGGTGCCTCTGGTATACAATATAGAAAAGGAACACTGTTTATACTTCACCCAAGGAGTCTGCAGAGTCTGCGAAAAGTTTTGTGAGGCCAATGCCTTAAACTTTGACCAGAAAGAGGAAGCTATCGAATTAGATGTGGGCGCGATTATAGTCGCTGTCGGCTTTGACCCATACGATCCTTCCCCGTTGAAAGAGTACGGATACGGGGTCTACAAAAACGTGATCACAAGTCTTGAGTTTGAGAGACTGATAAACGCGTCCGGTCCAACGGAGGGAAAATTAAAAAGGCTGTCCGATGGACAGGAGCCTCACAGAATAGCCTTTATCCAATGCGTTGGTTCAAGAGATGAAAAAACTGGTCATACATACTGCTCAAACATCTGCTGCATGGCCGCAATTAAACAGGCCGTGCTGATAAAGGAGAAACATCCGGAATGCGAAATCTACATTTTCTACGATGATATCCGAGCTTTCGGAAAGGGCTTCGAAGAATTCTACAGAAGAGCTCGCGAGTCATGGATCAACTTCGTCAAAGGCATCCCATCTGAAACGGTAGAGGACCCTGAGACTAAAAATCTAACCATACGCGCAGTAGATCTAATTTTGGGAAAAATGATAGAACTTGAAGCCGACCTTGTGATTCTTTCCATAGGCTTGGTTCCCCCAAAAGGCCTAGAAGACCTTACAAGAATCTTGTCCATACCGAGGGGCCCTGAGGGTTTTCTGTTGGAGGCTCACCCCAAACTCCGCCCGGTAGATGCACCTACCATGGGCGTGTTCCTTGCGGGCGCGTGTCAAGGTCCCAAGGATATACCTGCGAGTGTGGCGCAGGCGAAGGCCGCTGCATCGAGTGCCGCAGCGCTCCTCTCAAAGGGAAAAATCAGAGTAGAGTCTTCGGTTGCTTTTGTGAACGAAGATTATTGTATCGGTTGCAGAATCTGTGAGTCTCTGTGCGAGTATGACGCGATAGAGATAAAAGAGTCATCTACAGGAAAGCCCGCAGCTCTCGTTTCAGAAGTTGCATGCACGGGATGCGGGGTCTGCGCCTCGGCTTGCCCAACCAAGGCCTTAACTCTGCGGCACTTCACAGACCAGCAGTTGCTGGCTCAAGTAAGAGCAGCGTTTTTTGAGAAAGAAGGCACGTGCGTTGATAGACCTCATGAGGCGGTTGCTGAATCTCTTAACGAAAAGATTCCACAGGCGCGATCAATGAAAGATTCAGGAGAAGATTAAGTCATGGAAGTTAAGGAAGCAAAGTCGAAGATTGATCCAAAGTTCAAATTTGAGGTTGCGCGAGTTGCTGGCGGGGAAAGTATAAGGTATTGTTTTCAATGCGGGAAGTGCGAGGCAACCTGCCCTATAAGAAGGTTCGAGGACTCCTACCGACCGGCTCAAATAATTAGGGCCACGTTGTTGGGTTTGAAGGATATGGTTTTAGATAGTGACATGTTATGGTTGTGTGCAACCTGCTACTCATGCACCGAAAGGTGTCCCCAAGGGGTAAGATTCACCGACATTATACGAGCTATCAGGAATCTGGCCACCGAGAAAGGCAAGGTCCACCCATTTTTCAAATCGCAGTCTGGTGCCATCGCTAAATTTGGCAGGATTTTTGAAGACGAATCATTCCTCAACGAAATGCGCAGAGAGCTAGGGCTTCCATCAATCTCAGTTACAGCAAGTCGAAGTGAGATTGCTCAAATTTTACGAAACACAAAGATCGAGACCCTCGTAAAAAGTGAAGAGGAGAAATAAGCCTTGAGATACGTCTTCTTTTCCGGATGCGTAACCCCCCAAAAAGAAAACGCCTACGAGCTTTCCATGAGAAAAGTTGCGGAGAAAATGGGAATCAAACTGGTAGATCTTCTAGGGGCAAATTGTTGTGGCTTTTTCATGGAGCCCGTTGACTATCTAGGCGCCGTGCTTATGGGTGCCCGAGATTTGGCTTTGATAGACGCAAGCGGCTGTGACGCCATAACCTTGTGCCCGGCATGTTTTGGGCATTTAACAAGAGTTAGGTCTAAACTTCTAGAAGACGAGGGGCTTCGAGGTAGAGTGAACAAGGCTCTGAAGGAAATAGACAAGAAATTTGAAGGTGCATCCCAAGTGAAACATTTTGTCAGCGTACTCGTTAGGGATGTTGGGATTGAAAAAGTGAAAAGCACCGTGACCAAACCGCTGAGTCGACTGAAAGTGGCTCCGCATTATGGATGCCACATCCTCAAGCCGTCTGACGAAATAAACTTAGACAATCCAGAAGACCCGAAATTGTTAGATTCCCTAATAGAAGCCACCGGAGCCAAGTGCATAGATTACGTTGAGAAAAGGCTTTGTTGCGGCGCTCCGGTTTTAGGGGTGGATGAGAAACTGGCTTTAAGCATCGCCAGAGAAAAACTAAAAAGTATACAAAAAGCCGGAGCAGACGCGATAGTGACGGTCTGCCCCTTATGTCACGTTCATTTCGATTTGAATCAGTTGTCTATGCTGGAGAAATTTTCAGAGGAATATAATATACCAGTTCTTCACTACACCCAGCTTCTCGGACTTGCGCAAGGCTTAACCCTTGAAGAATTGGGGTTGTACGAAAATCGAGTACCAGTTGATAAAATTTTAAGTAATTTGTGACGCTGATCTATTTTTTAACTCTTGTTTCTATCTCTTTTTTATACCACTCAACAACTGCTTCCCCGTGGACTAGGCCTTCCAGTTCCTCGGGTTTTGATGGTTTCAGTATGGCTATCCAGCCTTCTCCGTAGGGGTCCTCGTTGATTAATTTCGGTTTGGTTCTGAGGTTGGCGTTAACTTCGTCTACAGTGCCGCTGACTGGTGACTCCACTGCGCCAACCCATTTTTGGCTTTCAACGCTGGCCACTCCCCTGCCTTGTTCAATGACCGAGCCCTTAGGTTTGATCCGTGCAAAACGGATTTGCTGAGCAAGTTTCTGTGCAAGATCTGAGAAACCAACGCGCACCCTTCCGTCGGGTTCCTTCTTCGCCCATGTAATCCCTCTAGGCCAGTAGTAAAGGTCTTCCTTGAGCTCATACTCTCCAACCTTAACCATACATGTCGCCTCATTTTTATGCCCATTCATACGAGTGGATCAGATAAAATTTTTCCTTCTGTTGTAAAAAATGGTGTCTAGGAGTAGGCGCGGTCTAAAACTGTTCTTCATTAAATAGCTTCTTTACTCCGCTGCCGCGTTCGTGATTGCTTGAGCAATGTCTTCGGGTTCAATGCCAGGAGTCTGAATTTTAAAACTTTCATAAAAGTTCTTCACTCTCCGCAAAACGTCGTCGTGATTTAACGGCACGTTTACCAGGTCTCTCTCAAGTTTTGGAAGCGCTGTTTCAGGCACCATGAAGAAATCTCCAGAGATAAGTATGTCTCGGATTTTGTTAAAGGCGATTTCCATGGTTACCCGAATCATTTTTTTAGCTTTGTGGCTGGCTTCAACCACTTTTACGTCGCCTGCAACTTTTATGGTTCGCTTCTTCACGATCTCTGGATGACGGTACTCGGGCATGTAAAGCCACTCCCCCGAGAGGTGCTTAGGTTTGACCTCCTCGGTGAAGATTCTCTTTTCTTCATAGGTAAGCGTTCCAGGAACCAGAGCGATGCCGATTTTTTCATAGCCCTCTATGAGTAGTTTCTTGATTTTACTTCTAGGCGGAACGTAGCCAAGCTCTTGTTTCAATGATGTGACCCATTCTCGGATGCTCTTGGCAAGTTTGTCTCTGAACTTTTCGTCTGGAACCTTAAGCACTCGCGTCATTGAGTCGTAGTCCAGGTCGAGGATGATGTTTCCAACAAGAACAGCGGCTTTGCCAGTTTTGCCTGCGCCATTGCCTGAAATTTTTCTTCCGTTAACTACGACATCGTTTATCGGTTTATAAGTCGCTGGCACGCCTAAGCAATTGCATGCGTGAACAGTTGCTTGAAGAAACTTTTGAAAAAAGTCGTTGACCGCATACGGCACAACCGGGCTTTTCTCGTCGGCTATGACCTGATAAAATTGTTGATCACTGTCTAGATAGGTGGCGCCGCCGCCTTGCGACCTTCTGATAATGGGCAAATCATGTTTCTGACAAAACTCGATGTCAATCTCGGTCTCAATTTCTTGATGGAAACCTAGGCAGGCGTATGGCTTTGCTGGGTTACAGAGTATAACGGTGCTGGGGGCTAAGCCTTTGTCTAAAGCGATTGCCACAGCCTCGTACAGTGTCTGCGCTTCCAAGGGTTGAAGGGCACCGAGGTCTAGGAGTCTCCAGTTCTCCATGGCTACCATCCGTTTATTCAAGGATTGTTATTCACATAAAGTTTTTATCTTGTTTACTCTTGGTCATAGGCATTGGCGGTTAAGTATGAATTCACTCGGTTTTTTGAATGGAGTGCACGTCTAATGGTTCCAGTGATAGCCGTTGTTGGGCCAAGTGGCTCGGGCAAAACCACGACGATTGAATACCTGGTTTCTCGCCTCTCCAAGGAAGGGTTCAGGGTCGGTTCAATAAAACACATACATCATCCAGACTTTTCCATGGACACCAAGGGAACAGACACGTGGAGGCACACACACGCCGGAACAACCGTGACTGCGGCTGTAGCGCCCACAGAAATTGTGATGATCAAAAAAACCGACACCTCGACATACAACTTTGACCAAATACTAGGTTTGTTGGACAAGGAAAAATTGGATGTCGTTTTTGTGGAGGGTCTGCACGCGCTCGTCGCAAAGAGGAGAGATATCGCAAAGATAATCACCGCAAAAAACTTGGAAGACCTCAAAAGAACGTTGGAGGGAACAGCCCCTCCGATATTAGTAGTTACGGGTCGAGTCGTTGAAAAGAAGTTTGAGATGCCTGGCCTCCAAGCGCCTCTGGTAAGTCTACACCATGAGGGAGACTTCTTGTTTAAATTGATTAAAAATTATATAGGTGCTAAGTCAAAGCGGGTAAAATGAGATATCATCTTTTTTAACGTAAGTGCTAACTTACATTTCTTAACTATGGAGGCGTGTTATGGCTAAAAGAGCCGCCATCATTCTTGCTGGAGGCAAAGCAGAAAGATTTCAAGTAAAAGAGGAACCGTGGAAAGATAAGGCTCTTGCGATGCTCTTTGGCAAGCCTATCCTCATACATATCATCGAAAGGATACGTGATGTGACAGAAGAAATCGTAGTATGCGTTGATAACAAAGCTCGAAGGGTTCGATTCTCTAAAGTGTTAAACGAGTATTCTATTAAAAATGTGACATTGTGCATCGATATAAAAATCGCACATGTGGGAGGACCTATTGTAGCCATCCTAACGGGACTAAAGTCTGCCAGTGCCGATTATTGCGCGATACTACCATGCGATGTTCCGTTAATACAGCCAACAGTTTTAGATTACCTATTCAACGCTGTCAGAGACTCGTACCTTGCGGTTCCCATATGGCCAGACGGCAGACTAGAGTCTCTCATGTGGGTCTGCGAAAGACCCATCACGCTCCAAATCGCAGAGACCCTATGTAAACTGAGACGACGCAGGCCGGACGACATAATAAGAGGCGCCTCAAAAGTGCTGTTTGTCTCCACCGTTGGCGACCTGAAAAATCTCGACCCGGAATTTAAGAGCTTTGTAAACATCAATTTCCGAGAAGACCTGGTTCGACTCCCAACCCGCGTCGTCCAGAAAGGCCCGTTCAAAGAGAACCTGCCTCTAAACGTGGGTTTTCTGCGCGTTTCAGAATTGAAACAATTAAAAGCAGCAGCAAGGCATTATAGTGAAGAAAAATTCCTTGAAGCCGCCCGCATTTTTTCCTCTTCTTCCAACCGCTTCGAGAGCAACGGATTAAACTTTTGGGCTGCGGTTAGTAAAGAGAAAGAGGGTGAAAGCCTGTTTAGTTTATCAGCGAAACAAAGCAGCACGGAATTAAGGAAGGATTACTATACGAAAGGTAGGGTCGCATTTATGAAAGCCGCACAAAATTATGCGTCAGAGGCTGAAACTTATGCTAAGAACCAAATTGGCTTCTTAGCTAAACGCGCAAGGACGGATCAATCATGGTGCCAGACGCGCGCAAATGCAGGGCCCCCTACCTTTTAACCATGAAGTAGTAGAGTAAACCCAAAAATTTCCATAAGAGCAGGAACACAAAACATAGCGATAAGCCCAGCGTAGCTAGGATGAGTTGTTAGGCTTTTTCTGCAGAGGGTCACGTGCAAGGAGAAAACTTATGAGAATAGAAGTAAATCAGAGTGGAAGGTCTCATCGGGCCTTTGAGGGATTGTCGAGTCAACCTTGGAAGGATGAATTTGAGCAGATCTGGGCTCCTCAAGTTTCTCGACGGAATATCTTCCAAGCCAACTGCACGATACCTGACTTATTCAATCTCGGTGGTCTTCTTTTTCGCATTGATTTTGATTCCCCCTATCCTTGGGATACTCCTCAAATGGGATCAGATGGGGCAAATCTTTAATGACCCGAGTCTCGAATCACGAGCTTTGGCGGCGATTTATGCTTCCTTCGGGATAGCCCTTTTCGTTTCGTTGGTAGATGTGGTTGCTGGTTTGCCTCTGGCGTGGTTTATCGCAAGAGGCAGGTCAAGGTGGCTGACCGCGCTTGACACGCTTGTTGATATACCATTCATCCTTCCCACAGTGGCTCTCGGCTACTCACTGCTCCTTTTTTGGAGTCAACCTGGAGGCATCTCGTCTCTTTTCGGCTGGAGCCTCGTCTCGCCAGGCTGGCTTCTAATCATTCTGCTCCATTTCGTCTTTTCTTATCCCATTATAGTCAGGGTGATGGTGGGGGCGCTGCTTGACTATCAAATAGTCTTTGAGGAGGCGTCCAGAACCTTGGGCGCGCCGCCGCTGACAGCCGACCGAACGGTCACGCTCTCCATCCTAAAGCCCAGTCTGGTGTCATCTTTCATACTGGCCTTCGCAAGGTCGATTTCTGAAACCGGCGCAACTTTGATGGTTGCAGGCACTTTCGAGAATGGCCCAGTTTTCATCTCTAATGCACGTGCCGAGAATCTTGGAGACGGACCCCTTGTTTTTGTCAGTTTCGTGCTGATAGCCGTGTCCTTCATGATTTTTGCAGTCATAACGGCGCTGGGTCCAAGGCTGAAGCTACCTACAAAAAGGGTTTGGCCCTCTATCGAGCGGAGACTGAGTGGTTTCAACGTCGCGATTTCGAGAAACACCTTAACGATTGTGATATTTGCTCTGGTTGTGTTGTTGCCCACGCTGTTCGTAGCCTTTCCCGCCTTTTACGCTGTTTTCAGTGGGACTCTGCTCCAAGCCTTCTCTGGAACTGGAATCTGGCAAGTCTATTGGCACAGCCTTCTTCTGTCGTACTTTGTGGCTGCAATAGTCACGTTGTTTAACACTTTAGTAGGTTTGCCCATGGCTGTGTTAATCGCGAGGAGAAGAGCCGGTGCGTTGCCGTCCACGGTTTTAGATGTGCTCGTGAATGTTCCCCTGATCGTTCCCTCCATCGCTCTAGGGGCGTCCATGAGTTTTTTCTGGAGCAACTTTGCGTTTGTCCCCGAAATCGTTCTGCTCGTTTTCGCGCACATTTCAATAACTTTTCCCTACTTTGTTAGGGCCATGGCGTCGGCGATTCAAAGGATAAGCATGGACCTTGAAGAGGCGTCTAGGATACTTGGAGCCAGACCCTTCACGCTCTTCAGAACCATAATTTTGCCTCTGACAAAGTACTCACTGTTCGCGGGTGCTCTTCTGGTCTTCACGAGAAGCGTTGACGAGACCGGAGCCACGCTCGCGGTTGTGACCACGCTGAAAACAGCGCCAGTTCTCTTAGTTGCCTGGGTCAAGGGAACCGTGCCTGCAACCGCATTGGATAAGGGTTTGGGAATAGGCTTTTTAGTTGTTCTATCATTTGTCGTTCTGCTCGTGTTGAGATTAGCCGTGAGGGGGAAAGAGAGAAGACTGTGACATTAACGACAAACGCTTTTTGGGGAAATGCACTAATTTCGGGTGGTGCCTGAATGCCTGAAGTCAGGGTTGAAAACGTCAGCAAGAAGTTTGGGAATGGCAAGATTGTCGCAGTAGACAACGTCAGCCTGCACATAAAAAACAAAGAATACTTCTCCTTACTGGGTCCCAGCGGCTGCGGAAAAACAACGCTGCTCAGACTAATCGCTGGTCTCATCAAGCCGGATGAGGGAAACATCTACATTGATGAAAAACTTGTCAACGACGTTCCGCCGGAAGACAGAGGCATCGGATTCGTTTTCCAAACCTACGCCTTGTTTCCTCACATGGACGTCTGGGACAACGTGACGTATGGTCCCAGAGTTAAGGCATGGGGCACAGAGCAAAGCAACAAGATAGGACGCGAAATGTTGGAGATGGTTCGGCTCTATGAACGTTTAAAAGCGTTTCCACAGGAACTAAGCGGAGGGATGATGCAGAGAGTGGCCGTGGCGCGAGCCCTTTCAGCCGGAGCCAAACTGCTATTGCTAGACGAACCTTTAGGGGCTCTGGACGCAAAAATTCGATTGGAGCTTAGATACGAGATCAGAAGACTCGTAAAAGACTTGGAGCTAACCGCGATACATGTCACCCACGATCAAGGTGAGGCTATGGCTATATCTGACAGAATAGCGGTGATGCGGAAGGGAAAAATATTGCAGGTGGGCACGCCCCAAGAACTCTATATGAACCCGCGAGAGATTTTTGTGGCCAACTTCGTTGGCGAATCAAACTTTCTTGAAGGATACGTGGAATCCGTTGGTGACAAGGGCTCTGTCGTGGAGTTGCGAGGAAAACTACGTGTGAGGGTCTTGGACAAAAGCAAAGGCTCAGGAGAAAGAGTTGTTTTGGCAATCAGGCCAGAAGCTTTGGAGCTGGAGAAAGGGCATAAAAAGATTGAGAACGCTCTGCTTGGTCGAATCGAGAGGGTTAGGTTTGAAGGCACAATGATACGGTATGAGGTTAGGCTCGAAAACGAAGACTCAGTTGTGGTCACTCGCCCCACGCTGGCTGGTGAATGGCTCAATGTGGATGAAAAAGTCACGGTCAGCTTCCCTCCGGACAAAACTTTTGTTTTCATGTATCCCAGCAGGGGTTTAAGAGAAGAGTTGTTGGCTGAATGACAAAAGGAGATGGTTTGAAAATCCGAATCTACAGCAATACAAAAATAATAATAATGTTATTCACAATTAATGTGGGGAAAAACCGTGGAAAAATGGTTTACTCAGCGCCGGAAATCCAAGGTTCTTGAGCTTGCGGACAGGCAGCTTGCTTTAGCAATTGAGACGGTGAATGAACTCGAGAACTCCATCGCTGCAGCCTCAAAGAAAAATACGGAAGACGCCAAAAAACACATTGACAGACTCTTTATAACAGAGGAAGAAATCGACAATCTCCGAAGAACAATCTTTGAAGAGTCAACCCGAGGCAGTTTACCCCTTAATGATCGTGAAGACCTCATGCACCTTGTTAAAAGACTGGATGTTATGGCTGATCATGTGAAGGACTCGGGAAGAAATGTTCTGTTGCTTCTTGAAATAAATGTTCCAAAGGAATTATGGAATGCTTATTCAGATATGGCGAAAGACCTTGTTGAGTGTGCCAAGGTCCTTAAAACCAGCATTGAAAAACTTGGAAGCGACCCCGCAGAGGCAAGAGTGCTGTCGCAGAAGGTCGACGACGTGGAGAAAAGAGCAGATGAAAACTATCTTAAAATAAAAAGCCTTCTCTTGAAGAGCGACAGGGATGTTGTCCCGTCAACGTTGCTCATGCTCAAAGACTTAGTTGAATCTATGGAGCAGGTGGCTGACAGCTGTGACGACACGGCGGACTACGTGAGAGTTTTGACGATAACAAGGGAAGCATCCTAAAAAATAACCTTACCTACCCTTGGTCTTTGGGGTTTGGGTTTTCTCCCTTCTCTCAGACCCATAGGGTTCTATTCTGACTTTGATTTCAGCGACCTCGTCGAATTCTTGTTTTATTTTTTCTTCGATTTGAGTTGTTAATTCGTGGGCTTCTTTGACTGTCATGTTGCCGTCCACTTCGATGTGCATGTCGCCCACAACGTAGGGACCTAGTTTTCGTAGGCGGATGTTGTGTGCTCTTTTCACGTGGGCTGTGGTCTTAGCTATGTTTTCGATGTCCGAAATTATATCCGTGCATGAGCACGCGTCCATAAGCACCAAGGAAGCTTCCCTTATCGTGACGTAGGAAACCGTGAAAATGAAGACGGCTATGATCATGCCAGCTATTGAGTCTGTCTGTATTATGCCAAAATAGTGGCTTAGGGCTATGCCGAAGAATGCGGTAATCGATGTCATAAAGTCTTTGACTGAATTGAAGGCGTCGGTTCTCAAGGCTAACGAGTCAAACCGTCTGGCTGCACGCCTCTTATAAAAAGATTGTATCATGGCTACGGCTGCGGCAGCCAGCGCCACTGCCATGGCGATTTCTGCGTTGGCGATTTGTTTTGTGACGAATAACGTGAGATACGATTCGTAAAGGATCAGTGCGCCGAGTGCTGACATGAAGACCGCTGCGATCATGCTGGAGAAGGTTTCGGCTCGGTAGTAGCCGAAGTGAAACTTGCCGTCTGGTGCCTTTCGAGAGAGGCGTAGACCCGTCCAAACTATGAGGGAGACGGCGGCGTCGGCAAAAGAGTGAGCGCCATCAGCGATTAACGCAACGCTCAGAGATAGTATTCCGACGACCACTTCGATTATGCCCACGAGCACGAGAACCCCGAAGGACTTGGCTGCTACGACTCCGCCTTTCGCCAATTCGATGTGTTGCAACTTGTGAATCGCCTTTAGAACACTGCCCAACTAAAAGGTTGAGTTTCGTGTTATTTTGTATTGCGCCCCGATGAAATCAAACGGTTTGAGGCTTTGGAGCCTGCGGAGGCAACCATGTCAGTCCTAGCAGGCTTCCCACGAACATTAACAACGAGCCTATGAGGAAGCCCCACATTGTTGGAAGAGCAATTATCGATGCTATGAGCACCAGCGTTGCGCCCATTCGCACCCTTCCCACACTGGCGCTGTTCATCAAAACCGCGCCGTAAACGCCTAAAACAACAACTATGATTGCCCAAACTAACCAGATGAGGCTCAGCAACGGATGGCGTGTGTATGGATAACCAGTCATCCAGTTTCCCATCATCCAGGGCATCATGTGTTCGGGCGAAAGTTCACCCCAGTTGGATACGATTCTGGAGTAGAAGGCAGCCATGAATATGATGAATAGTGTTGCGACTGCTTGAAGCGCCGCGCCTATAAGGGACAACATGTATGCGGCTACCGGTCTATTTTCCATCATAACCAAACCCCATTTAATTGTTTATTCAAATTCTTTAATAAAGCTAACTAGTGTTTTCTCACTTTGTTCATCAAGATTTGGGGTCTGTCGGTCTCAATCTTCATCCGCATAAATCAGTCTGGGACGGCGACATCATCCCCTAGCTA
>Ga0315310_10001686_pt1 | contig 13979 bp, 18 predicted proteins | sample TDP5_MG_FD_203630 | JGI IMG/M metagenome (GOLD analysis project Ga0315310, IMG submission 203630) | Freshwater sediment microbial communities from Lake Towuti, South Sulawesi, Indonesia - TDP5 | ecosystem: Environmental > Aquatic > Freshwater > Lake > Sediment | place: Indonesia: South Sulawesi... | reverse complement strand
TGTCGCCGAGGTAAGAAACCCTCCTCTCTATGGGTTCACTGCTCATTTCTAATCTCTTCCCAAAACGTAAACATAGCCTTTAGTTCCGAAACCCTCAAGCTCGAGCACACACCCATACTTTAGTTCCTTATAGCTTTTAACTTGTCGCTCCCCAGCTTCTCCCCTCAACTGCTTAAAAATCTCGAAAGTTTGGGCGCCACCAGTAGCGCCAAGGGGATTTCCATCAGCTTTTAATCCACCGTTCGTGTTCACGAAAAGTTTCCTCCCATCAATTTCGTAGTAACCCTTGTAGTCTTGACAGCTCTCGTATATGCTCTTCCAAGCGTCTCCGCGCTTGCAGAACCCCAAATCCTCGAGGGAAATCATCTCCATAAACGTTGACTGGTCGTAAAGCTCGACGAGTTGTATATCCCGCAACCCTGTTCCAGCCGTCTTAAGGGCGCTTCTCATTGCCATTTCGCTTACGAGAAAGTGTGTCATATCTTGTCTCGCCGGAAAGGTCAGGTAATCCGTTGCGGAAGAGGAGCCGAGAACATAGACCGGTTTTTCTGTGAACTTTTCAGCGGCTTCTTCGCTGGTGAGGATGAGGGCTGTCGCGCCGTCAGAGATTGGTGCGTAATCGTAAAGTCCCAGGGGTTTCCGAGCTTCCTTCCTGGCGTTCAGCACTTGCTCAACCGTTATTTTTCTCTGAAACTGGGCGTACTCGTTTCTTATTGCGTGCAAGTGGTTTTTGACGGAGACTTGTGCTAGGGCGATGTTCAGTTTTTCGACGTCATCGCCTTTCACCCCGTATTTTTTTGTGTAGGCTCTGAGCATCAGTTCGTGGTTTGCCTCGGGCGTGCACCCCGCATAATAGCTCCACGGGTCTTCTAGAAGCATCAAATCGTCACGGATTTTGTCCCAGCGGTCTGTCATCTTCTCTATTCCGCCAACCAGAACCACGCTGTATCTTCCAGCCTGGATGGCGTTGCAGGCGTTTGACAGGGCTGAGCTGAAGGAGCGGGTTACCTCCATTGGCACATGGAGTTCCGTGAGTTCTGAGAGGAACCCCTCCTCCAGTCCGAGCTTGTTTGTGATTGGGAGGAAGTAGTCTGAGAGGTAGCAGGCTTCTAGGTCTCTGCGTTCTATGTCTGCCTCCACCGAAGCCTTGAGCCAAGCCTCTTCAATCAGTTTCTCTGGCTCCTTCTCGTAGTGTTCCCCGAACTTTGTTCTTCCAACAGCGACTATGGCTGGGCGATTTTGCATTGCTCTGCACCTTTATTGTCAATTAGCAATTATCCTTTTCACAATCACTTTTAAGTGTTTGCCATACTAGGACTGTTGTTTGCGTGCTTCCTCAAAGTTTGAGCTGCCGCAGAATGATGTAGCGCGTGCTATCAGATACATAATTCCGCAGACTCGTTGCTCTCTACTTTAGAATTGGAAAACTATGAAGTTGCTTAAGTCTCATCTTGTTTTAAGATTTCTTTGATTTGTTTGAGGAATTTTTCCGCGGCTTCTATCGACCATTTTGCGTCTTCAGGCTTTATTAGTGGTGTTATGGCGTAGTCTGCTGTTTCCCTTAGACTTCTTGCGTCTGAGAATATCGTGCCCAGTTCTCTCGGCAGTTTTCTTTCTTTAATAAACTTTAGTCCGAATTCTCTTATTGTTCCTTCATGAGTTCTTGAAAAGACCCCTTCTGATGCTAGGGCAGCTTTTGCGGCGTGAAATATGCTGTAATAGGCTCTCGAGACAGCGTCTTCGTATTCGCCGAGCTCCAACAGTTTCTTCGCTGCGTGAAGTTTTCTTTCGGCTTTCTTAAGGAGGTTTTCGATTTCTGACAACGTTCAACGCGTCTCCGTGCAGTTGTATGCCTTGCTTTATGACTTCCTCAGCGAAGCTGTATTTGTTTCTTACCCATTTAACAAATTCTCCACGACTCATCACAATGAAAGTTATCGGCGTGTTGGCCGCCAACGATATTGGATAGGCTATTTCGTGTAGTTTCCTTCTGATTTTCGGAGAATCTTCCTCCTTTTTTATCAGTGTTAGCATGTCTATGTCGCTTTCTAGGGTGGCTTCACCGCGCGCCGCTGACCCGAAAAGCACGAGGTCTGTGATTACATGGCTAAGCTGAGACGTTATGGTTTCCGACACCACGTGGGCAATGATGCGCAGAAAATCCTGCATTGAAATGTACTGCTCGGCTACTAGTTTTCGCACGCCTTCCCTTATGGCTTCGCTTCTGCTGACGTAAAACCCTTCAGAAACCAGCCTGTCTAAAGCCTTGACAAGCTTTTCATCCAGCTTTGTCGGAATAGCCAAATCCACGAGCGCTCACTAAACAATGTATTAATTTATACTATAGTATAAATCTTTTTAAAAATTCATTGGAGAGCGAAACACCCTTTGGTCAAGATGCTGGGGCACATTCAAAAGAGCTCTTGAACTTTGCTTTATCAAAATCTGGTCTATTTTTATTCACACTTTCAGAAACACGATGACTTTGATTTTTCTTGAACCTCTGAGGTAGCTTCTCTAAAGGTTTATACATGCTTCGCAGAATGTATATTTAGGGCGAATCTGTTGGGTCACACTCACGTGAAGGCAACATTTTATAACCCAATAGAATTTGTGGAGCATGTTCAAGGAAAACGTGATTTAAAGAACGTTAGAAAGGTTGACCTCGAAGCCCTAGTAGATACCGGTGCAACTTTTCCAGCTCTTCCAGCTAATTTGGTTGAGGATTTGGGCCTGCCAATAATTGGGGAGGGTGAGGCTGAGGTCGCGGCTGGAAAGGAGAAGGTGAAGCTGGTTGCTGGTGTGACGCAAATCGAGGACAGAACCTCTATGAGCTATATGATGGTGAGACCTAAGGACACAACTCCCCTTATTGGAGTGGTGGCTCTAGAGCAAATGGGGTTTAAAGTGGATCCAACCACAGGAAAGTTGATCAAAGGATTGCCATTGATGCTCTAAAACCGAGACGGTGAGTCAAGTCGGAAAATAGAAAAACAACTTAATATATGAATATACTAGTTCTCAAATAAGAACTGTAGAAATAGCGAGGCGAAATCCATGGGCCGTGAAGAGAAGCGCCGTTTAGTTGTAACTGTCAAGGAGATACGCGGAAGCTGCCCAGTTTTCAAGGTCGGAGACAGAATAGTCATAGATTCGCCAAAAATAGTTGTCAAAGAAACCGACAACCTCTGCGTCCACGCTCTTGGCTGTATGCTCTCTATGATCGTTCCACTAAGCCAAGGAACAAGCTTCAAACAGTTAGGCTTGGCAAAAGAAGAAGGAGAGCGGGGCTACATTCAATGCTTAGACCCGGGAAAACCCTACACAAACGGCGGAACAGTGCTCTTCGAAATCAAGCGAGAAAAAATCTGACTGCCTGCTTCATAAAATTTTTATTAAGCCTCATTGAATAGGCTGACCATTAAGTGGTTTGGATGACGCTAACGTATCTATTGCGACTCATGTTGCTTGTAGAAGGATCATGGTGGAACCTTATTCCTGAAGGTTTCCGTTTGATTTTCTCTCTAATAGTCTTCTTTGTTAGCCTTTTAGTCTTGGCTGTTGTCCTTTATCTCGCTGGATTAGTTGTTGTCGGTAAAAGACGGGCTCTTTTATCGGATGCCTTCATAATCTCTCTTCTCGGAACCGTTTTGTCAACCCTTTTCCTCATGTTTATTCCATACCGTTTAGTGGCTTTACTGCTTTCTATTACTGTTTGGTTGCTTCTAATCAAGCGTCTTTATGAGACAGGATGGCTCGGAGCAATTGCGGTGGGCATCTTGGCGATTATAATTTATCTGGCTACTTTATTTATTCTGGCGGTTCTTTTTGGCATATTCGAAGCGATATGGGAGTTATCGTTTCTCTTGTTTATTTCTGTTCTTTAGGAGAGCTAAGACCGTTTGAATACAAAAAAGAGCACTGTACTTCTCGGTTTAGCCTTCATAGTTCTTCTAGCCCTCTCCTACGTTGAGAATATTCTTTTCTTCAGCGTCGTAGGCGACCTCTTTCGCAATCAGTTTCTAGCGGTCATCATGCTCTTCATACACAACATCCTCGCAATCTCCCTCATCTTGCTAGGCATGACCTTCTACGTCAATCTGGTGGTCTTAAATTTCTTCAAGAGGGAGAAGTACGGGCATATCGTGCTCGAGCATCCGCGAACCTTCGCCATCGTGTTCGCACTCGTAATCCTTTTCCTAAGCATTCTCCGTGGAAGCAGCTTGCTCGGCGGAATAACTGTTGGGGAACTGCCTCTGATTCTGCTGGTAAGTGCGCCAATCGGGATAGTCGAAGGGTACGGCATTTACTTGACACTAAAGAAGACGTTGAGCAGAACAATGTCTATGAAAGACCTGGCTTACATCTACGGCATATTCCTCATGGCAGCCATAATGGAAGTGGGCTTCATAAACCTCTTAATATCGGTTTCCAGAGGATAAAGACAACCATTGCTCCGACCTAAGCCCCTAAGCGGGATTCAAAACTTCAACTTTCTCTAACCTTCCTCTCAGCTCTTTCATCAACCTCCTTAACCCTGGACTTAACTCCACCGGGTAGCGAGGTGCACCCTTTAATCTCTTGTACTTCTCAGGAATTCTTGAAAGGCTTTCTAAAGCTTTTTTTCTGATCTCTTCAAGCGATGGAAGACCACAGAGTATTTTTCCCTTCTCCATCACTTTGACGAGCAACGGCTCGCCATTTATTCTTTCATCCTCTAAAGCGATAATGTCTTTTACGAAATTGCCCCTTTCGTCCTTAAACCTGAAAACTTGCTTCCTCCCTGGAAGTGTGACTTTGCCTTTACTCAACTTCATAATCGGCGAAAACTCGCCCTTCTCGTTAATCTTTTCGCACAACTTGTAGATAATATCGACATAAGGCCTGTCCTCGGAAGTCCCCATCCTGGTCCCGACACCAAACGCATCAATTTTCGCGCCCCTTTTCAGCAACTCCTCTATCTCGTATTCATCCAGATCCCCGCTTGCGAAGATCTTGACGTATTTCAAACCGTTCTTGTCCAGCAATTCCCTGACTTTTTTGCTTATGTCCACTAGATCTCCGCTGTCCAACCTTACCCCGCCTAGCTTGAACCCCATTTCTTCAAGCTCTTTTGCAACAATCGCGGCTTTCTCAGCGCCCCTAATATCGTCAAAGGTATCGATCAAAAGCGTTGATTTATCGGGGAAGGTTTTGGCAAAAGCCCTGAAAGAATCTATTTCCTTTTCGAACAGCATGACGAAGGAGTGGGCCATAGTCCCGAAGATGGGGATGCCGTATTTCATCCCTGCGAGGACGTTAGAGGTGCCGCTGCAGCCTGCTATGTAGCTGCCCCTCGCCACCTTCATTCCCGCGTCTGTCCCATGCTCTCTTCTCAAACCGAACTCTATCACCGGCCTACCTTTTGCCACGCTCACGACCCTTGAAGCCTTGGTCGCGATGGTTGTTTGTAAGTTGACGGTGTTGAGGATGAAGGTCTCTATCAGCTGAGCCTCTATTATGGGCGCCGTAACCCTGATCAGGGGCTCGTTTGGAAAGGCTATGGTGCCCTCAGGGATAGCCCAGACTTCTCCCGTGAATTTGAAGTGCCTCAAATAACCGAGAAAATCGTCCTTAAATCCCTGCTTCTTTAAGAAATCTATGTGCTCTTCGTTAAACCCCACTCTTTCGAGGAAAAGTAACACTTGCTCCAAACCCGCAAACAAGAAGTAAGACCGATTTGGAGGTAATCTCCTTATGAACAAGTCAAAAGTTGCCGGTTCGAATCTTTTGTTATCGAAGTAACTTGCGCACATGGTCAACTCGTAAAAGTCGGTGAACATGCTCATGTTTTCTTCGTCCACGAAGTCCAGAGAAAAGCTCATGGATTATAGTTGATGGCAAGAAAATTATATCCCTTTCTACCTAGCAGATGTGGTTTACCCTTCGACAATCCTCCTTTCTTGGGTGATTCTTATTCCCCGCTTCTCCAACTCATCGAAGAAAAGTTTGAAAAGTTCATCATTCACGCCTATCATTTCAGGCGGAACGACTCCATTTTCCCTCAATGCCTTTTTTAGCACTAACTGTGCCATGATTGATGCTGGGTAGGCTGTGGTTCTCGCCATGGCCGTTGTCCCCCGTTTTTCGTCGTAGCGGTCCAATAAGTGGTAAATGTGGCGTGTCTTTTTGCCATTCTTGACGCCGTAAACCTCAACTTTCAGTGCCACAATGTCCTTGACCTTTGGTTTCCAGAGCCTTTTCCCCAAAAGTTTGACCGTGAGCTTCCTAGGCGATACATCTGCGCCATCGATACTGATCTGCTTCTCTTCAAAAAACCCAAGGGCCTTGAGCAGTTTTATCTTTTCGGCGTGCCCAAGATATCTGAGAGTTTTCTCCCACATGTCGTCTACATTCGTTATCGTTTGTGTCAGGTTTCTAAGCCCGTCGGTGTAGAAGGCCTCGAGCTTGCCGACGCCTGGAAACTCAACCTCTTCCAGCCCGCTTAACGGTTCAACCTCGACTGTTTTGCCTTTCTTGACTATTCTCGCCCTTCTTGTGTACATGTCGATGAGGCTTTCCGGAGACCAAGTGATGGTGTAGCCTAGGGGCGGTGTGGGTTTTTCTGGGAGGCCGCCGACCATTATGTGAACGGTCTGGACTCTGTCGAGTTTTGCCGCTGCGTGTCCAACAAGAATGTTGCTGATGCCGGGTGCAAGTCCACAGTCTGGGACAATCGTTACACTTGCCTTTTTTGCCTTGTCATCTAGTGCTAGGGGGTTTTCGGGCATGTAGGAGACATCGACCAGGCTTTTTCCAGAGGCGACGCACGCTTCAGCTAGGCGGTAGCCGAGTTTTCCGGGCAGAAATCCCATAGCCAAGTCAAAATCCTTCAGTGCCTTAACCACTTCTTTTTGGTTTGCTGCGTCCAGTTGAACCCATGAAACGTTACTTTCGCCGATTCTTTCGGCAACACCCTTAGCCCTTGCCATATTTTTGTCGGCAACAATGACTTGGATGGATTTCATGGTTTTGGCCATGTCTTCTGCGGCAACAGAGCCTATGTTTCCACAGCCAAAGACGAGGACTTTCATAAAGGGTGATTAGAAATCGTCTCGATTAAAACTTTCCTAAAGATTGGACAAGGCTAGTGAAAGTTTGTTTTAATACGCCTTTGCTTCGTCAATGATTTTCCAGAGTATTTGAACTGCCTCCTCAACGGTGCGTCCGCTCTTATGGATGATTAGAGAAATTTCTTGAGGAAAGCCTTTTGTGAGAAGTTTTTCGATGGATTAGGTCAGAGATCATATTCACGAATTCTTCAGCCCATGCGACCATTTGTTTGGCTTCGTCCTCGGAAACGATGTCTATTTCTTCATAAATTATTCTGTGTCTCTTTTTCCGCATACCATTCATCATCATTATCATTTTGTCGCTTGCTTCGGTCTCAAGTGTTGCTTGAAGAAACTTAACCACAGCCACGTGTCCTTCTGTGCTGGATGGTCGAAAACCTTTATCAAACATGAATGCCCTTCCTGCACTCAACATTGCATTGTAAGAAACTGCTAGCGACCAGTCGAACTTGTTGTTCGCGATTAATGTTTTTGCTGTGTCTATGTCTCTGTGTGCTCGCCTAATCGAATTGAGTGCCAAATTGTGATCTGGTTTCACTCTTCTTATGACTCTACTTCTTAACAGTTCGTCTAAACTCATTTTCTTCACCTACTAGCATTATTACTGGCTTGCTTGCGATGTCCCTCAGAAGATGATGCCCGTTCTTGGCTCTTTTCTTGAACTCCTTGTTGTTCCATAGTATGTAGTTAATCTCTCTTCCCACTTCTTTCTCGATTCGATCTGTCAAATTAAGCATCTTTTCTTCTGTTACTTCGCCTACAACTAGGAGATCAACGTCGCTTGTCTCAGATTCGTCTCCGCTGGCAAAGGAGCCGTAGATAAGCGCATACCTTATTTCCCTCAGTTCTGAGAGTGCTTCCTTCAATAAGTCGCCTAAACCTGCAGTTTTGATCAGGAGATTTTTCAACTCAGCGAAATATGGAAGATTTTTGTTTATTGAAACTAGAGTGACTTTGCCCCTTTTTTCCTCGTTAGCAATGCCTAGCGAAACGAGGTTCTTCTCTTCCTTATACAGCATGCCATATGGTATTTTCAATTCTCTGGACAACTCGCGTAGGTGGAAACTCTTGTTTGGGTTCATCACTAGTTTAGACAGTAATGATACGCGGGTCTTCGAGCCGAATAATCTATCCATTTTGGGTGTCATATGACCTATTTAGTATGTCAAAACTTATAAGAATATCTTTTGCTTAGAAAAGAGATATAAAAGATGTTATTAGCATTTTACCTAGTGAACCACTGAGGATTGTAAAGGTTTGACATCGGTTCTTGAAAGAAACATCCAAACTTGTCACAATTCCTTAACAACAGACAACAATAAACATGTCTCCTAAATACAAAATTGTATAAGTTTATATAATAGCAGACAACTAGTAACAGTTAGGCGATATGTGAAATGCGCACAGTTCTCCACGAACCCAACCTAGAAACGATCCTAATGGTAGAGAAAGCCATAAAAGAAGCAGAGAACTATCCAACCCGAACAGAACTATGGAGATCCCTGCCAAGACAAATCCAGTACCAAACCTTCAAAAGGATTCTGGAATACCTAGAAGCCTCAAACAAGATCGCCTTTGACGGCAAAAGAATAGTGTGGATCGCAGCAGACAACCCGAAACTAAGGAGACTCCTCGAAACCTCGGTAAGGGTGCGCTAACTCGTCTTTTTTAGCCAAACCACCATTAGAAACTGAAGTTCAACCTATTTATAGGGGGCTTAGAAAACCCGCACACAGACAGAACCCCAAGCCACCGCAACTCCTTTCTCAGCCAAACCCCCAAGTGATTAAGTGTAGTTTAATTATAGAAGATTGATTTGAAAATCTTATATACCACCATGACAACTGTAAGTCTGAGCATCATGGCTGAGATCTGTCCGACATGCGGGCTTCCCAAAGACTTGTGCGTTTGCAGCGAAATAGAGAAGGAGCAACAAAGAATCCGCATAAGACTCGAAACACGAAAGTTTGGCAGACCAACAACCATACTGGACGGCATAAACGAAAAAAACACAAACCTGGCAAGCATAGCCCAAAAACTAAAAACCGCCTGCGCCTGCGGAGGAACGGCAAAAAACGGTCAGATACTGCTTCAAGGAGACCACCGCGAAAAAGTCCGCCAATACCTAATAACGCTTGGATACCCAGAAGAGAACATAGAGCTCCAGTAGCCACCGCATAAAAGGTGCGAGCCCAGAATGAAACTGCTACAGAACATACGCGAGGTACTTAAGACACTAAAGTACAGAAAGCCGTCCAAAATATACTGCCCAAGGTGCGGGAGCCCAAAAATCCACTTGTCCAGCAGCCTTGACTACTGGCTTACTCCCAAGAAGTACGTGTGCGAAAACTGCGGGTACACGGGTCCAATAGTCATGGAGCTTGAAGAAGAGGGTTGACAACACACTGCCTAGTCTGGAAGCTCCAGATTCAGCTGTTTCTTCAAAGTCTTATAACGGTTCCTAACAGTAACTACCCCCAAAACAAATAACAAACCATCCCAGCACCAAACATTCACAACACCTTATATCTTCATCCCAGCACTACATATTCACCATCCTACCAAATTGGCGAATCACATGATTCTATTCACACAACATGCCAAAGAAAAACTCGAAAAGGAGCTCAAAAAACTAGGCATAACAGAACAACTAATAGCAAAAACACTAGAAAACCCAGACGAGCTACTCTACGACGCCCTAAGAGAAAGATTCGTAGCCGTCAACTGGAACAACAACACAGCAATAATCTACGAAAAAACCGACAACAACATCACAGTCATAACGGTAATATACAGCACCGAACTAAAAGATACAGTGAACAGAAGAAAGAGGACCGGAAGATGGATCTAATAATCAAATACGACCCAAAGGCAGACATCCTAGCAATGAAACTAAAAGAAGGAGCCATAAAAAACGAGAAACTCCTAGAAAGCGACGTACTCCTAGGCTACAACGAAAACGGCGAACTCGTAGCCATAGAAGTATGGGACGCCTCAAAACGCGGCCTCCTAAAAACCCTCACCGACCTCGCAAACGAAAAAAGAGAAATCGCCGAAACCCTCCTCAAAAGACCCCCCACCAAAACCACATAACCCCTATTAGGACCCAAATAGAGGGGTCTACAGCGGTTGCACGCATACATTATCGCCTTTAATCAGGCAGTTCCAAATTAAGCTGTTTCTTCAAACTCTTATAACGATTCCTAACAGTAACCTCAGTAACCCCAGCAGCCTCAGCAATATCCTTCTGAGTCTTCTTCTCGTTGTTCTGCAGACAAGCGATGTAAAGCGCCGCCGCAGCCAAACCCATAGGATCCTTGCCAGCAGCAGCCCGCCTCTTTCTGGCCTCCCGAAGAATCTGTATGGCCACTCCTTGGGTTCTGCCTGAAATTCCTGTTCTCTCGGCGATCTTCGAAATGTATGTTAAGGGGTCGGCGATGGGCATCTGCACGGCGAGTTCACGGAGCAGAAGCCTATAACAGCGGGCGACATCCTTCTTATCAACCAGGCTCGCCTCCGCGATTTCCCGGAGTGTTCTCGGGGTTCCGCTTCCACGACAAGCCGCATAAAGCGCGGCAGCCGCAATAGCCGCAATAGACCTCCCGCGAACCAATCCCTTATCCAGGGCTTTACGGTAGATAACCGCAGCCTTCTCTTTGATGGGTGGCGGAATGTAGACCTTGTCCGAGAGGCGGTCAAGCTCAGCCATCGCCTGGGCGAGGTTTCTGTCAATTGAAGAGTGCACTCGAGAGCGTATCTGCCACTTCCTCAGACGCCACATCTGCAAGCGGGTTGAAAGGGGAAGCTTTCTTCCGAAGGCGTCGCGGTCAACCTGGCTTATGGCTGTTGACAAGCCCTTGTCGTGGACGGAGTATGATGTCGGCACTCCAACCCGGCTTCTCGAAGCCTTCTCTTCCTGGGTGAAGGCCCGCCATTCCGGTCCCTTGTCCATCATTTGCTCGTACAAGACGAGCCCGCAGTCGCCACAAACGGTCTCTCCAGTGTCATAATCGTGAACAAGGTTTGCACTACCGCACTCCGGGCACTTGTCAACCAAGCGTTGACGGGATCCGCCTTCCTTCTTACTCACCTCAGCTCACTCCAATTAATACAGAACCGTCACCTTTCATGTTCCTCATCAAGATTCGGAATCGAGAAAATAGTACATCCGGCCCCGCGTGCCTATTCAGATGAAATGTTTTAATATATAAAGCTTACGGTTTAATTAAAAATATCTAGTTCACAAATCTTGAATACTCATAGGCAGTATTAATTTCGTAGGGGAAAGTGCTTACATGATAAGGCTTCCGGAAAAAATACGAAGAACACTCGAGAAAATAGTCACGGAGCTGAGGGTTAAAGAAAGCGTTTGTGGTATAGGGCTTTTTGGAAGCTGGAGCCGAGGCGAAGCCACGCCTTCGAGCGACGTTGACCTCTTCCTTCTCGAAAAGGGTAACTTCAGCCATGAGTATGTAGAAAGGATAGAGATGGGCGGCTTGCTCATAGACTTGGACCATGTCCCAAAAAGGTGGATTCAAGGTCCGATTCCTCCTGAAGTGGACCAGAAGCTTTACGAGATGCAGATCCTCTATGACAGGGACTGGTCGCTGACCAACACGAAGGTTTTGATGGCTAAATCTTACGGTTCACCCGAGAGGGTTGGCATCAGAACAGAGGCTCACGTCGTAGAGTCAGACATTTACCTAAGCCGTGCAACCTCAGCCCATTCGAGGGAAGACAGCCGCAGCGCGTATCTCTTCGCTACCGTGGCTCTGGAGAACATCTTGAAGGTTTTGGTTGAGGTAGCTTTGGAACCGTTTTCAAACAGTCGATTTGTGGAGAGACTGGAGAATTCAGCAGCAAATCTAGGGATGCGAAACCTGTTTAACGAATACCTAGAGATAACAAGGCTAAATAAGGTAAACAGGGAAAGCGCTAAAGAAAAACTGAAGCTTTTCAAGGTAATCTGGGACGAAACGAAAGCCACAACCACGCAGAATCTTCAAGCGCTCGAGTCCTCTCATTTCAAGGTTAAGACAAAACTGAATTATTATTTGAACCCAGCCTTTCTACAGGGCGTGGTGATGCGCACAAACTCTCTGTTTGATTCTGAAAAGGCGGCTGAGGCATCCCACTACTTGAACAGCATACTCCTCGACATGGTTGAAAACTATGTTTGGTTAAAATCCTCAATAGACAAGGTCAAGATAGACTATACAACCTTGATGCGCGCTCTGGAACGTCTGGAAGAGAAAAACCCAAAGAGCTACGAGTGCGTAATAGAGTCTCTAGACTTAAGCGACATAGACGAGCTTAATGCAACCAGCACAATCGAGAAAACCCGAGAGATAGTTCTTAAAATGCGTGGGGAGAGGAAGGTTTTAATCAAAAATCGCTTATTAAAAAGCTAGCTGAAAAATATACCACGTGCGCAAAGCCCGGTGGTGTAGTGGACAAGCATAGCGGGCTTTGGACCCGCTGACGAGAGTTCGAATCTCTCCCGGGCTACCAAATGCTTGAGCGTGCGTGTACGAGCAACACAGCTAGACCCCTATATTTGGAACCAAATCTGTTTAGTCCATTCTTGCTGTGTGGCATGAACGAGTGTTTGAACCATCCCGGGCTACCATATCCGACTACCCTCTCAATGTACTGGTGATCTGGCGTGTTCCCCGCGACCTTTCTCGGTAATAATGCCAAAAATTAAAAACAAGAAACCTAGAGCAATAATCCAGCTTGTACCGAATGCCCAACCCGTTAGCATCGCCAAGATGCCTAAAGTAATGAGAAAGAGTCGAGGATTGTATGCGATCATTTCAAGAAGGCTGAGTAGGGCTTCCATTACTTTAGACAAATTCAGATCGATTCAATTGTAGAGAACTCTAAGTAATTAGTTTTGCGTATGCAGAATGGCACCTTTAAAGCCATTTATACGTATATCTCTATGCGCAAAGTAACATCAATTTTCATCGATTGAGTACTAGACAAAACATCGCTTAAAATCTCATTTAAAGCTCAATTCCTGGATGTTTTTCTGAAAGGGTCTAAAAGTGAAGCTTAACGCCAATAATTTAAACCAATATTTGAACCTAAACCGGGCTACCAACAATACTGCAGTTTTCACTGTTATTTTGAGTATTGACCTGTGAAAATGAAGTGATTAATTGCTTTAAGTTATTTTCGAAGGTTTTTGAGAGATTGAAGCCTAATTCACGCGTTTTTTCAACTAATTCCTTGTCGAGATGTAAGACACGTCTCTCTTGTTGTTCGTTGCATTCGCACTCCTTTGCATGCGGAGGGATGGGAAGGTTCTCTGTTATAAGTTTGGTCCATTTCCTAGTACGCTAGAAGATTCCTTCGCAATTTTTATATTTCGATTAAACCCTTATGAAATTAGGGGAGAGGATTTGTTGAAGAAATGGGGTTCTAGGATAACGCTGGCAGTGCTTCTGCTAGGCATGTTATCTTTGGCATTTAACATTGAACAATCTGAAGCCGAGAGTCATCTTCTTTTGGAAATGAATGTCGACAAGACGATTATAACCGTGGGAGAAGAGATTAACATCACGTTAACACTGAAGAATGTCGGAGAAACTAGTGTAACAATAACGTATACTCCACCTCTGTTTGACGTGTTCTGCTGCGGACCCGAAGGCTGCTACAAGTGGTCAGACGGCATGTACTTCATCCAAGTAGTGTTACGGTTTACACTCGAACCCGGCGAAAGTCTTAGCGAGACACTGCATTGGAACCTATATCGATATGCGAACGGGAAATATTATCCACCAAAACCTGGAAACTATCATCTACTGGGAATATGCTACCCAGCGGGTATTGAAACTCCATATACTATAACAGTTACGGTGA
>Ga0315310_10001684_pt1 | contig 13988 bp, 15 predicted proteins | sample TDP5_MG_FD_203630 | JGI IMG/M metagenome (GOLD analysis project Ga0315310, IMG submission 203630) | Freshwater sediment microbial communities from Lake Towuti, South Sulawesi, Indonesia - TDP5 | ecosystem: Environmental > Aquatic > Freshwater > Lake > Sediment | place: Indonesia: South Sulawesi... | reverse complement strand
AGTAATGAAGGGATGCAATCCTCTCAATGAGTGCCATTAATTTTGAAGGGATCGGCAGATATCTCGGAGTAGAGATTATCACAGCATCAGCCTCTTTCATTTTGTTGAATATGGTTTTAACATCATCTTCGATAACGCACTCCATTTTCTCCCTGCAGAGGCCACATCCATCACACCCCTGTACATTCGCCTGAGCCAGCTGAATGATCTCTGCTTTTATTTTGAGGTCTTTTAGAGCTTCTTTTAGTAAAAGAAATGAGTTTCCATCTTTTCTGTTGGAACCTATCAGGCCGAGGAGTTTCATTTCGCCCTAATCACCTTTATATTCAGGAATAATCTTCCTTATGCTTTGTTCCTCATTCTCCAATTCCTTCTCTAATTCTCTCCAAAACTTGGTGGCTTTTGAATGTCCTTTTTGGCCGAGTCTTCGACCAGTTTCTGTGTAAAAGTTCCTTCGCCGACCCTCTCTGCCACTGCCTATTTCCATCATCTGTTTAATCGAAAATCTTTCTTCAGCTATGAAATAGTGAAACACTCGAGCAACCCCAACATTCGCACATGAACAAGAAAGCACATCCACATCATAGCACACTTTTGCTTCAAGAGTTTTGGGTTCTTCTAATCCTCTTGGTCCATGAGAACGTATGCAATGGATTATCTCTTTAACCTCATTTTTTGTATAGCCAGCTTTTGTGAGGTATTTGGGAGCTATTTTCGCACCCGAAGTATAGTGATCTTCAGCTTCTTTCGGGTAAAGCCTGCCTATGTCATGAAGCAGCACACCAGCTAAAATAATCTTCATGTTGGCGCCTTCTACCTCGCCGATCGTAATGCCTCTGGCAAGGTCGCGAAGCACATGGTTCCAATTGTGATGTATAAGTCTTTTAGCGCAGAAATCATGCTCAACAAGATCATACAAAGCCTTTAACTCAGCATACTTCGAAAGATAATCCTCAAGCCTCATGCCTCTGCCCTCATCGAGCTTTAATTCAGACTTTGTTTATATTTATGTGAAGCTCTTCACTAGTCGACGATCTGATGTCGGGGCAAGTTATCTTTTTGAATTAATGTGGTAGTTTCCCTTTGCTCTTGTGCTCTTCAATGAGTTCTTTGGCGCGGTCTAGTCGAATCTTGCGCTCCTCTACCATTCTCTCAACGATGATGTCGATCAGGTCGCCAGTTGCTCCAGCGGCTATTGCCATGTTTCTGGCGTGTAACGACATGTGACCACGCTGGATGCCTTCGTGAGCCAATGCTCTCAATGCTCCCAGGTTTTGAGCCAGGCCAACCGCTGCCAAGACTTCACCGAATTCGTTGGCGCTCTTAACTCCAAGAATCTTCAGGGCTATCTTGGCGATTGGATGCACTCTTGTGGCTCCTCCGATAATTCCCACAGCCATGGGCAACTCGATCGAGCCGACTAAGTCGCCGTTTTCGTTCTTCTCCCACGTGGAAAGAGGTCCATAATATCCGTTCCGTGCGGCGTAGGCGTGGGCACCGGCTTCCACAGCCCTGTGGTCGTTGCATGTGGCGATCACAACTCCGATTATGCCGTTTAATACGCCCTTGTTGTGTGTGGCGGCGCGGTAAGGGTCAGCTGCGGCGAAAGCGTATGCGTCAACGACGCCGTCAACAACTTCTTCTCCACCCACAGACTTTTTGGGCACAACCGTCCAGGCTCTGACCAAACGCTCAGTGGCTAGATTGGATATGATTCGCAGATAAACACGCCCATGGGTTATTCTCTCGATTAACGGCGCAACAGCCTCAGCCATTGTGTTGACAGCGTTGGCACCCATCACGTCTTGGCAGTCCACATGCAGTTCGGTTATTACCATGGGGCCTGTGCTCGCTTGGATTACTTTGACGTTTAGGTTTTTTGCTCCGCCGCCCATAGAAACCAGCATGGGGTCTTGCTCGTTCGCCTTCTTGAGGATCTCATCCTTGGCCGCGAGAATGGCCATCTTTGCTCCACAAGGGTCTTTTATGTGTACGGCTTGAATTTGTCCAATCATGATTGGATCCGTGCTGTTTGTGAAGAAGCCTCCGCCGTCTCGGGCCATCTTAGCCGCGTAGCTGGCTGCCGCCACAACTGAGGGTTCTTCGATGGCCATGGGAACCAAATAATCACGTTTGTTTATGAGAAAGTTCACGGCTATACCTAATGGTATGGGAAAGGCTCCGACAACGTTTTCTATCATGCAGTTGGCCAATTCCATGTCTAATGAACCAGTCGACTGGAGAAGGCGGACTTCCTCATCGGTTAATCCGGCGAACTCTTTCACCAGTTTAACGCGTTCTTTGGGACTCCTCTTGTAGAACCCGGAAATCTGAGATGACTTACCCATGTTGACCACGCTGAATTTAGCCTTGTCAGTTTACTAAGGTTTAAAAATATAAGAACTTAGCTACGTTTTAAGCTTAGAAAATTCGCAGCATGGCTGTTAATTGCATTATCTGATAAATGAGAAACTGTTAAAAAGGCTTAGAGTTTAATGCACACGCTATTCTTCGGAGAATCCCCTCAATGGTTAGAGCGTCTCAAAAAGAAAAAATGAAAGCAAATAAGACGTCACCAATCGATGACCTCTCCACCTATCGTTTGGGGACGATGTTTCTTGTTGCTTATTTGGCGATTCTAGCCGTTTTCTACGTAGTATATAATGTATTTCCAGGACCTGAATTTATGGTTTTATGCTTCTTCATATATGCAGTATACCTGAAGCGGACTCGACGCTTTGTGAAAGACTGGTTTCCCTTTATTGCTTTATTTTTAGCATATGAAGCAATGTATGGAATTGCAGAAAACATCTCCGGGATCGTCCATGTCAACGAACTGATAAGTGCCGAATCGCAGATATTTGGCACAATTCCTACTCTTGTGCTCCAACAATTTTACAGAAACTCGGTTTTCGACTACCTTGGAACCATCTTTTACTCCTTACACTTCCTAGTCCCTACGGTGTTTGGATTCATATTGTGGAAGTACTCCAACGGAAATTACCGGAAATACACCATGGCCTTTCTGGTGTGCACTTACAGTGCCCTAATAACCTTTCTCGTTTATCCGTCTGCGCCTCCATGGTTTGCGGTGAAAGCTAACCGGATTCTGTTTCAGATAGACCATGAAATAGGCGTGCCCGTTTATGCAACCATCTTCGACCTTATTCAACCCAACCCATTTGCAGCTTTTCCGAGCCTTCACGCCACCTATCCTTGGTTGATTTCGCTGTACGCAATCAAGATTAAGGGGAGTAAAGCGTTGCCAATCCTGCTAATTCCAGTGGGCGTATGGTTCAGCGCAGTTTATTTGGGTGAGCACTACGTCATCGACCTATTGGGTGGAGTAGTCTATTCGACTCTCTCCTTCTTTTTTGCGGAGAAACTAATTCCACGGCTTTCCCGTTGATATGCAATGTTCTAATTGTGCTCCCTATGAAGCAGTGTATCTAAGCTACTACCTCATAAAGGAGAGACTACGTAACCAAGTGGATTTGCGGGTTTGTACGCTGGAAGGATTGCCTCTGCCAGATGGGCTGGCCAAGATTCTGTTGGAGAAAGACTTGTTGTGACGCTGGTTTCAATCGCCAGTGATTTGAATTCTTCGAACAAGAGTTGGAGGCGTGAAAGGAACCTGAAGCCCCTGAAGATTTTCTCTAATAGCTATTGGTTTTCTGAGCAAGGACTTTATTCCCTTGACATGGGCTGCTCCAACCAGCGCAAGGATTTTGGGTTCTCCTCCAGCCTTCAAGCTTTGGGTTGTTATCCAAGCCAGCCTCGCCGCCATGAGGGTGTCGCGTTCGTCAATCAAGACTCGCCACACCGAAGCCCGAGATGTAAACATGTGGGATCGTTGCCAAAATTGGCGTCTTGACATGTCTATGAGCCAGATGTTGCCGTTCACATTTCCTAGCGCATTAACGGCTCCAATGAACTCACACTTGTTAGCGCATCTCTTGTTGTTTGGGCATGTTGCGCACATGCTGTTTAACTCTTGAAACCTTTCCGTGTCGAGTTCGATGGCAAGGTCCGTTGGCTTCTGTTGCTCAACAGCGCGGTAGGCGTCCAACAGACTGCGGTGGGTGAAATGTGTCGTGCCTAAAATGTGGACGAATTGGTTGTAGTCTACGTTGTAGATTTCTGCTTGCACAGTTGGATCACTTTACTTTTATTCAATTTTTATTGTCTGCTTTCGCTCCTCTGTCGCATGTCTTTTGGTTTTTGGAATGGTGACTTCTAACACGCCGTTTTTGTAGTTAGCAACTGTCTTGTCGGGTTCCACGTCTCTTGTTGGCAGGTCTATTGTCTTGTAAAAGTTTTTGGCTTTGACCTCCACGTGTCCATCAGCTACGTTGAGCTGTATGTCATCTTTCTCTGCGCCGGGCAACTCCACATAGAGTTTCACGTTATCTTTGTCTTCGAACACGTCTGCTAACGGTTCACGAACCTCATCCTTGATTCGTTGGGGCAGTTTCAGCGTTTTCAGCGGTTGCGACTTGCCGAATTGGAAGCGTCCACGGGCAACGTAACCCCTAACGCCTGGTTCTTCGATTGGTCTGATGTCCCATTCGCCCCCAAGTTTTCCGGTTCGAATGGCTTCTTCGATGTCTTCCATTTCCTTGAACATCTTTTTGGTCAGTCTTTGGTAAAACTTGTCCACATCGTCGAATATGTCTTCAAAATCATCTGGCATCGCTTTTTTCACCTCCTACAACTCTTCCATCGCCTTCAGTAGGCGCCTTAGTGCAAGGCTGAGCATTAGAAACTCTGCTATACCAGGGTCGGAGCATCTGTACCTGCCGTCTGGCGACTTTGTTAGGAGACCGCCTTCCTGCAGTTTTCGGGTGGCTTCCCACACGATTTTGGGGTTGAGGTCAAGGTCTCTCATGAAGTCGGCGAAGCTGAGGGTTAGGTCGTCGTCTTCGAAGAGGCGGGTCATCATTCGGAGGCGGGTGCCGTGAGACAAGGCGTCGAAGAGCCTAGTGAACCTTTCAAGCTCCTGTTCAAATGAGGCTAACTCATTTTCAAGGCGGCGTCTAGGCCATTCATCCATAGATAATGGCATCTCGAAAACGACTTTGTCGTTTTTAAGCAATTGTAGTTTGAGTTTCATCTTGCTCATGCCCTTTTTTTTACTTACCATTAAGTAAGTAATTACCAAATGGTAATATATATGGTTTTTGTTTCTTAGCCTTGGCGGTAGCCTTAAATAGATTCTTCTATTATCATATGAAAATAGTGAAGCAGCATATGCGCAAAAAAGAGTTGAATGGGCATAAGGTCGGAGAAGCCATCAGCGACTCTACAAGAACACAGATTCTCAGGCACCTCATTCAAGCCTATCCCAATTCTCTGACCATGAGCGACATTGAAAGAGAGCTGTCTAAGCCCGTGAGCCCAACCACAATTTCGTTTCATCTGCACAAGCTTCGCGAAGCCGGATTAGTCACGTCTGACGGACACAAGAAGGGTTTCCGAGCCTTAAGCCAAGCTTTTAACATAACCATAAACGATGATGGTGTGCATGCCAAAGAGGTGAGGAAATAAAATGTCACTGCCGCAACCGTTGTATGAAGCCATGTTGTACAATCAGTTGCCCGAGAACAAGGTGAGATGTATTCTCTGCGCTCGACTGTGCACAATCCCCGACGGAAAAACGGGTTTCTGCTTGGTCAGAAAGAACGAGGGCGGCAAACTCTACGCCTTGGCTTATGGTAAAGCCTGCTCTGTGGCGGTCGACCCAATTACTAAGAAACCCTTAGCGCACTTTCATCCTGGTTCATTGGTGTTGTCGATAGCTACAGGCGGATGCAACTTCCGATGTGAGTTCTGTGACAACTGGATGATAAGTCAAGAGAAAGGCGTCGTGGGAACAGAGTTTCCACCCGAGCAGGTTGTTAGATCAACGCGAGACAACGGCTGTCAGGGCATTAGTTATACCTACACTGAGCCAACCATATTCTTTGAGTACGCCTACGACACAGCAACCCTAGCCAAGAAAGTCGGGTTCTTCAACACCTTCGTAACAAATGGTTACATGACAACCGAGGCAGTTAAAACCATAGCGCCCGTTCTCGACGCGGCAACCGTAGACTTCAAAGGCGGCGCAGATCCAGAGTTCTACAAGAAGTTTTCCGCTGTCCCGTCAGTTGAGCCCATCTATGAATCGTTGAGGGAGATGAAGCGCAACGACATCCATGTGGAAATCACCAACCTGGTCGTGCCTAAGATGGGCGACTCGTTGGATAGGATTCGAGGACTTGCCACTTGGATAAGAGACCACATGGGAAAGGATACACCATTTCATCTGTTGAGGTTTCACCCGGAATACAAACTGACCGACCTATCCTCGACGCCTATAGCGACTCTGGAAAGAGCCTGTGACGTATCCCGCGAAGCTGGGCTCAACTATGTCTACATTGGAAATGTGCCGGGTCACCCTTACGAGAACACTTATTGTCCAAACTGCCATGAACTGGTTGTCAAACGCTACAGTTTCGAAATTGTTAAGTGGAACCTAACAAAAGACATGCGTTGCCCAAAATGTGGCTACAACATCGCGATTAAAGGACCTTTTGAGCCGACGGGTTTTTCTCACCCCTACGCCATAATTTAAAGCGTGTACTTCGGATGAAAAAGTTAATGGTGATTAAATGACTCAAAGAAAATCAAACAAAGTAATTATCTTTGACGTCTTTCTTGTGGCCTTTTGGCTCATGATCCTTTTCATTGAAATATTTTTTATCCAAGACATAATCATCACCATAGCAGCAATTGTGGGCGTTTTTATTTTTTCAGCAGTATTGGGCAGAGACATTAGAAGGCAACGAGGGCGATAGAGTAAAGGTCTGACAGGAAACTTTTATGTGAGCTTCAAGAACATTCAAAACGCGAGTGGGATTCATGACTGAAGGAAAAGGCTTCTGCCGAAGAAGACAAGAAAGAAACGCAGAAAAACAATTGAAGAAAGACCTTGAGAACCTAGACAAGATGGTAGTCATCGCGAATGAGAACAAGTGGAAAAGAGCCACTTAGATTTCTTTTGCGCTATCCCGGAATTCACCGCTATTGGTGCACGAGTAAAAAAGGAGAGAAGTCATTCAGAGGTTGTTTCTAGCTCCACTTTGATGGGTATCGGTTCTTTGAATATGGATAAAACGGGACAATTTGCTTCGGTTCTTCTCCATATGCCTTCAAGCAACTCCTTTCTTGCTTTTCCTGAAACTTTCACCTTCAAGTTTACGTTAGTCACCACAGGCGAGTCGGGTGATTTGTCGGCTTCAGCATAGGCCTCAAATTTAGTTATTGTCACCTTGCTGTTCTTTGCAACGTCAGCACCTATGGTTACGGCACAATCGGCCAAAGCCATGAGCGCTAACTCCAATGCTGTTGGTCCTGTGTCATTTCCTCCTTTTGCAGTTTCCTGGTCTAACACAATGCTGTGCGTTCTCGAATTGTCGGCGATTGAACGAGCATTTTCAACAAGCTTAGCCGTAGCCTTAATCTTTACCATATTTTTCACCAGAAAATAGGATTTAGTTCTTAATTCGTAGATAAGCATTGCTTTAAAAGAACATAGGGAGAAATAATAATGGGTAGATACACTAAATTATAGGCGATGAAGTCATGTTCAATAACATTCTTGTGGCTGTTGATGGTTCTGAAAACTCTAAAAAAGCGTTGAATTATGCCTTGGAGTTGGCGGAAAAGTTTGATGGAAAAATCACGTTGATCCATGTTTATTCGAGCGTGGCTCCTGTGGTTTCCCCAGGGGTGGCTTCCACAGCAACTCCCACTGTTTCTCCAACAATTGCAGCCGAGATAATCGAGGAGGCAAAGCACAGGGGTAAAAAAATTCTGGATGAAGCCGAGCAGGTTGCGAAAGAGCGCAGGATTTCGGTGGAGGAGGTCTTGAGGGAGGGAAACGCCGTTCAAGAGATAGTGACCGTCGCAAAGGAGGGCAAATTCGACATTATTATAGTAGGACACCGAGGTTTAAGCAAATTAGAGGAGTTGTTTTTGGGCGCGGTCAGCGAAGGAGTGAGCCATAAAGCGCCATGTCCAGTTATGATAGTGAAGTGACGGGCGACATTCAACCAACTGCATAAATGGATGATTTCAGCTATATTTCGTAGAGACGAAGCTGTTATGTGGAAGGTTTGGCGACCTGACGCCTCGGCGGTGTTGCAGGACACGAAGGCTAGGCAGGGTTTGTGCCGATACTTCCAGGTTATGCAAAATAAGAAGTCAGCCAAGTTCATGATAGCCAAGAAACTGCCTGCCCACTTCAGCAGTGGAGACTCGCTTGGGCAGTTGTGGATGCTTCATGGCAAGCTTACAGAAGATTACTATTGTCTTGAAAAACAGATTGACAATAGCCAAACCAGCCTTGAAGACTTGAAGACACCTGAAAAGTCGTATCTTGACTTGAAGATTGAGATCGCCAACCGCATTCTTGAAAAGTGTCACTTCTGCACGCGCGGGTGTGGAGTCAACAGACTGGCGGGGGAATTGGGACTTTGGTGTAAATGCGGCACGCAGATTACGGTTTCAACTATGTTTGAACACATGGGGGAGGAGCCTGAACTGGTGCCGTCTGGAACCATTTTCACTTTAGGCTGCACTATGCGGTGCAAGCACTGTCAGAACTGGACCATTTCACAGTGGTTTGAAGAGGGCGAGATTTACACGCCTGAGCGGTTGGCGAAGGCGGTTGAGCACTTGCGCAAGGATGGTTGTCGAAACGCCAACTTGGTTGGTGGTGAACCCACGCCTTGGCTGGAGCAGTGGTTAGAGACCTTTAAGTATGTTGATGTAAATGTGCCTGTGGTTTGGAACTCCAATTCTTATTATAGTGAAGAGACCGCGCGGTTGTTGACTGGTTTTGTGGACGTTTACCTCTTGGACTTCAAGTACGGCAACAACGAATGCGCCACACGCATTTCAGACGCGCCCAACTATTGGGAAGTATGCACTCGCAATCATCTCTATGGCGGAAAGTACGGTGAACTCCTCATCCGAGTGTTGGTCTTGCCCAAGCATCTGGAATGCTGCACAATGGTGACGTTGAACTGGATTGCTCAGCAACTGGGAACGTGGGTCCGCACAAACGTGATGTTTCAGTACCGCCCAGAATGGCGGGCGCATGAAATTCCAGAGTTAAGGCGAAGATTAACAAGAAATGAAATGGAAAAAGCTGTGCAATTAGCTAAAGAAGCTGGATTAACAAACTTTATCACGTAAGATTCTTTTCTGAGAAAACTTATCTAAAGCTCTTAAGTTGATTGTTGTCATAAAATAGGTTGCTAGCAGTGATTCTATGAGCAAACGAATGCTTTGTGCAGTTTTGTTAGCTTCTTTATTAACTGCATCTGTGTCAGTTTTTGTAATGAATGGTTTGGCATGGAGCAACGGTGGCTACAGCGCTGACCCCTCTAATCCAGATTATGGCACGCATGATTGGATTGCTCAACACGCTTTAGATTGGTTGCCTACTGAAGAAAAACAATACATTTCAAGCAATCTTGCGGCTTACTTGTATGGAACTGAACTACCCGACAACAATCAGGCGCCCGACGGCATAGGCGACCAAACTAAACATCATATTTATTACAATTCAGCCGAAGTTATGACTGACGACGCAGCCGCAGTGCGAGCATCCGCCGAGTATGGCAATACGTTGAACTTTCTTATGGCTAATGACTATGTGAAGGCTGCAAGGAGCGCTGGAATAATGAGTCATTACATCGTAGACATCGGGGTTTTCGGTCACGTTATGGGTTCAGGTACAGATTGGGGCAACGAGACGCATCACAAAGACTATGAAGACTACGTGAAAGTGCGAACTTCAGGCTATAGTGCTGAGTTTGATTCTTACCTTTCTTTTGATGGCAACCTCACAACAATCTCGGCTTATGATGCTGCAAAGAACCTTGCCTACGACACTACATTCGATGTCGATGGAGATTTAACCTGTGTTTGGATGGATCAAAACTACGACTGGAGTAACTCAACTTTCAAGAACCGAGATGGAGAGTCACTTAACCTCGCTGTCAATTATCTCGCGGATGTCTTGCACACGCTATATCTGGTGGGCATAATTCCAGAATTTCCATCGGCCCTTATTCTGCCCTTATTCATTATTCTCACTGTGGTTGCTGTTGTCTTAATAAAGAGAAAGAAACTCGAGACTTAATTCTTGAAGACTTTTTCAGTTTGGTGGGGCCGGTCGGAGTTGAACCGACGACCTTTACCCGAAACAGCGTTTAGGGCGCCGTTCCTACGGGTTTCTCCCGGTTGACCGCTCCAGAAATTCTTCATTCTCGCAGGGCGAGTCCGCAAACCCGTTGTTTGCTTTCTGGAGCCCGTCGTCATCCCTGGCTAGACTACGACCCCACCAGCCTTAGCCATTCAGAAATCACGACAATAGGGAATATAACCATTTTTCTCAAATCCAGAGGAGCAGTTTAGGCATCATTCGCACAAGGTTTTTAGGCATCATTCTTGGCTAGAACTAAGTAAGAGTATTCTAAATGGGTGGAAGCAACCATCAAGAAAGGCATTGTTTTTGATGTTAAGAAGTATGCAGTTGATGATGGGCCGGGAATCCGCACTACCATATTCTTTAAGGGTTGTTCTCTACGCTGTTGGTGGTGCCACAACCCGGAGGGTCAGGCTCCGAAACCTGAGTTGATGTATAAAAGAAACAGATGCATCGGATGTGACGAATGCGTAAAGAACTGTCCAAAGGAAGCAATTACACATGTTGGTCAACGCGTGTCTATAAATAGGGACCTTTGCGATTTGTGCGGCAAGTGCTCTCAAGGCTGCCCATCTGATGCTCTTGTGATTGTTGGGAAGGAGATGAAAGTCGAGGAGATTATGAAAGAGATAGAGAAAGATGAGATTTTTTATGACGAATCAGACGGAGGGGTTACATTTTCTGGAGGAGAACCGCTTTTCCAGCCTGATTTTTTAGACGCACTCCTTGAAGAGTGTCGAGGGAGAGGCATTCACACTGCTGTAGATACATGTGGATATGCGCCGTATGAGACCATCGACAAAATCAGCGATAAAGTGAACCTTTTTCTATATGACATCAAAATGATGGACGATAAAAAACACAGAAAATATACCGGCATATCAAACAAGCAGATTCTGGAAAATCTCAAGAGATTAGCAGAAAATGGAAGTAACCTTCTGATTCGTTTCCCAATTATTCCGGGCATCAACGACGATGAAGACAATATTACCAAAACGGCTGAGTTTACACTTTCTTGCGACATAAAGCAAATGAATCTTCTTCCTTACCACAGAGCCGGTATTGAGAAGTATAAAAGCTTGAATATGGTTTACAAGATTGCGAAAATCCAGGCTCCCTCAAATCAAGACTTAAGTTTAATCAAAGAAAAGCTTGAGACTTTTGGATTAAGAGTAAGAATTGGAGGATGATGACGTGAATGAAAGGGTTAAGAAACTAAGAGATCAGAGCATCAATACTAAACCGTATATCACGCCAGAAAGAGCAATTCTCATAACAGAATTCTATGGTAGCGATATTGCCAATCAGTTATCTACTCCCGTGAGAAGGGCGCTTGCGTTCAAGTACTTGCTTGAGAACAAGAAAATAGGTATTAATGATGGCGAGTTAATTGTTGGTGAGAGAGGACCAGCTCCAAAGGCGGTTCCAACATATCCAGAAATATGCTGTCACAGCCTTGAAGACCTTGAAATTCTCAGCTCCAGAAAAAAGATACCATATGCGGTTGATGAAGAAACAAAGAGAATATACAAAGAAAGGCTCATCCCCTTCTGGAGAGGCAAGTCAATAAGAGACATTATATTTAATGAAATGTCTGATGAATGGAAAGCCGCTTTCGAAGCTGGAGTGTTCACTGAATTTCTGGAGCAAAGGGCTCCGGGGCACACGGTCTTAGACAATAAAATCTATGGAAAAGGTTTGGTTGATTTTAAAGAAGACATCAGAAGAAGCATACAGAGCCTCGATTTTTTGAATGACCCAGAAGCATACAAAAAGATGGAAGAACTTAAAGCAATGGAAATTGCTGCAGATGTTCTGATGCGCTACGCAGAGCGATACGCTGAGAAAGCCAAAGAATTGCAAAAAAAGGAAAAGAATCCGAAGAGAAAAGAAGAATTAGAGAAGATAGCTGACGTGTGTTCCCGTGTTCCGGCTCATGCGCCACGAGATTTTTGGGAAGCTCTGCAATACTATTGGTTCACTCATCTTGGAGTCATAACCGAACTTAACCCGTGGGACTCGTTTAATCCTGGCAGGCTTGACCAGCATCTCTATCCTTTCTATAAAAAAGGTTTGGAGGAGGGAACTTTAACAGAAGAAAAGGCAAGAGAACTTCTACAGTTGCTTTGGATAAAGTTCAACAATCAGCCGGCGCCGCCAAAAGTAGGGGTTACCGCAGAGGAGAGTAATACTTACAATGATTTTGCGCTGATAAATGTAGGAGGAGTTAAAGCCGACGGCTCAGATGCAGTAAACGAAGTCTCGTATCTTATATTTGACGTTGTGAAGGAAATGAGGCTTCCTCAGCCTAGTTCGATGGTGCAGATAAGCAAAAAAAGCCCTGATAATTTCTTAAGAAGAGCATTAAAAATCATAAAAACTGGTTTTGGACAGCCTTCAGTGTTTAACACCGATGTCATAATTCAAGAACTGCTTAGGCAGGGAAAAACTATTGAAGATGCGAGAAATGGAGGCGCAAGTGGATGTGTAGAAGCAGGGGCTTTCGGTAAAGAATGCTACATTCTTACGGGCTATTTTAACATGGTTAAAGTGTTGGAGATCGCCTTAAACAATGGTTTAGACCCGCGAACAGGCCGAAAAGTCGGATTTGAGACAGGAGACCCTGTTGAATTCGGTTCTTTTGATGAATTATTTGACGCTTTCAAAAGGCAACTCAATCAATTTGTTGATGTTAAAGTTAAGGGGAACAACATAATAGAAAGATTGTATGCTGAGCATTTGCCAGTGCCGTTTTTGTCGATTCTCATAGACGATTGTATATCAAAAGGGCAAGATTACAATGAGGGCGGTGCGCGATACAACACCAGTTATATTCAAGGCGTAGGACTCGGAACAATAACCGACTCTCTGACAGCCATAAAGTATATGGTTTTTGATAAAAGACAAGTCACGATGAAAGAATTACTTAGGGCTCTAAAGGTTAACTTTGATGGGCATGAAAATCTCCGTCAGATGCTTTTGAACAAGACACCCAAATATGGCAATGACGACGAATACGCGGACCAAATTATGAAAGCCGTTTTTGAAGTCTACTTTGATGCGATTGATGGGAGAGCTAATACTAAGGGAGGGCATCATAGAATAAATCTGTTACCCACAACTGTCCACGTTTATTTTGGAAAAGTTGCTGGTGCTACTCCTGACGGAAGAAAAGCGGGTGAGCCTCTTTCTGAGGGGGTGTCACCTGTCCAAGGAGCAGACAGAAAAGGTCCTACGGCGGTGATAAAATCTGTTTCTAAGATCGATCATGCTAGAACAGGAGGAACGCTTCTTAATCAGAAATTCTCTCCCCAACTTTTAGATGCTGAACAAGGGCTCGATAAGTTAGCCCATCTCATACGTACCTATTTCAAACTCGATGGTCACCATATTCAGTTCAATGTAGTAAATGCTGACACCCTGCGCGATGCACAGAAACATCCTGAAAAGCACAGGGACCTCATGATAAGGGTCGCAGGATACAGTGACTATTTTGTTGACTTAAGCATCGAGCTTCAGAATGAAATAATCAAGAGAACCGAGCATCAATCCTTCTAAACAAAACGTCCTGAGGACACATTAACGATGGGAAATTCGTCTTTTAAAATAGTGGCGTCTGTTATAGCAGATTGCGAGTGCTTCCGACTGGTTAAGTCCTGTGGTGGGGCTGCCCGAACTCACGCGCGCGCGCATAACGTGCATTCCTCTCATGTTGTTTCCTCCATAA
>Ga0315310_10001683_pt1 | contig 13990 bp, 11 predicted proteins | sample TDP5_MG_FD_203630 | JGI IMG/M metagenome (GOLD analysis project Ga0315310, IMG submission 203630) | Freshwater sediment microbial communities from Lake Towuti, South Sulawesi, Indonesia - TDP5 | ecosystem: Environmental > Aquatic > Freshwater > Lake > Sediment | place: Indonesia: South Sulawesi... | reverse complement strand
TTGTCCACGCGCAGGAGCAAATCTTTTAGTGTCTTTGCCAGGCTAGCATATGCGGACGCAGGAGCATTTTCGAAGGCCGCGCCGTGCTGCTTGGGCATGATCCACGTCTCGAACGGAAAACGCGGCGCATAAGGCGCCCAAGCCAGAAACTCGTCGTTCTCGCTCACCACACGTACTCCAGCCTGGCGCTCCTGGCGAATAATGTCGCAGAAGATACACCGCTCCTTGTCCTTGTAGAATTGACTAGCACCAACCACCTCCTCCCGAACACGCCTGGGCACGATGGGCAGCGCAATCAACTGCGAGTGGCTGTGTTCTAGGGAAGCTCCGGCAGCATCACCGTGATTTTTGAAGATTAGGATGTACCGGAAGCGCTTGTCATTTTTGAGGTCAACGATGCGGGCGCGGTAAGCCCAAAGCACCTCTTCGATGCGCTTTTCCGGCAAAGTAGCCAGCATAGCGTCGTGATCGGGAGTTTCAACGATCACCTCGTGGGCCCCAATGCCGCTCATCTTGTCGAACAAGCCCTCACCCTGCCGGTCCAGCTCTCCTTCGATGCGCAGCGCAGGAAACTTGTTCGGCACCACACGCAAGCTCCAACCGGATGAGTTGGGCGGGGTACCGTTACGCCCATAAGCGAGAATCTCCGGCGGGGTCTTGTCCTCGTTGCCGGAACAGAAGGGGCAGAAGCCTCCCTTACCCCGCCGCGCCGGCTCGTGCGTGAAGGCGAAGGGGCGCCTGCCTCGCTCCCCGGAGATGATTACCCAGCGCCCGATGATCGGGTCTTTGCGTAGTTCAGACAATTTTCAACTCCTCCGTAGTTATTGGATGCCCTCAATCCCAACCAGGCAGTCTCATGGCAAAACCAAACCCTGCTCGCTAGCGCTTCGCTTTGGGGGTAGCTGGGGGGCCGAAAACCCCTTTGTGCAGACGCACTTGCGGCCTTCGCCCAGGCAAGGCCTCAAGCGCGATTATGTCAAATCGGTAGGAGACCTCGGCCAGCCGCCGCCGGCGTAAGTAGTCGCGAGCCATCGCCAGCAGCTCGGCGCGCTTGTCGGCGTCCACAGCCGCCTCCGCAGCTACCGCACTCTCTGTCGTCCGGGTCTTCACCTCAACAAAAGCCAATACCCCATCGTCCCAGCCGATCAGGTCTATTTCACCGCGACGATTGGGGACACGATAGTTCCGCCCCACCAACACGTAGCCCTGCTGCCGCAGGAACCAGTAAGCGAACGTTTCTCCACGGATACCGGTTTGCCGCGTAGAACCGTCTTCACTGCGCAGACCACCGCGGCGGGCAAAATACTTCAGCACCCCAAACATCACTCGCGCCAACAAGGACACGCCTACTTGATTACCTCCAGCTCAAAGGTGATGTGCTTCCCCCGTATTACAAAGCATAAATAGTACTCCCAGAAACGCCGAAACCAACGAAAACGGTTCACGAGAAACTCCAGCCCCAGCCACCGCCATAATCGTAACAGCTTTACTTCTACGCGTCGCTCGCGAAACTGCGCAGGCGCATAGTAGTCGTACTCACGCGGTTTATCACTGAAGAACCAGAGCGAGAAGCTGGAAAGGTGCCAGCGATGCGTGGGGCTGCAATAGGAGCTGTGGTCAGTATAGTGTGGCGTAACGATTACCACCCGCGCCCCAGGCCGTGCCACCCGGTGCACTTCCGCCAGGGTGGCCAGAATGTCATCCACCTCCTCGATGACGTGGATCAAGCGCACCTCGTCAAACTGACTATCGGCGAAGGGGTAGCCGCGCGCCCAGTCACAGATGACATCAGCTTGCGTGGCCAAGCTGCGGTCAATGCCGATGGCCGCCGGGTATTTCCCGCGCCCGCAGCCCACGTCCAGAATACGCCGGCCAGCAACGCCTAGCGCGCTCATCGCCATCGCCTCAACTCGCTCCCTTCACCGCTTCGAACCAGAAATGGATTTCCTTGCCTCGAATCATAAAGCACAGATACTCCTCCCAAAACTTGCGAAAGGCTCGGGAGTGATTCACTAGCCATTCCAGCCCCAGCCACCGCCACAGCTTGAGCAGACGCACGCGGATGCGCTGCTCTCGAAAGCGCACCGGCGAGTAAAAACCATATTCGCGTGGCTGGGTGAAGTAGTAGAAGGAAAAACTGTTCAGGTGCCAGCGGTGGCTGGGGTCACGGAACGAGCCCGCGTCGGTGTAGTGTGGCGTTACCAGGTAGAGTCGTCCCCCGGCTCGTAGCAGCCGATGCATTTCCTCCATAAAGCGGATGACATCTTCCAGATGCTCCACCACGTGCACGGCGCGAATTTCGTCAAAGCTGGCATCGCAAAACGGGTAAGGGGGACGAGAGAGGTCGCAGAGCACATCTGCATCGGTCGCTGGGTTACGATCTACGCCCAGCGCGCCAGCATACTTATTTTTGCCGCAACCAACGTCCAGGATGCGGGCCATTGCTAGTTGAGCTTAGGTGGATTTTTCCACCTCTGCCAACGCCTCCTCTAACAACTGCAAGGCGCAGTCGGCCTGCTCTTGGTCAATGACGAGCGGCGGCATCAGTCGCAGTATGTTCTCTCCGCAGCCAAGCATCAATAGGCCACGGCGGAAGACGGCTTCGACCACGCGGTCACGCTCAGCACTGGCCTTCTCTTTGCTCTTTTTGTCTCGCACAAGTTCCAGCGCCACCATCAGCCCCAAGCCGCGCACCTCCCCCACCAACCGATGCCGCTGCGGCCAGTCAGCCAAGCGCTTGAGGATATAGTCCCCCATGCGGCGAGCGTTCTCAAGGTACTTCTCCTCTACTAGCCGAATCGTGGCTAACGCGGCGGCAACGGCCACGGGGTTGCCACCAAAGGTGGACGCATGTGCTCCGGGTGTCCAGGTCATCAAGTCGCTGCGCGCAATGGTCAGGCCGAGTGGTAGGCCGGAGGCGATGCCTTTCGCCACGCAGAGGATGTCCGGGGTGATGCCGAAATGCTCGCACGCCCACCACTTCCCAGTGCGCCCCACCCCTGACTGCACTTCGTCCACTATCAGCAGGATACCGTGCTCGCGGCAGAGGCGCTCCAGCCCTTGCAGGAACTCGCGCGGCGGAATGACGTAGCCGCCTTCGCCTTGGATGGGCTCGACCACTATCGCGGCTACCTCCTCCGGGTTGACTATGCTGTGGAATAACGTCTCGGTGATATACCTCAGGTAGTGTTCCGCGCAAGTCTTAGGGTCATCCGGATAGGGCGAACGATAGGGATAGGCATACGGGGCATGCACCACTCCGGGCAGCAACGGCCCAAACCGCCGCCGCTGCACTGGCTTGCTGGCAGTTAGTGACAATGAGCCGTAGGTGCGGCCATGAAAAGCCCCATAGAAGGCGATGAACAGCGGCCGGCGGGTGGCATAACGCGCTAGCTTCAACCCGGCTTCAATAGCCTCCGTGCCCGAGTTGGCGAAAAAGATTCGCTTGGGAAAATTCCCGGGAGTAATCTGCTGCAGCTTTTCTGCCAAGTCAATGATGCGCGGCTCGTAGAAGTCAGTGGCAGAAATGTGCAGGAGTTCCTCGGCTTGCTGCTGGATAGCCCGTACTACCTCGGGATGACAATGTCCGGTAGCTGCTACCGCGATGCCAGCAGCGAAGTCGAGAAAGATGTTGCCGTCCATGTCCTCCACCAGCACTCCCCGACCCCGCCGCGCCACCAGCGGGTAGGAGCGAGTATAGGAGGGCGAGACATAACGTTCGTCTAGCTCCAGAATCCGTCGTGACTCCGGTCCAGGCAACTCCGTCTTGATCTGAGGAAACTTTCCTTCAATGGCTACCATAACTCCTCCTCACGGGCCTAGCTTCGCAGACCCAGCGGCTTGGCAAAACAAGAGAACAACTGCGCCGGCAGTGGCCTAGTCAGCGCCAAATAGGTTTGGCCGCGCCAGTGCCGGCAGCAGCAACCACAGGATGGGGATAACAGGAGGAAAACAGTTCATTTTCGCTTCCAGCGAACCCCGTCTTTCGTGTCCTCAACAATAATACCACGCTCGGCTAACTCCTGGCGAATGCGATCTGCGCGCGCGAAATCGCGCTGCCGCCGCGCCGTGGCGCGCTCCCGCAGCCGCGCTTCGATCTCCGCCTCACTCAAGGATTCAATGACCGTAGGGCCTGCCCGCGTCGCCGTCGCTAACTCCGGTACAGGCACTTCCAACTTTTTCTGGAATTCCCTGAGCTTCTCATAGTCGTCGTCGGTAAGCACGGCAAAGATCTGGTCCCAAGCTTGCAGCACTTCCGCAACTGCGGCTACGTCCCCTTGACGAAATTCGCCCTGATCCATAGCAATGTTAACGTCGCGCACGAGATCGAAAATTGCTGCCAGAGCTTCGGCCGTGTTGAGGTCGTCATCGAGTGCCGCCTCGAACTCCTGCTGCGCTTGCCGGGCACGCGCAGCTATTGCCGAATTCGTACCCGGCGGGAACTTTTCTGTCTCCAGGCGCAAACGAAAATTGCGCAGACGCTCAACCGCTTGTGCCCCTTGCTGCAAGCCAGCAAAGGTGAAGTTGAGCGGCTTGCGGTAGGGCACCGAGGCGAGCAGATAGCGGATAGCCGAAGGTTTGTGGCCACGAGCGATGAGGTCACGCAGGGCGTAGAAGTTGCCCTTCGATTTGGCCATCTTCTCCCCCTCCACAAGCAGGTGCTCAGCGTGTAGCCAGTAGTTGACGAACTTCTCCCCAGTTGCTCCTTCGCTCTGCGCAATCTCGTTTTCGTGGTGTGGGAAGATTAGATCCACACCTCCCGTGTGAATATCGAAATGCGAGCCCAGGTATTTCATGGCCATCGCCGAACACTCGATGTGCCAGCCAGGACGCCCCCCACCTATCAGCGTCTCCCAGAAGGGTTCGCCAGCCTTGGGTGCTTTCCACAGGGCAAAGTCGCGCGGGTCGCTCTTCTCGTAGTCTTCCACATCCACGCGCGCACCGGCACGAATACCTTTGACATCAATCTTTGCGAGCTTCCCGTAATCCGCAAACTGGGCGATGCGGTAGTAGATCGAGCCTTCGCTGCGGTAGGCCAGACCTTTCTCCTCCAGCCGCTGAATCAGCGCCACCATGTCCGCGATGTGCTCGGTGGCCCGCACCAGAATCTCCGGCTTTTCTAGGTTCAGCAGCCACATATCGTCTAAGAAGGCCTGAGTAAACTTCTCGGTGTAGTCGCGTAGGCTCGTGCCCGCGGCGGCGGCGTTAGCGATGGTTTTGTCGTCCACATCGGTGATATTCATTACGTGGACGAGCCTGTAGCCACGATAGCGCAGGTAGCGGCGCAGAATGTCCTGGAAGACGAACGTGCGGAAATTACCGATGTGGGCGTATTGATAGACTGTCGGGCCGCAGGTGTACATGCGCACGCGGCCCGGCTCGATGGGCTCAAATTCTTCCACCTGCCCAGTCAGGGTATTGTGAAACCGTAAGGCCAACAGACTGCCTCTATGGCACAAGGCTAAATTCAACATTCTATGCGCTGCCTCCGAAAAGTGCAAGAAAGCCACCGGTAGCTAGCCAGGCCTGCCCTGCGGCAGCAAAAATTTCTTCCCTTAGCACTTTACAAGTCCGCTTTCGTGTGCTAGGCTTTGGCGCTGTCCGCATCTCAGCGCCCTGGGCGGGCTACCTCATCACACCCGCCGAACGTTCCTTACGGGAGAGCCCCTAGTTCTCGATCCATTGTCCGCCTTCAGCGGAGGCCTGCTTGCTTCGGCTGCGCAAAGTCGAGCTATTCGGCTTCAAGTCGTTCAGCCAGCGGACTACCCTCAGCTTCAATGGCTGCAGCATCACAGCCGTCGTCGGCCCAAACGGCTGCGGCAAGAGCAATATCGCTGACGCTATCTTGTGGGTTTTGGGCGAGCAGAGCCCTCGCACCTTGCGCAGTGGGCGCATGGCCGACTGCATCTTCAACGGCACTACCAGCCAGCCGCCTACCAACTTAGCAGAGGTCACCTTGACTCTGGTTGATCCCCAAGCTGGGCCAATCCAACAACTGCACCCATCTCCAGAAACGCCCGCAGACGACGAAGCCCAGGGGCAGTCCGAACAGAAGCGCAAGAAGAACCGGTTGAACCTAAAAATCTTGCCCGGGGAAGTAGTGGTAACGCGGCGGCTCTACCGTTCGGGCGAAAGTGAATACTACATGGACGGCGAGCCCTGCCGGCTGCGCGATATCCAGGAATTCTTTATGGGCACGGGCCTGGGGCCGGAGTCTTACGCCATCATCGAGCAAGGTCGTATCGGGCAGATTCTTTCTTCCCGGCCTGCTGACCGTCGGGCCATCATCGAGGAGGCCGCCGGTGTCACCAAATACAAGACTAGGCGCCGCCTGGCCCAGGCTAAGCTGGAATCTGCCCAGCAGAATCTGCTGCGCGTCACCGACATCCTGCAGGAAGTCACTAAACAACTCAACTCGCTCAAGCGCCAAGCCGCCCGCGCCCGCCGCTACCAGCAACTCAAGGCGGAAATTCAGCAACTGCGGCGGCGATTGCTAGCCAGCCAGTTCGCGCAATTGCAAGCTGCCGAATGCACTCTGATTGATCAGCTTGAAGCTAACCGCGTCGAACTCGAGCGCTGGAATGCACAATTGCGTGCCCTTGAGCAAGACCAGCAGCGTAACCAGGCCCGCAGCTATGAATTAGAAGCTGCGCTCCGCCAGCAACAAAACCAAGCCGGCCAGCTACTGCTAGAACTCGAACGCGCCCAGAGTCGCTTAGCCGAAGCGCGTCGCCAGCGCCAAGACCTTGCCCGGCAACTTGCGGAGGTGAGTCAGCAACGAGAAGTGCTTGCCGCGCAGGCTGCGCAGGCTGCCGCTGCATGCGCGACCAACACCGCCATGCTTCGACAACTGACAGCCGAGCTTGAAACCCTGCGTGCCAACGTCAGCACGCTGAGCGCGGAGCAAGAGTCACTGCGCGGGCAAATCGTCGTACTCGAAGAATTGCTGGAGAAGCTACAGCAGCAACGTGCAGTCTGCCAGAACGAACTCGCTGTCGCCCGTGCCGAGGCTGCCCAGCTCGAACAACTTGCCTCCACCGTTGTCGCACAGATTCCTCAGCTTACAACCCAGCACGAACAGGCAGTACGGCAACAAACACGGATCGCCGAGGAGCAAGCGCGGCTGGCGACAGCCATAGCCGCTGCACAGAGCGAGTTGACACGTGCGCAGGAAGAAGTGCACGCGTGCAAGCAGCGAGTTGTAGAGTCACAACAGAAATACGCTGCTGAAAAGCGGCACCAAGAAGAGTTGCAGCAGTCGTTAGCTGCCATCGCCGCCCAACAGCAGGCGCTGGCGGACTTGCTCGCCCAACGGGCAGCCTTTGCTGCCCCGGTGCAGAAACTTCTCCGCCCGGATAGCAACTTGTCCCGACAAGACTTCCGTGCCGTGGGTGTGGTGGCTGACTTCGCCGAGTTTGACCCGGAATATGCCACCCTGCTGGAAGAATATCTTCACGACGAACTGGAATATGTGGTGGTGGAAACCTACGAGGCGGCACGCACCGGTGTAGCACTGCTGCGTGAGCAGCTCACTGGCCGGGCTACCTTCCTGGTTGACTCTATCGAGTGCCACCCTGCGGCCGGCTCCTCCTCAAAGCTGTATGAGGCTGAGGTGGAAGCCTTGCGTGCTGGCAACGGCGTGATGGCTCCACTGACCGACTTGGTGCGCTTCAACGGGCCTCTCGGAGTGGAAGTTGCCGGCGCGCTGCCGCGGCTGAGCCGCACTTACCTCGTGCGCTCGGCGGACATCGCCCAGGAAATGGCCCGCAAGTACCCTCACCACTACTTCCTCGCCACCGATGGCACCTGTTACCAAGGCCGCCTGGTAACCGGCGGCACGCGCAACGGCAACGGACCCGTTCATCTAAAAAGCGAGCTGGAGAATGTGGCGCGGAAAAGCGCTGAACTTACCCCGCGGGTGGCTTCTGTGGAGTCCAGCTTGCACACGCTGGAAGAAACCCTTCACCTGTGGCAACAACAACTGGACGCCAGCCAGCAGCAACTAATTGCTCAGGAAAAGAATGTATTCCAGCATGAACAGCACCTCCAGAGCTTAGCTAGCGAGCGCGCTCGCTGGGAGCATGAAGAGCGCCGGCTCGCGGGCGAACGGGAAGCTCGCATTAGCCAGCACCGCGAAGCCGGATGCCGCCTGATGGAATTGCGTCAGCGCCAGCAGGAGTTAACCGTTCAGGCAAACGAGCTCGAGGCGTTGCTGGTACGCACCACCCAGCAGCTCCATTCCAGCCGACAGCAGGCCGACCGGCTCGCCAGCCAGTTCGCTCAGGAGGCCGTCCGGCTGGCCTCATGCGAAGAACGCCATGCAGCCAGCCAGCAAGAACAGCAGCGCCTCGCCGCCGCACAGGAACACCTGACAGAAGAGCAAAGCAAGCTGGGGGAGCTTCAAGTGCGGCTGCAAGGTGAATATGAGCAATCTGCCCGAGTGATTGCTTGCGCCGAAGCAGAAGTTCAGCAGTGCACGGAAGCAAGACGTGTCACGGAGGAAATCTGCCAAGCGCAAGAGGCCGAGCTAGGAGCTTTACGCCAGAGCCTGCTTGCGGGTGAGGCAAAGCTCCGCTCGCACCGCGCCGAGCTGGAGACGATACGTGAACAGCGCCACGCGCTTGAGGTGCAGCAGGCGCGCCTGCAAACCGAGCGCAGCCACGTCGAGTTTAGCTGCCAGAGTGAGTTCGGGCTGACTGGGACGCAGCTTTTGGCCGACTGCCCGGAGCCTCTCAGTGGCGAGAGCCTGGCGGCAGCAGAAGCACAATACCAGACACTGAAACAAAAACTCGAAAGCCTGGGTCCGATCAATATGATGGCGCTGGAGGAATTCCAAGCGTGCGAGCAGCGATACCAATTTCTGACCAAGCAACGCGACGACTTACTAGCTTCAATCGCTGACACCACGCAGGTGATCAACGAAATCGAGGAGGTCTCGCGCAAACTATTTGAAGAAGCTTTTGCAGCTATCAACCAAAACTTTGCCGAAACCTTTCGCACCTTATTTGGTGGCGGTTCGGCTGCCATGCGCCTCACAGAGGCCGACAGCACCGGCGAGAGTGGCATTGACCTGATTTGCCAGCCACCGGGCAAACGTCTGCAAAACATCTTGCTACTCTCCGGGGGCGAGAAGGCACTGGCGGCGCTAGCCTTGCTGATTGCTATCTTCCGCTACCAGCCTAGCCCCTTCTGCATCCTCGACGAAGTGGACGCCCCGCTCGACGACGCCAACATCGCTCGCTTCTGTACCATGATCCAGGAGCTGAGCACCCAGACGCAGTTCATAATCATTACTCACAATAAGAAGACCATGGAGATCGCACCCGTGCTCTACGGCGTGACCATGCAAAACGCCATCTCGCAGATTGTCTCTGTCCGCTTCGATGATCCTGTTTGCAACACGGCATAAGCCCACACGGCAAGCAAATTTTTTCCTCCTTACTGGCCACCGTTAACTTCGCCTTTCCTTTACGGTTGACTTTCCCCGCTCCAGCGATAGAATGCTGGCCGCTGATGATCCCAGATGGCAGCGGAGACAAATTCCATCATTCTCGAAACAAATTTCCAAGGGGTAGAGCTCTTTGCCCGCGGTAAGGTCCGCGACCTCTACGCCGTTGACCAGCGCCTGCTGATTGTTGCTACCGACCGGATCTCAGCCTTTGATTACGTTCTTGCGTCGGGAATTCCGGGCAAGGGAAAAGTACTTACTCAGCTTTCTATCTTTTGGTTCGACTTTCTTCGGGATGTGGTCGAGACTCATTTCATTTCTGCGCAGCCGGGGGACTACCCGCCGGAGCTAGCTTCGCACCGGGATACCCTTCGCGGGCGCTCCATGCTGGTAGAACGCGCCGAGCCAGTGCCCATCGAATGTGTAGTACGCGGTTATCTCGCGGGCTCAGGCTGGAAGGACTATCAGGCCACGGGGAGTATCAGCGGCATCTGCCTTCCAGCCGGACTAGAAGAATCTGCCCGGCTGCCAGAGCCAGTCTTCACCCCGGCCACCAAAGCCAGCAGCGGGCACGACATCAACATCAGCTTCGACGAAATGGTGCACTGGGTGGGCGGAGTGTTGGCTGAGGAGCTACGCACGTTAAGCCTGCGTGTCTATCACAAGACAGCGGAGTACGCCAGCACTCGGGGTATTCTCATCGCTGATACTAAGTTCGAATTTGGGCGCGTGGGTGACCGCGTGCTGCTAATTGATGAAGTGCTGACGCCGGACTCCTCGCGCTTCTGGGCGGCAGAAACTTACCGGCCCGGACAACCTCAAGCTTCTTTCGATAAACAATTCGTGCGTGACTACCTCGAACGCAGCGGCTGGAACAAGCAACCTCCCGCCCCGGCGCTTCCACTCGACGTGATTGAAGCCACCAGCGCACGTTACCGGGAGGCTTATCGGCGGTTGACGGGACACGAGCTCGCGTGACGCCCGGAAGATTCCGGGCGCTGGTGTCGGGGAGGGGTGAGAGGAGAGTTACTTCTTTAGCTTCTTGCAGTGGGGGAGATCGTGAAAGACCAACTCGACGCTCTAATCACACAAATGGTTGACCGCGGCATCCGGTTCGAGGAGGCCGTGGAGGAATTCGAAAAGCGCTTCATCAAGAGGGTGCTGGAGAGCAACGATGGCAACCGCTCGAAGGCTGCCCAGGCCCTCGGCATCCATCGTAATACGCTCAGCCGCAAGCTTGACGCCTATAAGCTCGATCAACAGCGGCGTTCCGCTAGCCGCCGGTAACTGCCGCACACACATATCCCCACACGCGTTGCCAAAATTATTCTACGTGGCTAGCGGACACTAGGCCGGCGACGTCGTGGCGCGGGCGTCTCCACCTTAGGGATATCCTCAGGGTTGACCCGGGCTTCGCTTAGCCGCAGCAAGAAAGGCTCCGGCTGCCAATCAGTGAGCTCACCTGAAACCCGCACGATGTCACCCCGCTTGAGATTCTTGGCTTCCGGCTGCTCCTTGACCTTCGCTTCCAGATTGACGATGTCCGCTGCCGCCGCCGCCTCTCCCACCGCCATGCGCAGAGTCACCAGATTGACACCTTCTTGGTTGACTTCGATTACCTTGCCGGGTAGGTCAGGTAACTCCATGCTACAACTGGCAAACCAGACAAGTTGCGCCTGCCCGCCCCCGGCCTTTAGTTCGTCGAAGATTCTTTTTACCGTCAGTTCAGTGCGTAGCGCGTTGACTTGTTCCGCACTAGGCAGCGTCCAGCCCGGCGGCGGCGCGACTGATTGCTGGGCCTGGATAATCAGCGCTTCCACCTGCTTTTCCACGCAGGTAGGTAGCACACCCACATAAGCTGCCATGTTCTTCACCAAGTAGTCGCGCACAGTCTTTTTCTGTCCCTCGGCAAAGAGTGCCACCGCGCGCCCCACTGCCCACAAGCCGCGCAAGGGTTGGGGCTGGCGGGCTTGCAGGCAAGCAACACCCAGCCGATAATTGCTGACTGCATCACTGGGATTCTGCTCGACCACCAGCACGTATTCGCTCGCCGCAGTGTCGTAGTCTTTCTTACGAAAAGCCACGTAGCCTAGCACATTGTGAAAAATGGCCGCCTGCTGCCGCTTTAGCTCTTCGAATTGCGCCGCTGGGGTATTCTCCGGTCGGCGGAGCTTTTCCAGCTGTTCTAGGCCTTGGCGGGCTCGGCGGGCAGCCCTGTCCACCTCGGCATCTGCCTTCGCGCCCCCGTCGCGAAACGAAAGTAGAAAGGCGTAAGCATGTGAGAGCAGGGTTTGGTAATAAAGCCCATCCACCTGCTCTTCCGTGACCCCTGGGGTTTGCTGGTAAATTTCTAGCACCTGGGCGCGGTCCAAATCGAGAAAACTATCCGCGCACTCGACCACCTTCCTCCAGCGAGTCAATCCTGAGGCGGTCTGGATGCAAGTCTGATAGGCAAACGGCCGCAGCGTTGACTCTGGATATTTCTGCAAAAACGCTTCCAGGGCGCGTAGGCGCGCCTGCGGTTCCTGCTCGTCGCTGGCTGCTATGAAGTCGTTATACTCCTCATTGGTGTACTTCGGCCGAGCCTGCTGCGCCAGTGCACCGCTAGCCAACAAGAAAGTTGCCAAGGCGAACGCTACCAAGTGACTCCTGGCTTCCATAGTGTTTCGCTGCCTCCTTATACAGCTTTTGCTCGCAGCCTCCGCCTGCCGGAGGTTCGCACTCCCAAGTTGAAGGAACGTCGGAGCCCAACAAACGTCGCCGCATTATAGGCACGGAACACAAATCCTGCAAGCTACTTTCTACACCGGGTCCGCCCTGCGACCCAAGCTGTACCCTGCCCGGAGGCAAACCTCCTTTTCTCGCCCTCACCTTCTCGGTAAGATGAGCTGCGGGCGAAAAACGTTTTATTACCATTGCCTTTTGGGGGGCTTTTTATGACAACCACGAAACCCTGCGCCGAACAAGTTTCCATCGTCACCGGGGCCAGCCGCGGCATCGGCTTAGCCATCGCTGAGGCGCTTGGGCGGCTGGGCAGCCATGTGGTACTGTTGGCGCGACACGCGCAGCCGCTCGCGCTAGCTGCCGCACGCGTGGCTACCTACGGAGTCGAGACCTTACCCTTGACCTGCGACGTGCAAAACCCCGCCGCCGTGCGCGACGCCTTTGCTCAGGCACTGGCGCGTTTTGCCCGCGTGGACGTTCTGGTGAATAACGCGGGCATGGGGATTTTTGGCCCGGTGCAAGAGATTTCTGACACCGACTGGAACACCGTCCTGAACACCAACCTACGTGGCATCTTCTATTGCTCGAAAGCAGTAATCCCACAAATGATCCGTCAGGGCTCAGGGCACATCATCAACATCTCCTCCCTAGCGGGCAAGAACGGCTTTGCTGGCGGCAGCGTCTATTGTGCTTCGAAGTTTGGGGTGATGGGGCTGAGTTACTGCATGGCCGAAGACCCGCGCGGCTACGGCATTCGCGTTAGCGTCATCTGCCCCGGCTCCGTGCTCACTGAATTTTCTCCGCAAGCTGGAAAAGACCCGAAGAAGATGCTCCAGCCCAGCGACGTGGCGCATGCGGTGGCGATGTTAGTGCAACAGGCACCGCAGAGCTTCATCAGCGAAATCTTGCTGCGACCAACGCAGAAGCCTTAGAGCCGCCGGCGGCTGCGGCGCGCGAGCAGCTCTTCGATGTAGATGCGGCGGTCGGCGGGCATGGCCCAGTCGGATACAATCAAGCGTAAATCCTGCGGGGTCAACTCTGGCAGAAACGCCAGTACGCGCGCCAGCGGCGTCAAAGGATGGCGCACGAGCGCCAGCCGAATGTCATACCGCAACGCCCACTTCGGATGGCTGGCAATTTGCTCCACAACTACCGGGGAGATATCCTCCCGGTGGAGTAAGCGAATTAGCTCGGCTTCCGTGAGAAACGGGTTGTCAAGTGCGACAGAGACGACCGGGGCATCGCCCAGAGCCAGCAAGGCGGCAGCGACACGCGCGGAGCAGCGTCGCGCCAGCGTGATTCGTTGTCCCAGGGCAAGCTGCTCCAGGCGGTTGATGATCTGTTCCTCCGCCCGCCGCTTGATTTCGGCAGACACGGTGGGTTGTTGCGTCACTGTAACCAAGTCAAACAAGTACAGATACTTCAGCAGGCGTAGTGATACCAGCCGCGGTGTCTTCGGATTCCGCACCACCGCTAGCTTGACGCGGTAGCTCCGGATCAATTCTTCGTTGTCGGCCACACTCTGCAAGATCTCTCGTGGCAGGTCCTTGCGATTGAGCAAGGTGAGCAGATGGTCTTCACTCAGGAAGGGGTTGCGCAACAGCGCTTCCAGCACTTCGGGGGCAATATCATGCACCAGGACGCTGATCTCGCTCGGCGTGCCTCGGGCGGCGCGTTCGATGCGTTCTTCAAGACCTTTCATCGTTGCGCTGTGAGTGAAGCTCCGCGCTGCTGTAACCACAGCCGCTGCGCCAGTCGCACGGCTCCTTCAGCAGGTGACGTAGTCAACGGCTCCACTTGCGCTTCTGGCGCCAGCTC
>Ga0315310_10001681_pt1 | contig 14004 bp, 12 predicted proteins | sample TDP5_MG_FD_203630 | JGI IMG/M metagenome (GOLD analysis project Ga0315310, IMG submission 203630) | Freshwater sediment microbial communities from Lake Towuti, South Sulawesi, Indonesia - TDP5 | ecosystem: Environmental > Aquatic > Freshwater > Lake > Sediment | place: Indonesia: South Sulawesi... | reverse complement strand
AGGCTGCGTTTTAATGGTTTTGAGAGGATGGTCTCTATTTCTGTTGATGCTTTTCGTGCTAGGCTGACGGAGCTTTTTCTCGTTGCGGCGAAGATGAGTGCTTGTCCGCCTGTTTTTATCGTGTGTAGGGCTAGGTTGATCGCGGGGCTGTTTGAGTGTCTTTCGATTTTGATGGCGTTGCCGTCTTTGAACTGGATTTCGTTTTGTTGGAGGACGCCTTCTTTTAGAGTGACTGGGCGCCATTCGGTTGTTATTGAGTTGGCTTTGAGCCATTCGGCGGCTTCTTGGGCGTTTTTGACGGTTGCGCTCAGGGCTAGGAGTTGTGCTTCTGGGTTTATTTGCATGAGGCGGGCTAGGACGACTTCGAGTGTTGGTCCTCTTTCGCTTTCGTTTAGTAGGTGGATTTCGTCCGCTATGACTAGCGTGATTTCGTTCATCCATTTGGCTCTGTGTCTGAGTAGCGAGTCGGTTTTTTCGTTTGTTGTGATTATGATGTCGTATCGTTCGAGCCATGGGTCGCTGCTGTCGTAGTCGCCTGTGCTGATGCCGATGTTTACGCGTCTTCCGTTTGGTTTCTTGATTGTTGTGTATTTTTTGAATTCGTCGAATTTTTCGTTGGCCAGTGCTCGTAGCGGTGTGAGGTATAGGACTTTGCCGTTTTTTTCTATTATGTGTTTGAGGGCGCAGAGTTCAGCTACGAGAGTCTTGCCTGATGCTGTTGGGCTGGCTAATACTAGGTTTTTGTCTTCTAGGGCTCCGGCTTTTATGGCTTCTTCTTGCGGTGGATAGAGGTCTGTGATGCCTGTGGCTAGTATGGTTTGTTTGGCTTGTTCTGGGATTGGGAGGTCGGTGATCTTCAATGTTGATCGAGCGCCTTAGGGTCTATTAGTATGCGTGCAGAAAAAATTTTTCGGAGTGGGAGTTAGAGTTCTCTGTTTGTGTTTCTAGTTGAGTTTCGGTGCTGTTTGAGTTTGGCTGAGCGCACTTTCAATGTTGCCAAAAAGTGACGTTCATTGTTGTTGAAAGGCACGTTTCAGATGGGCTGTGTGCTATTTGGATGTTGGCGCTGGTGGGTTCTGCAGGAATAGTAATTTCAGAAGGAGGGGGCAAGTCCCTTTAACCTTCTTCCACTATGCTGCAGGTGTGTTGTGCTGCTGAAGCTGTGTGAGCGTCGTCGTCAAACTGTTCCTAGTGACGATGACGTCCAACATGGCTGTGGATGTGGGCAGTGGCTTGGATAGTTGTAGTTGTACACGCAAGACTGTGCTGTGCAACTACTGCTTTAATGTTGACTGCAATAAGTGGAGGCGGGTTTTTGTTCAGGTGTTATTAACTCTCGCTTAGAACACGTAATAATGACTTCTTTTGTGGTTGTTCGGGTCAAGCTAGTGTTATTTAGGCTGTTTCCAGTGTGGGGTGGCCGGCCAAGGGCAGTTCTGTTTCTGGGGTGAAGATGCGGACATCGTAACCGCCCTTTCTCTTCTTATCTGATAGAATAAAGGACGTTTCTGAAAAGTGCATTTCCTTGGCGATTCTCTGCATTTCCGTAGTAGACAGCCGTCTTGCATCTCTAACAACGGCTAGCTGATTGTCTGCGTATTTTTCCTCAGCAAGAACATCAACTAAGTAAAAAGTGAGATTTTCCCTGTGAGATTTTCCTTGCCCGACTTAATGATGAGTGCTCCTTAACACCACCTTATTATCCTGTTAAGTTCTCGTAGTGTTATATTGTATGTATAAGGGGTCATAGTGTTGATAGATTTATCAAAAATCATCACGTAATCCCAAGAGTCTTTCAATCTGTTAAACCTTTGTTTTTCTCTTTCGTTTGTTCTGAAAGCGTTGAAGGCTGCAAGGACAAATTTTTTCCTCGGGAATTTTTCATGCAATCTTTTGCCTTTATCGCACAACTGCGGTGCACTTATTGCTCTGCTCCAGCTTCCATAATCTTCCAATTTACATTTGGGTAAGTCCGACCCGACGTATTTCTTACATTGGATACCTACTGCCCATCCTCCCTTCATTTGACTGTTTGCTATGATATAGTCCAGACCCATGAACCCGGGTAGCCTATCGACGTGGACTACAGTGCATTCCTTTTTGACTCTTAGCGCTTCCCTTAATACTTCACGTACAAGATCTTCGAAAAGTTGCCACATCTTGAACCTAGAAAAAATGATTTTCTTGTCCCAATCTAAGATGTCGAAAATCACATACGCGTTTATGAGTTTCTTGATTCGGCTATTAGAAACGTCTATTTCAATTCCCTTGAGCCAGCGGCCAAGTCTATCCTCATGTTCACGGAAATATGAATAGATGTCTTCCACCGTTTTCAACTTAGAACCAGCGACAAGGCATTCTTTCCATAAAAGGGGAGAAAACTCAACTTCTCGCGGCTTTGGAATCTTCATTCTTATCAGCTTAAAGTAGCAGACGTATGAACGATTATCTTTCCATTTTTTGCTTCTATCCAATTCTTGCAAGGATGCCAAGATAACTTATGATTGTTCCTTTCGTAATGTAGTCCTCGCCGAGACCACGTTCTTTTGGTACTTTTATAAGCCAAAACTTCTGCTTCTTGTATATTCCTTCTCTTTCTACTTCCTCCACCACTGCTTCAGCAAGTGTTACATTGTTGATACCTCTCGCAAGAACGTACATAGTCTCTGTCTTGTCTTGAAAACACAGGCGTGCTGCTTTCACGAAAGGTGACGTATCAAAAACTGTCCCCATTCGAGCCACTGGCAGAAGGTGTATTCGAATTATCTTTCCATTATAGGTGAGAGGAACATCTTCCTCTTTTTCTCTCTCTTCAAAAACGTGTAGGAAATCAGCGAAGGTCTTTGTTTCTTTAACAGCCTGCGGGTTGGTCAGCATATACGATAGTTTCGGACCTAGTTGAGAAAACTCTCTCAACAGTATTCTAGTAAAGTGCCCTTGTTCATCCATTTTTTCCATACCAGACATATACCCAGCGATTTTTGGCGTTCTATTTATTTCGCGTTCAATAAATTCTTGGTTTAGATATCGTAACGCATCAACTTTCTTGTCTATCATCAACAATTTCCTAGCCGTAACAAATTTAGTTGCTTTCATTACTGCAGTGTCAATGAACCGTTGTGATTCTCTTACTAAATCTTCTTCGACGTATAACATTGTCGCACGAGCGAGATTTCTGCCTTGGTTGTAACTTGATGACAAGCAGACAACTACTTTTCCGTCTTTGAGAAATGCATCTTTTTCAGTAGGCTCAACCCACTTGATATCCACACCATGTGGAAGAACATCTATTCCTTCCTCATTCATTTTCTTAGAAGTTATACCAATAGTTCCCTCCAGATATTTTTCAACCTTATTTCTTTCAAACCAGAAACTGAATCTCCTTCCAACTGTAAATAGTAAAGCCAGAAGTTGCAATGTCTTATCAGGATTTGTTAAGGCAACAATTAGAAGAGTTTCAAATATTCCCGCTAAGAGACCACCAATCCCAAAAAACCAAATCAAAACTGTAAAACTTGAAACTATTAGAAGAACTGTTATTAGTGTTTTCCAGAGTTTCATGGATTTGATTCACCGCCGCGAAGTTTTTCAACGTAATCCATACACTCGGGAATTGAACAACAGACCAGAATCCTATCTCCATAGGGAATAATGAAGGCTAAGTTTTCTCTCGAAATCGTCACTCCACAATTGGCACATTTTAGCTCTCCTTTAGAAAAAGGCTCCCATAACTCTAACTTCTCTAAGAACTCTTTCAGTTTCCTTTCGTGAACCGCAAAGATTTCCGGTTTGCTCATAAACTTCACAGAACATAATAGTGGCAAAATTCCTTTAAAAGGAATTACTTCAAGTTTGTAGTCTTCGTGCAATCGGTTTACATAATCTTTAACAGTGGTTATTTGTATGGCTGTGTCTATGTGCTCCTGCGTCATGTAAAACTCCTCCCAGTCCCCGATGCCTCGCACCCTTTATCACAAGTCTTGGTCCAGAAGCCCTACGAGGTACATAAACGACCTGTTTGCAGCGCCATCGCCCCTATCAGTTATATTGCCATTCCTTAGCCTGATTACAAGTAAGCCCACTGAGACTTCAGTAAGCATGGTTAGGACTGCACATGATTTTCTTGGTTCTGAATATGAATCTTGTTAGGTTTTTTTGAGGTAGCCTTCTCTGGGTCGGTATATGGTGCCTTCTCTTTCTAGTTGTGTGATGAGTTTTTCGGCTTCCTGCGTGGTCATGTCTCTTTCTTTGGTTAGCTTGTCTATGAGTGCTGTTTTTTCCACCATGCCTGTTTCTTTCTCCATTTCGATTATTGTGCCGAGTATGATGGTTAGGCGGTCTCTCATGCTTTTTGGTTTACCGCTGTAGATTAGGTCGATGTCGGTTTTGCCTGTTGTTACGTCTACTCCGACTTCGCCTAGTGAGCGTTTCATTATTGTGATGGCTGCTTCTGCGTCTTCGGCTTGGATCTCTTTTCTTAGGGCTACTCGTGCTCTGGCTTCGGCTATGCGGACTAGGCTTTCGAGTTGGCGGGCTGTTATAGCTATGGGTGAGGCTTCGCTTTCTCCGCCTGCTAGCCGCATTTCTAGGTAGAAGTCTTTTAGGCGCTGCAATGCGGGTTCGCTGAGTTGGGGTCTGATGTTTTTGGCGTAGCTTATGTACTTGCGCAGAAGAGTGGGGGGTATCGGTGGCTCTGCTTGGCCTGTGCTGCCTCTTCTATGGAGTTCAAGTATGTGCTCGCTCATTCTTGTGTCTGTTTCTTTTTCTGGTTCGTCTTTCAGGACGAAGATTAGGTCGAATCTGGATAGGATTGTGACTGGCAGGGTGATGTTTTCGGCTACGGTTCTGTATGCGTCGTATCTGCCGAGGGCGGGGTTGGCGGCTGCCAGCAGGCTGGTGCGGGCATTTAACGTTGCTACTATTCCGCCTTTGGCCACTGAAACCGTGTGTTGTTCCATGGCTTCGTGTATGGCGACGCGGTCTTCGGGTCTCATCTTGTCGATTTCGTCTATGCAGGCTACGCCTTTGTCGGCTAGGACTAGGGCTCCGGCTTCGAGTGTCATGCCGCCGCCTCTTTCTCTTAGCACCGCTGCTGTGAGGCCGGCTGCTGTTGTGCCTCTGCCGCTTGTGTATAAGCCGCGCGGTGCTATGCGGGCTACGTACTGGAGTAGCTGCGACTTGGCGGTGCCTGGGTCTCCGACTAGGAGGACGTTCATGTCGCCTCTTATGGTGATATCTGGTAGTTGTTTTGGGACACCGCCGAAGAGCATGTACATTATGGATTCTTTGACGTGTTCGTAGCCGTAGATGGATGGTGCTATTGAGCGGATTACGTTTCTGTGGACCCAAGCGTCTCTGGCTATGTCTAGGATTTTCTTTTCTTCCTCTGGTAAGGTGATGAGTGCTTCGGGTTCTTTGCTTTTGACGTCTATGTGGTTGGCGTCTAGGTTGAGGCGGAACACCCTTTGCTTGCCCACTCCGGGCACTGTTGGTGCTTCCGCTCGTACTGAGCCGACTACTGCTACATGGTCGCCCGGTCTGGCCAGGTCGACTATGTCTCTTCCGGGCATGCGTATGTTCAGCCAGCGTGGCAGTTGGCCTGGGGGCAGGTCTTCGGGTCGTTCTTGTATGCGTATGCGTTGGAAGTCGATGAATGCTGATTCGTCTTGGACGAAGTCGAACGGTCCTTTGCTTCGGCAGGCTAGGTCGGCGCAGGCGAATGGTGCGCGTAGGAAGGGTGTAGATTGGTCTATGTATTGGATGCTTCCGCATCTCTTGCATTTGAAGGCCGCGCGCATGACCATTGGGTTGACTGGGCTGGCGCGGACGATTATGCCTTCAACCATGACTAGTTTGCCTATGTGGGCTGAGCCTAAGATGCGGAGTTGTGTGCTGGCGGGTAGGCCTCTGAAGCGTACTGTTACCTGTTCTATTTCCTGTGCGTATTCTGGCTCTTCGATTTGGAGTTGAGCGTAGGCGGCCCTGTCGGCGTGTTGTGTGTATTCGTCGGGTTTGTCGACCAGGGTTTCGGCGAATTGCGAGTCGTGGGTTAGGAGGTCTTCGAAGTCGACTGTGATGCTTGTTTTGCCTTCGACTGCCATCTGGCTTAGGCGTTTGCGGTATCTGTCTGATTTTAGGAGGTCTTGGAATCGTGACTGTGGGTCGATTCCGGTGAGGGCTTCTTCGGTCAATGTTGAGGGTTGCTCCTTTTTTCTCCAAGAAGTGTTAGTGTTGACTAAGAGAGAAGGGTCGTTTTGGGATTTAAATTTAGTAGTGGAAATGAAGGTTGAGCTTGGCTGTTGGGGAAAGCGTCAAGAGACAGGACGCAAGCATCATGGAATTAGTAGTGGTCTGGGCGTGCGTCAAATCGAGCGGGGATGCGCGTGAATATGCTTGCAGCCCGATATGCGATTGTTAGACCGGTGCCTGATTCCTACAATCTCTGTGTAAGGAGAAGTGCAGCGAAAATCGATGTCGCGCTTGCGAAAAGGCAGCATAGGGAATACTGTGAGGTCTTGCAGAGACTCGGGTTAAAGCTTGTTTGGGTAAGGAGTGACAGCAGTCTTCCAGACAGCTGTTTCGTCGAGGACGCTGCCGTCGTTCTTGATGGAAAGGCGGTAGTCTCCAACATGAGGTTGAAGTCTCGAGCCAGAGAAGTGATTGAGGTTGCACGGGTGCTAAGAAGACTGAAAGATGTTTATCACATTAAGCCACCGGCAACGATTGATGGCGGAGACGTTCTCAAGATTGAAGACAAGATCTTTGTTGGGCTCTCCGCTCGGACTAACATGCAAGCAGTGTGTCAGCTGAGGGAGATTGTCCAAGGCGACGGCTTTGAGACGATACCTGTGAAGGTTCGTAGGGTGCTTCATCTGAAGTCGGCGTGCACGTATCTCGGAGACAATTGTGTTGTAGTTGCTGAGGGATGCTTTGACGCAGATGTTATGCGAGATTACCGGAAGATTGTGGTTCCCAGCGGGGAGGAATACGCTGCTGACTGCCTTGCGGTGAAGGGAACTGTTCTGATGGCGAAGGGTTACGGCAGAACAAGGAGATTAATAGAGAGCGAGGGCTTCGTGGTCAAGGAGTTGGATGTGTCCGAATTCCGCAAGGGAGACGGCGCTTTGACATGCCTTTCGATACTGTGCTAGTGGGTCTTGAACGTTAGGGTTCGTTTGTTTGTTTGGTGATGTTTGCTTTCCATTCGTTGATTATTGTGTAGAGTTGGTTGTATAGTGTTCGTTCTTCTTTGGCTAGGTCGTTTAGTGTCTGGTCGGTTTGTTCTGGTGAGCTGGCTAGGGCGACGATTTTGCGTAGGCGTATGTTGACTATGTCTTTGGCTACGCCTTCCGCTTTGCGGTATTCGGCGTTTCTTTCTGGGCTGTTGTTTGCGGTTTTTTTGAGGCGGTTTAGGAAGCGTCTTAGGCGGGGGTAGAAGTCTGCTTGCAGGTGGCTGATTTGTCTGACGTGTTGGACTTTTTCTTTCCATAGGATTTTGTCGAGTTTTCTTGTGTCTAGGAGTTCTTCTTCTCTGAATCTGGCTATGCCGGCGCGTTCTAGTTCGCTGGCTATCCAGTAGGTGACGTCATATTCTTTTCCTTCTTCGAAGGGTCCAACTGTTAGGCCAACTAGTTGGATTTCTGGGCAGTTGCGGTTGATCAGGATTCTCACAGGTGTGTTTTCGAATGTGAAGTCCGTGTCTTGGATGAAGGAGTTTGTTTTTGATGTGGTCAATGTGACTGTTTTCTCTCCTTCCGTGTTGAGAAAGTCTGAGTAGAAGAGTGTGGTTTTTGGATTTAAATGTAGCAGAGGAAACGAGGGTGAATGGTCTTAGGGTTTTTTCTTTCAGTGGAGCGCTAGTTTTTGACCTGTCCCGTCTAGGCTTCTGCAACGAACTTCTACCGAATCAAAAGGTCCGGAGATCATTGCGCGCCTTGTTAGTTATGCTTAAATTCAGTGCTTGGCTATGAACATTGGACTTTCCACGATTGCGTCCTAAATCTGTGATTATCGTGCGCTTAGAGTCGGAAGTGTCAGTAGAATGAACTCGGTATTGGAACCGTTACTTCTGAGCCTTGTCGCAGGGTTGGCTACAGGGGTCGGTGGGATAATCGTCCTAATGCTCAAGAGAGTCAGTGATAGAGTTGTGAGTCTTTCTTTGGGGTTTGCCTCTGGAGTGATGTTGTTGGTTGCGTTTAACAGTCTCTTCCTTGAGGCTGCAAAACTGCTCACACATTTTGAGTTGATAGTTATGTTCTCATTGGGCGCCTTGGTGATGATAATTCTCGACCTGACCATCCCGCACATTGAAGTGACAACTAAGATGGGAAAAGGCAGGAACGTGAAAATGCTGAGAACGGGAACGCTGATAGCCATTGGCGTAACACTTCACAATTTTCCCGAGGGGTTTGTTGTCTCCGCTGGCTACACCTACTTGCCTAGACTGGGTGTGATAATCGCCATCGCGATAATGCTTCACAACATACCTGAAGGGGTGGCTACTGCCATCCCTTTTACGGTGGCTGGGGTGAAACCGTTAAAGACGGCAGTTCTTACGTTTCTTTCAGGAGTAGCCGAACCTATTGGAGCGTTAATTGGAGCTGTTGCCCTTTCTCTTGTTGCAACGGAAACCGTAATAGGTTTCTCACTTGTCTTTGCAGCTGGAGTGATGACCTACATCACGGCTGATGAATTGATCCCAGTGGCGCATGAGTACGGGCACAAACACACGGTCTCTGTCAGTCTTTTGCTCGGCATAGTGTTCGCTCTGTTGGTGGATGTCGCACTAAGCTAGGTGATCGGCATCAAGCGTTGGTATGTGTATAACAGTATTGACCAGCTTGTGGGTGGCTTGCTTTGCTACTCTTTAAGATTGTTAGCTACCGTGTCGATTATGATGTCTATCATCCGTGTCTGGCGTTCTGATGTTTGCCCTCGGACCTATGGGGATATGAAAAATGATACTAGTAGGCCTATTAAACCGAGCACAAAGAACACGATGAAGCCCGTACGTATTGAGCATCTTCCATTCGTTCCGAAGTGTGTTCCTGAGCCTCCAAGATAGGATTTCCATATCAGTCCGAGGAAGCTCACAGGCAAAGTAAATGTCAATCTGAGGGTGTTGATCTGTGCTCTGTAATTGTTCACTTGTTGCATCGCGGTGTTCAGATTTGTCGTGTCAATATGAAAGGTAGGAACTATGAGCCATGAGAGGGCAATTCCCAGTACGGTGAAGATGACATCGGCAATGTATGCATAGCCCGCTACGGATGCCGCGGTCTTAAAGCTCCAGCCACTTCCACTGTCGCCAGCGTATTTTACAATGAAGGACTTTACTAACCACTTGATGATGACCAGAATCAATGACCATCGCGATTCCGAGGATCACGTTGACCATGCTAGTAATTTGACCCGCATAAGTTCCAGCAATCTGAATCTTCTGCATCACCATTGCTACAGCAACTGCAGTCAATACGAATTGAAGCGCCAGTATTGCGAAATATCCCGTGTAGTCGGGTGCCAAGGCTATGTCTCTCATGGCTTCGGATGGTGCTACCAGGAGTCGGTAGAGTCTCTGGCCTAGCGAGAATCTTCTTTCGTAAGGTGGTGGCCTTACCTGTTCAGGTTGAGGAGGAGCCGTTGGCAAGGTTGGGGGCAACCCTGCCAGACTTGCTCCACAGTTTCTGCAGTATTTATCGGTCTTTGACACCATTTTCCCGCATTGGGGACACGGGAAATCTTCTCCACTCATTTTGCTTTCAACAGCAACTCGTTTTCTCCAATATTTAACGCTTGTCAATGCGTAGAAAAAAATCGAGTGAACGTATAACCCACGACAGCCCTGTGCGTGTATGTTCGCGGGGAGTTCTCACCGGCGAGAAGAAGCAGAGCCTGATTTTGTGTTTGTCTTTATAGCAGTGTTTTGTGGGCTAGATGCACGGATTTTCTTTCCGTTGTGCACTGTTTCATTTGTACTTTATTTTGAACATGAGGATGATGAATGCCTGAATGAACACCAGGGTATTTGCGATTATGACTGGTGGATCGTTGATTAGAATTCCGTAGGCGGACCACAGAAACACGGCAGTGCAGAATATCGAAAACATTCCTAGGGAGATGTCTCTGGTGGATCTTGTCTTCCAGACCTTCAGCAACTGGGGAAAGAATGCGATTACGGTGAGTGCGGCTGCTATGAAACCTATTGCGTTTATGTAGTCGATTTCCATTGCCGGACCTCGCGTCGTGTCTTAAATCGTCTCTTCGGATTTATTTGTCTTGATTGGGTTGGATTAGTTCTCCTTTAGAAACGATTGTGTAGATTTTGAGTGGTTTAAGACTTATTTTCCTCTGCGATGGAGTATTATCTTGAAGTGTTTATGTTGCTTTCTTTCTATGCGTCGGTTCGCTGGGCGCGAAAGAGGAACTTTGTTGCGAAGATGGCGGTCTTTGTTGTTGTGGTGTCGATTTTGTCTGCGGTTTTCGGGATCAGCATGCTTGCGGTTCTTTATGGTCCTGTTGCCGTGCTTTCCTTTCCGTTTTATGCATTCTGGGAAGAGAAACGATTCCCTCTTTCTGCGCCGTATGAGGTTTCTCAAAGGATTGTTGTCTATGATATTTACTTCTGGGGTGTGTCGGTGTCTTCGCTGGTGCCTCAGGGTCGCGTTGTCAGTGACGTTGGGGGCGGTGTGGGATATGTGGATGTGGCTAGTTATAAGGTCACTTTTTTGGGCATGGAAATTGGTTGGGTGCCCGGGTCAAGCATGGGTCCAATTGTTTTCTTTAGCCTTTACCCGTTGCTTTTGCCCTTGTGGTTCTTCATGTTAGTCAACGCTGTGGGAGCTCTGCTGGGCTTTTTAGCGAGCAGCATGGCAAGTGGGATGCCTGTGTTTCAAAGAGGGGAATCAAAATTGATGAGTTCTCTTGCGTCGGTGATTCTTGGTTTTGTGTTTTTGGGGGTGAGCATGCTGCTTTCCGATTGGATTGTGGCTTTGTATGGCGTTGTGTGGTTTGGTGTGTTCATTGTAGAGTCTGTTTTGAGGCGGGCACGTAATACTCGTCTTTCCCCGCTGTTGTTTTAGAGTAGTTTTCCTTCTGCGATCGGTATGACTTTTCCGCCTACGTTTACGTGTATTTTTCCTTGTTTGTCTTTTCCGGCTCTTAGGAGTAGGAGTGATGGGCGGCCTATTTCGTATCCTTGTTCTACTCTGATGTTAATTTGTTTTTGTCCGAAGTAGTTGTGTTTGATTAGGTAGGCGGCTAGGCAGCCGTTGGCGCTTCCTGTGGCTGGGTCTTCTGATACGCCGTAGTAGTCGGCGAAGAATCTGACGTTGAGATGGTTTTTTCTGTGGTAGGTTTCGGGTGAGAAGATGAGTAAGCCTTTAGATTTGATGTTTTTGATTAGTTGGTCGTATTTGTCTTTGTCTATTTTGGCGCGTTTTATGGCGTTTAGGGTCTTTAGTGGAACTATGATGTCTGGGACGCCTGTGCTGACTTCTTGGATTGGAAATGCGGTTTCTATGTCGGCTGTGCTGAGGTTTAGGACCTCGGAGATTGTTTGGGCGTCAAAGGTTTTGCCGAAAGTTGGCTCTATTTGCTTCATCCACAGGATGTCTGGTTGTCCTTGAACGTATGTGGGTGTGACTGTGATCTGGCCGACTTTTAGGTTTAGGACTACCTTGTTCACTTGTTTCTTGATGATTTCTTGCAGTATTATGTAGGCTGTTCCCAGTGTTGGGTGACCGGCGAATGGTACTTCTTTTTCTGGGGTGAAGATGCGGACGTCGTATCCCCCTTGTCGCTTCTCGTCTGACAGGATGAAGCTTGTTTCGGAAAAGTGCACTTCTTTGGCGATTTTCTGCATTTCGGAAACAGAGAGGCCTTGTGCATCCTTTACGACTGCTAGCTGATTGCCAGCATACTTCTCCTCGGCAAAGACATCCACGATGTGAAAAGTCAGCTTTGGCATGTTTGATTCTCTGGTTCCAAAGTGTCTTGTAAGCTTTTTGTTAGGCAGCACGGAAGTCTTCGGCGAGGTTTGGGCATATTTTAGCCTTGTCAGGTTTCTGCATAGAAATTCTATCCAACTAACGATGAGAGAGAGGCGCGCGCGTTTACGTAATCTTTAAGTGTGGGCTGCGTTATCCCTCTCTATTCTAGGTTTACATATGTAAAGGTGAGAACCTGAAATGAGTGAACGCGTAACCCACAACAGCGCGTACTTAAACGGCAAATCAACCAGCGGAACCACAACCAGAGTAAAAGACACCAGCCCAACCAGCGGCATGTGCCCCCTCTGCATCCGAGACTGCCCCGTCCTCTGCGAAATCAGCCTCAGCGCCTTCCGAGGACGAGAAGCCCTCTACCCCGAACCAGTACAATTCGGAGCCTCTACAGCCGGCGCCCTCAAAGACTTCCAACTAGACTGGAGCCACTTCAACATTCACGCCAGCCTCTTCGGCGCAGAAGGCATCGAAGCCAACAGCGACGTAGCGTTGTTCGAAAACGCCGACGTATCAACCACAGTGGCAGGCATACCTCTAAAAGTCCCAATCTTAACAGGAGCATTCGGCTCAACCGAAGTAGCCAGAGTCAACTGGGAAGGCCTAGCCATAGGCGCAGCCCTATCAGGCGCAATAGTCACAGTAGGCGAAAACGTCTGCGGCATGGACATGGAATCCACAGTCGAGAACGGCAAAATCACACAGAGCAAAGAACTGAAGCGCAGAATTGACCTGTTCCGGAAATTCTGGGATGGAAAACATGGCGACGTAGTAGTACAGACAAACGTAGAAGACCAACGCCTAGGCGTAGACGTCTACGCCATAAGCAAACTCGAGGTTAACGTCATCGAACGCAAATGGGGACAAGGAGCGAAAGCCATAGGCGGCGAAGTCCGCATCCGCAACCTAGACAAAGCCATCACACTCAAAAACAGAGGCTACATAGTCATACCAGACCCAGAAGAAAAAGCGGTACAGGAAGCATTCAAAGAAGGCGTCTTCAAATCATTCGAACGCCACAGCCGAGTCGGCATGCCAAACCCCAAAACCTTCGGCCAAGACATCGACTGGCTAAGACAGCAAGGAGCCAAACACGTCATACTCAAAACAGGAGCCTACAGACCGACAGCCGTAGCATGGACCATGAAAATGGCCTCAGACGCCAAAGTAGAAGCCGTCACGTTTGACGGAGCAGGCGGCGGAACAGGCATGAGCCCCGTGCCCATGATGGACGAAATGAGCACACCAACAGTCTACCTAGAAGCCCAGGTGCTCAAATGCGCCAACATCCTCAAGAAGAAAGGCAAATTCGTCCCAGACCTAATCATGGCAGGCGGCTTCATCAGCGAATCCCAAATCTACAAGGCGATAGCCATGAGCAACTACGGTGACGGACCAATGGTCAAAGCAGTGCTGTTGGGTCGTTCCCCCTTAACAGCCGTCATGAAATCCTCATACTTCGCACAGCTCGCCCAGGAAGGACGATTAGCACGCACATTCGCTGACAGATACGGCACAACACCCGACAAATTCTTCATAGCAGCACCAGACCTGCAGAAACAGTTCGGCGACCGCGCCAAAGAAATACCATGGGAAGCCGTAGGCCTGTACACATACCTCTACGAACGCATAGGCGTCGGACTAAAACAACTTCTGGCAGGCTCACGCAAATTCAAACTCAACCTTGTAAGCCGCAAAGACCTCATGGCTCTGACAGAACGCGCCAACAAGGTCACAGGCATACCGATGGCAGAAGAATCAGAAGCCGAAGAAATGGAACGCATCCTAAGCGACTAAACGACCCACCTCCACCCTTTCCTTTTTTTACACATGCCTCTAGAGCAAGATTCAGTTTCTACGCCGACTCCTTCAAGCCCATCATCTAAGATATTCGCACAACACTGTCAAGCTTTAATGCTCTCACTAGTCTATACTGAGAACCGGTGCCGTAATGACAATCCACGTCAAATGGCTTGGCCACTCAAGTTTTCAGATCAGAACCATA
>Ga0315310_10001680_pt1 | contig 14008 bp, 22 predicted proteins | sample TDP5_MG_FD_203630 | JGI IMG/M metagenome (GOLD analysis project Ga0315310, IMG submission 203630) | Freshwater sediment microbial communities from Lake Towuti, South Sulawesi, Indonesia - TDP5 | ecosystem: Environmental > Aquatic > Freshwater > Lake > Sediment | place: Indonesia: South Sulawesi... | reverse complement strand
AGACTCTACAGTTCCACACCTAATAATGGCTTAGCGTGCCGAACCTCGCTTTGCACCACTCCAGCCTGCCTAACCACCAAATAGAACATTACCTTGCTATACCAAACATGACCAAACACCACTCCGCAGAACATCACCAGACCAAATAACACCTAAGCGTAGCATGGAGTACATCGCAGGACCAGACTTCGCTATGCCGTACCGTGCCTCGCGACTCCAAACCATACCACAATAAGACCGTACCTTAGAGGACAGTGCAGTACCCCACCCTCCCCGCAGCACCAAGCAGGACATCACCAAACCATGCCACAATAAAAACCTTACTTTGCCAAACAAAGCCCCGCTCCACCGAACCCCGCCCAGCGCAACCGGACCTCACCAGGCCACGAAACGCCAAACCTTACAGAACCAAGCTCCACTTGACCCAACCGGACAGGTCCCCTCCCCACCATTCCATTCCACACCTCGAAATGCCATGCTTTGCCTTGCGCAGCCTAACCGGACAGGACAGAGCCGTGCCATGCAATGCCAAACCTCGCAACACCGTGATAAACCCATACCTCACCTTGCAAAGCCTAGCAGGGCAGGACCTCACAAAACCTAGCAAGGCTAGACCTCATAAAGCCTAACCCTACATTGCCTTGCAAAGGTGAACAGGACCACACCAAACCCTGCCCCTCGATGCCCCGCCATGACCCTAAGCATTGAACTGCACCTTCGCCAAAGCATAACGGCACTGAGTTACCAGATTCTTGAAGTATGCATCATCGGTTGGGATGCAGTGTTTTCGTGCTACATCACGGATCAATATCAGCGCGTTCTTGAATTGTAGCAATTCGTGAACGCTGGGCTGACCATCACAATCGACCTTCTGTATGTTACAGTAAATCTTTCTGCCGTTCGGTGCCGTCACAGTTGCTATTGGAGCTGCAGATTCCCTGTAAATTTCAGAAGCTGGAACAGAGGTAATCGTCTGGATATCTGCGACACTAAACTTGAATTTCTGAAGGCGGCGAATGTTATCCTTTAGCTCTGTTTCGGTGAAACTTTTTCCATGACCAGCATTAAGTCTCACAGCTTCAGCAAACAATTCCGCTTCGCTGTCAAACGGCAACTCGGAACAATCAACATATTCGATCTTCCTAAGTTGGCGAGCACTGACACGATGGACACCGTCAACAATGATTTTCTTTCCGTGGAGGAGACCAACCTTAATCGTTGGAAAAACACAGCCTGCATCTAGGGCTCTGGCGTAGCTCCTCACCACATCTTTATAATCAATTTCTTTGCGCGGGTAGAGACCCCAATCAACTGTCAGTTCACTGATCTTCTCGACACGGACTGGAGCCTTATTCCAATTCTTTTGGCCTAACTCTGTTTTTGTTCTCAATATTTCACCCCGCAAAAAATTAGGGCTTTGTAGTACACTCATTTACAAGTTTCTCCGCTTCATTTTGAGTTTTACCAATTGCTGTTAACCATTCTATAGTATAGTCTCTGTCAGCCAACCCAAGCCTGTAAGCCTCTAAGATTTCATCGACATTAGGACATTTTTTATGTATTTTAGCCCTCGGCATAGTTTCACCCCAAGAGAAAAAGAGAGGGTTATTCATCCCTTGTTCTTCAGGAGTGTCTTGATGTCGAAGTTTTTCTCATTCCTGTCCAGCCATTCCTGGATTGCCTTTCTTGCGATCCTCGTTTTCAGAGCGTGAGGGATTCTGCCCTCCTTCTTAGCGATCTCCACGCAATACTTCTCTAAGCGGCTGTTGATGGCTTTAGGTAATGTGAGGTTCAGTCTTCCGTCATTCACGCTTATTCACCCCAACCACAGTAATAATGTGCAAAAACACATAAGCTTTTCGCTTAAAAGAAAAAAAGGGTTAAGCGAAGTGTTCTGCCAAGGAAAATCTTGGAACAGCCTTTATTGATGCTTCAGCCATGAGTTTCTCTATGAACTTCGTGATTTTCTCCTCCGTCTCCTTCTCTTTCCCCTGGTATGCGTTGAAAGATATTTTTGTACTATGGGCGCTTGTCGTGTAGAGTTTCTCTTCAACATCGAAACCCCACCAGTCTTCATATTTGTTGCTAGGTCTCTCATGGTAAGACGCGTGGTTTGCATAGAAATAGATGCTGTGCTTGTCAGTTTCAACCTGAGATAACTGACCACTATGGACGACAATCCTAATATCTCCGCGTAGATTTGTTACTGCTTCAATGGCTATGGTATGTGCGAGTTTTTGTAGAACCTGTTCAAACTGCTCGAAGCTGAATAGACTTCTCGTAGTTGGCATTCATTATCACCCCAAAAAAGAAGGTTATTTGTCTTTGATTTCTGTGAATGCTTTCAGCGAAAAGCTTTCTGGGTTTATTGGCGGTGGCTTCCAATAGAACGCCGTTACATCTGGCGGAATCCACTGATTCCCGAGGTCCCACAATTTGCTGGTTGTATCACTTAATTTTGGATCTAACCTTAGAGTGTCTGCACAGATTATGGTAAAGGGATGATTTGAAAACATCGCCATATTAACCAGGCAGGCCCTATAAAGCGCCGGGTTAATCTCAACACCAAACAACACCAGGTTCGCCTTCGGCATCATCTGACTCGCTATGATTAGAAATCGTCCAGTGCCCACACAAGGCTTTAGCCTTAGGTGTCATGACACCTAAAGTATCTAACTGCGTGTGCAGAGGCGGGTCCATCGGCTTCAAGTGTGTTGGTGGACCGTGGTAGGTTAGCCAGTACCAGACCAAATAGCTGCGATAGGAGTTATAGCAGAACCATTCGGCTTCACCATCTGATATCTCTCGCCTCTCTGTGTAGGTCATTTTGGTCATGAATTCGACAATGCATCGCGGGGTCATGTTTTGACCCATATTAACGAGCCCCAAGTCTTCATAGACTTCCCCGATATAGTCCCACGGTTTAGCCATGGCCGCTACGTAATAGTGTTGAAAGTAGTCTTGTCCTTCCAAGTACTCATACAGCTCGTCTTTCTTCAAGTCAAGTCCCTTAAAACCCTGCAACGGCGGCGTACACGCTAGGCCCACCTTTCCGTTAATGACAAGCCACCTAGCCAAGCATTCCACCAACAACTCCCAGCACCGGTAACCATAGTGGCCAGTTTTCATCCTGATTTCTTCAATGATACTTAGGAGCACACCTTTTGGGTCACTTTGAGAGTACTTGCCAACATTGATTCTATGAATCAACTCTAGCAGTTCAGAACTCAAGTTTTCACCCCAGAGAAAAAATGGGATTATGAGTTGTTTTTCCTATGTCCATGTGATTGTCTTGGTAACTTCTACGGGACGCCCATCAAAATAATAGGTTTCGCTGATATGCCTTATTTCATGTCCATTCATGGTTCCTAAGTATACGGTTTTGTAGACGTATTTGCCTTCGCCTAAATTCCATGTTATTTCTATTTTTACATTGTAGGCGGATGATGTGCCAAAGTTAATCGCATACCCCTCTACTTCCTGTTTATCTTCTCCAAACCATACATCGGTCCATGTCCATGTTACTACGGCTGTAACGTCTACTGCTACCGTTCCCGGATCGCCTTTCTCACCTTTAGGACCTTGTAATCCCTGCGGTCCCCTCTCTCCTTGTGGTCCTGGGTCGCCTTTAGGCCCTTGGATAGCTATGGATAAGATACCGCAGCTTAGAAGTACCGAAGCTATTACAACTGCTATTAATCCCGTTACGAAAGCTTTTGTAGAGATTCCTTTCTGGCTTTCCAAGTTATCACCTCCTTTGTTTCACCCCATGAGAAAAAGGGGAGGGTTATTTCTTTGATTTGGTGCTGGTTTGGTTTTTCTGGTTTAGGTAGCTTTGGAACGGAAATAGGCGCGTTTCTATGGCTTGCACTATGGCTTGTGAGTCGGCGTGTTCTTTGGGTATCCATTCGAGGACCTTTTTTCCGAATTCGTTTTCTTTGAAGAACTTTTTCAGATGCTCGAGGGTCGGATATCTATGGATCCATCCGTGAATGTCAAAGTGGTTTACGCTGCCGCATTCGATGGTTAGAAATTGGTAAAAGTAGTGACTTAGGATTGGTGGTTTACTTTGGTCTTCATTATAAAGGGCTCCGTGTTTGATTATTTGCTGAAGGTTTGACAATATGCGGGCTTTGCTCCATACCCAGTTGCCGTTAACTAGAATTGAGGCTTTGAGACCATGTTTGTCGATTAGTCCCTGTATTATTAGTCTAGCTTCAGGTTCCTTCATACTCTCGAGGTTCTTATGCTTTTTCAGAATAGCTATGGCTTCAGTGATGTCCTGTTCACTTCCAAAATAAGTGATCTTATTGGTCATTTATCCGCACCCCAAAAAAGAGAGAGGGCTATTTTGCTCTATTAACGATGTTCCAGAGTGTTTGCAGTGTCATCGCATATTCTTCGTCTGTGAAATTTTCGTATTCCTTATAATCATCATACAGAACACTTTCATCAAATCCTCGCATCCATGTTAGGAATCGCTCTAAAGCCTTACGCTCATCTTCTGTAATTTCCATGTTTTTTCACCCCAAAAGAAAAAGTTTAGCCTCGCTTTGGTTTTTCTCTTTTGTCTTGACATTTGCGACACAACGAAACTCCATGCTTCTCTCTACAACGTTTCAACGCACTAGGTGACCTAGCGTCTTGTCGTCCACACCCATGGCAAAGGAATAGGACCAGGGTCATTTTTTCACCCCAAAAATAGGGTTAGCCTTTCAGTAGTTTGAGCATTTTCTGGAATAGTTTTCTAATGTCTCCTGGAAGATCGTTCCATCCTTCAGCGTCAAAAGGAACCATGAAGGCGTATAGTCCATTGACTTTTTGAACGCCGGATTCGTAGTAGTGATACCATTTGTAGCCGTTTTTCTCTAAGGCCTCCTCCAGCCACTCAATTGCTTTCTGTTTATTCATTAGCCGGCGATAGGGTTGGCTGGATACTCGCGGAAGGCAAAGATATACAGTTCTCCTGTTTGGCGGTCTCTTGCCAAGCCGAATCCAATTTGAAATTTTCCACTCGTCTCCTCGATGCCCATCCGACACCTGCTGATAACAGCTGGGTTTCCTTCGTTGTCGATTACGAATCTCGCTTCAACAACCTTCAAGACTTCACCCCAAAAAAAGGGAAGGGCTTATCCACCACACTAAATCACCCTCGTTGTTCGGTGAACAGTTTTAATGAGAATTGTTTGGCACTTATTATAGGTATTCGTTTGGTGGCTATCTCTCTTGGGAGATACTGTAGGTTCATGCAGGCTTGAATCATTAATAGTAGGCGTTTCGTGGATTGCTGGTCTAGTCGCTTATCTATTTCGTGTATGCTAACTTTGTCCGGTCCGACTCCAGCGAGAACTCCGAAGCCAGTGACCATGTTGAAAATCCATAGGGCTGTCGCCATAATTTCTATGGGTGTGGCGCACTCTCTCCCTTGCGTTCGCAGGCGGTCATACCATTTGTCGCCTATGGCTTCCTTGTTCTTTTCAAGCCAATTGTCAAAGGCAGCCAGCAAAGTATCTCTAAACAGTCTTATTGTATCTTCCATGGCGTTCACTCACCCATTCCTGGAACGAAAAATGTGGCGGCTCTATGAGCTTTCCGACCTCGTCCGATTTTGTTTCTCCGTTCAGTTGGCACATTACGTAGTAAGAGAGGAAATGCTCATCCATGTATTTATGTTGCTGCTCAGCGTAACGTTCTAGTTCCCAAGCGTCGTTGGCGGCTAGGAGCATGCGGACTATGGAAAGGAGATGCTTCTTGTTCTCCCAGTAGGTTAAAGTGTTGTCAATTTCGTAATAATCGATTCCGTACTTGTCACATAGGCGCTTTAGCTGACGAAGTTCAAGATTGTTCAATCTACACCCCAAAAAAATTAAGGTGCCTTTTCTAACTCCGTTTGAAGCGCAACCTCGATTTTATGGAAATTATATCCGAGAAGCTCTAGGATAGCGTCATTTTCAACTCTTAATGGTGTCCATGACAACGAACCGCCTTCAAAGTTGCATTGAACCATCGCACCTCCAGCATCAAAACTGAAGGTTCCCTTCTCAGTTTTTCCCTCGAAAAATCCAAAGCCACAGTGGGCAATACTATCTCTGTACTCTCTTGGGCAGAAGCTATGAATAGTTGGAATATCAGGGTTATCGAGGCCCACTATTAGTGTCGGCTTTCTCTGCTGAACCCTTTCAAGTAGTTTAGTTAATACTTCCTTCTTTGTCGGGATCCGGGATAGCTGTTCAGATTCGCCCACTACCTCCAGGTAGTCCCTTTTATTTCCGATTTCACAGTGGTTTCCTCCGGCTGGACAAATACCGAACATCGTGTCCATCCATTTCTCCAGTTCCTCTTTCGTGCCCTGCACTCGACAGGTGTTGCCACATGTCTTGCACCTTAGCGTGTATTCTTTCTTCTCCATTTACTACACCCCAAAGAAAAAAAGAGAAAGGCTAGTGTCCCTACGCTAGTTTTTGCTTTTCTTCTTGGCAACGGCCACTAGGGCTTGGACAGGTGGCAATGTCTGTAATGTTGGGGCCTCACGTATGGGCGCCTTACCTGGAGTCAGTGGATCCTGCAGGTGATTGTATGCGAGTTTTTGTTCGGTGAGCTTCATCAGCCACACAAATTTGCCGTCCTTGAACATGGGCACGAGGAATACGTAGTATTGTTTGAAGCCTCCGAAGGAAAATGTGGCTATGCCTATTTGGTCAGTTTTCAGGCGTTTTTCGGCTTCCTCGACCAAGCGTTGCCATGCTTCCTTGTCTTCGCTCCAGATTTCGTAGACGTTGGTGATGAGGAATTCTTCTATGCTGGTTGATGGAACCCAGTTTTCGTCCGGAACCTCAATGACCTGTGTCCGTGGGTAGGGACTGCACTCCTGCACGGAGCCGTCTGGCTGCACAGCAAAATAGCGGACGCCCTCCTCTTCCAGCACGACGCCGTCTTCAGCCAAGTATCTGTATCTAAAGTAGTCAAGGATTTCTAAGGCTTCACTGAGCGGCACTTCCTTCTGTGTTTCAGGGTCCGTTAGTTTGATGTCTACAGCCAAATTCTTGCCCTGCCATAGAAACCTGTTTTTGGCCACTACTCGCACTTTCTCAACTGTTTTCCCTTCGACCGTTTGCATTCGTATCTGTGGCTCTGGAATCAGTAGCTCGTTTCCCGCTGGTTTATACTTCACTTCTACATTGAAAGTCGATGTTTTGAACCGCATAGGTTCTAACACCCCAAAAGGAAGAAAAAGGTTAAGATTGTCAATCGCTTACATACTTCCAGTTCTCAGCTAACTCCTCAATGAGCCCCATGGCCTCTTTGATTTCCGATTCTACTTCATCGTTGAGTAAAAGCTGTTTCCGGTTCAAACTATGATAGAACTCTTGAACCACTAAGCGGATCTTGGTTTTGGATTTTAGCTGATTGACAGCATACACTAGGCTTTCTCTAATGTTCCTTTTCAACATGGAATCCAAAGTGTCCAAAGTATCACCCCAAGAAAAAAAGGATTATTTATGTTGTTTCATGTATGTCTCGAATGGGAAGAGCTGTACTTCTATGGACTCTACTATGCGTTTGGCATCGGTCTTCCAGCCTGGAATATAATCTAAGACTCTCCTGCCGAATTCGTTACGTTTAAAGAATTGTCGAAGGTCGTCAACTGTTGGGTATTCAGCTACCCAGCCGCGCTTATCATAGTGTGCTATGCTTCCACAATCGGTAAGGAAATCGTAGAAGTAGTCTGAGAGGATACAATCTCCGATGACAGGCATACGCAGCATGCTACCAATGGGAATAAATCTCGGTTTCTTTGCGTTGTATAGGGTTCCATGCTCTATTATCAGCTTCAGGTTCGCAAGGATCCTCGTCATGCTCCAAACAGTGTTTCCATCAAATAGAATTGTCGCCTTCAACCCCTGCTCATCTATCAGCCGTTGGATCTCTAACCGAGCCTTGGGCTCCGGCAGAGATTCCAAGGTTGAAATTGTCTTCAATGTTGCTTCAGCTTGCTCCACGTCTTTTCTGCTACCTATGATTCGGATTTGGGCATGGTCGCGAAACATCGCTGGACCGCCAACTAAAGTTTTCTCCAATTTGCACCCCAAAAAAGACTTGGCTACTCCCAAGGCCCGTAGTGTTTGCTTGTAACAGCCTTAATCATCGCTTCTTTCCGGGTGTAGCGTTTCTGGTCTTGTGGTTTAAAGACCTTATAAAAGAACTTCTTCTCGAAGATGGAGTTTGTAACAGGTTCATAAACAAGTCCCGATTTTAGTTCCACCCAAGCATGATGGATACGCTTTTCATCTTTAGGAACGTAGATAGTGCCATGAACGAGCTCTCCCTCGACATCATCAAAGTCCTTAACAAAGCTAAATGCTAATTCGTAACAGCGTCCCTGACGGCCCTCCGTATTTTCACCCCAAAAAAGATTAGGAGACCATTCTGACAAATACCGGGAATCGCATTACTCCGTTGTCGGTGTGCTTGTAGTATTTGACTTCGACTTGTAATTTGGTGTCGATGGCGGTGTAGGGTTCCCCGATGTCGAAGGGTCGGGCGATTTTTCTAGCGCCGGCGAACAGGTCTTTTAGTTGTCTGAGTTCCCAGTCGTTGAAGCCGGATCCAGCGCAGCCTATGAATTTGCCGTCTTTAGCTAATACTAGGCTGCCGAAGAAGGGAGCCCTTGCATTGGTTCCAGGTGTGAATCCAATGACATCCACTGTTTGGAATTTCCAGTTCTTCAGTTTTAGCCACTTGTAAGAGCGGTCGTATTCGTAGGGAGAGTTAATGTCTTTGAGGATGAGGCCTTCGGCGCCGCGACGAACTACGTCGGCCCAAGCCTTCTCCAATTCAAAGGTACATGAAACATATTGAATCTCTGGTGGGGCTCCTTCTAACAGTTCAAAGAGTAGCTTTTTCCTCGCGAGATATGGTTGTTTCGTGACATCTAATCCGTAAAGCTCCATAACATCGAAGGCTTCAGCCGTGATCGGATACTGTCTCTGGAGAGCATATTGCTTAGCCCAGTCTTGGGTGGCGCACCGCCTTTTGCCGCCTACAGGTCGAGTGCTCCGCCGGGCTCTGAGGTAAAAACCTCAGGGTGGGACGGCACACTCTTCCTAGTAAGAATTGGCAGGGTGTGAATTCCACCTCTCCGTTTGGATTAATGTAAACGGCTTCTGTGTCTATTGTGAAGTCGCCTTTGATTGCCTTCGCAGCATCGACTGTTTACGGGGCTAAGGAGGGCTCTTATGCGGTTAGCCCTCACGGGGAGATTATGCCACTCTATTGGAAGAGCGCCGCAATCCGCCTTTCCGTTAGTCGATGCGTGTAGTCGATTCTATGTCTGTTTATCAGCCTGACCACGTCGTTTTTCTTCACAATCTTAACTCTTGTGCCGTCATATTTCTCCTCGGCGGCTAAGCCTTGGCGCTTGAGATCTTTCAGGTCTCCATCATGGCAGAGCATCATTAATGGCTTCTCTTTTGGCATCCTTAACACCCCACTTCCTTCACAACCCATTCGTCTCTGAGTTTATCTTCTTCCCTATGGCAACTTCGACACAAGGTGCAAAAAATCCAAGCATACTCGGGATTAAAATTAAAGTATTCAGGGTGATGTCTCTGAAGGTTTTCTGTAGACCCGCAGAGCATACACTCGGAGTCGAGCGGAAAAAAGTGTGTTGCGCAATGATTAAACCACCGATATTCAGCGTGGTCTCTGTTATAGTTAGGTAATACTCTTTATTCTTTCGATAAAACCGCTTTTGATAATTCCTCTTCTTCTCAGGGTTCTTTCTGTAAGCCTCTCCGACTTTTTGTTTTATACAACTGCTACACTGTGAAGTGGAGCGACCATCCCGTCGCTGGTAGAAATCTGAGAGAGGTTTGATTTGTTTGCAGGTAACGCACTTCCGTAACCCCTGTTCTCCTAATTGAATTTGGGTTAGATACGGCCTTCTCTTAGTCATCCCTGTTCGCAAAGCATTTACACACCTTAGTAATTATAAGATTTATCATGGTTTTCTCTTTAGTCAAGAATACACCCCAAAAAAGAGGGTTTATTGATGTTTTGCCCTTAGCGTTTTTCTCCAGACTTCCGTGAACTTCTCGAGCTCCTCTATGAGCTTTTGTGTCTTGCTGAGCTCAGGTTCAGGGAGTCCGCAGTTGTAGTTGTCGTATCCGACAGCAACCGCCTCCGGCTCTATAAGTTCAATCCAGTTTAAGAGAATGCCGAGGTCAAAGTCCATGATGGGCTCGACGGCAACGAACTTATGATGCCAGGGCAACACCCTCATCCAGTCGAAGCGCTCTATTGGCTCTGGTGCTCTAGTTAGCCCCATGCTCCGAATGTTCCTATTCGTCTCAATAGTGACGCCGAGTATAACGTTGTCCGGTAGAGATGGTATGAACTGAGAGTATCTCCTCGGGTTTTTGGTCAGAAACAGGAACTGGTTGCTGGGATGCAGCTCCCATACGCGCTCTATTATCCTCAGGATCCAATCTTTCGGGACCCACTCGCCGAACAAATCTCCCATATCCGCCACGAATATGAGGTTGTTCTTTCCGAAGTTCCTGTGTAGTTCCTTCTGTATGAAGGCTGGTGCGAAACCGTCTTTGTAGCGTTCGATGTGTTTCAGCCTCCCTGTGGCAAGCTGGTAGGCCCAGCATCCCCTGGGCATATAGCAGGCATGATGGCAACCCTTGTAAGGGTTCCAAGTTTTCGTCACTCGAGAAAACATTCTGGTCTTTCTTTCCATCTGTCGCACCCCGAAAAAGTTATGGAGGTCTGGTGAAGTGTTTGTTCCATCCACATTTTGAGCAGGTCACGTAAATAATTGTGAGTATAACTACTTTCCTTTTTTGAGGCTCCACTGTGATGGTCAACTTGAAAGAGTCGTTTCCGCAATTAGGGCAAGTAAGCTTCGGCAAAGGGTTCACCCCAAAAAAAGGGAAAAGGAGAGTTAGAATGGGCCTTTCCATCCCATCTTTTGCATGATTTTTCTAAGGTCGTCTCTAGAATGAGTAACATGAGCAATCACGTCGTTTGCTGTCAATTCTGGTTGAAGAGCATGGCTCAGCACTCTCTCAACATCGTTGTATAAAGCAATAAGAGTTTTCTCCTTAGATTTGTGGCATTCTGGACACATGCCCGCTATTGGTGGATATTCTTCTCTGCTGTGTGTGCTTCCACAACAATTACAGGTGTACATCGTGTCTTCTTTGTTTCTTTCCACTTGGACGCTCACTCTATTTCACCCCAAATAGAAAAAAGAAGGGGAAAGTTAAGGTCTTCTCTGTAGCCACCAGTCGCTGAAGGTCTTCTTTGAGGCTTCAAAATCCTTGAGGAGGACCTCTGCCACGTCGTCGGATACTTCAGTGTCGCCTGAAAACTTGAGCAACTCCTTAAACAGTTCCAGCTTCCGCTTCGGCTCATATCCGCTGAGATCAGAGGTGCCAGACAGAATTTCTCTCATCTGCACATGCGTTACGACACTATGAGTGATTTGGTCGAAGTCTTCGTCCTTTTCACAGACATGGTCGATTATGGAAATGAAGTCGTCGATTACCTCATCGAAGGGTAGTCTCCTCAGAAACACTCTGAGGACAGATTTGTTCCAATCTCTTCTTGATGACATTGAATCACCCCAAAATAGAAAAAAGGTGGTTAGGAGTATAAGTTCGGTGTTTTGTCGTTCTTGTCGCTAGGATTCGCTGGGTCTCCTGCCGTTTTCCACGGTTCAACCTTGCCATGTTCAGACTCGTAACTGGTCATTTCGGCTGCTAGGATATTAAGAAAGGTTTTGGATCCCTGAGGGCTCATCGTAACATGGACCGTGGAAATTTCTTCACCATTCGGCGCTTGGAATTTTAGGATGTACACGAAGGCCTCCTTGTTATGGCTAACCTCAAAACTATTGCAGTAGATCACCTTTGGCAAATTCTTCACCCCGGAGAAAAAGGAGGGATGTTAGAGTGGAAAGATTACTTGAGCCTTGATTCCACTTATTGTTAGGGCTTGGAGTGCGTGAATGATGTCATCGTAAGCATAGCCACGGTATTTCAAGACGACGCTACGACTATGGGTGACTGTGTAGTTTGTTGGTTGTTGAAACTGCCTCAATGCTCTTTTGGCTTCTTCGATCACTGGAACTGTGCCGAGTCCATTGCAGGCTTTGCACACTTTGAGGCTGCCGCGTATTTGAAGAGAGCCCTCTCCGCCACAATCTTTGCACTTCACTCGACTGTTCTTCTTGAGTAAGATCCCATACAATTTAATGACACCCCGGCAGGGTGCCCGAGAAACTGCGCTAAAAGGGAAAGGCGAAAGCGGCGCCGTTTCTCGAGTCACCCCAAAGAAAAAAGGGGAACTAGAAAGGGAGGTTTTCTTCAGTGGGTGGTGGCGTGTTCAAGTCCCAACCCTTCAGGCGTTTATAGAACCGTGTGGCCATCACTATTTCCTGTCTTATGAGTTTTTCAGCCCAAGAACACCTGTCCGTGATGAATCTCCATATTTCGTCAAAGTCAGTTGACCGATCCCAATAGGAACCCATCTCGTAGTCTTCAACCCTTGGACAACCAGCATAGCGAGGGTCTCCTGCACCGCACTCGTTCACGTCGTTAACTAGGTCGAGGAACCAAGGCATGCATCTGCCGCCGTATCGTTCCACGCTGATGGTAGCCTCAAGTCGGCACTGTTCACAGATTCTAAGGTGCTGTATTAGTTTGATGTCGAAAGCCGATTGGCGGATGTACTGAACCGTTTCCTGTAGGGTTTCTTCTTTCCACTGTCTCGCTTCCATCCGCCCTAACAAAGATAGCAAAGCTGGGCTGGGCTCAGAGCTGGGCTCTTTGTATTTTTGCCTCTGCCTCTGTAATGGTCTCTGTATTCGCTTCATTAAAACCGATAACTCCGAACTCAAGAGAATACACCCCAGAATAGAGGAGGGTTGTAGCCTTCAGCTTCATACCTTCTCCACGCACACCATGCTAAATATGTTCAACATATCTGTCAACTGGATTGCTGACATCTATGTTCAGCATGGCTGGCTCCGTGGGACTCCCTGACGCCCATTCGCGTCTTCGGGTGCCGAGCGGCTTTCAGACCTTCAGCCCCAAAGGTCTTTGGAACTCGGGAGAGTTCTTAGTGCCAGTACCGATGGCACAACATCACCGCCGAAGAACGGTGATTCGCCCTAGTCCGCTGAAGACACCAACCCCATAAGAAATCTATCACACAAAGTTTTAAATCTTCTCACCCCAAGAGAAAAAAGGAGAAGGTTTTTAACTGAATAGGGCGCCGAGACCTGAAACTGCGCCTCGCATTGCATTGACTTGTTGTCGCCACCTTTTTTCGCTTTTGGCCTTCTCTAGAGGGTTTGGTATTCGGCATAGTTTCAACGTTCCAGGTTCTGGATAGTAACTGACATGCAAGATGTCTCTGCAACAGATTGTGTCCTTTAGCAATTTTGCGCTAAAGTAGTTGCCAAACCTTCGGTCTCCAACCATTAGGTGAAGCTTCAATGTCCTTCTCAGGAGTCGAATGAATGCATACAAGTCCATGTTTTCACCCCAACCTACTCCCCTGCGGCAAGGTCGGCTAACTCTCAGCGCCCTGAGAGGCTGGGGTTCCGCAGCGACGGGCTCGTCGCTTCGCCGCCTACTATCCACAGGGTAAGCCATTAGTTTCTTCGAGGGCTTTCATCGATTGGGCGGACTTTCCTCGCTTCAGCTGAAGCTTCCAGCCCCCACCCTTACCTTTCGGTAGTCTTGCTTTGTTTTCAAAGGGGTGTTACCCACAAGGCTTGCGGATGGAGTAAGCCGCCTTCTGTATGTTAGCTGGTAATTCTTAGCGGAACGCCTTACGGCGGAGCCTTGCTACCTCAACCCTCTTATGAGTAGGCTTTTGCGTGTGGGTTTTTCTCCAGCCTTAGTGCTTCCGCTACCAAATGTTTAGCGGAGAAAAAAAATAAAATGGGCTTATCTCCAGCCGAGAGGCAAATCTGCAACCTGAACTCTACACA
>Ga0315310_10001678_pt1 | contig 14015 bp, 22 predicted proteins | sample TDP5_MG_FD_203630 | JGI IMG/M metagenome (GOLD analysis project Ga0315310, IMG submission 203630) | Freshwater sediment microbial communities from Lake Towuti, South Sulawesi, Indonesia - TDP5 | ecosystem: Environmental > Aquatic > Freshwater > Lake > Sediment | place: Indonesia: South Sulawesi... | reverse complement strand
TTTTGAGCCATCGCTTATTATCGTACCTTTGATAATCAAGTCTGCATACGTTTGGTATCCGCCACTTACTTTTATTGTTGGGTTGAACTCATACGTTACGCTCACTGGTGTACCTATTAACGGATTAAACTCATTAGCCTCTGGATTACCACTATCATCTCCCATGTCTGGTGCGCTACTGTTTTCACTTGCCACTACTTTCCAGCCAGATGTTGTAGTACCCACAGCACCTTGACTTAATAAGTTTGCTAATACGCTCTGTCCACGCCACACTACTAAGTCTCTTTTTCGTTTCTTGTGGTATATTTTTTGTCCGTTGCGTCTTATTTTGATTTCCCATTTGGGTTTAATCCGTGTTATGCGTTCATTAGACCTTGATGTTATGCCTTCTTTACTCATCTGTGTGGGTCGCTCAATTTCAAACGGCTTGAAAGGTGTTAGTTTCCGTATCACAACACCAACACGTTTTATCAGCGCATATCCCTTAATATACCGTATAGGTATTGCTAACCGCTTGTTCGCTGGTACTAAATCCGAGTACACACCAACTTCAGACGTGTTGATAAACGCTTTACCTTTAACCTCTTCAAAATAAAACGTACCAACCTCTTGTGTGTCAACATAGGCTTTACCACTTCTACCTTCGGTACGTGGATGAAAACCACCGACCTCTACACTACCCACATACACAACACCAGTAGAAGGCATTAGTAAAACCCCCCTATGCGTGGTATACTCTACCTTGACAATGCTCTACTTTAGTGTTCGTACCTACTGCGTAAAAGTCGTATGAAGGGTCTAAGTTGCCTCTGCCATTAACTCCGAGTACAGTGTTATAGTCGCAACCAGCAGTTTCATAAAAGGCGTACTGCTTACAACCCTTAATGCTTCCACCGTGAATTATCCAATCTTTAACGTCTGCTCTCAAATAGATTCCGATTCCATACGCACCACCGTACCCACAGTCTCTAATCATTGGGTTATTAATAGTTATTTGTTCACCAGCGAAGCCGTCTACACCACTACCAGTTGGCTCATGTAAACCAAGATTATCAAACGTTACATCGTCTCCGCCCTCAACAAGAACAAAGGGCATACCAGATGTTTGAGTATGATGTGGTTGAGCAACCTTTAAAACATCCCAAACGATACGATGACACGCAAAAGTTTCTAACGCATTATCACAAGGGTCTTCAATATTCACGTTACTATAGTACGAATCACTACAGTAACTTTGATGAATAGTTGGATGTCCACCACTGCCGAAAATACCCTCTAAGTTTTGCCATACACCTTCAAGTTTCAACGGTACAACTCCAGCACCGTCTCCACCTTCAAAATAAAGCATTTTACCAAAAACACCATCACCAGCAAGGTGCAATCCAGAACCGTGATAGAAATAACAGTCTCGTATTCTTGCGTTATAACCACCAGTTTGTTTAAGTGCATGTACCACACTGTTGTTTAAATCAAGGTACAGCCCACTTATGAAATTTCGTTTTTGAAACTCAAGCATAATATCGGTAAAACCAGTTTTCCTTTTCCATTTACATGACCAATCTGACGTTATGCCTTGCTCATGTTGATTCATTACAACTTTTTGACCTATTGGAAAATCACCTTTCACTTTAACTGCAATGTTTACCGCACCATAATCTAAAGTGTCTTGCAGTAACGCACCAACATCAGTTAAGTCTGCTGATGTTTTAACTCTTTCTCCGCTTGAACCATCAAGCGTTTCAAATTTGGTTACGCCCTTGCGTATCAAGTAATCAAAATCTTTTTCAAAGAAGTGGTCTTCATACTCGGTAAGGCGCAACTGTTCCCTAAGTTTCTGTTTATCTATGTTTATACTCATCTTTCACACCTTCATTATTTGTGGTTGTTACGTTATACCTCTGTACTCTTTAAGTTTGATTAAGAACACTAACGCACCAGAGATTAACGCTGATTTCCAACTTGCGTCAACACCAGCACTGATATACGTTGATAATCCAGTGATACCGCCAACTATCAGACTGTCTAAGATTTGCTCTAGTAACACATCAAGTTTAGTACGCTTCTCATTTGGTTTCGGTTGACTCGAACCAACCACGTTAAGTATTTTTCCCATGTGTTGTCTACCCCTCATCTAATACGTACTCATCTTGCTCCTTACCAGCAGTAGTCGTATGCTTCTCCTTACGCAAGAAATTACCCTTTCTACCACGTACCGTTATCTCCTTCTTCTCCTCATCCACACTATCATGTGTAGACGTACTCAAAACACCCAATATCTTAGGAGACAACCGATGTTCTGTTAACACCTTCATAACTGCTGGTTCAGTATCTACCAGTTGTAAGTCTTTATCAGTTTTCTGATGTTTAGCCTCAAGAACTGGGTGGTCGCTACACCACAACTCAACAACACACCAACCCTCTTTCTCGTTATACTCATGTACCGCAAAGTTGATACCAGAATACTTTACGGCAAAATCAGTTAAGTCTGGTTGAAGAGGCACTTCTCCGTTACGTGAACCAACCGTTTTAACCTTCAATATCCTTCTGTAAATCATTTAATCACCCTCTAAAAACTCCTCGATACACGAATACCTGCTGGATACCGCATATACATGGTACGTATTTGTCCGTTAGGCTCACCAGCAAGAACCTCATAGGGTTCAGCACTAATATTAGTGGTATGTGTAGCACCAACACTGCCGTCTATATAGAACCTCATAGCAGACTGGTTAACCTCATGCTCTAAACCAAACCTATGCTCAACTGTCCAGTCTTGCCCACTAAGTACCGTTTTAGTCTCCACACCACCATTACGTGAACGTGCATTATGCTCTGCACCATCCCTCGTATCTAACCCTTGATAATTGGCGTAATCTCCCTTAAATGGTTCGTAAAAGAAAAAGTAAATGTTATTATCATTAGGCGGTGCTTTTAACACAGCATGACACCTCAAATTAGCACCACTCCAACCATACGTAATAGCAAAAGCCGACCTTCCTAACGCTGGATAATCACCAGTAATTTTCTCATCAAGTTTAATCCATTCACCATCGTAACTCATCTCACACTCACCCGCTCTATGGTACGCCGTATCAAGCGGAAAAGCATGTGCAAACCCTAAGTATGGTTGACTAAAGACAAGTTGTGGCTCAGTTGCACGCCATTTCTTACGGTCAATATTAACGCTCAAACCATTTCACTCTCCTACTTAACTGGTGGACTAATGTTTGCTGGCTGTATAATAGACGGCTGAATAAAACCAGTATACGCTGGTCTAGATGAAACATACGCCCAACCAACTAATGTACCGTCAAGGTATACACCAACAATATAATTCTCAAAAGTGAATACGCCAACCTCTGTCGCATCAAATTTCACCACACCGCTAGCACCTTCAGTGTCTGGCTGAAAGTCTCCAACTAAGTTAATATCCCTAAACACTTGACCCATACCACACATCACCTTATTACCGTTGGATTAATCACTGGTGGCTGAATGAAACCAACTATCGGTAAACCCGCCACAAGCCCACTATATGTACCCACTTCAACACCATTAACGTATACTTTACCACTAACTGTTAGAAAGTTAAAGTCTCCAATAACAACTGAATCTGTGTACGCATAACCAGTAGCATACTGCTGTTGCGGAGAAAACACACCAAGTTCAACGGTATCAATGTACGCTTTTCCCATCCTCGTTCACCTACCGCTTGAACCAAGCATGAGTTACGTCTTTGTACGTACCAGCAATCTGTTGTGCCGTTACCTTGTATCCAACTTTGCCTATAGTCGGTAAGAACCCTACTGTTGGAACTGTCTGTACACCAGTAAAGTCTTTTGAATCCCTTAGTTTGTACGTGTCATCCTCATGGTCTTTAATGAACACCTTTACTCGTACCGTATCACCAGTGAGCAACTTGTCAAGGTACACGTACCCATTGTACTCTCCGAGTTCCGTACTTTCGAACAGCGTCTTTTCCGTACCGTCCATTGTTGTTTTTCCCATTTATCTATCCCACTTGTACGCATGATACGAATGGTACACTGTCATAAGGATATACAACAGTGTACGGTGAAACTTGTTCATAACGCCTCTTCTCCATAGCGTTATACTCTGGTTCAGCAACCTCAATAACTGGTATCGCTGTTACATCTTCCCACCTAATAACGTTGAGAGCAGTATACTCCCTCACAATAATGCTTTCCTCTATTTCAGAGTACCTACGGTAATACAGCCGAGAAACATCAACCTCTGGCTTAACTTCAGCAACCACAACTGGGTCATGCACAACAATCTCAACAGAAGGTTTCACATTACGGTACGCACAAACATCCGTAACAGACTCATTACACATATCAACTACCTGCTTAACAAAATCAGTAACGTCCAAAAACACTTCATCAAAAATCTGCCTAACCAACAAACAGAAACGGTACTCACTATCCGTTAAATCACCTAACGCTTGGTCAATCTTTACATCCCACTCTTCAACAGTAGTAGAAATCGCTTTAAGTATCGCCTCTTTATGCTCATCATAGTCTTGTTCGCTTGCTTTAACCTCTAAGTCAATGCGTAACGCAATTTCCGATAACTCAGTAGACTCCATTAGTTTGCTATTATACCAAGACTTAGCACCCTCAAGACTGTCATACTGCTCTACAATGCGTGCCAAATGCTCATTCGCTATCTGCTCAAGCAAACTATACGCCCTATCAGTAGCAGTCTCCTTCATTTTAATAGCATCAGCAAAACGTTCACGACACATAGTATGATAATGACGGTAGTAATTAAGCGTTAAATCGTTCCACTCATCAAGCAAACTATCCATCTGACGTAGAATACTGCGGTACACATCCTCAATTCTACGGTTAGCACCACGTAGCAGATTAAATGTAATAGTCGGTATATTCTGCCCAACCTCAGCACTTAAAAACCCACGTAACCCTCTACTCAAAAACTCTGAACTCTCACCAACATTACTCGCTTCAGCACCACCAAGATACATACTACCACTATAAACGTTACCAATCGTACCGATAGAACCAGCATGACTACTGTGAATAGCATACGCAACACTCTGCTGAATCATCTGAACCCACAACTGAGTAGCAATAGTTTCATCAATAAACCAAGCAAAATCAAGTGTTTTGTCAATAAAATTATATATACACTCTACCGCACCCTTACTGCTTAAACCAGAAACCTCATTCTTTTCAGCATCAAGCAACTGCTGAAGCAACTCAGCAATACGATTATACTTAGCGTCATAAGACGTACCCTTCCACTTAGCATACGTAATACCAAAACGAGCCATCTCTCCTAACGCACTCAAACCAGTACCTAAACCCGCACCGACAAGGAAACTTCCTACAGCCTCAGCCATACCACACCACCTAAACGTGTCGAAACACGCATTTGACTTTGTAATCCTTATTGAAGTTTACAAGTATGCTACCCGCATACGAATATACCACAAAATCCAACTCCCAATGGTCAACCACATAGTAAGGATTCGGCACACCAGAAACAGCAAGTTGTTCCCACGGTGCTTTACCAGTATACTGTGCTGGCGGTGGAGACGTTGTACCCATCGTAGAGTCGTTAACCTCAAGCGTTACAGTCCAGTTATTATTCCACACCTCTTTCTCAGAAATAGGCGAACCGACCTTACCAATACGAGTCCAAGCCACAGGTACATCAATTTGTTGAAAAGGCACAGTAGTAAACAACCCATAATCATCAACAGCATTACGCATACCAGCAGTAACATAAACTCCTTTCGGTGCTTCTGGCTGAATATACCGAATTTCTGCACACGCTGGTACACTGTGCTTGTAACCAGCATCACCAAAAATATCACCGTTAATAAATAACCATATACCATACTCATACATCACAGTACCACCCTTCTTAGTCAACCACCTAAAACAATGCACCACCTCACCCTTAAACTTTTTCCAATCCTCAAAACCCATCGGCTGGTCGCCTATATTCCACTCACCAGTATACTTATTCTGCGGTAACAACTCATAATACTCAGCAACCGCATTTTCCACATCTGGAGTCTGCTCAAACGTACCATGAGGAACTTGCAGTAACAACACACTCCTCAATTTACTTACCTCAACACCTTCCAACATATCAAAATCAGTAGTAGGTGTGTACTTAAAAACATCAACTTGAGGCAACTTACGGCGACCTATATTAAAAGGTGGCTGTAACGGATAATCAACTTGAGGCAACGTATAATCTGCTCTAACGTTACGGATTTTACCCGCACCAACATCCAAACCCTTCAACGACAACGCAACTGCTTTACGCTGAACCTCACCAAAAAGATACGGTACAACACTCAACTGCCTAACCACAACACTATACTTCTGCATACCACTATGACCAGCATCCAAACCCGCTTTAACCCTACCGCCAACCAAATCAGCCAAAATCTTATCTCTAAAATTCGTTAAGCGATTCTTAGAATTAGCATACTCAACTGGTACACTCATTAGAACCACTCCTCAAAAAAGTGGAAATTTACCACTCTACACAGAGTAGGGTAAACCATACAGACACCACCGCAAACAGATGAGGACGTGTCTATGGATGAGTGTCTGTAACAGTTAGTTTTACGTCTCCTGCGCCAGAGTCCCATGCAAGTACCCACGTAACATCGTAACCCGTACCCTTATGAGTGGCGTTCAACATAGGCTGAAGCATAGCATCAAGCCTTGTGTTGCCGTTAGTTATCTGTGTATCTCTAAGTGCGGTTAAGCCTGCCTCATCACAGAACTTAGCCAACACTCGCACCTTAACGGTATCAGCAATCATCGGTGGTCTACCAAGTCTACCAGTCAACGGGTCGCAAACATTCTCAAGTGTACCAGTGAAAGTATCGTTACCGTCAAAGTACCTTGCACATCTCGTATCACCCATCAGTAGCAAGACACCCATTACGGCTGGATTCCATACACCTAGTCCAGCACTAGGGTCGTAACGCAAACCAACAGCACCTAGCGTGTAACGTGCTAGGTTCAACTTGTTCTTTTTAGCCGTAACGTTTACGTCAAATGCACCACCAGAGGCAAAGGCTGACTGAACATCTGCAAGCCATAACGCATAAGCACGGTTAAGTTTCGCTCTCTGCTTCATCAGTATGGTGTCTTTATCCCACGGTGCGGGAATACCAGCACCAAACAACTCATACTGGTCGCTTGAAGCATCACCGATACGGTCTTTGAACGCTACTTCACTGGGAATCTTAGTTTGTAGATTAGCCAGAATCCTTGCTCGTTCACCCTTCAGCGTTGTCTCCCACTCATCACGTATCGCTTGCGGTACTTCAGTGGGTAACTGCATAACTCCAACGTAAGACCATTTAGTGGTTGCCAATTTGGTTTTCTCCTGTTTTACCCGCCAGTTGCGGTTTATAGCAAGAAAACTTAAGAAGATACTTCTTTATAAGGTTTTCCCTAACGCAATACAACTGTAATACAACTGCAATACAAATAAGCAAATCTTATATGCCAGAACACCAGAAAACTACATAAATAAACAGCAAAACTAACCAAAAACGTGATAAACATGGTAACAGAAACACGGTACAAACGCTCAGAACTCTTTACACTCTACGGCTGGTACACCAACAAATTCTTACCAACACAAGGCACAAACCCAACCTCTTACGCTGACGGTTGGTACGATGACCGAACAGCACGCTTAGGATTCGACATATACGTTCTACACTCCAACGGTACAAGAACCAAAATAAGCGGTGCAACACCAATAGCAGTAGTAACACGCACAACAGACGGAGAAGGCTACCAGTCAGCAACATGGAACTGCATACCCATACCACTTGAGAAAAGCGATGCCATAATGCTAAACCTACGTACCAAATTTGAACCATTAACTTGGTTTGGTACATCACAATACTTCACAACAGAACCCTTAAACGCAGACGAACTACTGCCAACAGTATGGAACATAACATACTGGTGGAGTCGGTACTACGACAAAATACTCAATATAACGTTTATAGACTATATTTTCGGTACATCAGCATACAACAGCCGAACAGAAAACTTCGCTTACGCCATTACTATACCAGTATTAAACCTCATCGAGAAAGCAATAGAGAAATCAAAAGCATACCGACAAACCTTTGACTCAGAAATAAACGGTATAAAAGAACCCTTAACACCAAAAGCCATACGAGAAACAACCTACTTACGCATACGAGAATCAATAAACAGAGGATGCAGAGAAGCAGTTAAACTACTACCAAGCACACAAAAACGCAGTATAGCATACAGCATACTAATGAAAGCATGTTACGACATATTCCACTACCAAAAAACAGACGAACTAATGACCCATTACAATACGTTACTGGATAAAACGGTGGGAACACACTAATGCCGTGGAAAATACTAACCAACATCAAAGAACTAGAAGAACGATTCGGTACAGCAGAACTCCTTGTAAGCGGTACACTTGCAGAGTTACAACAATCATACTTCTACTGGAAAGAAAAAGGCATAGTACACGTAGACTACCGCATGCACCAAACATTAAACGTACAGAGACTCATGTTCTACATGCGAATATTAGACGTAACGAAACTTATACCATACATAACACCACCAGAATCCACAAAACGAATAGCAACAACACAACGCATACCGTTTGAACTTGAGGAGTTACGGTTTAAAGGCATACTACCATATAGACTACTACAACAAGAAACACTAAGAAGAAGAGACATAACACGCACAGAGGAAAGACGAGAAAAAATACGCCTTGTCAAACTACACCAACAAGCAATAACCGTACCAGAACAACGACCACTAGCAGACTTAGAATCATACCTCTACACCTTCCACTTAGAATGGTACGAGAAGATTCTACTCAAGATAATAGACATGTGTAAGGCTAAACAACTATACCTAGAACGCATAGTCGGACAAGAACCCTTAGAGAAATTAATGCTACAAATGTACGTACCGTTCTACATGGAAATGCCCATGAAAATGAACGCTATAGCCCTACGATTAACACAAGCAACCATGCTATACGCTTCTGGACTTGCTGGTACAATATACAGCAGTATACAGTCAATAGGACAAGCAATAAAGACAAAATGGCAACTAATAACCGCACAAAACAGAAGATTAGAAACCAAAGCCTTAGCCTCTGGTAAAACACGCAAAGAGAAGTTTCAAACCAAAAGTTCAAGCGATTACGAAGAACACATACACGGTAAAACAAAACTAAAAGTCGGCAAAGACTTAACTGGAAAAGAAATCATGGCACTCGCTCTTGCGTTCTCCTACGGCATACCATACTACCTCAAACGCTGGTTAGTGCGACAAATGGGATTACCAGAAAACAGCAAACTATACCGCAGACCATACACCTACTTTATACCAGTACGCAGAACCCTCAGACGCAGTTACAGAGGCAGACGATTCCAAAGAAGCATAACCACTTTCAGCAGAGATGAGTACTTAAAAAATATGGGAAGATGGAGAAGTCGGTACGGCTGAAACTCTACTGGCTCTATATTCTGAGTACGGCTCGTCTTGTATTGCTAAGTCTCGACCACTGCATAGGGAACTTCTCACTGTACTTGTGTGCATACCGCCAGAATATTTCAGCCAAGTAGATTAGCAATGGTATTACGAATATGAAGGTTGCCCATACGAAAAGGATTATTGGCATATCTGTTACTGGGTCAAACGCTGGGTCAAAAAACTTGCGTACCGTGAAGATTACGGCTAACATCAAGCCGAAGAACATGCCGAGAAATTTAGTTCCCATGTGTCCTTTATCAGTAGGTGTCTCTCCCGTAGCGGACATGGTTTATCACCACCTTTAAAGTGTTTTGGTTTCGCCCAATTTTTGAGCGTACCCATGACGTAGAGCGCACCGCCAACAGTTAAAGGCACTGCGTATGCAGTACGGTCTGGTCTTATGCTTATGCCTACTGCAATGTATCTTGTCTGTTGTATCATCTAACGTTAAACACTTGTATACCGTTTGATTAGGTAACGGTATAAAATATTTACAGTTAAGTAAGTATTCTGTACCATTCCATTCCTTCAATATAATGTTTACTTTAGTATCTAACGGTACGTTATTACCTAGTAGTGTACCGTTGTATACCGCAAAACATCTACCTAACAACACAACCAACCAACAACCTAATCACATAGATAAAACTATATAAGGTTTACTATCACACCATTCCTTATTAGGAAGAGAGATAAGGGATAAGATGAGGGTCTGGGAGAAGGGAGGGGGAAGGAGAGAAGGGGATGGAAGGGTGAAGGCGTGAAGGTTGCACTACCAATGCAATACAGATAAGCCTATTTTAGGCTTCTTTTGGTAAAAGAGCCTCAAAAACGGTAGACTGGAAACCACCACAAACCTTATAAGCCCATACACCCTTAGAGGTACAAGTGCAAGACAAAAAACTGGGTGGAAGGAAATGCCCAACATGACAATAAGAATCCCAGAGCAACTGCTACAAGCCTTCGATGAAAAGATAGTAAACAGCAGATACAAGAACAGAAGTGAAGCGGTACGAGACTTAATGAGACGATTCGTAGACGGTGTAATACTTATACCAGTGCGTACAGAGAGGAGTAGATAAACATGGATATCCTTAAAGAGTTCTACAACTTAGTCAGTACAGCAAGAGAAATGTGCGCTGGTTCAAACGTTAAAGAGTTAAAAGAGGTTTGCAGAGCGATACGACAGGCAATTTTGTACGGGTATACGTACTATATGCGAGATGATTACCTAAAGCGTCTCTCTGAAGCCGTTACTAAACTTGAAGAGGCTAAAGAATACAAAGATAGACTTGAACCAGACAGAATCCTATGCGACATTTTAAACGAAATTGACAAAAAAGGTGAATAAAATGGTAATGGCTTTAGATGAGGTCATTGAGTTTCTATCAGACGGTAGAGTACACAGCATGTTAGAGTTAGACAGAGAGATACCGCAGATTATAACTGCTAAACTTGTTCAAGCAGTTGAGTTCTTAGCAGAGTTTAACCTTGTTTCAATACAGCGAGATGAAGAAGGCGGAATACTAACGGTTAGACTAACAGAACCCGTGATTCAATGGTACGTTAAAGTTAAAGAGAGGTGATAAAGGTATGGCAAGCAAAGGTCAACATGTACACATGATAGACGGTCAGTCAGTACCATACGATAACGCAACGTGTCCGTTGTGTCATCCAGAGTTACAACAGCAGAAACCAACAGCAGAGCCTCAAGTGTACCGTAAAGGAGAAACGGTAGTTGTTAAGATAAGTAAAGGTGTTATGATGACTACAACATACTGGAAGGACAAAAATGTTTTACTGCACACTATTAGCCGTATGCAACGTGGTGCTGATGGTAAGGTGCTACTTGATACTGGTAAGCAACCATTGTGGGCTAAAACAACTACAAGGCTTAGTATTGCGGTAGCAGAGCAGTTCGTTATGGAACTCAGTAAACTGATACGAGACGTAACGCAGAAAGCCAGTGTTCCAACGAGAGGTTAAGGCTTAATACTTGAGTCTTACGGTACAATAGACCGCAAAACTTATAAGACTGGAAAGACAGAGAGTTAAGATAAAAAAGGAGAGTGAAACGGTACGGTTTCAGTAAGCGATTACCTCTTAGACATCAGAATTGCCAGAGACAGCAGTGTACCGTTAGAGGTTTACATAGCGTTTCCAGAAACGCTCAAGAACCTTGAGGCTAAGGAGAAGGTGCGTAGTCAGTGGTTGTATGGTAACGATAAGCAAGTGGTAAGCATGGATTTACTGTTTCAGCAGAAACTTGCGTGTATCTGTAGACCTAACGGTGTAACGATAGACTGGAAAACACTTGTCCTAACTTTATATACTCCGAGTGGCTTAGGTATAATTCTACCGTTGCGTTTGCTTGAAACTTTAGGCGGTACAACAGAGGAAAGGTTAACGAACCTCAGCGATTATCTGCATGTTACTTTTAGTAAGAGGACAAGCGATGGTAACGTTTATCTTAGTGCTGACACGGTTGTACCGTTAAGAGGTAAAGTGTCTGAAGATATAGCCAAAGAATTGATAGATAGTGGTGAATACAGTCCTTATGAGTTGCTTCTGGTCAGTTTAGGGTATAAACCTACAAGAGAGGTCAAAAGACTGTTTCTACCACGTATATTAACGTGGTTTAAAGGGTTTGACGGTAAACCTATTCATATTGCTCAGTTTACGTTACCAGAAAGCGGTAAAACAAGTTTTGCTATACGTACTGAAACCTTGTTTAACTGGAAATATATTCCAGAGCCACCAACGTTGGCAAGGCTTATTCTTGATGCAAGGCAAGGTATCTTAGGAGAAGTATTCTTACGTAACGGTATAGTGTTCGATGAGTTTGATAAGTGGAATCTTGAAACTGCTGATAGACGGTATACTTTCGACAGCATATTAACTGGTATGGAACAAGGTAAATGGGAAAGAGGTGTTAGTGCTTTAGGTGTGCGTGTACCAGACATACCTAGACTTATACCCATACTGTTTTTCGGTAACTTAGGAGACTTTCAGAAACTGTATGGTGCGGTAACATATAATACGAGAGCATGGTTCAACACAATATATACAGCGAGACTTACACATGATGTTAGAGCGTTATGTGATAGGTTAGCGATGGTTGACGCTTGCTTCAAAGAGATACGCATTATGGATTATCTAACGTATAAGGTGTTACCAGACAGCATTATACGTGGTTTAGTTGCGGTACTACAGAGAGAAATTAAACCAGTTGATGTAAGTAAACTGAGAGGTCGTTTGAAACGTCATTCTGATAACTTGTATGCGTTAATGAGTACGATGTTTAAGAATATATTGCCAGAGACGGTTGACCAGATGGTTATTGGTACATACGATTTTGACGCAAGCATGGAAGAGTTAGTGCAGAAGGAAGAGGTTGGTGTACCAAAGAGGGAATAGTATGCGGTGTCCACATTATAAGATATGCGTTACGCCTCAGTTGTACGGTGAAAAAGAGAAGAAACGTTACGTTGAGGTTGTGTGTACAACGAATGAGCATAAGAGGTGTACCCATTTTTTATACGGTATGTTTCCAGAGAAAGACTCTGAAGAGTACCGTAGAATAATAAGGTGGTTACTCGCTAAGAAACGTGAATTGAAGGAAAAAGGTAAGGCGATGTGGAGTGAGTGTAAAAGTCGGTAATGAAGAAACATGGCGACATGTACAAGACGTGTTCAACGAAATAAGGGAGAAAATAGAAACGGTACGAAAGTTACTTAGAGGTTCAACGCTTACTGAGGAACAGTTAAAGGCTATAGATTTTGGGTTAACAAGGTTGCGGTTGCACAGCGAACAGTTGTGTGAGGCTATAGGTGATTACTTAATGGAGGTGGTTAAAGGTGTCGGTGGTTAACGAGAAATTCATTTACGAACTGTTCAGTGAAGTATACTATAAACGTGTGTTCAGAGACTATCAACCAACAGAGGTTTCTGTTACTCAAGCGGTACAGTGCTTAACTAAAAGTTTTTTTGAGCGTATGTTAAGGCGTGCTTTAATGGACAGTAAAGTTGTGGTTCTGTCCTTCGGTAGTCTTGTACATGAAGCGTTAAGAGTACCGTTGGAGAAAAGAGGGTTTAAAAGTGAATCTGAAGGTGTGCAGAGGGTTAACGGTGTTGACTTGTACGGTCATACTGATGCTTTAAGGGATGATTGTTTAATAGAGCATAAGACGGTAACGAGATTACCACATGCGCCTTTGATACATCATTTTAGGCAGATTAACGCTTATCTGCATATTTTTGGTGTACCGAGAGGATACCTTAATTATGTGCATAAGCCGAGTGGTACGGTTACTGTTTTTTCCATTGAACCTTATGAAACAGCGTTTCAATGGGTTGCGTTACGGTCTGTGCGTTTGAGTCATTGTTTGAAAACTCATGTTATGCCAGAGCCAGAGCCTAGTTGGTTGTGTCGGTACTGT
>Ga0315310_10001677_pt1 | contig 14016 bp, 12 predicted proteins | sample TDP5_MG_FD_203630 | JGI IMG/M metagenome (GOLD analysis project Ga0315310, IMG submission 203630) | Freshwater sediment microbial communities from Lake Towuti, South Sulawesi, Indonesia - TDP5 | ecosystem: Environmental > Aquatic > Freshwater > Lake > Sediment | place: Indonesia: South Sulawesi... | reverse complement strand
CAATGCAGAGTTGAAGCTACTCCGAAACGCTGCAACACATCCCCAGATCAAACAGGCTAAAGTAACCGTCAGAATGAGGCTGATCGATGTCAAGGCTTCGAGGCGCAATCCCTCATTCCAGGGTTGTATGAACGGAGGACTGAAGAGAGGCGGATACCAGAGTGACACGTAACCATAGTACTCGCTCACCAACCAAGGCAGAAAAATGCTGGCAACACCGAAGGCTCCGCTGGCAAGTCGAAGATAACTGATGACACCTTTAGAAAGCATCTGCCGTCAGGTTCCTTTAGGTGGGTATATGCATTTAAGACCATACTTTAGAACAGTGAGATAATGCCAGACACACTGCTGTCTTGTCGCAGTTTGCGGGGGACGCCCGCGCTCGACGATCAGGAAAACATTTTCCTTCAACGGCAAAAGAACTAAATTTCTATGCTTGAATAATCGTTAGTGACCAATATTGTGGCTTTGGAGAAAGAACAAGACCATTTTTGTTGCATCAATAATTAGCTACGTCTCAGGCACTACAGCGCTCTTTGTGTACTTCTTTCCTTCAACCCCATCTGCAGCATTCATGTACTTCGTGTACTTTACCCTAGTCCATGTTGTATTCTGGTTCAGGTTGCCTCGGCTCGCTGACCCACTGTCCTGGATAAGGAAACTTCGAGACTTTCTGAAAAACCTGAGAAAGAAATCGTGAGTGGAAAATCGTTTAATAGACTGCTCCAGAACTATGAAGCCCAGAGCGCGCTTTCCCAATTGTCCGAGAAGAAACAAAATCTTAACGTTTACGACTTACTGGGTGGTCCAATACGTAAAGCGCTGACGGAACTAAGCTTCACCGAGCCTACAGCTCCCCAAGTGCAGGCTATTCCGTCCATTTTGAATGTCGAAAACGTTCTCTTAATTGCACCCACAGGCAGCGGCAAAACCGAAGCCGTCCTCTTGCCAATATTTTCCAACTTACTCAAGCAGCCAGAGAAGCATGGAATCTCAATCCTATACATAACTCCCCTCCGCGCACTCAATCGAGACATGATCAAACGCCTCTCCTTCTGGGCAGCAAAACTAGGCATAACAATTGAAGTGCGCCACGGCGACACAGAAATCAAGATACGCAGACGCCAAGCACTCCGTCCACCCAACATGCTTGTCACAACACCCGAAACCCTGCAGGCGATTCTATCCGGAACCCGCATGCAACAACATCTCAGCCACGTGCGCTACGTCGTCGTCGACGAAGTCCATGAACTAGCAGAAGACAAACGTGGAGTCCAACTGACAGTTGCCTTGGAACGCCTCTTCGAACTAACCAAACAAGAGTTTCAACGCGTGGGCCTATCAGCGACCGTCGGGAACCCAGAAAAAGTAGCCAAATTCATCGCAGGCTCAAACCGCCCAATCAAAGCCATAGAAGTTCCGCTGCCAAAGGGCTACCGATACAGTGTTGAATATCCATTGCCAGAAGACGCTGATTACGATCTAGCCCAAAAACTCTACACGACGCCCGAAGCAGCGGCTAGAATAAGGCGCATACTCAACCTCGTGAAAGAACACACGTCGACCCTCATTTTTGTAAACAGCCGAGCAAACGCTGAAATGCTGGGACACAAATTCACTCAACTCCAACGCGGTGACATAGCAGTCCACCACGGCTCACTGTCGAGAGAAGAAAGAGCCAACATAGAAGACGAATTCAAGAGTAAAGCTCTCAAAGCCATCATCTGCACAAGCACGTTGGAGCTGGGCATCGACATAGGACACGTAGACCTAGTCATCCAATACTTATCGCCCAGACAAGTGAGCAGCCTCATACAACGAGTCGGCAGAAGCGGACACAAACTCGACCTAGTCTCCAAAGGCATAATCATCACAGCCTTCCCAGACGACACTCTAGAATCAATAACCGCCGTCAAAAGAGCCTACAAAAGCCAACTGGAACCCCTAACGATACATGAAGGCGCACTGGACGTTTTAGCACACCAAATCATCGGCATACTCATGGACAAGAAACGAGCCACAATCGACGAGGCTCTTCAGATCCTTCAACGAGCCTATCCGTACCGCAACATCGACCGAGAGAAGCTTTTACACGTCGCCAAATACCTACATACATTAAGAACGATCTGGCTGGAAGGCGACACGTTGAAGCACAGCCGCAGAACACGCGAATACTACCATCAGAACCTATCCATGATCCCAGACGAACGCCGCTACCCGGTCATCGACGTACTCTCAGACCACACAATCGGCACAGTAGGCGACGAATTCATGGCACTACGCGCAAGGCTCGGACTAAACATAATAATACGCGGCAAAGTCTGGCGCATAGTCCAAATCGAAGACGAAACAGGCACAGTCCACGTCGTACCATCCGAAGACCCGTTCGCAGCCCTACCAGGCTGGGACGGCGAAATCCTGCCAGTTCCATACAGCCTAGCCCAAGAAGTCGGCAAACTACGAGAGGAAATATCCCAAGAACTAAAGAAACAAGAGAACCCAGAAAAAGTAGCACAAAAACTCGCAGGCAAACTCTCAACCCAAAAGCCCACACTGCTCGAATCCGTGAACGAAATTCAGGAGCAACTAAAAGAAGGCGCCCCAGTCCCAACTCACAATCACATCCTCATCGAAGCTTTCGACAAATACGTGGTCATCCACGCCTGCTACGGAGAAATCGTCAACCGAACCCTAGGCGCAATATTCGACGCCATACTATCAGACCAAGAACTCATAAGAGGATGGTGGAACAACGGATACCGCGTCCTAATAGAACTGCCAAGAAAAGCCGAACAAAGAGACATAGACAAGCTTCCCACAATACTCTTCAAACTCACAGATGAAGAAGTGGACAACGCCTTCAACGACTACTTGAAAGCACGATTCCCATTCTCATACAAAATGAAATTCGTAGCCGAACGCTTCGGCGCCCTCCCACGTGGAAAAACAATGGCATACGAAAAAATGGCAGAGCTGCCCAGCCGCTTCGGAAAGACACCAATCTACGAAGAAACCATCCGCGAAGCCATGCAAGAAAAAGTAGACATCAACACCGTCAAAAAAATCATGAACAGCGTAAAAAAAGACGAAACCAAGGTCACAGCATTACTCCGACTGGAAAAACCAACACCACTCGGCTTCCGCATACTCTCAAAATACACAGAAATCCCAGAACTAATGGCACCCGAACGAATCCTACTCAGCAACATCGAACGCATGAAAAAAGCAACACTAGCCAGACGCCCATCCCTGCTCTGCCTCCAATGCGGACACCACTCAGAACAAAAACGCATACGAGACCTACCAGACAAACTCACATGCGAAAAATGCGGCTCAGGACTCCAAGCCGACCTACATCCATTCCAAGACCCAAAAACGCTCATAGAAATTCTTCACCGAAGGCTAAAAGGAAAAAAACTCACACCTGAAGAACTAGAACAGTTAACACATGCAAGAAGAACCGCCGACCTAGTCCTAAGCCACGGCAAAAAGGCGCTCATAGCCTTCCAAGTTAAAGGCATCGGACCGGAAACAGCCTTCCGCATCCTAGGCAAAATGCACCCAACAGAAGACGACTTCTACATGGACCTACTTCAAGCAAAAATCCAATACCTAAGGACCAAACCCTACTGGGACAAAGAAAAAACCCTGAAACACAGAGAAGTCACCTAATAATTACAGTCGACATCCCAAAGCAACAAGGACGATAATCTTTTACCCTTTCTCCATCATCTCGTAAGTGAATACAACCACACCAACAAAAGCGGAGGCGGCAAGGCACAAACTTGAACAAAGGAGACAAAAAACTCCTCCTAGCCCTCCTCAGCGCAGCCCACTCGTTGAACCACTCATTCTTCTGGATGGCACCGCCACTGCTCCTCCTGATCACAACCGACTTAGGAACATCAAAAACCACCCTCGGCCTCATCGGATTCGTCGGCTCCTTCATCTACGGCTTGGGCTCGATCTTAGCTGGCTCACTCGCCGACAGAAAAAACGAAATCCACCTAATAATGCTCAGCAGCGGCCTAGCCGGATTCTCCACAATCATGTTCCTCTTCACCCAAAACATCAACATGTACGCAGCCGTGTTCATATCAATGTGCATTTGGACAGGACTATACCATCCAGCAGCCAACGCACTCATATCCAAAGCGTTCAGCAGGAGCACAGGCGAAGCCATGGGGATCCATGGAGCCGGAGGCACAGTCGGAGTCGTCTTCACACCCATCCTGTCCTTGACCATAGGCCTAGTCTACGGATGGCGCATGTCTTTCGCAGTCTTCGGCATCTCCGCTGTCGTCACTGGAATACTGCTCTGGAGAAGCCGATTCCAACATGCACCGACACAATCCAAGATTAGCCTCCGCGACATCTTCCACATCCGAGGCCTATGGCTCCTCCTAGCCTTCAACTTCACAATTGGATTATACATGAAAAGCGTGGAGCTATTTCTGCCTGCTTACTTTGCCCTAGGCCCCCTCAGCTTCTTAGAGAGGGACCCAGCAATTTTCTGGGCCGGAGCGTTGACAACCCTCATGTTGCTGATTGGCGCTTTTGGTCAATGGCTGGGCGGCCACCAAACAGATGTAATGGGCCCAAGAAAAGTCCTCATTGTAACGTCGTTCACGGTTCTCATAGGCTTCCTCTCATTAGTCCTAGCTCCACTTTCACTTTGGTTTGTGGCGGTTACGGCTTTCGTCGTGCTCTATGGACTGGCCTTCTATGGGCATCAACCAGCGTTCAACGCGCTAGCAAGCTTCATAACACCTGAAGACAGAAGAGGGATGGTCTACGGCGTCGTATTCTTCGTCAGCTTCGGAATGGGCTCAATATCGCAGGCCATCACCGGCTACATCAGCGACAGAATGGGCATCACCACCGCATTCTACACGCTGACAATCTTCGCGGCGACCGCCTTAACCCTGTCCTTATTCATGTCTGACGTTAGAGAAAATTCAGGAAAACAAGACAAGCACAACTCGGGAGATTCTAATTGACATTTTCAATAGTCGCCTTAGACCCAAGAACGAAAGCCCTAGGCGTAGCCGTTTCCACCGCAGGTCCAGCTGTTGGAAGCGTCGTCCCGCATGTAGAGGAGGACGTTGGCGCAATAGCAACGCAAGCAAAAACAAACATCCTTTACGGCGTCGAAGGTCTAAGACTCCTCAAGACAGGCTTGTCTCCAGAGGACGCTCTGAAGACTATGCTCTCAAAAGACAAAGAACGTGAAAAAAGACAGGTCATCATCATCGACGCGCGGGAGAGAATATCAGCGTTCACAGGCAACGAAAACGTTGAATGGAAAGGCCACTTGATCGGCAAAAACCATGTAGTGGCTGGTAACATGCTAGTAGGAAGGCGTGTCATAGAAGCCATGCACGAAATGTTCGAGGCTAAAGAAGGAAACCTAGCTGAACGCCTCCTGAAAGCATTAGAAGCCGGACAACAGGCCGGCGGCGACAAAAGGGGACGCATGTCAGCCGCCTTGCTGGTAGCCGACAAACGATGGAAAAGCGAAACCAACCCTCTACTTGACCTAAGGGTGGACGCTCACCTCGACCCAGTTAGAGAGCTATGCAGAGTCTACGTCGATTCAAGAGGTTATCTTCAGGTTTCTGAGTGAAAAGGGCTTGGGCATCTTAGCCTTTAACGACACCAGAAAACTGTCCATGTCCCTTACGCGGACAGCCCACTGGGATCGGAAGTCAGAGATAAAGTCAGTGAAATCCGTGAAATCTCTGTGAACAGAAATCATCATGCAGTTGTTTCCGTGCAGTCCCTCACCACCAGCAGCGTAGATGATCTTGCTGTTGTGGCTCACCCACTTGTGCGCCCGTTCCCCAACTATCGTATCTAGTTCACCGGTCTCTGGATCAAACCTGTCAATGCTCAGAAACGTGAACGCAATGATCTCGAACCCAAGCTTGGTCAGGTTTGGTATAGCAGTGTAATCAAGAATGTAATTGTCCCTCTCCAGCCGCCTCCTCATCCTCGTAAGCGTTGGCTGAGAAACCCCAAGTATCTTTGCTAGGTCTCGGTCGCTTCTCTTCGAATTCTTGATCAACTCCTGCAAGAGCAGGATCATTCTGTCTTGAGACATATGCTTGAATTAATGATTCACACGAGATTTAAGCGTTTTCATTAATCAGTCTCAACATTGCCCCATGATGACATCAACCCTTAATATGTTCACTAACTAAGTTTCAGAACCGTGTATTAGAAAATGATAACATTAAACGATGAAGAGGGAAGGAGAAGAGACCGCCACGACATCATCGTGGAAATATTGAAAACAGCCCTCGAAGGCAGGATCAAAACACACATAATGTACAAGGCAAAACTCAGCTACGCTCAACTCAATGAATACCTGCCCTCTCTAGTCGCCAACGGATTCCTAGAGAACACAACGATAAAACATAAAAGAAACCACACAAAAAGAGTTTTCAGAACAACAACAAAAGGACTGAGACTGATCGAAAACTTCGAAACCATGAACAGACTGTGGTCACATCAAATCAGTCCTTCCTCATAAAGGCAATTTTCCTGCAAAACCTCTTGAAAAGCGTCGTACCCGCACCCTCCATAACATGTTTAAGCACCTGCTCTGGTTCAACAACAATCATAGAAGCTACAACAGTGACGCCCCTTTTGAAAAAAGGCTCAGGCAAAGGCGGAGTAGTCGGATGAACAACAACGAAATGCCTAGCCTTTGAAGCCAGCATCCTAAAACCTTCTATCCTCTCCATGAACGCTGGGGGCACAATGACCACATCAGCCCGAGGCATATGCTTTGACACCTCTGACATGGGAACAATACAGATATCCTTGCGCTTTCCAACAAACCGATCGTCAAAAATGGTAAGGCGCGAATCCTTCAGAAACTCAATCTTCGTCGTGTAATAATCTACCATCGCCACGTTTTCTCCAGGTTCTATGGATAGAAACTTGAGAAAGTCACCCTCAACAAAATCAGTCCTGTCCTTAACTTCTTTCTGAAGAACAGCGTTCACAGCGGCCAGTCCAATCGACCTCAAGTGGGCAGGTTGGCTTGTACTTAAGAATCGAGCTAATTCCCGCGTGTTATACCTGGTAAATGATCCTGCAAGCCTAGTCGCACCAATGCAAGTGTCGAAACGTCTCAGGGGAGAAAGAGCCAAGCCGACTCCGCCGTCCACCAGCCTCACAGCAGTGAAACCCTGCCCAATAAAGACTAGATCCACCCTAAGCGACGGCTTCGACGCAACATAAGACGACAACTCGTCAAGCAAGGACGTCACGAAGCCAAAACCTCCATTTTGCCCTCATCATATCGCTTAGCTTCTCATAATAACATTTAAAACCTATCACGCCTATTGCAGTTGAAATAAGCAACATGAGTCATTGGAGAGCAACTATGAATAAAATTGCGCTCGTCGGCCTCATCATCATTCTAGCCTTGTTTGCAGCCCTCCCAGTCGATGCGACTATTACGACAGAGGTCAAAATTGACGATAACCTATTCGTGACCTATGACTTTGAAAGTCTAGACCAACAAGTATACGATCAAGCGGTCAACGAGTTCAAGGCTGAAACAATTCCACAAGCAATCATCGAAAACTTCGAACATCAGGGCAGAACACAAGTCGAATACGATTTTGGGCCGCAACCATTGGTTTTCGACAACGAAACCAGAGCCATTCACGCATCGTTCTTCCTGAGCGGGTCAGACATCATCAGCTTCACAAGCAACAGAACATCAATGAAGCGCACGTACCAAGTGAGAACCGATTGGCGAAAATTCCATCTCGACCTAACAAGCGACTTCCCCATAGAGTTTGCACAGCACTTGGCAACACCGCTAGAAGATTGGCAGAAAAGCAACGCAACAACCTTCTACTACGAAAGCGAGCAGACAGATGCCCCTGCCATAGCCTTCTATCTCAGCTTACCCCCTTCAGCCTCAGACATCCGAGTTGGAAACGACATCATTTTCTATGACATTCTCCCAAACCTCGGAGACCAACTACTCAACAGCCCCTTCCTAATACTCGGAGCCCTAGCAGTGTTGTTGATAATAGCTCTGATATACAGAAAAGCTCGCTAGAAGTCAGCTTTTCTCAACCTGATCTTTCTTGTCGCCCTCAACCGCCAGCAACAGGTCCACAAGCGCCTTCTCATCAACCTCAGCCCGGGTTCGCCAGTCAAGGTATAACTGCTGATTTTCATCTTGCGCCAAATAACCTGCACGAATGTAACGGTCAATGTTGATGTCAACGCGCCAACCAAGCAACTTGTCACGTAGGAGGCCTTCAACCTCGTCTCTCGAAGCCTTCCCCTTCTTAGAAATGACAAACGCCACAGCAACGGCCAAACCCGCGATATCATCGATGCGCCAACCACTGAGCTTTGTTTCCTTAGGCGTCAACCCTCCACGAAGCGTTATGAAGAAACGAGCACGATCCAATTGCTCAAGCGTGGGCTTCTCGGAAGGCGTCTCTGCCTCAAACACAGTCTTAACCCGAAGATCCAACTTCTCCAGATAGGCGTCTAGAAGCCCAAGCACTTTCGGGTAGTCTGAGCCCAACCGTTTCCGCAGTTCCCATCCCTTAACACCAGGTCTCCTGTGCCTCCGATAAAAGAGAAGATGCGTCGCCCTCTTGAGTTTCCTCATGTAGAGGGCTTTTTTTCTCAGTCTCGCTTGCTCTCTTTCCAACGCCGCCACTCCTCAAAACTAATTGAAACCGGAACCGAAACCACCTGCCTCTTCCCAACCAAGGAACGAGGCTTATCAAACGGTATAATGAAGATCTCCTCCTCCAACCTGTGAACTTCAAAAGTCGCATAACCATACGTAGCCAAGAAACTCGTCATATAAGCCCGCCTAGAAGTCTCCGGATACGAGTCGGCGCCGACAAAGTCCCAGTACGTAATCTTCCCGTCTTTACCGATCATCTGTCTCAGCTCATGCCAAAACGCCTCTAGCTCTTCCGTGAAGGCCTTCTCAGCCATAATCTGCTGTCCAATCAACTCCTCCTTAGAAGTTAAGCCGAGCTTGGTCTTCAAGGCCCCGGTTTTTGTCCAACGCTCGTCCATGGGAAGCAGGCTCTGCCAATACTTAACAGCTTCAATCAGACTGTATGAAGAAATCTGCTCCAACTCGACAATGGGATGCCAAGTGCCCAAGAACAGGTGGGCTAGACTTTCGCGGCTCAGTTTGCGCAACTTTTCCTCGATCAGAAACGGGTCAGTATAGAGTGAAGTCGACCTGTGTCGCACCCAGTCGCTCTGTAGCTTGATGACCGACGCTAGGCGGTTGATGGCTTCGGAGTCCAAGCTGAACTCGTCGATTGACTCCCATTCTGGGAAGTAGTCTCTTACTATTGCGATCACGTCGTTAACGTCGACGAGGAAGGGATCTAGGCCTCTCTCTTCAACAGACCTGCAAAGGTCGATTACGCGTGCCAGCTGCTCGCTCCCGAGCTTCTTCCTCTGCCTCTCAGAAGACAACTCCTACGCTTCCCTTCGGAGACACGTTCAAACCCAGCAATAAAAAGGTAATGGATTTGCGCTTGTTCTAGTTCTTGAACATGCCGTACGAAGGAGTAGTATTAAATTCAAGCCCCTACGAATATAGAGTCACACTAATCCGAAGAAACCGAATGCTTTATATTTAGACTGTAATAATCTCCGAGAACAATTTGCGAGACAAGAGGTCTATGGCAGAAGGAGTGAGAGGACAGCGAGAAATGAGGGGTGTGTCACTTAATCACTCTCAATTGACGGAGGAAACACCGAGGGTTTTCTGTGTGGAAGGACACTAGATGTCTCGTGACTGGAGGAGCAGGCTTCATAGGCAGTCACCTCGTTGATAAGCTGATCGGATTAGGAGCAGTAGTAACAATTGCTGACAACTTTTCAAAGGGAAGCTTGGACAATGTCTTCGAAGCTTGGAGAAACAATGAACTCCGTTTCAACAACAAATTCAACAGTCGAAAAATCGCCGCAGGAGATCACACACTCGTCAGATGCGACTTGTTGAACAAGGCACAAGTGAAAGACGTTGTCAAGGACCAAGACGCCGTTATTCACCTTGCTGCGACAATCGGTGGGAGAGGATACATTGACACCCATCCGGCGGATTGTTGCCAAAATTTCGCGATTAATCACAACATTTTCGAGACGGCTTTAGGCGCTGGCGTTGACAGAGTCCATTACTCCAGCACGGCTTGCATTTACCCTGTGTCGCTCCAGTCAGAATATGATTCAACGTATTTGTTGCGTGAAGAAGACGCTTTTAAGGACGGCTGGGCCAACTGCGACAGGGAATATGGCTGGGCTAAATTCATGGGTGAAATCGAGCTACAAGCTTTTCAAAAAGAGTACGGCCTAAAGTGTTCGATCTCTAGGTACATGTCTGCCTACGGAGAAAGGGAGAACGACACGCATGTGGTTACAGCGTTGATTAAGAAGGCGGTTGAGAGGAGAGACCCTTACATCGTATGGGGTAGCGGGGAACAAGACCGCGCGTTCACCTATGTCAGTGACATAGTCGAAGGAACTTTGCTAGCCACAGAAAAAATAACAGACGGCACTCCAGTGAATTTGGGACACACTCAACGACACAAAATCAAAGACGCCGCGTACAAGATTCTTGAATTGGTGGGGTACAAACCCAAGAAGATCATTTTTGATACGAAAAAGCCCGTTGGCGTGCTGAGCCGAGCTCTAGATATTTCCAGAGCGATGCACCTACTGGGATGGGTGCCTAAGGTATCGCTTGAAGAAGGCTTAAAAAGAACTATCGATTGGTATATTAAAGTTAAGCCTAAAAGCATAGAGACAATAGAATAAGAGACTAAAAAACGCTGACGGGTCTAGAATTGAGGGATACTGAAGTATCGTTGCTTCTTCCAGCACACAATGAAGCCGAAACAATCGAGAGAATAATACTCGAACTCTACAACGAAATAGGCACGAAGATTCCCTTGGAAATCTGTGTTTCTGAAGATGGGAGCACCGACGGCACTAAAGATGTCCTACTTCAACTAAACGAGAAGCTACGTTTGACACTGGTCTTGGGAGAAAGAAGAAAGGGCTACCTAGGGGGGGTAAAAGACGGCTTGAGGAAGATACACTCGGACTTTGTTTTCTTTGTTGACTCGGACGGCCAACATGTCGCCAGCGACTTTTGGAAACTCTATGAAAAACGAGAAGACTATGACATGATCGTCGGACAAAAAATTAAGCGTAGTGACCCGGCTCACAGGATAGTTATCTCCAATGTATTTCATTTTCTCGTTCGGACTTTGTTCAGGCTTCCCCTTCACGACCCCGACACTGCATTCAGACTGATAAACGTAAAAGTCATAGACAAGGTCCTAGAAGAAACAAAGTTTCTCGAATACAGCTTCTGGACAGAATTCACAGTCAGGGCACACGCTAAGGGATTCAGACTGAGTGAGGTTCCAGTCATTCACAAAAACCGAGTGAACGGCTCAACCCGCCTATATAGCTCTGGCAAGCTCATCAGAATAATGATAAGTCAGTTTATTGGTTTGTTTAAGCTATGGAAGGAAATTAACGCACGAAAATCCAGAGGGCCTACGGAGAGTTTGCCAGAGCCTCACAGAAAAAATCCCAAGAAACTATTCCCAGCATCAGCTCACTAGTGTTTGTTCCAGTTAGATGACCGCTCATATGAATATCTTAATGATATCTTCTGATGCTCCTCCTCACAAGGGGGGCATCAGCCGCCTTGTAAGGCTATTAGAACAGGGATTAAAGCGGCTCGGGCATAATGTCTCGATAGTAAGTCCAAAGTTCAGAATCAAAGAACTCAAGTTCTCAACCATTCCATTCCATGGATACTCTGATCAGTACGATTTGATACACTTACACGGACCGACCCCTTTTCTTTCTGACTTGACGCTCATAACCAATGCCAGTGCGCGCATCGTTTACACCCATCATGCAGAAGTCAGCTGGGTATCAGAAAGAGTTTCAGGAGCATACCGAAGCTTCCATAGGTTTCTAGCTAGAAGAGCTCGAACCATAATCGTTCATACACACGACTATAGCCGTTTGTTCAAAGGGTACAACGTCGCCACGCTTCGTCTGCCCTGTCCAATACAGCCTCCTGAGAAAAAAACAGAGTTAGATCAAAAGCCTGATGCGTTCACAGTCTTGTACGTCGGACAGTTTCGACCATTCAAGGGCATAGATACGCTCATCAAGGCAGCAGCAACGCTTAAGGAGGTCAGGTTCATTCTCACCGGAGAGGGTTACTTGAAGCCAAGGTTTATGAGCATGGCAAAAGGATTAGAAAACGTGAATTTCGTCAGCGCCCCAAATGATGACGAACTGAGACAACTCTACCTTATGTCACATGTCATTTGTCTTCCTTCAGTGAACACTACTGAGGCTTTTGGGCTCGTACTCTTGGAAGGAGCTTTGCATGGATGTGTGCCGTTGGCATCTAGTCTGCTTGGTGTAGCAGAAAACATCTACCTCCTGAAAGGGCTTACCTTCAAAAACAAATCACTTGTGTCTTTGACAAGGAACATAGAAATGCTGGCAAACGATAAAGATCTTTGGACCAGAATTGCCCTGCAATCCAGTAAGGCTGCGTACGATTATGCAGTCACTTACACGCCTGACCTGTACGTAAGAAGACACGAAGAAATATATTATAAAGCATGTCGTAGCGACTGATCATTGAATATTTGCTTTGGGGGCATTCAATGGAAAAAAAAGAGTCCTTGGTTTTATCACTTGTCCTTGTGGCAGGCGCATGCCTCAGGCTCCTAAATCTACAGTATTTTCACGGTCTCGACACTGACGAAGCGATTTACGCACAAATTGTGCTTGCAATGACAAGAGGACAAACCCTTTACCGGACGATAGGCTTTGTACACCCCCCGGTCTACCCTGTTTTAGCATATCCTCTCATTGCAATAAGCCCCACTATTTGGACCATCAGGTTTTTCAACGTTGCGTTCGGCTTAGGAATTGTATGCCTGATCTTTTTCCTCTGCAGGATGATTTACTCCGCGAAAGTAGCTTTCTTGGCTTCTGGGATATATGCACTTTACCCCTTAGCAATCTACAGTAACAAACTAGCTTTAATCGACAACAGCTTGACTTTTTTTGTCACATTAACATTTTTCTTTTTTGCAAAGTATGTCAAAGGAAAAAATCTGAAATACCTGTACTTGTCCGGGTTGTTTGCAGGAATTTCCTTCATGACAAAGTACACAGCAATATTGTTTATTGCAGCGCTTGTTGTCTTTGCCACTCTGAGAGTTTTCAAGAAGAAAATCGGTCTTCTGCTTTTGTTTATAGCGTCGGCTACGGTTTTTCCACTAATGGCTGTGATATTTTTCTTAGCTAACGGCTTGTGGCCGTTCTTCTATGTGCAAGCAATAAGCTGGCAGCTGATTCGTTTTGGCATGCCTCTGTCCGAGAAGTTTTGGTTTTTTGGGATGATTATTGCCTCAATGTCTCCGCTTATCTTGGTTTCTATAATCAATTTCCGTCGAAACCTAGGAGACTGGCGTGGAGAGATGCTCATGTCCTGGTTCTTTATGCCATTGGCATTTCTCGCCCTCTCCAGAATAGTATTCCTACATTACGGTTTTTCGCTCATAGCGCCCATTGCAGTACTTGGAGCTTTATCCGTGGAAAGGTACATTCCAAACAAGTTTCAACGGCAGATCTTCAATTGGAAGGTTGCCAGAAGAATTGCTGCGGTCCTGCTGGCTGCAATCTTGATCTTGGCCATTGTTGGGAGGTTTGCTAACGTGTTGTATGGAATGCAATGGTTTTTTGTTGAGAACGTACTAGGCACTCAAAGGGAGAACGAATATGCGCAGGTCCAGACTGACGTGACCGATTACATAATGAATATCACGAATGCCAATGAGAAGATATGGTCATCTGACGCTTCATTTGGTTTCCTCTCCAATAGGTTGTTGGTTGCGCCTGACTCAGAGTATTGGAGGTTTCAAGGATTTTTCCAAGATGTCTGGGGGTATG
>Ga0315310_10001675_pt1 | contig 14025 bp, 15 predicted proteins | sample TDP5_MG_FD_203630 | JGI IMG/M metagenome (GOLD analysis project Ga0315310, IMG submission 203630) | Freshwater sediment microbial communities from Lake Towuti, South Sulawesi, Indonesia - TDP5 | ecosystem: Environmental > Aquatic > Freshwater > Lake > Sediment | place: Indonesia: South Sulawesi... | reverse complement strand
TCTCTCAAGGATCGTAGGGACTTTTATCGTTGTTTCAATAATCGTGTTTGTGGCAGTGGTTGTGACCATCGGTTCGGGCAAGGGATGGTTTGAGAAAACAGCCATGTACCGGATGGTCCTTTTCAGGGGTGACGGCCTTGCACCCGGGACGCCGGTCAAATTGGCCGGGATAGAGGCAGGAACGGTGCAGTCCCTCGGCCTGACATCGTACGGTGAAGTGGCGCTGGCCCTGAAGCTCAAAAGGGTTTATAGCCATTTCATCAGGGCTGATTCCATTGCATCCGTTCAGGTGCCGATTGTCGGGAGCAGGAACATTGACATCAGCATCGGCTCCTCTGGCCACCCCTTGATTCCCCAAGGCGGATTGATTCCGTCCAGGGAACCCAAGGAATTGATGGCGACAATCAGCGAGACAGTAAGAGAGCTAAAGCTTACCCAGAAGTTGGAGCGCCTTGACAATATAATGAGCAATCTTGAGATTCTGACAGCCAAGATCAAGGATCCCTCGGGCGACCTTATGACCGTCCTCAGCAACCTGAACAAGGCAAGCGGGGACCTGAAGGTGGTAATGGCCGACCTGAGACGCACCAGTCCTCAGCTTCCCAGCCTTGTTAAGAAGGGGAATGAAGGGATTGAGGAGGCAAACAATGTCCTCAAATCGCTAAAGAAAAACTGGCTCATCAGGGGAAATTTAGAGAAGCCGCCTGCGGATGACAACCCGGTCATACCGGTGGAGCGCCTGAATAGCTATTAGGCCCTTCATGCGCTTATATGCAGCCATATTCCTTTGTGCCCTTGCCATATCGGCATGCGGTGGAAGGACGAACAGGATTCAGGAGAGACAGCAGCAGGGGCTTGAGTATGGGCGCTCGGCTGGCGACTTTCTCCAGAGGGGATGTTTCCACCGTGCAGAGGATGCATTTAAAGAGAGCTTAAAGATCAGCCAGATATTGAACGATACAGAGGGTATCATAAAGAATCTGCTCGGGATTGGCAGCGCCCGCCTCGCACTGGGAGACGCAGAGGGAGCACAGGAAACAGTGGGCCGCGCCCTCGCCCTCTTGAAAACCAACAGTAAAAATTTACCCTCTCCCAGCGGGGGAGAGGGGAGGGTGAGGGGTGATAATTATGTAGTGAGGAGGGATCTCTATGCCGATGCCCTCAGCCTGCTTGGGAGCATTCTTCTATCCAGGGGAGACCTGGATGGTGCAGATGCTGCCTATCGAGAGGCCGAAGGACTTGATAGAAACGGAAATGAGCCGGACCGCCTGGCCGTTCGGCTGAATAACTCGGGTGTCCTGGCGCTTCGCCGGGGAGACATTAAAAACGCAGAGAAGAAAATATTTGAAGCCTTAAGCATTGTTGAGGGAACAGACAAGTCTGGCCTAAGGGCCTCGGTTATGAGCAATTGGGCCAATATTCTAAAGGTTCAGGGAAAGGTGGAGCAAGCAAGGGGCTTTTATGAAAAGGCCCTTGAAGAGGACAGGAAGGCCGGTGCCCATTTCCACATGGCCGAGGTCCTTCGCGAGCTTGGGCTTTTATCAGAGAAGGAGGGAAAACTTGATGATGCCCGGGGTTATTTACTGCGAGCCCTCGGAATCAACCGTCAGTTGAGCCTTTCATCCAGGATAATGAAAGACCTTGAGGCTCTTGTCAGGGTGTCCCAGGCCCTTGGCGACACAAGCCAGGCCGATAAATATCAGAAGGAGAAGGACGAGCTATCTTCATCTGAGCCTTCCTCCGAGGAATTCTGTCCATAGGGTTGACATCGTTCATAGTGAGAGATACAGTATAACCATGAAAGCAATAGCCCATTACATTGTAGACGAAAAAGGAAAGGCAAAAGGAGTTATACTTGGTATCAGGGCATATAAAAAAATCCTCCAGGCCCTGGAAGAGGCTGAAGATCGCCGGGCAATCAAAGCCGTTTCAAAGGGAAAGTCGGTTCCTTATTCTCTCATTGAATCTCGATTGAAAAAAGATGGTCTTCTCTGAGTGTATAGCCTCCTGGCAAAACCTTCTGTAGAGAAGGACCTGAGGAATATTTCCTCCGATTACCTTCCACTCATCAATAAAAAAATTCACTCCTTGTCGGAGAATCCCAGGCAATCACAGACGAAAAGACTCAGGGGGATCGAGGGATACAGGCTTAGGGTGGGAGATTATAGGATTCTCTATGAAATTGACGATAGCAATAAGATTGTGACTATTTGCCGTATCTTGCGACGAAGGGAAGCCTATCGGTAAAAAGCATAAGATCCTAAAATACCCATTTGTAGGCTACGACCACCCCGCATTTCTTTAATGTTTCTACCGGTTCCTTCAGGGCGGCCTCAAGTGACGCCTTGTCTGCGTCCACGAGCTTCAGGTCCACACCTCCAGTGCTTCCCGTGGGTATAGCAGCTTTTGATACAAGGGGCCGGTATCCAATCCTGTCGGTTGCAGAAAGTGCTGCCTCCAGGCCGGGCGCATAGCCAACAGCACCCTTGGCAGCAGCTTGCTTTGGGTCAAATATGCCCACCCCATAGACCTGCTTGCCCTCGGAATCCGTAATCCTGGGGAATAGTGCGGGCTTGGCAGTAGTTCCAGTTGCGTCAATAATAAGACCAGTATTATCACCGATCGCCCATGCCAGCGAAATACGAAACCATTGGATAATGTTCGCAAGGACTTTACCTGCCCTGTGGAGCCATCCCTGTTGTTGCCTTTCCTTCCATTCGTCTTCCGTAGGAATCATCTCCTGTATCAGGCTTTGCACCAGGGCACCGCGAAGGGGCATCTCGACTGTTGCACGAACACTTCCGTCAGGAAGCAGTTCGGTTTTGACGGGCCTTGATCCCTCAACCAGTCCGGTTACGACCATCCGGAACCGGCCGGTTGAAGTCATAAAGTCCCCAACTACCCTTGAGCCCTCTACGCGGACGCCCTTTGCAACCAGAAGAAGATTGCGCCGTGCAACCACAATGGCCGCTCGCTCGGCCAAATAAGCAGCATCGGCTGGGTTCTCAAGCTCCTCAGGAGGCCGTCCTACTCCGGTTGCCCGTATGGTCCCCTCACTCCAGCGGATCTCTGCGCTGCCGACTTTTTCAACGAGACCGGTAGGCTCATCTGCCGATACAGACTGGGGCTCCCAATAATACCTGCCCGGCATCTGAGCGATCAGGCAGAGGGCAGCGAAAAAAAGGGCTTTCCTGATTGTTCTCATGGCTTAATTCCTTCGATTAACCCTGACACGCAATGTTGTCAATGTCAACCCTAAGTCTTGACAACATATAAGGAAAGGGTATGATCGTTCAGAATACAAATTCAGATGGAGGGAGAAAAATGAAATATTTATGGAAAATCTCAGGGATTATGGTTGTTTTGTTTGCTGTTTTCGCATGTATATTGGCTCCATCTCCTTTGCTGGCCCAGGAGATGGAGGAGGAAGAAGAGGTCGAGCAGGCTCCTCCTCCGAAAAAGAAGGCTCCCGAGGTAAAGAAGCAGGACATTAAGAAACCAGCAGAGGAGGAAGAAGCAGTGGAAGAGGAGGCCCCTCCTCCGAGAAAGAAGGCTGCAAGAACGCGGTCGCAGGATATTGAGCCGAAAAAAGAACGCCCCCCGTTCAGGTTTGTCCCTGTAGGTGGGGACGAGGAAGCAGGGGAGGGCGAGGAATCCAGGGGATACAAGAAGCGCTCCCGTCAGTTAGAAGAAGAGGAGGAAGAGGAGGCAGCTCCGCCGCCCCCACCCAGGGTAGCTCCAACACGGGTTCCGGTACAAATTGAGGAGGTTGGAACAGAAGGAGCGAAGGAGAGCTACAAATTTCTTGTGACCGGGGTTGTGAGTAAAGAGGGTGCTTTGGAGACTACAGTTGAGGTAACGAACCAATCCGGCAAGGTTAACTCAAAGCTAACAGTGGAGATCAGCTTCTTTGATTCAGATGGCGGGCTCCTGTCAAAGCAGAAGATGGCTGTTGATGTTTCCAAGATCGCCCCGGATGCAACAACCAAGAAAAAGTTTTTGATCAGAAATCCACCCGAGGGAGTTGCTGAAGTGGAAGGGAAGGTATTATCGGTTCAATGAGGTTGTTTGGGACAAAAGGGACACTCATTGTCTCCGCATTTATTCTATCGGCATGCGCTGTCAGTGGCCAGAGTGTGCGTGCCCCGGAGGAAGAGGAGGTCCCAACCCTCAGGCTCAGCCCTTACAAGGGCCCAAGAAAGACAATCGCAGTCCTGGGGTTCAGGAACAAGGCAGATTCTGAAGACCCTGCATTTAACGAATTCCGCGTTGGTAGAGGAATTTCAGAGATGCTCAAGACTGCACTGGTCAAATCGGGCAGGTTCAGGGTTGTTGAGCGGAGCAAGCAGATTACGAAGAAGATCCTGGAGGAACAATGGTTGGGACTAAGGGATGAGTTTGACCAGACAACCGCTGCCAGGACAGGAAGGATGCTGGGGGCAAAGGCTGTGGTTTACGGCAATGTCTCCGAGTTCGGGGTTAAGAAGACCGGCGTATATGTGGGGCTTGGAGGGGCAAGGACGGTAATCACAAGGATCGTGGTGGATGTTTTCATGGTGGATACGGAGACAGGAGAGATAATTGATGCGGCCACCGGCGCAGGCGCCGAGGCAACCCAGTCCTCAGGGATCGTTCTGGTCTGGGAGGAGGGTGTGGAGAGCTTTGATGAGACAACCGTGGGAAAAGCCACGCGGAAGGCATGCTACAGGGTTGTGGAGAGGCTGGCCAGGTTTGTGAGCGGGGAGGAGGAGGAATATGAAGAGGAATAGCTTATTATTTCTTGTTTTAATTGTTTTGAGTGTCCATGGGAAAGCCATGGCCCAGGGAGAAGATATGGCATCCTCCATGAATGTTTCTCCCCCTCCGGTTAGGACCTCTCATCTCCAGCAGGGTGCCATGAGCTCCAATAATGCAGCCATATATGTAGGCATGGATTCCGACATAATGTCTCTCAACATGTATGGTTTGGCAAGCGAGGCAACCATGGGGATAACCGATAAGGTGGCAATCAGTATGATGGGCACCGGGATCTACGGCGGCGCAACGAGTTCTATGTCAATGGGATCAAGCACTATGGATATGGAGATGAGCATGGGGATGGGGGTATTCGGTATAAATGTCCTTGTATCATTGGTTCAGTCTGAGAAGAGGAATTCCATAGGAGAGATAACGAAGATAGGCTCAGGTTTGTCTCTCTTTGGCGGCGGGCAATTTAGCATGATGGGGATGGGATCTAAAATGTCAATGCCTGAACAATGCTATTACGGCACCTGCTATGGCGGAGATGTCAGTGTGACGGGATTTTTGATGTTCTACCAGTTTCAGGTTGGAGCTATTGGTGAGCTTGCACTCCATCCCCAGTTTCAACTCGTTCCTTATGCGTATGTTGGGTCAACTGCAGGAACAATGTCTATGACAATGGAAAGTGGGGGCGATACCCAGTATACGGATGTTGATATTCCTTCCTCGTCAATAACATCTTATGGGGCGGATATTGTCATCAGGCCCATGAGGAACAATCCCAAGTTTAAGATCAGCCTTGGGACCCTTCTACAGCAGATCAGTGCCAATGAAGGAGGAATGACATTCATCGTGGTAGGTTTCAGTTATGAAGCTGGTGCCCGTTATTCAGAGACCCAGTTTGGCCCGGTCCTTCAATAATGTTAAGGAGGCTACCAATGGTTAGAAATAAAATATTGAGCGGATTGGTTATAGCGTCCATTGTCTATACCGGATGCTTTCCAATGATGGGACAAGGGATTAAGAGGACGGTGAGATATGAGGCTGAGGCCGGGTATGCAAAGACGGCAAAGCCACCCGGGAGGATGAATATCAGCTTTGAACCCCCTCTTCCTGAGAAAATAATTTCTACAAGCTTGTTCTTTGACGGAGTGGCAGTGGATATAGGGGATTCCAAAATGCCTCCTATCAAGGAGCTTGTTATTAAAAATGTGCCTTCTGGGAAACATCAGCTATTTCTTAGGAACTGGGATTTTCAATTTAAACCCACGAGGAAAACAGTTTCCTTGCAAAGCGGCGGAGAAGTTGATGTGTCGCTGAAGCCGGCAACCAATCCTGCAAAGAACCTTATATGGCTTGTAGATATTTTCTTTGCGTTCGGTTTGTTGGGTGCAATAGCTGCCCAGGCATCTGCCAGCGGCAGTTAGGCAAGTGTAAAAAAGGAGGAAAAATATGGGAAAAAAGAACAGGAAGTGGATAGGGATAGGGTTGGGGATCATGGGTGTGGCGCTTATTGCAGCCTGCGCAGGTGCGCCGCCCAAACCGGATTGGGTGGACAAGGGATCAGGGGCCTTTCCGGGCGACAGGGGCACGGCCCTCTATGGTGTTGGCGTTGCCTCCAAATCCCCCAATGTGGCGATGACCAGGACACGGTCAGAAAACAGGGGCCGGGCAGAGCTGGCAAAAGTGATAGAGACCTATATTGCCAGCTTTGTTAAGGACTTTATGCAGGAGCACAAGGACTATATGGATCCCGAGGCATCCGGCTCCCAGGAATTCACCTCTGCGGTATCCAAGAGCGTTGCCGAGGCGACCCTGGTGGGAAGCCAGATCATCGATCACTGGACAGACAGCGAGGGCAACCTCTATTCTCTGGCTACCCTCCCGCTTGACAACAAGTTCCTTGAGCAATTTTCTGGAAAAGCAAAGGAGGCTTTGAGGGAGAGGAAGGCCCAGATCCTGGAGAATAAGGCCAACGAGATGCTGAAGCAGCTGGATGAGGAGCTGGCAAAGAAGACCGAGCGTCAGGCTCAGTAGTCCAGGAAGTATAGAAGTATAAATTTAAGTATTAGGAATTGAAGGAATTGAGGCTGTTCTGGGGCGGTTGGTGCATTTTGTTCCTCATTGGAGCGGGATGCGCCAGCGCGCCCCCAATTGAGGATCAATATCAGGCAAGGGAAGGTGGAGTGCCTTCTCCTCCGTCCTGGGTCACAAAGCTTCCCAGAGATTCAAAATATGTTTACGCCGTAGGGATGTGCCCCAAAACCTATTATCAAAGCGATGCCGAGGCCAAGGCCCTCGAGAGCGCAAGGGCAGAGCTTGCAAAGAGCATCAGTATTAAGGTGAAATCTACGGTGATAGACAGTCAAAATCTTCAGGGTCAGACAGGAACAATTCAACAGACGAGGAGCGAGCAAAGCGCACAGGTGGATGAATCTGTAAGCGAGGCCGTTCTAAAATTTTCAGAGGTTATGGCGTACTGGCTGGACAAAGAAGGCGCTGTTGGCGAGCCTCTCGCCACTTATTGTTTGGTCCGCATCCCCCGTGAAAAAGTAGATTTTGTCAAATAACAACCTATCGAACCGGCATATGCTAACGCAGAGATGCCTCTATCTTTCCAGAGCCTACTGCAGTAACCTCGAATTCAAGCCCTTCAATAGGGCCCGCTGTTAGTAGCTCAGCCAGCCGATTGGGATCACCCTGGAATGTGACGGTCAATGTTGCTGTAGGGGCATCAAACGTCCGCTGTATTATCTCCTGAACGCCGCGGACTTTCTTCAGGGAACCCTTTAGTTTTTTAAGCGTTGTGAAATTCTTAACTCCGGCAAGGATCAGCTCAATGTTCTGTCCGTGAAGCTGCTCCTCATTCCAGGCCTTGAGTATTTTCCAGAATGTTTCCCGGGCCGCCTTCAAACTTGCGACCTTGGCAGCCTTCTGGCCAGCTGCCTCAGGCACCCCTTCAACTCCAGGCTCGGTGACCGTGGCCGTGGCATAGATCTCGGCGTTGTCGGTCTTAACAGCCCTCAGCGAGACCGTGGCCTTGCTGGCGTAGAGCACATCGCGGATGCTCTCCGGGGAAGAAACCTGGGCGGTTCCCACTATGATCGCCTCCGCTCCGGATCGTAGGCCGATCTTGGCTGCAGCCGCAGCGTTGCCCTCGGCGGCGAGACGCAGCTCGTCTTTCTTCACATTCTCCTTGGCTGTGGACTGATCCACCATTGAGAATCCCTTTTCCATAAGAAACTCTACGATGGTGTTTTCAGCCGTACTGCTCTTGAACTGCTCCTCTCCTTTGGCCTCGGTAACCAGGACCATCATCCGCGGCTTGTTCATCTCTTTGTAGATCAGTGTGGCGTCTTCCTTGAGGCTCTGGACGCTTACAGCCGCCTCGATCTTCATCTTGTATTGGTCTCCATCGCGCCCTTCCTCAAGGACCTTGAGTTCATGGACATAGCCCTTTGCCCTGGCTACGACGCGGTCCTTCACAAGCTCAAAGTTTTCCACCACGGTCTCGGATACGATCTCAGAGCCCACCTGTTCAACCGCCTTTCGTCTGGCATCGTCCAGGGCCGCTGTCTTTGCGCTGTCAACATCGTCCTTGATGATGGATGCCTTACCCTCAGCCGTGACGCGGGTAAGGGCTGCCTCCTCTGCCGAGAGGGCAGCAGGAAATAGGCCAACCATTAGCAGAACCGCAAGCCTTGAAATCTGGCGCATCTTCATTTGAGTACCTCCTTCTTTGCTAAAGAGGATAACATTACCCTCTTAATTGTGTCAATCAATGTTTTAATCCGTAGTCATATTGTTGTCATTTAACATCCCATGAATGCAATCCGTCCCATTCCGGCGGCGGAGGGACCATGATAAAGTTTGTGCATCGCTCAATGTATAGCTTTGATGGGCCGTCCTCGTGGTCTTTCAGGATTGCCTGGAATATTTCCCTTGCTTCATTGAAGCGGCGTTCGCGATAGTTCTTCAGGCCATCGGAGAACCTGGAGATAATGGGTTCTAATGGCCGGGTCTCTCCCTTTCGTCCCAGTAGCTCATATATGCGGACTTGGTCTTTCTTCCCTTTAACCCGGACAAGGTCGAGCTCTCGTGCAACAAGGCTCTCTCCGGCGGCCTTGAGTGTCGCTTCACTGATGATGATTTCTGTTCCATATTGTTTGTTGAGGCCCTCGAGACGGGAGGCAAGGTTAACGCTGTCTCCGATGACAGTGTAGTCAAAGCGCTGGTCTGAACCCATGTTTCCCAGGGTCATAGTGCCGGTATTGACGCCTACGCCTATCTCGATCCTGGGCTTGCCCTCTTTAAGCCATTGCTCACGGAGCGGCCTGAGAGCCTCCTGCATTGCAATCGCAGCAAGACAGCTTTTGAGTGCGTGGTCAGATGTTGGAAGCGGCGCCCCAAAAAGGGCCATCACTGCATCTCCGATGAACTTGTCAACAACCCCTCCATGCTCGAAGATGACGCGGGTCATGGCAGTGAGAAGGACATTGAGAATACTGACCAGTGTCTCGGGTTCCATCAGCTCTGAAACTGCGGTGAAACCCCTTACGTCGGAGAAGAGCACGCTGAGCACGCGCTTTTCGCCCCCAAGCCTGAGCGCCTCGGGGTGCAGTATGATTTCATGCACCACCGAAGGAGAGACATAGAGCCCAAAGGTCTGTGTGATCCTCGCCTTCTCCCTTGCGTCCAGGGCGCGATGGAGCACAATCCCTGCAACAAAGGAAAGGATGATGCCGACCTGTGGGCCGACTATGTCCAGCCAGATGCCCCCTTTGAATGCTTGCTGGGCAGCCAGGGCCTCGCCCGCCACAAGTGCGAGCACGATAAGAGTTCGCAGCCAGGTGGAGAGATTGAGCACAACAAGGAGAAGTGCGGCGGAGCCTCCAAGGATTCCAGTCAGGAGAAGCCGTTCAGCCTTGCCCCATCGCCTTATGCCGGTACCAGAAAGGACAGTCTGGAGGATGTTGGCATGGATCTCAAGCCCTGATGTGATCTGGCCGGAGAGCAGTTTCGCTTCCTCGCCTCCCTCACTCAGGCCACGCGTGAAGGGTGTGGGATAGAAGTCATGGCTCGTGGGGTGTGTGTTGCCTATCAGGATGATTTTCCCCTTGACCTGGGAAGGGGAGAACTGACCCATGACAGCGCTGCCGAAGGAGAGGGAAGGAAAGCTTCGTGGGGGGCCGATATAATTGATATTCAGGATCGGCATAGGCACCCGTAGCTTGCCAACTGCAAGGATATCCGGGCTTGGTGTTGTTGGCTCGGGAACATTGCCCATATAAAGATCCTGTACGGCGGTTTCCAATCCGAGGGTGAAAAATACCCCCTGTGCCTCTTCCTTTGAGGCGGTCAGAAGTGTGGGCACCCCCCGGATCTTGCCGTCCCTGTCAACCGAGAAGTTAATGGCGCCCTGTGAAAGGGCCTTGTTCTGGAATATTGGAAGTGGCGCGACCCATTTCCCCCCATCGACAAAACGGACCAGTATGACATTGCCTGCAGTGCCGAGGGCATTCGCAAGCTTCGCATCTGGTTCCTGAACGACGCGTGACACGGCATCACTGATTGGCTTCTTTTTGTCAGCTGATTTTTTTCTGCCCTGCAGCAAGGGGGTTATCTGGCCGACAACCGCCTCCAGCTCCTGGATCTGATCGTCGGAGTAAAATGATTTTGAAAGGTCCATATCCACGGCTATAAGCCTTGCGCCGGCCCTGCTCAGGTTGGAGATCGCACGGGCGTAGTCGCCCCTCGTGATTGCCTTGATGTTTTTTTTCAGGACGTTCTTTGTTTCCTCGTCTATGGTCAGCAGGAGGATCCTATCATCTGCCTTAAGGGGTCCCCTGAGGATGAAGCGCGTATCATAGGTCAGGAGCTCAAGTGGCTCAAGCCATCCTGTGCTGTGGAGTAGAACACTTGCCCCAAGGACAAATACTCCAAGGATTCCGCCATAGAGGAGGTGTTGTTTTGTTCTTGCGCTTAAATTCTTTAAGCCAAACACTCTACTGATTCCGGGCTATTTGCACGCCTCTAATCTTCCCCTCAACTCCTCCGATCATACTATCGGTGACGATTACAACCTTGCATGCCTTGAGGAAGCGTCCGCGTTGATTCGCCCCTTTTATTGCCTCTCCGTCCGCCTTGCTGACAACAATGGTGGACCTCAGGCTTCCTGCGCTGCTTGCAGCCTTAATGTTGAGGGGCCGCTTTCCCTGTCGGAGCCTTCGCTTTCTATGTGCGACCCTCTTCTTCTTTGCCTTTGCTTTGGCCTTGGCTATGGTAAATTCTTCATCGTTATTACCGCCGTAGGCAGAGACAAAGGTCACGCCGTCCGGGATGGAGGCACCTTCATCTATGGCCTCGGATTCGCCGGATTGGTCTGCCGGCTTCTCTCCAACAGCATAGGCGGCTGCACCAATGGCGGCCAGTGCAGCCGGGTCTGAATCCTTTGGATTGTAGATAACCTCGCCGTCTTCAGTGACGATCTGAGGGATAATGGCTGGTTTTGACCCGGTTCCACGTGCGTCTATGACAAGGCCGGTCTCGGCGTCCTCAGGGATATTTTCTTCAAGCGCTTCCTTTGGAAGAGGGGAGGGAGGGACAGTCTCTGACGCCTCAAGGAGCACAACATTTATTCCCTTCATTCCGACCAGGGGCACGCGGAGCGTGACCTCGTAAGAAGCTTTTTCTTGTTCATCCTTTTCTTCCATGACCCTGGCACCCTGGATCAGTCCCTTCACCCTGACAGCAATGGTTTCGTCCTTTAGAAGGTCGCGCGCCCTTGACTCGGCATTGACACGCATGGCCCCGACCATCTCCAGGGCATGGGCATAGGCCTCCTGTTTCCCGGCCTCTCTGGCCATGAGGCGCGCCTGCTCTCCGGATTTCCCCTTTGGGTATTTCCCGGTACCAGTGGCAGTGAGGAACCCCTCTTCCCAGTTGATATTTCCGAATGGGGTTTCCTGGACGAGAGGCGCAAGGCCGGTGCTCAACGCTGGAGCTTCAGGAGCTTTTGGGTATTGGGCAATAAGGTCTGCCGGGATCTTCATCTTGCCTTTGACTTTTACAACATAGGAATCCCCGGACTTGCCCTCGGATAAAACCTCTGATTGGAGGGTTCCCTCAACCCTGGTTAGGATCGCCCGTCTGTTTGGAACCCGTGTGAGATCCACCTGTGCCCCAACTCCACGCTCCACCGCATCGCGGCGTGCCAGGATCAAAGCGACCCGTGCAGCAGCCTGCTCATTGCCCTTGAGCGGGGCCCGTCCTTCGCCTTCTACTGTTGTCTCTTGCTCCCCTTCGGAAGGGGCCTTCGGAGGGGCTGCCGAGGGTTGCGCGGATGGTTGCAAAGAAGATATTGTCTCTCCGAGTTGGCGTGCGAGTGCGGTTGCCAGGGCCTTGTAGTCTTTCCCGCTGATCTTTCCGGCCCCCACGATTGTCCCGGACACCACATCTATCACTCTCCCGCGAAGGGTGAGCCCTCCTTCCTCGTCGGCCAAGCCCCCAAGCACGATCAACTGCACTTCCCTTAAACCTGAAGCACCGGAAGCAGGGCTTCCTTCCTCTGCTGAAAGGGCATCTTTGAGAAGATCTCGCTCCATTGCGCCCTTGATCTGGCTTTCCTTGATTATTGTGATTCCGGGGAGCGATCCAAGATGTTTTGCGATGGTGGAGGCGATCTCTTTGCCGATGTTTGCCCCGGGCTTTGTATTTGATGCGTTCCAGAAGTCCAGGACCCCAACATTCATTTCCGCCCGGCCCTCAGAGGCCGTGAGGGAAAGACTGGCAAGGGCTGCAAATATTCCAAACATTTTAATTGCTTTATTCATGGGACCTCCTTTCCACTCCGCTCCATCCATTCAATATGCTATATCCCCCTTTTGTCAAGTGGGTTTGAATGTCTTGACTGACTGTTGCATTTTGCATAATATATGAAAAATTGCACACATAGAGGAAGAAATGAACAAAAAAGAAATCTACGATTTGATAAAAACTTATTTTATAGAACAGTTTGAGATTCCCCAGGAGAAGATCAAGCCGGGGGCACGGCTTTTTAAAGATCTGGGTCTTGACAGCATTGATGCACTTGACATGATTGGTATGCTCGAATCCAGGATAGATTTTGAGGTGAACGAAAAGGAGCTAAAGAAGATAAGGACTGTTCAGGATGTCGTGGATTATGTCGCCAAGATTGTAAAAGCAACGGATTGACGCTCCATCCATGCCGGAAACATGGGTTGTTCCTGAGAATTTTGTTTATCATCCCGATAAGGTAGAAGGTTGCTTCCTTGTTCCGAAAAACTCTTCCTGGTTTTCCGGTCATTTCCCCAACGATCCAATCTTGCCTGGCATTGCCTTACTTGGAATGGTCCATGATACACTGCGCGCCTATGCAGCAAATTTAGGGGAGCGCATTGTCATTAAAGAGTTTAAACGAATACGATTCAGGCAGATTGTGAGACCCGGGACACGGCTGACCGTTTTCATAACTTTGGGCAGCGGAGCAGAAAGCCATAAAGTTACATTTGAATGTAATCTTGATAATTCAAAGGCTTGTGATGGGACGATCCTGGTTGATATGGTGAAAATATGAGATCATCCAGTAAACAACCTTTTAATCGCATAGAAGACCTAATTCCCCATAAAGGCCGCATGATATTAATAGAAGAGGTCCTTGAGGTGGATGACAGCCATTGTGTCTCGCAGGCGATCGCAAATTCACATTGGCCCTTACACAATGAAGGGATGATAGATTCCATCATAACTATTGAGCTTGTGGCCCAAACCGCAGCGTATTTAGTAGGATGGAAGGAACGAAACAAGGAGGGAGCGAACAAAAAAGGATTCATGACCGGAATAAAGAAAACCACGCTGGCAATTCCTAATATAGCGGTCGGATCAAAGCTGATGATCTCGTGCAAGAAAGTCGTGTCTATGGAAAACTACGCAGAGTTTGAAGGGGATGTCCGTGATGATAACCGGACATACGGCAATGTCCAGATTCAACTGTTCAGACCTTAACCGTGTCCATAGCTTTCGATGACATATAAGAAGAAATCCTTTAAGACCTTCAAAAGGGATGACATTGCACGGACACTGGCTATAACTCCGGGACAGGGGAGGCGCGCCTATATTCTTGGGGGCGAGAGATATACGGAGGTTTTTACCCTTGCATCAAGAATAATCGAAGAATGCCAGGACTACTTGAAAGGAAAGAGTCCTATTTGCCTTGTGTCATCCGACAAGGCATTCATTATGGCCTCTATTGCAGCGTCCTTTGCA
>Ga0315310_10001672_pt1 | contig 14032 bp, 15 predicted proteins | sample TDP5_MG_FD_203630 | JGI IMG/M metagenome (GOLD analysis project Ga0315310, IMG submission 203630) | Freshwater sediment microbial communities from Lake Towuti, South Sulawesi, Indonesia - TDP5 | ecosystem: Environmental > Aquatic > Freshwater > Lake > Sediment | place: Indonesia: South Sulawesi... | reverse complement strand
GCGAAGTCATCGGGTTGGAGTAAAATCAGAGTTACGATCACTAGGTGGGGAGGATTGCTTGGTGGCGCCGCGGGGGCGGAAATGCTCTCATTTAGTGTGCAAAATTCTAAAGAACTGTGCACATCCACATCCGCCATGCTGGTCGCGAGCGAAAAAAGCTTGACTGTTCGCCTTTTATTCGCCTAAAATTTTTATTGTTGCAGATCGAGTCTAGGGTTTGCCCGCGATGAGGAGCTAACCATGGCTTTGACTAAACGCCAGAAGCAAGTGCTAGATTTTCTCGTGCAGTTCATCGATCGCCACCGCTACTCGCCCAGCTTCGAAGAGATTGCTGATGGGCTCAAGCTGACCTCGCTGGCTACTGTGCACAAGCATCTGGCGACGCTGGAAAAGAAAGGTTTCATCCGGCGCGGCTACAACCGCAGCCGCTCGATAGAAGTGGTGGCGCTACCGCGGCCGGTGCGCGAAGAAGTGGCGCGACACGCGGTGGAGTTGCCGCTCATGGGGCGTATCGCTGCTGGCCAGCCGCTGGAGGCGATTGAAAACCCGGATACGATTTCCCTCGGTGATTTCACGCGCAGCAAGAACGTCTTTGTGCTCGAAGTCAAGGGCGACTCCATGGTGGACGACCACATCCTGGACGGCGACTACATCCTGGTCGAGCAGACGGAGACTGCAAACAACAACGACATTGTGGTGGCGCTGGTGCGCGGGCAAGAAGCTACGCTGAAACGCTTTTTCCGCGAGCCCAACGGCCGTATCCGCTTGCAGCCTGCCAATGCCCAGATGCCTCCCATCGTCCTGCCTCCCAAAGAAGTCAAAATCCAAGGCCGGGTCATCGGCGTCCTGCGCCGCTACTAGCCGCGAGCATGAAAACCTTCTGTACCTATTGTTCGAGGGAGAAAGACACCTCGGGCGGCCTAATGCCCGTACTGGAGCGATACCGCAGTTCGCGGATACGTCAAGTAGCAGAGCTTGCGGAGCAGGAAGGTGCTTGTTTCGTGGTTCTTTCAGGTAAGTTTGGGCTCCTTGAGTTGCATGACAAGGTTCCCTACTATGATTATCTCCTGCAGCCTGAGGATGTGCCGCGTATGGTTGACGTTGTGGCGGAGCAGATAAGGCAGAAGGGAATCGATCACATCACTTTCTTTACGAAACCTACTGAAGACCGTGAGGAGCTTCGCCCGTATATCGACCTCATCGAACAGGCATGCTTTGCAGCCGACGTCCCCTTTGAACTGAGAATTCTGGAGGGTACTCGAATGCCGAATTGGCGTGAAATCATGAGGAAGGCCGAGGAAGCAAAGAGGTTGCTCATACGAGATCGGTCTGAGGGGGAAAAAGCATTTGACCGACTTCTGCAGCAGTACCCTTCGGACGGGATGGTGTACTTCAAGCGCGGAGAAGCATGGGAGTTAATCGGAGAACTACAACTTGCTCTCAGGGATTACTCAAAGGCCGAACTGCTCTTTCCCATGCCGAAGTGGAAAGAAAGAGCTCGGCAAGCAGCTGAACGCGTCGAAAAGCAGATTGCTAAACTAGAGCCCGTGAGTCCCGACCAGATACTTTCTCAAATTCGCGATCCTTCTCTAGCCAAGATTTGCGGCGAGGCCTTGGACGCAAATGTGAATGAACCTCGCTCAGCCCTTGTGCTATACCGAACGGCGCTGGAGCAGGTGGTAGATCATCTCGTAAGGGTGAACCGCGTAGATTGCGAACCGTCCACAGGACTGGCTGACAAGATAAATATGCTGAGGGACTCGGTCGCAGCCGCCACAGTTTCCCATATGCACACAATCCGTGTGCTGGGCAACGATGCGGCGCATGGAGAGCCGGTGTCGCCGGACGATGCGGTGGTATCTCGCACGGCCTTACTTGCTATCCTCAAAGCAGTATTTCTACCCCGCCAAAACAAAATGAGTGCTAGGTCATAGCCGCCCCGACGTCGACGCTACCGGAAGAACTTCGCGGCGTACAGTGTGTGTGCTAGGTGCGGAAGAGGACGGATTCGCGCTGGAAGGCACGCACGGCGATGAAGAGGGCGGCGGCGGCGTAGATGCAGGAGGAGGCGAAGATCAAGCCGATGTAGTTCCAGTGGTAGGTGCCGGTGAGGATTTCCTTGCTCACTAAGCTGACGTTAAGGATAGGGATGAAGGCCAGGCGCGCGTCCAGCTCGATGCCGGGCAGCAGCGAGGCCACCGCCGGCAGGACGACCACAATCGTCAGTGGCGAGATGTAACTCTGCGCTTCCTTGAAGCTACGCGCCAAAAGCGCGATGGCTAGCAGTGCGGCGGCAAACATAACTGCCACGGGCAAAATCATCAGCAGTACCGCAGCTACGCCTTTGCCGCTGATGGCGATTTGAAAGGAGGCACCGCCGCGGCCCATCTGGGCAAACGATTTCGGAGTAAGCATGTAGGTGGCCACGAGGGAGGCCAGCGATAGGATGGCGGTGGCAACCGAGGCAGTCATCACCGTGAGAAACTTCCCGAACACAAGTTCGCTGCGGGCTACCGGGCTAGCCAGGATGGTTTCAATGGTGCCACGCTCTTTCTCCCCGGCGGTGAGATCAATGGCTGGGTACATGGCACCGGTGAGCGAGAGCAAGATAATGATGTAAGGAATCAAGCCGCCGAAGATGCTCCCACCAACTTTTTCTGGCGGGGCCACGTTTTCCTCGGCAGTGTCAAACGGTTGGAGGACATCCGGGGAGAGCTGGCGGCTCGCCAGGCGTTTGGCTACTACTTCATCACGGTATTCATTGAGCAGACGCTCCAGGTTGCGTACCGCAAACTGCGAGCGCATCTCGCCGGCATAATGGTAGAGCTTCACCGTAGGCTGCTGGTCGCTGGCGAGTGCCTGTTCAAAGCCAGTGGGGAATTCCACCGCCGCACGCAGTTTCTTTTCGCTGATGCGTTGGGCATAGTCCGAGGCTGCGGGAACAACTTCGAAGCCTTTCGCTTGCCGAATGTGCGCCACGGCTGCGGGGGCGTGCTCAGCGCCCAGGATCATAATCGTGGCTACTTGTTGTTGCGCGCGTTGCACTAACTTGAGGCTGAGGCTAGCCATGCCTACTACCAGGCCCGGCATGAGCAGCAGGGGCACGACAATCATGGAAATTAGGGTCCGGCGGTCGCGCAAGGTGTCGAGCATTTCTTTCCGATAGACGATGGCGATGCTACGTAGTCTCACGCTGTGCCTTCCACTACATGCACGAAGATGTCTTCCAGATCCTGGCGGGCGTAGCGGGCGCGCAGTTCGGCGAGCGTACCTTCGGCAAGGATTTTGCCTTCATGGATGATGGCGATGGTGTCGCAGAGTTTTTCCGCTTCGACCATAACGTGCGTAGAGAAGATGACGGTTTTGCCCCGGTCACGGCAACTGCGAATGAAATCCATGATAGTGCGTGCGGTCATGACGTCCAGGCCGACGGTAGGCTCGTCAAAGATCATCACTGGCGGATCGTGAATGAGGGTGCGGGCTACGGAAACCTTCTGCTGCATGCCGGTGGAGAGTTTATCGCAGCGCCGGTCGGCGAATTCGTGTATAGCGAAGGTGGTGAACAGCTCATCAATACGCTGGCGCAGGCGCCGCGGGTCGAGGCCGTTGAGCCGCCCGAAGTACTCGACGATTTCGCGTGCCGTGAGTCGCGGATAGAGGGCGGTGGTAGTGGCCATAAAGCCGACGTTGGCGCGCACCTGTTCCGGCTGTTTGCAGATGTCGAAGCCAGCGACGCGTGCGGTTCCTTCGGTGGGTTGCAGGATAGTGGCAAGCAGGCGCAAGCAGGTGGTTTTGCCCGCGCCATTGGCTCCCAGCAGGCCGAAGATGCGCCCTGGCTGGCAGCGGAAATTGACCCCGTCCACAGCGCGGATCTGGCCGCGCTTGCGGTCGTAAAAAATCTTGGTGAGGTTCTGGGTCTCGATCACAGTGTGAAGCAAGATACTAGTAGGCCAGGTAAGCCAGAGTCAAGTGCCGGGAGGCCGACGGCAGTAGGTGCGGGCGAGTGGTGTCCTAGTTTCCGGGAAGGTTGTTGTGCTGCGTATCTAGCTAGAGCATCGAGGTTCAACCCAGCGGCAGGAGCCCTGCCTACCGCAGGCAGGCGCTGAGTTGAACAAAATTAAGACACTACCTGCGGGTGGGTAACGTTGACAAAATCTCAGACCTCCTATAACCTGAAGTTTTGTGATTGCCGCGAGAGTCACGGTGTAAGCAATGCGCACATATTTCCCCAAGGGCGAAGAGGTAGCCACGCTCAGAGAAGGGAAGTGGTACTTAGTGGACGCCAGCGGCCAGGTGTTGGGCCGGCTGGCGACACAGGTGGCGCGATTGCTGATGGGGAAACACAAGCCCCGCTGGACGCCGTATCTGGACTGCGGCGACCATGTGATAGTGATCAACGCCCGCAAAGTGCGTCTGACCGGACGTAAGCTGGCGCAGAAGGTCTATCGCTGGCATAGTGGCTACCCCGGTGGCTTGAAAGAGGTCAAGGCGCGGCAGCTTTATGAGCGCAAGCCAGAGGTAATGGTGCGCGAAGCGATTCTGGGAATGCTGCCCAAGAACAAACTGCACAAGCGCCTGGCAAGGAAGCTGCGTGTGTACGCTAACGACAAGCATCCACACCAGGCGCAACAGCCGGAGCCAGTGGTGCTAGAGGCCTAACTCAAGGAGGCATTTTGGGAGAACCAGAACTGGAAGCGTCGGCTACAGAGATACCGGGCGAGCCGCTGCCTGCAACCCCATACCGCTACGCTACCGGGCGACGTAAGACGGCGGTGGCGCGCGTATTTTTGCGTCCGGGTAGCGGTCAGTTACGCGTCAACAAGCAGCCGCTAGAGGAATATTTCAAGAGCGAGTTCTGGCGTAAGCACGCGCGCGAGCCGCTGGAGTTGGTCGGCACGCCGGATCAGTTTGATGCCTACATCACAGTAGCTGGTGGCGGGCCTACGGGGCAGGCGGGGGCGGTGCGCTTAGGGCTAGCGCGGGCGTTGGCCGAGTCAAGCCCAGAGTTACGGGGAAAACTTCGTCAGGCGGGCTTTCTGACGCGTGACCCACGGATGAAAGAGCGCAAGAAGTACGGGCAGAAGGGGGCCCGCAAGCGATTCCAGTGGACAAAGCGGTGATGTGGTAGCCATGACGGAAGTGCGCGAGGGTAGCGGGGTGAGTTTGACGATGAAAGAGCTGCTTGAAGCCGGAGTGCATTTCGGGCATCAGACCCGGCGCTGGAACCCGAAAATGAAGGACTACATCTTCGGGGAACGCAACGGAATCCACATCATTGACTTGCAGAAGACGCTGAAGATGTTCAAGGAGGCGGCAGAGTTCGTCGCCGACTTAGCGGCGCAGGGCAAGACGTTGCTGTTTGTGGGCACGAAGCGTCAGGCGCAGGAAGCGATTGCGGAGGAGGCGCAGCGCTGCGGGATGTTCTACGTCAATCACCGCTGGTTGGGTGGCACGCTGACTAACTGGGGGACGATTGCCAAATCCATCAAGCGGTTCAAAGAGCTGGAGGAGATGGAGCAAGATGGTCGCCTGGAGCAGATGCCAAAGAAGGAAGCGATCCGCATCCGGCGCGAACTACGTCACCTGCGCGAGAACCTAGCGGGAATCAAAGACCTCCCAGAGTTGCCTGCGGCCCTGTTTGTGATTGATTCGAGTAAGGAAGAGATCGCCGTGCGCGAGGCGCGGAAGTTAGGTATTCCGGTGGTAGCCGTAGTGGACACGAATTGCGACCCCGACTTGGTGGATCACGTCATCCCCGGTAATGATGATGCTTTGCGCGCCATTCGCCTCTTTGCTAGCAAGATAGCTGACGCGGTGCTGGAGGGGCGGCGCATCTTTGAGCAGGTGCAATTGCAGCTGGCCAAGGTTGAAGCTCCCGCCGTGGCCGAAGAAGTGGGAGTGGGTGAAGGCGAATTCGTGGAGGTAGGCGAAGCAGCGGGGGTGGCAGAAGAAGTAGCGGAAGAGTACGAGTCGGTGGTGGAAGCCCACGACCCCAATGAGGTACTGCCGCCGCACCTGCGGCCGCGCCCGGTACCTGGCCCCGGGGAGGAGAAGTTTGAGGAAGGCTTGAGCGAAGACCTGCCTAAGGATGAATTTGCTGAGGAAGACCAGAGCGAACCTTACAAAGATTGATGCTCGAACCCGATCATCCTAAAGTAGGCGAAGTCCACGGGACGCGCCTACTTTTTCCGTATCTAGAGGAGCCTGGGGAAGCAGCCGCGTGGAGAGCCACAAACCGAACAAGCTAAACATCAGCACGCAGCAAGTGAAGCAGTTGCGGGAGCTGACCGGGGTGGGCTGGCTGGAGTGCAAAACGGCGCTGGAAGAGGCTGCTGGCGACCTCGAAGAAGCAGTGACGATTCTGCGCAAGAAGGGAATCGCCGCCGCGCAGAAGAAAGCTGGACGTATTACCACTGAGGGCGTGGTCGGCTCTTACATTCACGCTGGTGATAAGCTCGGAGTAATCGTGGAGGTGAACTGCGAGACCGACTTTGTTGCACGCACGACGGAATTTCGCCAGCTCGTGCACGACCTGGCCATGCACATCTGCGCTACCGACCCACGCTTCATCCGCCGACAAGATGTACCGGCGGAGGTTCTGGCCAAGGAGAAAGAGATTTATCTAGCACAGGCACGCGCCAGTGGCAAGCCGGAGAAGGTAGTGGAGCGGATGGTAGCGGGGAAGTTGGAGAAGTTCTACGAAGAAACCTGCCTTTACGAGCAGCACTTTATCAAGGATGATAAGCTTACAGTAAGGGAGCTGATTGATTCCGTGATCGCCAAGCTGGGCGAAAACATCACCGTGCGCCGCTTCGCCCGCTTCAAGGTAGGCGAAAGCGCGACCTGGACGGAATCCCCGAGCGGCTAAGCCCGGGAGGGAGCATGCCAGAACCAGTTTTTCGGCGTGTGCTGTTGAAGTTGAGTGGGGAAGCATTTATGGGCCCGCAGGGGTTCGGCATCCATGACGAAACCGTGGCGCAGATCGCGCGCGAAGTGAAAGAAGTGCACGAATTGGGTGTGGGAATGGCGGTAATTTCCGGCGGCGGTAACATCTTCCGCGGGCGCACTTCGGATGCAAGCGGGATAGACCGGGTGGCCGCCGACCAGATGGGAATGCTGGCGACGGTAATCAATTCTTTGGCCTTGCAAGACGCCCTGGAGAAGCTCGGCCTAGTGACGCGGCTGATGACGGCCATTGAGATCCACCAGGTGGCCGAGCCGTTCATTCGTCGGCGCGCTCTGCGTCACTTAGAGAAGGGGCGGGTAGTGCTGCTGGCGGCAGGCACCGGCAGTCCCTATTTTTCTACCGACACGGCTGCTGCTCTGCGGGCGATGGAGATCAAAGCTGAGGTGCTGCTGAAGGCGAGCAAAGTGGACGGTATCTACGATGCCGACCCGCTCAAGGTCAAAGACGCGCGGATGTACGACCGTATCTCTTACCTGGAGGTGATCTCAAAGAGCCTGGCGGTGATGGACACCACCGCGATTTCGCTGTGCATGGATAATCACCTGCCTATCATCGTTTTCAATCTGACCACGCCGGGGAACATCAAGCGGGTGGTGCTCGGCGAGAAGGTCGGCTCACTGGTGACCGTGTAGGAGGTTGGAGCGATGGAGGTGGGAACGAGTAAAGAAGCCATTACGTTGACCAAGACGCGTATGGAGAAGACGCTGGAAGATTTCCGCCGCGAGCTGAGCCATATTCGCACCGGGCGGGCTTCGGTGACGTTACTTGAGCCAGTGCGCGTGGACTACTACGGTACGCCGACGCCACTGAACCAGGTGGCGAAGCTGGCTACGCCGGAGCCGACGCTGATTCTGGTGCAGCCGTTTGACCCCACGCTGCTCAACAGCGTGGAGAAAGCCATTCGCGCTGCCGACCTGGGGCTGAACCCAGTGAATGACGGCAAGGTGATCCGCGTGCCCATTCCGCCGCTGACTGAGGAGCGGCGCAAGGAGCTGGTCAAGCATCTGCACCAGGTGCTCGAGAACCACAAGACGGCGTTGCGCAACATCCGCCGCGACGCGCGTGAAGCGGTCAGCAAGCTGCATGAGGACAAGAAAGTTAGCGACGACGAGCAGCATCATACCTTTGCCGAGTTCGACAAACTCACCCACGACTACTCGGAAAAGCTCGACGCGCTCAGCAAAGCCAAAGAAAAAGAAATCCTCGAACTCTAAACGAATGACAAATAATAGAAGGAAAATGACACAAGGAAGATGACGTATGCCCTTGTACAAGACCTTTGAGGAGTTACCAGCATGGCAGGCGGCGAAGCAACTCGCACTGAAGGTTTACTAGGTCACCAACGGTGGGCGTTTCAGGCAAGATTTTGCGCTACGTGGTCAGATTCGGCGGGCGGTTGTTTCAATTTCAAGTAATATTGCCGAAGGCTTTGAGCGCGGTTCACGCAAAGAGTTTATTCACTTCCTCTACATGGCTAAGGGTTCGGTTGGGGAGGTGCGCAGCCAGCTTGCGCTTGCGGAAGCATTCGGCTACCTGAAGGGTGCAGAAGTTGGGCGTTTACGGGAAGGTTGCCTGGAGATTTCGCGGCAGCTTGCTGCCCTCATCCAGTCACTGCGTCGAAGGCAATAGATAGAAATTATGTAGATGGCAAATTCTTCCTTTTGCCATTTGTCATCTGTCATCGGTTATTGTCGAGCGGCGGCTGAGTGCGCAAACGTGCCAAAAGACTTTGGTGGGTTTTGAAGGTGACCCAAATATAGGGACCGTGCGTGTCTAATTAGCGGGGTGCACTCCGAGCCATGGCCAGCAGCGAATCCAGTGCTAGCTTGAACGCGAGGACATCTTTGGGCTTGCGTCGGCGTCTAGGGCTGGGTACCGCCACCAGTGTGGTGGTGGCGAATATGGTCGGCACCGGCATCTTCACCACCACTGGCCTCATGCTGGCGCGGGTGGAAGCTGGTTGGCTGGTTCTGCTTTGCTGGTTGGTGGGGGGTAGCGTAGCGCTTTGCGGAGCCCTAAGCTACGCCGAATTAGTTGCGATGACGCCACGAGCTGGCGGTGAGTACGTCTATCTCTACGAAGTGTACGGCCCGCGTGCTGCTTTCCTGACCGGCTGGACCAGCTTTTTTGTCGGCTTCTCGGCTCCCATTGCAGCCACAGGTGTCGCCTGTGTTGCCTACCTGTCGGCAGCGGGAGCACTGCCAGACAGTTGGCTGGCCGAGAAAAGCACCGCGCTGGGAATTGTCCTGGCGTTGACTGCGATTCACTATCGGGGAGTGGGGTTAGGTGCTCGGGTGCAGAACTTTTTGACCGGGCTGAAGCTGCTGTTGCTAGGTGGCTTGGTAGTGTTGGGTTTCCTATTTGGGCAAGGAAACTGGCAATTTCTTGTTACTTCCAGTGACTTTTGGCTGCCCGCCCGTTGGAGCCAGCTTGGGATCACACTGCTCTGGGTTATGTTCGCGTACAGCGGTTGGAACGCATCTACCTACATAGCAGAGGAAGTCGAGCGACCGGCACGCACACTGCCACTGTCGCTGCTGCTGGGTACATTGATTGTGATGGGTATCTACTTGCTCGTAAATTTTCTTTTTTTCTATGCTGCACCGGTGGAAGCTCTGCGCGGTGTCATTGTTGTCGGCGAAGCGGCCGCTCAGCGATTGTTCGGCTCTGGCGCCGCAACCTGGTTATCAGTGCTTATCAGCCTGGCGCTGCTCTCCTCGCTCAGCGCTTATGTGTTTATCGGGCCTCGGGTGTATTACGCCATGGCCCGCGATGGTTTGTTCTTCCGCTTTGCGGCCCGTATCCATCCGCGATTTGAAACGCCTGCGTTCTCTATCGCCGCACAAGGTATCTGCGCTGCGGTGATGATTCTAACCGGCACCTTCGAGCAACTCCTGACCTATATTGGCTTCGCACTAGGAATTTTTCCCTGGATGGCAGTGGCCGGTGTGCTATTGCTGCGGCAGCGGCAGCCAGCACGCGAGCGGCCTTATCGTGTATGGGGCTATCCCCTCGTGCCGATTTTCTACCTGGTAGCGATGGCCTGGATTATGGGTGTAGCGTTGCTCAACCGTCCGGGACCGGCCCTGCTGGCCCTCCTGACCCTGGCCGCCGGGATTCCAGCCTACCAGCTCGCGGTTCGTCGGAAGCTCGCCGGGGAAGAGCAGAGGCTCGATTAGCAATTAGTAGGTAGAATAAGGAGGCTCTGTGAGCAGGCAGAAATCAATTGTGACAGTTTTCGTCTTGGCATTGTCGAGTGCAGCTCTTTGGGCGACGCAGACGGAAACCAAACTCGACGACCGAGCCATCCGTGCCTACCTGGACCAGATACACGCCCAGTGGGGGATGATGAACGTTCCACGTGCGGACGGTGAGTTCCTTCATGACTTCATTGTGGAGCATGGCTATCGGCGTGGGCTGGAGATTGGAACCGCCAACGGCTATTCAGCTATCTGGATGGGTATGGCACTGCGCAAGACGGGTGGGAAACTGATCACGATAGAGATCAACTCACGCCGCGTGGCCCTGGCTCGACAGAATTTTGCGCGGGTAGGACTGCATGATGTGATCGAGCTACGCCACGGGGACGCGCTTGAGATCATCCCGCAACTGCAAGGGCCATTCGATTTCGTTTTCATTGATGCGTGGAAGGAAGACTACGTCAAGTATTTTCAGCTGGTCTATCCCAAGGTACAGCGCGGTGGAGCCATTCTGGCCCACAATGTACTTTCGCGTAGTCGCGGTATAGAGGACTTTTTGGAAGCCATCCAGAACCATCCTCACCTAGAGACACGTATCGAACGTCGCAGCCGGGCAGGAATTTCCGTGAGCCTCAAGCACTAATGGTGATGCTACGCTAGGAGTGGGTAAGGGGGTCTCCCAAAAGCAACTGTTTTCGGAACCCCGGGAAGGCAGTCAGGATAGGTCGAAAAATCAGCGAGTTGCGGGGCCGATTGCAACGAGGCTTTCGGAACCCGCGGATGGCCCTTTTCTCCAGGGCGCCTAGAAGCATCTAAGTACCTGTGGCTGTCCGATACGGAAGGTTTCCCCGAAACATCGCCATACTCCTCCTCTGTCTGCTGACTCCGGCACTTTTTGCGGAAGCTGAGGAGGTGTGGAAGAAGAAGCCCTCGGAATGGACTGCCAAGGATGCCGAAAGGATCCTTAGGAAATCTCCTTGGGCGCGTGAATACCAAGTTGCCCACCCACCCTATCGGCGGGGAGTGGAGACTCGCACGACCATTACTTTTCCATCAGGCGTGCCGCCACCCCGGGACGCGGCACGCTACACCTGGATCACGGCGATCTACTTGGTGCGGTGGAATTCAGCAGAGCCAGTCGTACAAGCTTTTGCTCGGCTGGAAGAGTTGGGTGAGCAAGCCCGTGCAGAATTCTTGGGGCCTCCGGCACGGCTGCCTTCTGACCGTTATGTGATCTCAGTAAAGATGACCGGCAGTCCCGACGACTTCGTACTTCCCGATTTTTTTCAAGACATGTCCGAAGCCGAGCTTGTCCAGCGCGCCCAACTGAAGACGCGAATAGGGACAGTCGGGCCCCTGGAGGTGCAGCGTCGTGGGGAGGGATACAACACTGCGCTCCACTTCTACTTCCCTCGAACCTACAAGGGTAAGCAGCTCCTGCCCTGGGACGGTGAAGTTGAACCGGTGGAGTTCCAAGTAAAAGGCAAGATGTTTACCCTCAAGAGCAACTTTCAGCTGCCGGCGAAGTTCGCCGACTAGTCATCTGTCAGGGAATTATCTGGTCCTGGACAACGGGAAGTTCATCCGCCGCAGCAGGTCTTGAAAGCGCTGGTCGCGCGCAGTGGTTCCCAGCGGTGATTCGTCTTTACGGGTTAGCGGGGGCACCTCTGGCTGCCCGAGGGTTCCTGCTGGCGGACGCCAAGGTGCTAGTGGAACAATGGCGACAGCACTACAACTGGGTCCGCCTGCACAGTGCTCTCGGCTACCGCCCACCCGCCCCGGAAGCCGTGGAAATCCTGCCCGCTGTTACAAGAAAACCGGTAGCCTTGCAAGCGCAGATGGCTTAAAACCAATATTGCCGGTGGTACAATCCCCAGGGGCAGGCCACATTTTTTCAGGATGGTTATAATTGACTGAGGGAATTCAAAATGAAGGAACGATCAAGAAGAGAATTTATCAAGTCGTGCTTCTATTTAGCAATAACCGGAGTTGGTTCTTCTTTTATCTCCTTATCCCCTAGCCGCAAAGAAAATAAAAAATCAACATTCCTACCTGACACCCTTGAGAATGACAAGGAAGGAGTAACAGCGAAGCTCGACCCGAATTTCGAGCCTGCCTATTTGAGACTACACAGCAGCGGCGAGTTGAAAAAAAGAGGAGAAGACTTATGGAAGATAATGAAAAGCTGTAGGCTTTGCCCCAGAGAGTGTGGGGTTAATCGGCTCGCTGGCGATAAGGGGTTCTGTCAAGCTTCTTCCCAACTCCAAATTTCCGCATATCACCCCCATTTTGGCGAGGAGAAACCCCTGGTTGGCAAAGGCGGTTCCGGAACCATATTCCTAACCAATTGCGGGCTTAGATGTGTTTTCTGCATAAACTGGCAGATCAGCCAGGGGGGAGAAGGAGAGCCGCAAAGCATTGAACAGATGGCAGCGATGATGCTCGCGCTGCAAAAAATGGGCTGCCATAATATCAACCTTGTTACACCCACCCATTACTCGCCACATATTGTTCGCGCAGTAGATATCGCCGCAGGCAAAGGTTTGCGACTTCCGCTTGTCTACAATACCTGCGGCTGGGAGCGGCTGGAGATACTGAAAAAGCTCGATGGCATAATTGATATTTACCTGCCCGACTTTAAGTATTGGGATGGTGAAATGGCAGCAAAATACTCCTCTGGGGCTGAAACCTATCCGGAGATTACAAAATTAGCTATCCTCGAAATGCACCGCCAAGTGGGTGTGGCCAGACCTGCCAGGGATGGTCTGATGTACAGAGGGCTGATGATACGCCACCTAGTGATGCCAAACAGAGTCGCGGGAACGAAGGCGGTAATCGGGTGGATAGCTGAAAACCTGCCGAAAGACACTTATCTCAATATAATGTCGCAGTACCGGCCGATGTATAAGGCATTTGAGTATCCAGAAATCTCCCGGGGAATAACCCGGCAGGAATACAGCGAAGCGGTAAGCTGGGCCAAGGAGGCAGGCCTGACTAATCTGGATATTCAAGGCTATGTGTTTTTCTAGGGGGCCTGACCTCGCCGCATGTTTTGTTCACTCATAATGCAAGTTCCCCGGTTTGAGTCCACCCCATTTGCCTTAGGGGAATGGTTTTGGTAGGGGGCGGATGTTATGGGTACCTTAGCCAGAGCTCAGCGGCCGTAGGGTCTTCTTGCCGCGGAATGAGCTCGATGGCGTCTGTGGGACATACCGCCCGGCACACGCCGCAGCCGTAACAGCGCGTCGCATCGATATAGACCTTGCCCAGGCCAGAGGAATAAAACTGCGCCCCGAATTGGCATTGCTGCATGCAATTCTTACACCCGTTGCAGAGATCTGGCTCCACCTGGCAAATGTACTCGGCGCGGAAGAAAGTAGGAAGGCCGCGCAGTTCGATGTAGCCTTTGTAGGCCAGGCAATCGCGATCGCAGTTACATAAGCCGATGAGATACGGCGTCACGCCCGTCCAGATGGTGTGTATCAAACCTTCTTTGTCGTATTCGCGGATGATTTTCTTCGCTTCTTCTTTGTCCAGGACTTCCAGGGAGGCCGCCGCGTCAGGAAGGTTCTTCAGGCTACCCTTCGGGTCTCCGCCCAAGCCGAAACAGTAGCGTTTGTTCGTCTTCCCCGTGGTAATGAAGCGGCAGCCACAGGGCAGCCTGGTGATGGAATCGGCCATGTCGATCACTTTCTCCACCTCCTCGATAGGCAGCACCTGACCGAAGTGGACGGTCTTGCGTTCCTCCACGATCTCCGCCTCACTGCTCGGCGGCACACGCAGCTCAGCGGTAGGTGCCAGCGCCTTTTGCACCTGCTCTAGCGGTCTGGGGATGCCGGTAATGGCTGGTATCTCAAAGTTCTCG
>Ga0315310_10001670_pt1 | contig 14044 bp, 9 predicted proteins | sample TDP5_MG_FD_203630 | JGI IMG/M metagenome (GOLD analysis project Ga0315310, IMG submission 203630) | Freshwater sediment microbial communities from Lake Towuti, South Sulawesi, Indonesia - TDP5 | ecosystem: Environmental > Aquatic > Freshwater > Lake > Sediment | place: Indonesia: South Sulawesi... | reverse complement strand
TATTGGATGAATTGCTCTGAATTAGTATTAAATTATGAAAATATGCCCTATCAGGAAAATGACTAAATCCACTTTTTTCATATAAAAAAAACCAATTTAATTTGAAAAGCAAATTTTTTATGTTGAAATTTAAAACTGATCTCACATAACTAACCGGAGTGATCTAAAAATGTCTGATGAAGAACCAGAAGAATATAAAGAACGTGGAAAAAAAGATAACATCGTTTTTATTGGTCAAAAAACCGCGATGAACTATGTGATGGCATGTTTAACCGTAATTCAAGCTGGATTCAAAGAAATAACTCTTAAAGCGCGGGGCAAAGCTATTTCCCGTGCTGTAGACGTCGCTGAAATCCTCAAGAATCGGTTTATGAAGGATAAAATGAAAGTAAAAACTATAACAACCGGTACGGAAATGTTAGAACGCCAGGACCGCGGTAAATTCAGTGTTTCGACCATTGATATCATTTTAAGTGTCTAAAATCTAATGAAAAATAAATTAAAAATCCAAACCTTTAACTATTAGTTAATCTTTTTTTCTTTCTTTTTATTTTCAATTGAAAAATCTCTTTTTCCAAGCAATTAAATAAAATTTAAATATTTTGTAATCCAATTTTTCTAAAACTAAAAAAGAGGTCTTAAAATGCCAGGATCTCATGGCTCTCTTACAAAAGCCGGAAAGGTAAGAAATCAGACACCAAAAGTTGAAGCACAAACCCACGTAAAAGAAATCCCTCGTTTACGAAATAAGCACCACTATATTCGCCGCGTTATTCAGGGATATGAGGTGGGTCAATTCAAAGAACAAAGGGGTTAATTTAACAATTCTTCTCTATCTATCTTAAATTTTCTACTATTCTTCATTAAAGGTGGTTTTTTCAAGCTCAGCTAAGATTTGTTGAGACTCCTCGAAACTTCTCTCCACTTTTTTCGCATTTTTTATATCAATTACATTTAGATTTCGGTCAAAAAGATTTTTAATCGGATCAAGGGATTGATAAGAAATGAGATTAGTTTGTGCATTCTTGAAATTTTGATTTGCAATTCCTTGAATAAAATCCATAAATGTTTGTAATTTCTTAACTTGCGTCTCCGAAGATCGCATTTTCGCCTTTTCAAAATATTTTTCTGCATCATTTTTATAATCTACACAGCTTTTGAATAAACGTAATAGCGCAAAATTAAATGCAATCATTAAAGTGGCCAAAGTGGAGGTATAATAATCTTCTATTTTATAAGCACCTTCTGCTTTCAAGAAGGCCTGAATAGCATCTGAATAGTTTTCTAAATAATAGTGTGTATAGCCAATAAAGAGGTGCAACTCAAAAATGGTCCTTTCTAACTGATATTTTGTGATACATTCTTGTGCTAAATTCAATGAATGGGCAAATTCATTTTTATAACGAAGTAAAATGCAAAGTGAGAGTGTATTGATGATTTCAACTTCAGGGTCGATTTCCTCAGCCGGGTGGGTTTTTTTAAGAAGTTCTATGAGCAGATCCATTTGTCCATTTAATTCATCCGGGAAATATTTGAGCATCTGTACAAGAATGTAAATAAAATAGCTGAGAAGCTGTTTATTTTTTACTTTTAACAATTGAATAAATTTAGTGATCCCTTCTGATAGCGAATATGCACTGGTTTTGGAAATAATATAGAGAATCCTTGCAGCAGTTCGATGAACTATCTTATTTTTATCTGATAAGGCTATAAGAAGTTCTGGAACAACCTTTACTAGGCTATCCTCATATTTAGTCTGTGCAATCTGATGTAGAAATATTATTGAATTCTCTCGCACCTTCTCATCTTTATCTTGCAGGGTTTTTCGTAGTGCTTCAAGAACCTTTATTGGACTCTCCTTAATAAAATTAAAAATATGACTAACCATATCTATCCGAAATTTCTCATCTTGAAAAGATTCCATAATCGACTGAACTACTTGTTCTACATGTTGATTAATGCGAAGTAAAGCTTTAATTGAAACTTCTCGAATTTCTGTATCACTGTCTCTCAATCCTTGGACCAGTAATTTAATCGCCGATTCCATTGCATTTGGATCTATCTCCATATATTGTGTAATAATTGCTGCGGTTAAGAGCTTAATTTTCGTATTTGATTGCTTCAAACTGTTCAAAATTTGAGGTAAAGCCTCTTTGAACTGTGGATAATAAGAACTCAAAATCTGATTGACTATTTTCAAGGAGAAATATCGAATTGCCATATTTTTACTCTGCAGCGAGCTAATAAGAATTTGAATGGTGGGGGATATAAATCGGTAATCATGCTGTTCTTCTACAAGTTTTGAGAGCATCCAAAGACTATTTTTATGCAATATTTCATCGTTTGTCGTTAAATTCTCCATGAGTTCAAGAATTACTAAACGAAAATACATAGGATGTTCGATAGAGGTATTGTATATCCGTGCCGCCTTTTCTAATCCCCTATACTTCCCTTGGAGGCAATCGCTTAGCCAGGCTGTATCTTCTGTATAATTAAAGGGCACTCACTCACTCACTAAAAAAGAATTAATTAGTTAATAATAACTATATTCTCTAAATATTTTAAGGATTTTATTTTTATGAGATGAAAGAAACTTCTCCAAAAACCAAGAATCAGGTAGTTAGTTGGTTAAATATAAAACACCATTTACTGAAATGTTCCCCATTATTGCATATACGCGAGGTTTTCTTGCTTTAAACAGAAAAACTTGGTAAATATAAGAGCATATGATGATTCCGAGTTTTATAAGAAAATATTCCACTTCTCTTTAAAGGATTCGCCAATTCCTTCAATGGCTGTCAGCCTTATCAATGGAATCCTTCCAGTTAAAGATCGAGTTGCTCGGATAATAGATGAAGCTGACGAAATCTTGAGAGAATGGGGTGTTCAGGTCGAATATCTTAATTCAAGTTAACCTTCCATATGCCTTTTTTTCGGAAATAAGGACAAATTTAGGTTAATGACTTAATAATTAATACAAAAAAATTCAAAGTTTAATCAGAACGGCACCATATAAAATCGTCCTTCTAAAAGCCCTTCGAAACAGTTCCTATGCCTACTTAAACTGAAACCCCATTTTAAAGAAAAAAATAAGTTCTAAAAGAATAATTCTTTAAAGTAAGTAAGGTTCATAGATTATTTACAATTTCCCCAAAAAAAAGGGTGATTAAATGGATAAATTTATTTCTGAGCATCTCTATCGGAAGGAAATTGAAGTATATTGCGGTGGAAATGATATCTATAGCGGAACTGTAATAGCCTGCGCTGATGGCGTATTAACACTTCAGACAGAAACTAAATTGACATTTATAAATATCAGAAAGATTATTTCAATTTGGGAACTATAGATTCTAACAATAATATACCTAATGTCACCGGATTCTATTCCAGGTAAAAATTCCTCACTTAATCCTTTTTTTAAATAGAAAAGGAAAGTAATATTAACTATCACGAACTAGACAATTCCAAGAATATTTAATGATCATTCTTGGTATTAAGGTCAAGAGTGATGTGGTAAAATGAGTGAAACAGATCGAATAAGAAATGCATCAAATGAGAATTTGAAATTAGCTAAAGAAGAGATGGAGGCAGCTAAGGCATTAGATGCATTGTCAAAATCAGAAATGAATCAAGCAAAAGCTAGGGATAAATTAACGGAACGGGAAATAGAGATAGCTAAAGTAAGAGAAGAGTTAGCCGAAAAAACAAGGAAGTTAGTGGAAAAAAAGATTCAATTAAAAAGTGACGGTATATTGGAATTTCCTGATGAAGAATTAGAGAAAGAACAATCGGATGCAGTACATAGCTTGCGTATTGCCGAAACACAACGAGAAATAGCGCAAATTAACGAAAAGGCAGCCAATAAAGAGGTCGAAATTGCCAAAGAGAAAGAGAATCTCGCAAAAGAGATCGTCGATGTTGCAAGGGAACGCGAAAAGTTAGCGAAAAAGCAAACAGATTACATAAAAGCGGTTGAGAATCTGCAAGAGGCACAGCAAACAAATCTCGCCGAAAAAATTGAGGCGACTCAGGAAAAGGAGAAACAGGCGCAACAGGAATTTTTAAAGCAAGAGACAAAGCTTACAGATGAGCAGAAGGATGTTTCCAATAAGAAGCAGAAAATTAGAGATAAGGAGAACGAACTAGCCGATATCCGGCAACAATTAGCAAATAAAATTTCCGAATTGGAAAAGATACGGAATGTCTGAAATATTCACAGCCTTTACAGAAATTCAGGGATTTCTTGATTCTTAAGCAGATCATCTAATGGTTGGCGTTGCCGTACCACATAAGATTGTCCATCTCGAACAAGAATTTCTGCTGCATAGGGTTTTGCATTGTAGTTACTGGCCATCGCAAAGCCATAAGCCCCCGCATCCAAAATTGCAATGATATCACCTTCCTCAATAAGCGGCAAGTCGCGGTCTCGGGCAAGAACATCCCCGGTTTCGCAAATAGGTCCTGCAATTTCATAGGTTTTCACGGGGTCTTGGGTCATTTTGTTAGCAACCACCATTTCGTGGTATGAGCCATACATAGTAGGGCGAATAAGATTATTAAAGCCAGCATCGATTCCAATGTAGTTCTTGCTAATCGTTTGTTTGATAGTATTGACCTCCGCTAAAATAATGGTGGATTCAGCAACAAGGAATCGACCGGGTTCTATGTAGAAAATGGGGTCGCCCAAATCGTATTCGGCAATTTTTTCTTTGAATAAACCCAGAATAACGGCCCCATATTCTTCAAGATTGAAAGCCGCCTGATCCGGTTTGTATGGGATTCCAATTCCGCCACCGAAATCGAGGAACTCAAAGGTAATGTCTAGTTCCTCACGAATTTTGCCAGCAATCGCCAAAAATTTCTCCGCGGCAATTCTGAAGGGTTCAACTTCTAGAATTCCCGATCCAATGTGCATATGAATTCCAAAGCGGTTGAATCCTAGGTTCTGTGCTTCTTTATACGCTTGGACAATGGAATTCTCCAAAATACCAAATTTTATATCCGGACCCGCAGTGATGCAGTGGTTATGGTGCCCACTCCCAAACTCCGGATTAACTCGGAATGAAAGTATTTCACATGGCAATTTCGTTTTTTTCATTATCTTATCAAGCCGTTTTATTTGCGAGAGCGCATCTAAATTGATCGTGACTCCCTTTGCTAATGCATACTCAAAATCCTCATTGGAATAATTATTTCCTGTATAGAGTATCTGATCCGGTGAAAATCCTACCGTTAAGGCAATATAAATCTCGCCTATCGAAACACAATCCAAAAATGCTCCCTCTGCCAGAAGGATCTTCAAAATAGCTGCATTATTATTGGCCTTAACAGCGTAATGGATTCTTATTTTTGAATAATTCTTTTCCAAAACATTTTTTAATTCGCTGATCCGCTGCCTTATTGTTTTTTCATTAATTACATAGATCGGCGTTCCGTATATCCTCGCCAGCTCTACGGTATCACAACCACCAATCCATAAATGATTATTATTAACTTTTAAATTCTTTTGATTCAAGCTGATCATTGCGAATCACCTTTGATTTCAAACAAAGACTCCAAAATATTTAAAGATAATCAAGTATCATTTATCAAATTCTAAGATAAATAAATTCATTTAGTTAATAAGAAACATTATATATGAATAGATTAAATTCAACCGAAATATCATATCCATCCAAAAGTTATTTGTTGGGACGATTATAATGGCTGAGAATACAGAAAAGCAGAAAGCCCTTAAATTGATCGAAGAGGGTTTAAAACTTCGAGATCAAGGATTTTTTAAACAAGTGGTGAATAAGTGGGAAGAGGCAATTAAAATATACCGCAAATTGAATATGGAAAAAGAACTGGCGGATATTTCTGTAGAACTGGGCAATTGTTATTTATCCTTAGGGCGTGAGATCAGAGCACAAGAACAATATCAAATTGCAACAGGAATCTATGACAAATTACACATTCCTAAAAATCTACGGCACATTTCTATGAAAGAACGACTGGCTAAAGCTCCAGAAGAGCCTGAAGCTCCGGAAGAAACTGAGTTTATAGAAGAAGTTGGACCTGAAAAGAAGCGATTTGCCCTCAAAATTATTGTGGTGGGCGACCCTTCAGTCGGGAAATCCTCTCTTATTCGGAGACATGCCGATGATACCTTCGAAGAAACCTACGCACCAACGATCGGGACAGATTTCATTCTGAAAGTTGTTACACTTGAGGATATGGAAATCACGGCGACAATATGGGATATTGGAGGACATGAAAGTTTCGTAAGTGTTCGCCATATCTACTATGAAGGAGCAGATGGAGCAGTTGTTGTATATGATGCAAGTCGGGAAGAAACTTTCAAAAATATAAGAAAATGGTACGATGATATTACGAAGACTGTCGGAATAATTCCTACCCTATTACTTGGGAATAAAATCGATTTAGACCGAAGAGTCAAGAAAGAAGCAGGTGAAAAACTGGCACTTGAATTACATGCAATTTTTTATGAAACATCCGCAAAAACTGGCGAGAATGTTAATATGGCCTTTGGACATTTGGCAAATTTAGCTTGTAAAACGTAATTTTAAATCATTTTTATTCTTATTTTGATTCAGAGTTTAAATAGTTATATACCGCCCCCCATGGTCGCAATATAATCTTCTTCAAATTTTTGATTTACATAGCGATTAATCAGGGCAGTTTTTCCGACTGCCTTATCACCTATAACACTGATTTATAAAAAGGTACTGCGGAGCTGATTTATTTATCGATTTCACTTCACCTATTAATCTGAAATAGCTATCATTTACTTTCTTTCGGATTAGCAGAAAAAGAGTCTGAAACTTCAAATTGGTAAGAATCAGAGCCTGCATATTTCCCAAATGTTATAGGCATTATTTTGATATCAATCTTATCTTTTAATAACTCATATAAATCCAAAATATCTTGTTTCTTCTGATTCTCCGCCCTTTCTAGCGCTTCTTTTTCCGAGAGATGGGAGATTTTTTGAAATTGTTGTTTATAGTGCTGTGTCCAAGTTCGCGTTAGCGTCTCAAGGGTAATTGTCGTTACACCTTTTGCCACTAAATTATCAAAATTCTTCAATACTTGTGGGCCATGCCCCCAAAACCAGACTGATTCTTCAATTAACTTCCTTATCGTTTCGGCCTTATTACTTAATAGCTTAAATTCTTTTTCTCTTCGTCTAAACTTAAAAAAATACCAAAGATTAAATATTAAAAATGCGAGATTGGTCGCCGTTAGAGCAATCATTTGATATAAAAGTAAATCGTATGGAGTAGGTTCAGAATCACTTTTATAATCATAATCCTTTGTTAAATTATGTAATGCAATATATTTGAAAGACATACACGATAAGAGCACAGCATAAACTTCTGTATTGATAGTCCTTTGGAGTTTAAATTGAGGTCCTGAAGAAAAGGGAAATTCTCCGTCACTCGCCCTAAGGGCATATACAGATCTTTTCTGTATTTTATCATAAATTATTGGTTTTTTAATCAAAAATCCACTGCAAAATAGAATGAACACCCATAAAATAATCAAAAATTTTAAGATCAGCTTATTATGCATCTTTGTTTTCCGCCTGAAAAGGCTTCTCTTCCTGGTTATTAAGAGTTCTTAAAGAATTGAATAGATAAAAATATTTTCAGGAAAATTTTAATCACCTTCCACCTTCTTCCTTGGTCCCTGCTTTGTTTTCTTTGAAAGACGAGTTCGACGAGCTTTCATTCGCCTCCAATAAATTGTTCCGATTACGATTATAGCACCTGATATTATTGTTGTAACTATAAAAAGAATAGTGGTTAAATTCAGAGTAACTACGAGGGTAATAGTAAGAGTATCGATTGCTCCTGCACTATCCATCAGAATTAATGTGAAAGTGCTGGTGCCTACGCCATGGATGTAAAAAGTTAGTGTATGGTTTGTGGAATTTTCTCCCTGAACCGTAGCAATTCCTGGATTCAGATCCTGCACAAACCATTTTAAGGCAGATGGCGAATCCTCTGCATCAAATTCATAGGGTGTTAAATTAATCGAGAACGACACCACATCGCTTGTCTGAGTCCAATTTGGATTATTTCGGAGCCCTTCTTTGTTTAGAATAATAGGTTTATCATTCACCGGATTAATTCTAATGGTTATAAACATACTGTCTTGAAGATTATGACCATCCCAAAGACCTAGTAGGAAGGTATTCATCCCATTCATATTTTCTATAGAATAGAAAATGAAAATCCCATCAATTGAAACCATATTGTTTACCCTAATAAGAGTTGTATCCAAATAAGAAATAGTCCATTTAAGTTTTGGCTCACCCGTTTCGGGATCTATTCCATAGATCATTCCATACTCTGCGTTTGAGCCATTAGTCCTAAGATTCATAGTAAAGGACCCAAAATCTTCATTCTGGGTCCATCGAGGATCTGCAGCTATACGGACTCGATCAACAATAAATGGCGCTCGGTCAAATGTGATAACTGAGATCGTATTATCTTGGAAAATTCCAGCGATAATATCATTCTTTCCATCATTGGTAACATCATTAATAGTCACTGATCGAGGATCAGTAGTAAAAGGACGTGCAATCTCCCTATCTGGGATGATAAACTGCCAATTCTTAGCTATTTTATTCCAAATCAGACCCGAAACTACCCCTGTACCCCCTGGCACAGTTATATTACACGCTATTGCAATATCATTTGCTCCATCATTATTTATATCTCCTATAGCTACTGACATAGGATTTTCCCGGGTAAATTGGATAATTGGCGGATTCCACCCCTTTTTGGTACTATTCCATATATAAAGTGCAACGTTATTTTGACTTATATTCGCTACCACAATATCTTTCATGCCGTCATTGTTCAAATCGCCTACGCTAAAGGGAGGTGTATACACTGGTGTTAGCGGATGTATTGGCTCTAACAATAAATCATCCCAATGGTTCCATGTAGATGTTTTACTATTCCATAAACAGAACCAAATATATCCCTGCCAAAGATTATCGCCTGAAGCTATTATATCATTAAATCCATCATTATTTATATCTGCAACTGCAATCTTATGAGGTGGTCCTGTGCCATTAACCCCAGTTTTATGCCATGGAATCCAATCTTTACTTGTTTTATTCCAGAGAAGCATAGAAACATAGGGTAGTTGATTCGGGTTAGCCACCACAATGTCCTTGGCCCCATCATTATTTGCATCCGCGATGACAACGGACTCTCCCCCGTAATCAGTAATTTTTCGCGTTACGAAGGGATTCCAATTTTGCGTGGTCTTATTCCAAAGAATTATCGATACATCAGGAGATGACCTGCTACTTGTGACAATATCGTTAAATCCATCATTATTAGCATCACCAATGCAAATTGAATTGGGCGGACTTTGCGCCTTTAAATAAAATGGGGGATTCCAAGTTCCAATAGATTTATTCCAACATAGAACTGTGATTACAAGCCGGTCCAAATCTACCGCAGCAATATCATTCGCGCCGTCATTATTAGCATCTCCTACAGCAATTGCAATAGGCGAAGGAGTTGTTTCGAGTGATCGATAAAACACTTGGATCGTCATTTTATTGATAGCACAAGAAATATTGGTGGTAAAATAGAGCGCACTTACCGGTTTATTAAAAGTAATGCTATTACCAATTCCCAATCCAGTTCCATTAATTTTTAGTTGTGTTTGGGCTATTGTGAAATTTCGAGCGACAGTTCCGGTTGTATTTAAGGGTAAATAACATAAATTGAACGTAAAATTAAAACGCATGTTCTGCCAATAAGCACCATACTTTTTTACATCGCCCTTTTGGCTAATACCCGTGAATGATTGGCAATACCAGTCATATTCCCTTCCAGTCATCCCAATATTTGTCCCATTTAGCACAAATTCATAGGAATGGCTGGTCTCATTTATAATGAAACTCCAATTATAAGTATGCCAAATAGCAGTCGCTAAATTGATATTTTGAATGGTTTGTGTTTGAAGAATTGTGCCATTATTGCTGCCAGAAGGAGATCTATCTCTAAATTCTACCGTTCCATTATTATCCGAATAGGATCCCTTTATTTTCATAAAAATAGAGGTATTATAGATCATTGATCGGTAAGGAAGGGTAAATTCTTGTCCAGCCCCTTCAATTTCAAATCCTCCCCCTCCATTCTTCTGAATGGTAGTATAATTTGAATTATCACTCGGAGTTATAAAATATTCACGGGCTGCTGTGAGATTTTCCCTACTAATCGTTACGATTACTTTCTCAACTCCATAACCCCAAACGATTGGAATCCTATATATTCCACTATGAGTTGAGTTATCGAAAGAATTTGTTATTTGAAAATTTGAGATGCTATAAGAAGTATTAAATTTATTATAATAAATGCCCAAAGACCGACTTATTAGGGGTGTTAAATTTCCTATAGTGGTATTCCAGGTAAGAATTGATACCGTGGCGGCTAAACTATTTGCAGTTGTGATCTCTAAGAGTCCATCATTATTTACATCTGCAATAATTACTGCTCTTGGCCCATCTCCTACATACTTACTATTTGCCTTCCAATTTTTATTGGAGGAGTTCCATAATAAAATTGAAACAGAGGAATCCCCGTAGTTTGCCGTTACAATATCATTTTGCCCATCGGCATTTACATCATCGACCGTTATTGCACTTGGCCCCCCACCGATTCCCCTACAGATTATTGTCCAATTATTTGCTGGGACATTCCATAACAAAATTGATATCGAATTATTTTCCTGATTCACTACCACTATATCCTTCATGCCATTATTATTTGCATCGCCAATTGCCAAGTCCGAAGGTTTATACCCTAATGCCCAAGTGAAATCAGTGGTCCAATCGCTGATTAATCCTGACCATTGCAACCCTATAATATTTTTATCTAAACGATTTGCAATTACAATTTCATTCATTCCATCATTATCAGGATCCTCAATTTTCACAGTTCCTGGGCCTTTCCCCGTATTTACACTCTTGATATTCCATGTTTGGGATATTAAATTCCAAGTAAAGATCCACGTATTATTATCCTCATAATTCGTCTCGACTATTTCATTCAGATGATCATTATTTGCATCTCCAATCGCCACGGAGTCCGGAGAGTCTCCTACTCCATAATTCAATTGAGTCCAATTGTTTCTTGACACATTCCATAATAAAATGGTCAATTGATTTGTAAGATTATTCACCACCACAATATCCTTCATCCCATCATTGTTTGCATCTCCAATCGCCACCCCACAACATCCTGGCGCTAATGCCCAATCTTTCCTCCACCAATCGTTCCCCGAAATACTCCATAGCAAAATCGAAATATTCCCTAATGTATAATCTGCCGTTACTATATCGCACGCCCCATCATTATTTACATCTCCAAAAGCAATTGCTACAGGATCTTCACCAACCGACCGCGTAAGACAAGAGTCCCAATTAAATATAGCCGGATTCAATTTAGTATCCGATTTTTTAATAGTAATCTGATTAGTCTTTGGAGGAATATCTTGAAAAATTATGTTAATCAAAAGCATACTCGTTGATAAAACTAGTAATAAGATGATAAATCCTCCCATTACTTTTTTATTCACCATCAATAAGCCTCTTCTATTATTTTTACAAAAATTATATCCTGCGTAAGGAAACTTCTTGCCTCACAACCTTAAAATCTAATTACCTACGGAATAATTTATTTCTATAAATCATCCAATACTTATACTCCCATTATATTACAATGAATTTCTTTATCTTAATACCAATTTCTTTAGAGCATATAATAATATTTAGAATTCATTCCAAATGAAAATCATTCTTAAATACTATCTCCATTGAATATTCACTTAATAATTCAACCAATCGAATATCCAATGGAAGCGCATCAATATTAACCTTGTTTTTTTATTAGCTCCAGTTTTAGTGGAATAATCGCATTTTTCGCTATCTTTAAAAAGCCCATAAAATCATAAAGATAACTACCGATTTTTATTGTCGTATTTAAAAATTCTCAGATTCTTAGGATTTCATACCACGTGGTGAAGTAAATGTACTCACATATTTTCAGAAATCAAAAGGCTATTTTTTGGGTTTTAATGTGTTTTATGGTTTTAATTGTCGTATTTACTCTTTGCGTAAATGTTAAGAATGAGAATAAACCAATCATGAATATCCAACGATCTGAGGATATTCCCCTTCAGGGAAAGGCCGTATACACGTTGACTATCTATACTAATGCTTCCTATTATAAAATTGGCCAATTGGTGAAGATTAATGCCACTTATTTAGTCGATGGAGCGCCTTGTGTCGGGGCTACCGTGACCTACACCATCTATAACACCTCCGGCAAAATCGTATACTTTGAAGGATGGCAGGTCACGAATTCCCAAGGGTATAATTTTACCACCTATCTCCTATTACCAAATGCCCCAGAAGGCAATAATTGGAGTGTCTTTGTCTCCGCGAAAGATACCATAAATAATGTGACAAAGTATGCGAATACTACTTTTACGGTGGATAATACTATTCCGACCCGGGCAGATATTTTTTCTCCGAAAGGGGGGTATGTGAGGGGGACTATTACAATTTATGCAAATGCCACGGATAATGCGAAGGGAAGTGGGGTGGCATCCGTCCAATTCTGGCGGGATGCCATCAGCACAGGCACCTTGTTAGGGATTGATTATACTGGCCCAACATGGACTTGCTCATGGGATACCACCTCCGCGCCCGCAGGCACTCATAATCTTTATGTCCGCGTCTATGATAAAGCGGGCAATTCAAATAGCAGCACCGCCGCAAATACGGTGTATGTGGATAATACACCGCCCGGGATTGCGATAGAGAGTGTGTTGCCCAACCCCTCGAACGGCGTAACGACGATCCGGGTGACTAACACGACCGCCGATTTCAATGCGCAAGGCGTGCGGGCGAACGTGTCCACGCCTTCCGGCTGGATTTACCCGGTCATGACGTATAATACGGGGTTAGCCCGCTGGATTGGGACCTTTACAGTGACGGCGAATGGGGCTTACACGGTCCGCATCAATGCAACGGATAAGGCAGGCAATAAGGCGTATGCAGGCCCCACGACCATTACAGGCGATATCTCGCCGCCTGTGATTGCGATAGAGAGTGTGCTGCCCAACCCCTCGAACGGCTTAACCACGATCCGGGTGACCAATACGACCGCCGATTTCAATGCGCAAGGCGTGCGGGCGAACGTGTCCACACCTTCCGGCTGGATTTACCCGGTCATGACATATAATACAGGGTTAGCCCGGTGGATTGGGACCTTCACGGTGACAGTGACGGGGACCTACACGGTCCGCGTCAATGCGACCGATAAGGCAACCAATAAGGCGTATGCGGGGCCCGTTAGCATTGCGGGCGATGTTACGCCGCCCGGGATAACACTGACCAGTGTATCGCCCAACCCCTCCAATGGGCTGACCACGATCACGGTGACCAATACCACCGCCGATTTCAATGCCCAAGGCGTGCGGGCGAACGTGTCTACGCCTTCCGGCTGGATCTACCCGGTCATGACCTATCAAGGATTTAATACTTGGACCGGGACGTTCACAGTGACGGCGAATGGGCCTTACACGGTGCGGGTCAATGCGACGGATAGGGCAGGCAACAAGGCGTATGGGGGCCCTCAGACCATTACAGGCGATATCACGCCGCCGGGGATTGCGATAGAGAGTGTGCTCCCCAACCCCTCGAACGGCGTAACGACGATCCGAGTGACCAATACCACCGCCGATTTCAATGCCCAAGGCGTGCGGGCGAACGTGTCCACGCCTTCCGGCTGGATCTACCCGGTCATGACGTATAATACGGGGTTAGCCCGGTGGATCGGGACCTTTACGGTGACAGTGACGGGGACCTACACGGTTCGCATTAATGCAACGGATAGGGCAGGCAACAAGGCGTATGCGGGGCCTGTCAGCATTGTGGGGGATGTCACACCGCCCGGGATTGCGATAGAGAGTGTGCTCCCCAACCCCTCGAACGGCGTAACGACGATCA
>Ga0315310_10001669_pt1 | contig 14052 bp, 12 predicted proteins | sample TDP5_MG_FD_203630 | JGI IMG/M metagenome (GOLD analysis project Ga0315310, IMG submission 203630) | Freshwater sediment microbial communities from Lake Towuti, South Sulawesi, Indonesia - TDP5 | ecosystem: Environmental > Aquatic > Freshwater > Lake > Sediment | place: Indonesia: South Sulawesi... | reverse complement strand
TCGTCCCTCCGCCTTAATCTGGATAATTAGAGCAGTCATAAAAAACTTGCTGAGATCATTGCGTTTTTATGCGCTTCACTATTGGCGGTCTAATCTTCTTTAGAACGCGATATCCGCAATAGGTGCATTTGACCCCGCCGCCCCGGAGTTCAAGCTCTTCAGATGATACCACGGCGCCGCATTTTACGCATTCATATGCTAAGCCAGGTTCACTACGTGTTTCTTGAGGATCAGCCATTAGCTCACCACTTCTAATGCGGCTTCACCTTCCACACAGTAACAAGCGCATTTATGCCGCCTGCGTTGACAACTGATGATTTGTCTTTCTGAGACCAGTAAATGAGGCCAAAATAGGTTGGTGCGGTTGCTGTAATTGTACCATCAGTTACTCTCTTCGTCTTTCCATACTGCATCATCTTGTATAGAAGAGTGCTCTGTCCAAGAGGGTTATCGATCAGTTCGTCCGAAGTAGGTTGCCCATCTTTGTTTGCATCTGTCCAGTCTCTTCCCAGAGTGTAGTTACCGTATTGTTTGTGGGCGTCTAAGTTGTCACCTGCAATGTTTGCCATCCAACGCCATTTACTTTCTTCGCCGTATCCCACATCGTTACCTGAACCGTCAAACGTAAAGAAAGCAACTACATAGTCCACTTTGTTCGTTGACTCGTGACTCTGACCATATTGATTGAACTCATCAATGACTTTAATCGCATCAGCTTCAGAGGACATGAACATCGAACCAATTCTCTTAATCTGAGTCAAGTTTATCGTTCCATTGTCCGCCAATGAAATTTTGCCAGCGATTGTTGTGATCCAGTAGCCATAGTCCCACCAGCTGACTATAGCCGCATCTGGTTCAAGGTTGTATCGCATCCAGTTCAAAGCGTCGATCCAGTCCGGCAAGGTTTGATCGGGCTTAACTGGCAAGCTGGCAGCTGCAATTGTAGTGGGTACATATGCCTGACTGATAACCCTTGGAAATTGGTCTCCGCCTGATGCGCGGGACTCTGGGCTAGGAAAGAGAAAAGTGAAGGTCAACAGCAGAAACAGCAGTATCAGGAAGGCTGCACTGAACTCTCTTCCAACATGTGTTCCGAAGCTTCTTTTGCCCCTGAATACAACTGGCTTTTCCCGTAGGAGTGTGATGAATGGTTTCAGAATTCGAGTCAAGGCTAATGCCCAAAGAAGGCATAGTGCAGGAGCTAGGATAAGCATCAGACGAACCATAGTGCTTGCGAAGTAAATGGAGGTTAACCCGAACAGGATAAGGTAGATGTTGCGGTTTGTGGGATTCGAGGCTGCGAAGTAAAAGCCAACTGGAACAAAGAGGATTCCAATTCCAAAGTCATAGTAAATGCTTCCCCATGATGCTGGTCTGTGCTCTTGCACAGACGCTACTGCCGGGCTGGCGAGACGTTCAAATGGATTTAGAATTGACCAATATCTGGGTTCGAGCGTCCCAACATTACCATACAAATAGACACCAACAAACAAAGCAATTCCCAGAACAACCACGGCAACTGCAAACAGTCTTTTCATTTTTGTGGTCTCTATACGTCGGCTAATCTCAAAGGCGCATAACAACAAGAAGACTCCATACACAGCGATGTTAGTGCCCTCTTTCAGGAACCTAATCCCTCCTAGATGCTCTAGGTTCATTGCTATAAGAAGGGCTAAACCAAACGTCACGCCATAAGATGTAAGCAAACGGGATGAATATCGCCGTAACACGAGTAGGACGAGCACGAAGACAAGAGTCAATCCAACGGGATATCTTGCGGCTCCCCAAGAAATAAAGAGGTATCCGAGAGACAATCCCGCTACAATAGCATAGATTGAGGTTGCCCTCGTGGACTTTTCTTGGTCAATAGACCTTAGGAAGAAGAGGGAAAAGAGGATCAGGGCGAAGATTCCAACTGTCTCGTCATCGAAGAAGCCGAGACTAGTGCGTCCTATATATGATGCATTGAGGGCTAAGAAGAAAGCCGCAAACAAACCTACTTCTTTGCCTCCAATGTCCTTGCCAAGAAAATAAAGGGCCAAACATGTTAGCGTGGCTAATATGACCGGAAACACTACCACGAAATTGTAAATGGGGTCATTAGCAAGCGTGTTTTCGGTGATAGTTGGAGCCATCGGCACACCTAGAGCGTTCAACACAGTGTATAAACTAGCCGCGGTCAAAGCGAGACCTGGAAAAGATGTGTAGGCCATGTCTCGCCCCCACGGCCACCAACTTCTTTGGTCTTGCCATGTAGTCCAGTGTAAAAAGCCGTTTTCTACCATGTCTTTTGTTAAGCGATACTGGTAGTAAGGGTCGAACTCTGAGAGATAGTAACCCCAACGCATTGGAAGCAGCCTTATGGTGAAAGCAAGTATGAGTACTAGAATAAGAACGGAGAGTTCCAATAGTGTCACATGAGTTATCTTTATTCTTAGTTTGCCAAGACGCCCAAGGACGCCGACGATATTTTCTTTGCTGAACAGTCTTCGGATTTTGCTCATGGCGTCATGCTTCCTCTTGCATCAAGAGAATGATTCGGCTTTTTATTTAGTTTGTGGTTTCGTGAAAACATTTTTTATTGTTCTCTTAGATGAGGGACAATGGCACCTGGAAAAAGATGTGTGAAACTGAGACGCAAAGGAGTGCTGTTTCACTTAGGTCCTAGTGGAGCTTATCGGTATGTTTAAAACACGACGCGTGAAATTTCTTGCTAGAGAACACCGTTTAGACATCCATGCAAGAAATCAAAGGAAGTTTGTGTAAGTGGATTACGCGAGACCTGAAACTTCTCTGTTTCATCAGAGAAGTAGAGTGAGAATTCTAAACACGGTGGATAGTTCACTGACGATGCTTATGAAGAAGGGAAACCTGAGTTATGCTAATGAAATATATAATCCAAAGAATTTTTTCGCTGAGGTCCACCACATCTCATTATATCCAGAAGACTCAAGAATCACACTCGAAAATAAAACCATCAAGGTTCACGTTTTGAAAAGAGTTGTTCGCAAACCTCTGTGGCATCCCGTGAACGTGCTCTTATTCCTCTTACAATTCATAAGCATAGCAAGAGCAAACAGGGTTTCAATTATTCGTGGGAGATCGACTGGTTTATCTGGTTTTCTCGCGGCTGTGACAGGAAAAATCTTGCGAATACCATTTGTTGTCTCTTTAGGTCAAGACACGAAATTGATCAGGGAGTTGAAAGCGAATTTCAGAGGAGGAAATTTAACTGGCTCAGAAATCCTGAAGGAGATCTTTATTGAGTTAGTCGAATGTTTTGTCGTTAGAAACGCTGATTTCATTATAACGCCAAGCGAGCATCTAAAGGACTACGCCATTTCTTTAAAAGCGGATATAGACAGAATCAGAGTTGTCCCTTGGGTATTGAAAAGAGACTTCTTCACCGATAAGATCAACAAAAAGGAGTTGAGAGCTTTTGTCACGAAGTCCAGCTTGGATTTGAAGAAACCTATTGTCCTGTTTGTAGGTAGACTGGACGTCGAAAAACAAGTAGATGTGTTAGTAGAGGCTGTTCCACTTATTCTTCAGGAGAAACCAGATGCACAGTTTGTTTTTTTGGGTGATGGGCCCCTTAAAGAGAAGCTGAAGGAACGGACAACAAGCCTTGACGCAGCTAGGAGCGTGTATTTTTTCGGATTTCAGCCTACGAATGTAGTTAAAGCGTTTTTGAGTATGGCTTCGGTTGTTTGGATTCCGATGTCAGGATACGTTGTATTCGAGGCAGCCGCGTTTAGTGCACCCATTGTGGCCTTCAATGTGGAATGGCATTCCGAATTCATCATTCACGAGGTGACGGGACTGTTGGTCGAAAACAGAGATGTTCGAAAGATGGCTGATGCCGTGATCAGAATGCTAAACGACCAATCATTAGCAAGGAATTGTGGCACAGAGGCTCGACGAAAACTGATCAAGGAATACGACCCCGAAGTCCTAAGGAACAAAGAATTTGAAATCTACAGAAGTATTTTGAGGTGAATCCCTTTGCGTGTCCTACACGTTCATGCTCCTGGTCCAGAACCTCCAATTCTGGTCCATTATCAAGCAAAGTTATCAGGTGTGGAAGCCAAACTACTAAGAAAGGGGTATGAAAAAGGGGCATATCATGGGTGGAAGATTCTCTTAGCTTTAAGACACTTCGTTGGCGTCGATGTGGTGAATTATCATAGCGCCCTCTGGCTGTGGCGACCGCGATTCATACGTCATCTTGATCCCTACTTGGCTGAATTTGCCGGTGCAGAGCTTTTTTTCACGTTTCAAGGAAGTGATGTGAGAGTTGCACGCGCCGACCTTAAACTGAAGAAATTTCTCAGTAAAACAAACGTTTCGGTGTACAATCCGGACCTAATGGACTTCATGCCTAATGCCGTGTGGATGCCATATGCCATTGATACCGAAAGATGGTCTACAGCACTAAGGCATACCGAGCCTAGGGCCAATTTAACCATCGGATACTATGATAATCCACACCCTGACATCTACATTCACCAAAGACTTCTTCCCAAAGCCTTGAAACTCGTGAAGAGCAAAGGTTTCGATGTTGAATTGAAGCCATGCTTTGGCATACGACCTGACAGAATGGAAATGTATTATGACTCGATTGACCTTTACGTGGATATACGAAGCTTTGGCTGGTACGGCGATGGTCCTTGCGAAGCCTCTTTAAGAAATGTTGCTCCGATAACGTGGATTAAAGAGAAGTACATGTACCTGGTGAACAGCAAACAATTCTTCATTCGAACACAGCCAACACCGGAGGACTTGGCAAAGACCATAGTCTACATGGAAGATGAGAATGTCAGAAGGAAAGCTGTAGAAGATGCAAAGAGATACGTCGTGAAAAAACACGCCGCTGAGAAAGTTGCGGTCGAATTCTTAAAGTGGTACAGACGAACTTGACACAAAAAGAAGCTTGAGGGAGTTATAGACTTGCCATTTGGATACTGGATCAAGAGACTGGGGCAAAGTGTGAAACGACAAGTGTCTGTAATAGTCATGGATAGTCGGTTAAAGGAGTTCCTTTCAAGCCTAGACTCCGAGCTCATATATTATGCTAATCCGCGCGATGATATGCTTTCCGCGAGAAAAATGGCGATCGTCCTTAGCAATAACAAAGTAGTTGGTTGCGCAGGAATAAGACGTGATGGAAAACTGTTCATTGTGGTAAAGAAAGACTACCAAGATAGAGGCATTGGTTCAAGATTGATGAAGAGAGTCCTAGAGGGAGAGCACCACGTGACTCTACCAGTTGATATGAACAACAAAAGAGCCATCAAGCTTTACGAGAAGTTCGGTTTCAAACCCACTGCTGTGTTTTATGAATGGAGGAAACCGGATCCCAACAAGCCTTAGCTTTGAGTACATAATGCATCAGAGAAACCGTGAAAAGCGTTGACACAGATCCTATTGGGCATCGGATCGTGCCCTGCAAAGGTTGAATGCCGTTACCTTTGAAGGCTTATGCCCACCCCTCTTAGTTCGTGTGGTTTATTGAATACGAAAAACCTCCATAATAGCCTCTTAACCATAAAATTGAGTATTGAAGGTAGGAAACCTGCTCTGAGCCAAAGAATTGGCGATGTCTCATTGTACACCTTTACGTTAGTGAACACTTTCTTCAACAGGTTCTCGAGAGATTTGGCTGTCCACGTATAGAGATGCGCTTCACACTCAAGCTCCTCAATGCCTCTGCCGTCTGGAACAATGACTTCTACTCTCATACTTCCCACTCTTTTCCATTCTTTTAGCGCACTCACAGGGCTTTCTATATGCTCAAGAACATGATTTGCATAAACCACATCAAAACTTCCATCTCTGAAAGGCAAACGGTGCGCATCGAAGACAACGAAATTCCTCAGTTTCTTAGGATGTATCACTCTGCCTTCTCCTCTCTGTACGGTTTGCCCTAGGTACAGATCTCCGCATGCAAAAGCATCAGGGCGAGGACTGTCTCCGCACCCGACATCTAGTAATTTCAATCTGGTCTTCTGCTTCTCTTGATTTTTCGTTTTCTCTTCCTCAACGCATTCTGTTGCCTAATAGTGTCTTCATCATTTCTTCAGACGCTTTCTCTCCGGCGAACGGTGGGCTTTTGGTTTTCAAGATTTCTTTATAATCGTTATTCAGTAGCTTCTTGACTCTAGACCTGACAGTCTTTGGGTTAGTGCCAGCTACGAAGTTGAAGCCTGCCCTAACAGTTTCCATCCATTCTGTTCGTTCCCGAATTGTTACGCACGGAGTCTTCAGAGTAGCGGCTTCTACTTGTACGCCTCCAGAGTCTGTTATGGCCACTGAGGCATCTTGGAGAAAACTGAGAAATTCTATATGGCCCATGGGCGGAGTGATGCGGATATCGGGAATAGAGTGCAGTTTCCTTCTTAGAAGATTGTGCTGCTTCAGCATCTCATTTGTTCTCGGATGAATTGGAAAAACCACAGGCGTGTTTAAACCAGCTAGTGCTTCAACTATTTTTGCAAGAATTGCTGGATTGTCTACGTTTTCAGACCTGTGACAAGTCACTAACACGTAATTCGAAGGCTTTTCAAGCGCAGTCTTCTTTCCCAGCAGGCCTTGTTCCTTCAGATTCTTTATGATCTCAACAAAAATGTGACCTACGTTGTGAATCTGGCCTCTAACGCTCTCTTTCTTCAAATTCTCAACGGCGAATTCTGATGGAGCAAACAAAACATCGGACACGTCGTCAACAACAATTCGGTTGATTTCTTCCTGAGTCCTCATGAAAGATCGGCAGCCAGCTTCCACGTGAGCAACCTTGATGCCATCCTTCGCTGCAACCAAAGCCCCAGCAACCGTCGTGTTCGTGTCCCCTTCAACCACACAATAATCTGGCTTTTCCTTTAGCATGACAGGTTCGAGTCTGCCGATGATTTTAGAAAGCTGCTGTCCATGTGTCTTCTCCTTGACCCCTAGGAAAATGTCAGGTTTCACCCGGGCTTCTTCTATGAAAACCTGAGACATTTCATAATCATAATGCTGCCCAGAGTGAATCACATGACAGTCAACGTTCATCGACTTCGCTCGCTTTATCAGGGTTCCCTGCTTGATTATTTCGGGTCGCGTTCCCATCAAGAAGCAGAGTTTCATAGCAACTCCTTCATCACACTCTCAACCTGCTCAGCGATCACATTCCAATCAAACTGTTCGATGAACTCAGGGTCGTACTTGAAGTCTTCGCTCATTAGACGCTTTATCGCGTCTTTGAGCTCTTCTTCACTTGAAATCGGAATATATGGTATAGATGAAGCTAGACTCCCCCTCCACGATATTATCGGCAAGTCAAATGCAATATATTCTGCAACTTTTGTCGGTGATGTTCCGATATTCAGAATGTTAGTCTGTAAGCTGCAAATAGCGACTTTACTCGCAGCAAGAACCTTAGGAACTTCCCTGTGCGGCACTCTTAAAGTTGTGACGTTTGGAGGAAAATCCTTGAATTTCGACTCTCCCACTACTAAGAAATTTATGTCGGGCAGTTCCTTGGCAACTCTGATAAGCTTGTTTATTCCTCTATGCTCGTACGCCACCCCAAGAAAAATGACGGAACGGGGTTTGCTCACACCTCTTGTTTCATACAGACTAGGATTAAATAGGGTTAGGTTAACACCGTTGCGTATCACGCCGATGTTATCTATTGGTATACGTATTGCGTATTCCTCGCTTTGAGCGAAAACGCTGTCGCATCTTTTAAGAACCGCATTCTGCAGTCCCATCTCTAAAAGCCTGAACCATCTGAAACGTGTCGTATAAAAATAGTCATCTATCCGCGCGATGATAGGCTTTCTGAACAAGCGAGCACATATGTATGAAACAATCAACACATGGCTGAAAGTGTGAAAATGCGTGAGGACAATATCATGTCCAACAGCGCCGCGCGCAAAATCAAGAAGCATTAAATAAGGTTTCAACCGACAACTAATCTTGCTCACATGACCGAGGTAAATGTTCGTAACGGTGTGACCTCTTTTCCTAAGTGCATTTGAAAGCCCTTCGGCTACTATGCCTCCTCCACCTTGGGCTTCACCATAATGCGTCGAAACGTACAAAATTCGCAAGATTTTTTCCCTTTGAATTAAGCAGTGTTTCCTCCATGAGTATTATTAAGTATTACTTAGCTGGCGTTGATGCGTCGAATGATCCTTTTGACGTTTGTTTGATGCCAGAAACGAACAGATACGGTCCGAGTCTATTAAGAAGCAGTCGCGACGTTATTCGATCTATCTTTTGATATTTCTGCTTTGTTAGAACCTTGTAGGGTAATGGAGGAAGTATGATTGACGTCAGAACCTTCAAGTTGCTCCGTTTGTATGCTGTGGCAACTTCGTCCGGAGACACTCTGAACAATTCAACATTGGGGTGTCCGTGTTCCAAGAGGCTTCTGACTTGTTTCCAGATGGTGGTCGGGTGTCCCGTTACGATTCTGCCGCCTTTCTTGGCTACGCGTTTCATTTCCTGCACGGTCTTGAGTCTTGTAAGTTCAGTTGCGGTATCGCTTCCAACTGAAGTTATAGAGAGAGCGTAGACGCAGTCAAAAACATCGTGCCTCAATGGTAAATGTAACGCATTCCCGCAAATCAGGTTCCTGAGACCTCTCGTTTTGCATATGGTAAGCATTTCCCTTGAGATGTCGAGGCAAAATAGATTATTGGTGAATTTCTTTACGTTCAACTCGTAGTATCCTGTGCCGCAACCTGCTGAAAGCACCTTCGAGTCCGGTTTAATGCAGCCTGCTGTAGCTAGATGCCACACTAGCCTTTCTCTTTTGAGCTCATCCTCTGGTGTTCCCTTACCTCTTGACTGCGACTCCCATCGTAGTATATCCTTCAACCTCGGCTGCATACACAGATTCAGCTCTCAGATGTTGTCCAGCACGTGGACACAGTCCTGTTGATACGATTTCCATTACGAGCTTTTAAATGCATTATGGCTCATTTATGGACAATCTTATAGCTGGCTTCAGTTTGTAATTGATGCGACCCTGGTGAGGCGGTTGACCAAGCTTGTGTATGCGCACGACGGAAAAAGCGTTTACGACGAGCTCTTCCTAAACGCTTTCAAGCAAAGATACGACGTCTTCGTTTTCACTTTCCACCCTTCACCGCCATATATTCCTAGTGGAATTAAGACAGTCAAGATGAGAGATCTGATTCCTGAAACGAATCTTCATCCCTTTGAGGGAATGCGTAAGCATCTTCTAACGCCTGTAAGGGCTCTGGCTTTCCGAAGAAACCTGAAACGCATCGAACCCGACGTTTTAGTTGGTTGCTGGGCAAGTACTTACGGGTTCTATTCAGCCTACTCTGGATTTCACCCTTTCATTCTGTTTGTGTGGGGCTCGGATGTGCTGCTTCTGCCTACAAAGTACTTTCCACTAAAGCCGCTCGTGGTCTACTCTCTAAGAAGAGCTGACGCTGTTGTCGTGGACAGTGAAGTTCAGAGAGAAGCCGTGATTAGGCTTGGATGCCGCCCCGAAAAGATTGTCAAGTTTCCATGGGTTAACTTAAGCGGATTCACGAGAAACGAAGACCAAGGACGTGCTGTGAGAAAAGAGTGCGGTTGGACGGAGGACGACATTGTTGTCATAAGCTTGAGAAACCACCGAGCAGTTTACGGCGTTGAATACCTAATCAATGCGGTTCCCATTATTACTCAGAGAAATAGGAATGTGAGATTTCTTCTCCTTGGCGAAGGTCCATTAACCAGACTCTTCAAAGAAAGAATGAAGAGATTCATTGAAAGCGGACGTGTGAAGTTCATTGGAACAGCTCCACATGAGAAAGTTGCGGGTTATTTGAGCGCTGCTGACATTTATGTTTCAACTTCGTTTTCAGACGGAACCTCTGCTGGCTTGTTGGAAGCAATGTCCTGTTCGTTGCCGGCTGTTGTAACTGACATAGCTGGAAACAGAGAGTGGGTTCAGAATGAAATCAGCGGTCTTCTCGTTCCTGTAGCAAATTCTGAGAAGCTTGCTGAGAAGATTCTTCTCTTAGCCGACAGTCAGGAGCTGCGAAAAAAGCTTGTTGTGAGAGCCAAGCAAACAATCAGGACCAAAGTCAACTGGGCGAAAAACATGCAGACTTTGATAGAAACTATAGATAGAATCGTGTCAGACCAACGCTGAAGTGATCTCGCACTCATCAAACTCGAGACTTCCAAAAAAACGTCTGTTTAATGCCCACTACGTTTATTAGTTGCTTGCTTTCATGCAAGTTTTTCACAGGTGCAGAAATCTTTGTGGGAGCTTCAAACTAAGGCCAAGGTGGCGCGCGGCACGACTTACATGTTCATTCAGGGGTTTGTCAACGCGGTTCTTGGCCTTATTTACTTCATTATCTTGGCTCACACGCTTTCAGAACAAGAGATGGGTGTCTTCGCTCTTATGGCGTTCGCCCTGTATCTTCCACAGGTTTTCGGCATGTTTGCTTTACAGTCGGCTGCTATAAAGTTCATTTCGCAGTACATAGCGGAAGGCAATTCGGAGAAAGCGAGGTCAGTTGTTTCACGTGTGGTTCAGGTATGTTCGTTGACTTCAGCAGTGGCTTTTGTTGCACTCTTCATTCCTGCAGAAGGATTGTCGATGCAGTTGTTTAACACGGTTGAATACGCGTTGTTGCTTCGCATTTTGGCCTTGGCCTCGGTTTTCAACATCCTCTACATCTTGGCGTCTGGATTCTTGCAGGGAATGCAACGAATCCGCGATTTGGCGGCAATAGGACTGGTGTACACGATTCTGCAAAACGCGGTAGGCATCTTTCTTCTGTACTTGGGTTGGGGTCTGTATGCAGTCGTCTATTGTTGGTTAGCTGGTTTGTCCGTTGCTTCCATCGTCGGTTTGATGATTGTTGCCAAGAATCTGGGTGTCGTAGAGAAGACACATGAGCTTAAGCCTTTGTTCCGGTTTTCGCTTCCCTTGTATGCTGCGGGCATTTTCGGCTATTTTGTAGCGTGGATTGATCAGCTCATCCTCTATTCATATACCACTGCGCTCCCTGGCGGGGCTGTTGAAGCACAAAGGGTCTTGGGAATATACAATGTGGCGATCAGAGCATCAACGGTTCCAACCTTGTTCTCAGTTGCCGCAGTCGCTGCTCTTTTTCCTCAGTTGTCCGAGCTCTACACGTTGCAAGGTCTCAATCGTCTAGGAGACGCGTTTCGAGCGTCTACAAGGTATCTGATCCTTGTGGGTTTTCCATTGATTATCGGATTGGCCACCTTAGCCCGTCCGGCAATAATCCTTTTTGCTGGTTGGCAGTACGTTCAAGCTGCTGAGCCATTGATGATCATTTGCATAGCAGCTTTGGCAGGAACTTTAGGCATTGCTGTAGGTCCGATTCTTATGACACTTGAGCGCACAACTGTCTCGTCGGCGATAACTATGGTCTCAGTGGTTCTTAGTGCATTTCTGTCCTTTTTCCTGTTGTCATATGCGGGGTTAGGTATGATCGGGACAGCGTGGGCTAGAGCATTTGCTGCTGTGATTGTGTTAGCCTTCAGTCTATACGTTCTGAAGCGATACGTTCCAGTATCGTTTGATAAAGAGGCTTTAAAGAAGGCATCGGTAGCGTCAGCCATTATGGTTTTGTCTATCGTAGCTGTTGATTCGGTGAGGATTATCATTTTCCTTGACTCAGCTAGCTTTCTGGAGAACTTTCTTGTGATTCGGTTGCATCTCCTTCCCATTTATGTCGCAGTTGGTGGTGCCGCTTACGCATTGGCTTTGGTGATGTTGAGGGCCATCAAGATGCATGACGTAGAGCTTATTGAAGAGTATTTGCCAAAGAAGCTCCAGCGAGTAGCGACATGGTTGGAACGCTTCGCAGTCGCAGAATAAACATGCCACAATGTATGGGAGCGCATATGGGAAAGCGCTTAAAGTCGATTCTTGATGGAAAGCTACCGCGTAATGAATTGGAGCATCTAGACAGATCCTACGATATCATCGGCGACATCGCGATTATCAGAATACTAGACAGACCCGATGCCCTGAGCCTAGAGGTCGCCGAGACCATTATGAGAATTCACAAACAAGTCAAGACTGTTCTAAGACAGGCTAGCGGCGTTTCAGGCGAGTTTAGGCTTCGAGAACTCCAGTGGATTGCTGGGGAGAAGAAAACTGAGACTGAACACAAGGAATTCGGCTGCGTATTCAAGGTTGATGTTGAAACCTGCTATTTTTCGCCTCGGCTCTCTTTTGAACGTATGCGGGTTGCAAGGTTGGTTAAGCCCAGCGAAATTGTAGTCAACATGTTTGCTGGCGTTGGCACTTTTTCAGTATTGATGGCTAGATTCAGTAAAGCAAAGAGAGTCTACTCCCTAGATTTGAACCCTTCTGCCTTCAGATTCGCTAATACGAATATTAGGCTGAACCGAGTAGAAGACCGTGTTGTCCCGATTCTAGGCGACGCCAAGGAAGTTGTGTTCAAGCATCTGGGTCAAATCTGCGATCGTGTTGTGATGCCTTTGCCTCAGGAGGCTTATGAATATCTGGATTGCGCAGTCTTTGCCTTGAAGCCTTCAGGTGGCTGGATACACTACTACGATTTTGAACATGCCCTAAGAAACGAGGATCCAGTGGAGAAGGTGAAGACTAGGGTCGCTGAGAAAATGCGGGAAATGGGCGTTGGATTCGAGGTTCCGTTCGGAAGGGTTGTGCGGTCCACAGGGCCTAACTGGTATCAAGTGGTTCTGGACATTCAGGCTTCCACATAGTTGCTCAGCTGACTAGAGGATTGCAGCTCTAGTTTTCGAAGAGATTTGATGGCTTCTTTAACGAGTTTCTCAGTGTTCAGCTTGCGCTCTATTCCTTTGATTTCTTCAAGCTCAAGTCTAGGTCGAAGTTTTGTGTTCTCACTCTCTTTTTTCACTGTTTCTTTTAGTCCGATAGCCTTCGCCGTGGCTGCGATTTCTGCCTTGTCTAGTCCTACGAGAGGTCGGTAAATTGGAAAGCCTTTAACAGCCTCGTCTTGAATTCTGAAAGAGTGTATAGTCTGTGTTGCTCCTTTTCTTAGCACGTCTCCTGTGACTATGCCCTCTGCGTTCTCAGCTTCCGCGATGCGTTGAGCTGTTCGGAGCATTAGGCGCTTGCATGTGATGGCAGTTAATTCTAGGGGTTGGTCCTTAGGCTTTTTTGTGAGGCTGCGGCGAAAGCGAGTTACTCTTAGCTTTTTCGGGAATCCGATGTTCCACTTCATCAGAGTTCGGGCTGCTTGTTTTGCTTTGTAGCTGCTCTTCTGGGATTTGGTGGTGCCTTTTTCAATGTGGACAAGTATTGGTGGGCAGCCGCGTTTCATAGTCATCCAGCAAGCCACTGTTGAATGCATGTCGCCCTTTAGCAGGCAGACGAGTTTGGGTTGGGTACCGAGTGGCAGACCGCCTACGCCTTTGATTGTGTGAGTAAACAGGTAGGCTTTCTCTTCTCTAGCTTCCACTTGCATTGTTTGGTCTGGATGTTTCAAGTTTACACGTAGATTTAGTTCTGGTAGGGATGTGAGTAAGCTTTTTCCAACTTGGGTGCAGATGTCTTTGCTTGTGTAAGGGTGTTTGCCGACTCTGTGGCAACGAACAGCGAAGCTTTTTTCCTTCTCAAACCTTGATTCAGCGAGTTTGAGGCTGGTGTCTAGTATGTCGTCCAGTTTGGAGGATGTTTCAAGGGCTGGCGACAAAGACGATACGCCGAAAACGCGGCTGACCTTTTTAGCGGTTTTTCCAGTTTGATGAGTCTTTATGTAGATTCGACCTTGCTTTCTTGCTAATGTTGAGTAGGTGATGTTGTAGTGTTTCAGAACGGCTTTGATGTTGCTGGCTAAACGGCGTTCATACTGTTTTCTGGTCCATGGGGCTTTAATTCCTATTTCGCCGCCTAAACGGACGATAACAGTGTCAAACATGTCTGCAAGCGAGGATGTCATTAAGCTCCCTACTGCCTAGTTAATTGCTCTAGACGTCAATATTAAATGTCAACAAAGCTGAGGAAAACCTGCTTCCATATTAATAGAGCCAAGGCGTATTGAACAC
>Ga0315310_10001667_pt1 | contig 14069 bp, 8 predicted proteins | sample TDP5_MG_FD_203630 | JGI IMG/M metagenome (GOLD analysis project Ga0315310, IMG submission 203630) | Freshwater sediment microbial communities from Lake Towuti, South Sulawesi, Indonesia - TDP5 | ecosystem: Environmental > Aquatic > Freshwater > Lake > Sediment | place: Indonesia: South Sulawesi... | reverse complement strand
CCAAAAAAGATCAAGGCGAGATCTTTTTTCCATATAGTTATGTCGTACCATGTTAACCAGCCAACCCAAGCTAGAATGGCTGACCCGAAAGCTACTAGAACTAGGCCAACTAGATTCGGCAAGAGATAGCTGATGTCTCTTCTGGTAGGCTTGATAGGTGCGGAAATTTCTGCCGGAGCTTCTGCTTCAGTTTGCTCTTCAGACGGAAGTTCCATGGAGGGGATGGTTCCTAGAGTTCGGTAGTGGGCTTCGATTACTTTGCCATCGGCAGATAGTTGGTTATTTTCAATGATGATGGGTTTTCCGGTGGCTCTGGTTAGGGCGCAGGCTATGGAGCTGCATAGGGGGCAGCCGAGGGAGCTACAAACGTTTGAGGAAAGCTTTCTGACATCATTGCAGAATTCTTTGTAGATGGACTCTGTTATCTTAACGTGGACTGCTTCACCGTGCATGTTCATTTCAAATTCTTGGGCTATTTCTAGTCCCTCGACAAAGAGTTTTGGGAGGTTGTTTTGTAGGTAGTCTAGGTCGACTTTGGCAAAGCTCGTTCCCAGCTCACTTTCAAAGAGGTTTGCCAGTCCCAGTCCGGGCGGGGTGAGGCAGACCCCTTCTGGATTTTTTAGGAAGACCTTTTCTTGGGATATTTCTTCCACGGTCGGTACGATGATCTCTTCTTTGGAGGGAATGAACACCGTTCCTTCCTGGAGGCTCTTAAGGTATCGAGGGGGCAAGTATATGCCCTTGCCTTTGTAGTTTAGGTCAGCTATCACTCGATCGAGGGTTGTAAGCGTAGAAGCGGAAGTGGAGTCTAGGAGGCTGGACTTCACGTATCTTAAGGGCCTTGCGAAGAGGAGCAAGGCGCCCCAGAAGGTAAGTCCGAGCCCGATGAAGGCTAGAATGGAGGACGCATAGATGACGGATGAGGCGAGTGCTATCGTTCCAAGAAACGTAAGGATGTATCCGACTGTTCCGGAGGGTTTGCGTTTATGCTTCCATAGTTCAAGCCTCAACGTTTCTTTCTCGTTTTCGAGCTGTTGAACCCTTCTGATTAGAGTTTGAGCCTCAATACCTGTCTTCGGCAGTTCAATTAGTTTTATTCTTGGACGCCTAAACCACCTAAGTAATAAATTAGAGGCGATAAAGGGACCAATTATCAAACAAACTAGAGACAAAGCTAAAGCCGGAATCAACGGAAATTCTATGTCACGAGTGACAACGAAAACCCATTTGTTCGGGTGCCAGGACTGCCATTCAGCGCCTCCGTGCTCGTAAAAAGTAGTTACCATATGAAGAATAGTGTTGATTCCAAAATACACTAGTAAGATGGAGAAAATCAAACCTAAAATGTACTTGATTTTGAGGTTTTTATCAGCATGTTCCTCTGGTTTGACTTTACCTATCATTTGTCTAACTCCTAAGTTTGATATGTTTAAATTGTTTTTGGTGTGGACATTCGTATTTAACAACCAGATTGATTATAGGTGAACGTTCAGGGGCTTCCTCTTCACGGGAAATCTTCTATTTTTGCCAGATCTCAATGTACTCAAACGATTGTTTGTTTAGAAGGGCACCTGGTTTTTCCAAATGAGCACTGGTTCGTCGTCTTGGCTGATGACTTCCCTCTTTACTAGACCGGCTTCCTCAGCTTCGTTGAGTTTTTCTAGGAGTAGGCTAAATTCTGTGGGTTTTTGGGCGAGTTTTTGGTACGACGATGCTATTGCGTTAATGGTGGGTCTTTCTTTTTGGGCAGTTTGATGTGCGGCTCTGAGAATGAGTTTTTCTTCTGGTGCGAGCATGTTGTACACCTTGAAGTTGTATTTTTTTCCTTTTTGATTTCTTATAAACTGAATTGCTAAGAGGGCAACCCCCGTCAAAGCTACTGTTGTCATTAAGGTAATCCCATTCTGGGCAATGGTTAGAGCGATCTGAGACCATGTTTTGATGGGTTGCCAATAGTTGGCTATTGCTTCGCCGAAGGGCAAGAGGTCCTTTTCGATTTTGGAGATGTCTTCTGGGTTGTTAGAGTAAGCAATGAGGCTTATTTTCATGTATTCTTGCTGAGAGCCTGAGCCAGTGTTGAAGATGGCCTTTTCGTACCAGTAAAGAATTACTTGGGTTATGTTAGATTTGATCTCTTGGAATGCGAAATAGCGTCCGATTACAGGTGGATTTTGTGAGAGTTGGACATCTCGAAGATCTAGTTGTGTTACTCGTGGCGGATATCCGCGGACTTGCGGTGTTCTAATTAGGCAGACTTCCCATCGGTGAAGGCTAGATTGTGTATCGTCTACCTCTATGGTTACCCAAATCTTGGTTTTTAACTTGTTTGTGGGGATGTATGCATAGATTAGTGACGCGTCTTGTTTAGCTAATTCTTCAAATCTTGTATCTCGGTAGATGAATTGGAGTGTGTAGTTAGGGATTTCGGGAAGTATCTGTGTGCTTGCTTGTTCACCGCCAGGTGATTGAGTGATAACTTCTGCGGGTCCTTCTGTCAAAGCGAAAACAGGCACTTCGAGAAGCATAATTAGGCTTATGCTTAGCAGAAGGGCGGATATTTTACATAAATCTCGCTTAGAGATCTTGATATCCGTGATTTTTAGGAGCCTTCCGCAAGTTGAGCAGAATTTTTCTTTTTTTTCTAGGTTTTGGTTGCACTTGGGGCATAATGCTGTTTTAGTGAAGATTTGAATTTTCCATATTTTCTCGGACAAGCATATTAAAAGAAGCGTTCCTAAGAAGATGAGGATCCAGCCTCCGAACAGGTGGAACGCGTGCATTGCTGTTTCCATTCCATATTGGTACCCTATTAACACAATAATAATGATTCGGGTGATGTTCAGCGCGTAGATTGATGGGAAGCCCGAAAGGAACATCGTTGCTTTTTTCCACGTGACCCCTCTTGCGATGTACGCGGCGAAGACTGCGAAGATAGTGAATCCTATTAGGGAGTAGATGCCCGCGCATGCTATGTCTATGGCGAACGTCAGCGGCGTACCTCCAGATTTTTCAAGGATTATAACGGGAGTTTCGTACTGGGTGGCTAGGTTGACGGGCAAGCCAATTACTTTGAGGACTTCGTAAGCGGCTTGAGAACTAACGGTTGATAGAGTTGCTCCAGCTACGTAAACAATTTCAAGCGGCGGCGGCGTCAGGAAAAAGAGGAATGCTATTGGGAAGGCTAGGACCTTTAGCGTTGAAGTATTAAATATTATCAGAGTGCATCCAGCGACAAAGAGAGGTAGGGAGGCCATGTGGTATTCAAGAGGGTGGAATGTGTGGGATCCGTGCCAGTATAGCAGGAAGGCTAGGAGACATAATATGACGCCTATGATTTCGCGGGTGAAAACTATCTTCTTTTTAAGCGTGGTCGCCTCGAATGGGATGACTCCCATCAGCATTTTTCTTTTTCGATAGAGTATATAAGAGAGGAGAAAGGGTACGGCGAGTATGTGGCTCATGAATTCGCTTCGTAGAGCCTCGTTTCCCACCATGGTCAGGTCTTGATAGTAAATGACTAGGGTAGCAAGTATTATGGCAGCGGCTTTAATGCTTAATGATATCTCACTGCGTGCAGGGTAGAAACGTAAGGTCCTCATTTTTAATGGTTCTCCATGAGTTTAAGTTGAAAATTCCGAAAGGGAACATTTTTATATGGTGTATCTTTTCGTATTCTGCTTCTTAGGTCCCTAAGCTCAGTTTCGATGTGGTTTAGCCCAAGTTTACAATCGCAAACCTAAGTTGTAAGTTCTCTTGATGCGAGCTCATCCAAGGCTTTATCAAATAGGTCTATTGCTGTCCATCTATGCGTTTTGGACCATTCCGCTAATTCGGTTAATCCCTCCCACAGGCTTATGGTTGGCTTGAAGTTTAGTAGTTTGTGCATTTTTTGTGTGTTGGCGTAGCAGTGGCGGATGTCTCCTTTGCGGTACTTACCGGATATGTATAGCTGGAGTTTGGTTCCGTAAAGTTTTATGAGTATTTTAGCTAGCTTTCCGATTGAGACGGGTTTTCCGGTTCCAACATTTATGGCCATGTAGTCTGCGCCGTTATGTTCTAGTGCCTGTAGGTTTGCTTTTGCTACATCCTTTACGTGGATGAAGTCGCGCGTTTGTTTTCCGTCTTCAAAGATGTAGGGTGAGTTGTTGTTTAGTATGCGGCTTGTGAAGATTGCACATACGCCGGTATATGGGTTATTAAGGGATTGTCGGGGTCCGTAGACGTTGAAGTATCGTAGGGCAACCGTTGGGATGCCGTATGTCTTTCCTGTTAGGAGGCACATTTCCTCCTGATGCCTTTTAGAAAGGGCGTAGATGGATGTTGGCATGAGGGGCTTTTCTTCGTCGGTTGGCAGGGGCTTTAAGAGCGTTTTACACTCTGAGCACAGGGGTTCCCAAATTTTGTTTGTCAATTGTTCTTCGCTTCTAAGCTCAGGATACCCGTTTGCGCCGCATTTCTCGCAGTAGTATTTTCCTTCGCCGTAGATGCTCATTGAGGAGGCTACGATGAGCTTCTTTACGTCGTTTTCTTTGTTCACTAATACGTCTAGTAGGGTGGCTGTGCCCCGCGTGTTATAGTCTATGTATTTCTCTATCTGGTACATGGACTGGCCAACGCCGACAGAAGCGGCTAAATGTATTACGGCGTCGACTTTCTTCACTAACCGCGTGAGGAGTTCTTTATCCCTAACGTCGCCCTTAGTGAACATGGCTTTCTCGTTCAGGTATTCCGGCACTTTTCCTTGGTGCACTTGAGGTTCCAAGATGTCTAGTACAATTACGTCATAGCCTCTTTCGACGAGTAGGTCGACGCTGAAGCTTCCAATGAAACCAGCTCCACCCGTCACCAAGACTCTATCTATCGACCTCAAGGAAACCCACCAATTATTCGTAGAGAGAAACTTGGATTAGCTTAGGTCTTTACTTCATAAACTGAAAAATTGTTGTTAAGTAAAGCTGAAACAAGATGAAAGCTGGTCTGTATTATCTCATTTGCGACGAAGGAAATAGTATAGTGTTGCCCACGCGGCAATGATTACTACGTAGATTATGAGGGATAATAGAAGGTTCATGGTGTGAGTTATCGACATGGATTTGGTGGTTTCTGTGAAGTTGGGTAAGTTCGCCTCGATGCTAAGACTCTGAAACGGATTCCAACTATGTATTTCACATGCATAGGTGCCCGGTTCAGTTTCTGCGCATTTTATCTCATTTACAGTTACCGCCGCAGCTGTTATTGGGGTATTAGCGTAGGCATAAGTCACGTTTACCCTAACTTTCATTACACCCAAACCGCTTATGCGCGCATCTATTCCAGTTATTTCTATCTTATCCCATGTGATGCTTTTTTCACCAACAAGGTCGTTGATGACTGTTGGCTCAGTATCTATTAGGTCAATTTTGTCTTCTGTCCATGAAACGGTAAGATTTTCGCCTTTGACCATTATCTTAGCCATTCCGTCCGTTTCATTGAAAGAAAGCACATAACCATTAGCGATGAAAGTCGGTTTTCCCAGTCCAATACAGTCAATAAAGTAGATGTTTTCGACAGATGTTACCTTGAATGCTTGCGTGCAAAGGGTGGTTGATGTGACCGCATGCTCCCATCTTGAGTTTGCCTTAGACCAAATCATAGACTTGCCATTAATAAGCAGTGTCCCCAGCGTATCATTGAAGTCTACGGAGCCGTATTCATACTCCGTTTTGAACCACACGGTTTGCATTGAGCCGACTTGAGCGTGATCGCCACTCACTCCTCCGTCAGTTATTCTTACCATATCAAATGTTGAGTTGAGAGCAACCATAAGCGTTTTTGAAGTTGAGTCATAGCTTAATGAAGTGTAGTTCCAGCCGCGGTCAGCCCAGATCGCATTTTCTCCGTAGAAAGATGCACCGCGTCCTAGGGTCAATTGAACTTTGTCGCTTGCAAACTTAACGTTAATATTAGTAACACCATCATTTTGGCGGAACAGATTAATGACTGTACCGTTGCTGAATTTGACCCATCGTGGATTTCCGCTCCAAGAGTCGTGAATCTTAACTTTTCCGGTTGTATTAATAACGCCCTCTAAAGTTGCGCTTAAACGTTGGTTCGTAAAACTGATAGATGTAATCGTAGACGTGCTTAAGAAAACATATGGATTAGGGTTTACCCCCGCCTTCAAAGTAAACGTGCTAGTTTTTTCGGGTTTTAAAGTTATGTATAGCCATCCATCTAAGATTCTCTGTGCTAGTACGCTTTCCCCCACAGCATATGCTTGATTGTTTCCGACCAATATTTTAACGAAGTTGGCTTTGGCATTTGGCCTTGCGACGGTAAAGGTGTTTTTAGATCTCGTTATCATGGCCATGAAGGTGTCGTGAAAGAAGTCGTAATATTCTGTTATCCAAACTGAATATACCTCCTGAGATTTAAGCCACTCGAAAAATTCCTCGATTTGATCTTTTATTGGTCCATAATCGTTGTAGTAGACATCTGTATGATAGGTGTAGTCGTGTGTTAACAATATGAATGGCAAATGAGCCACCTCACTTCTTTTGTAACGTTCGATGTTCACTTCCGTGAAGTTAAGATTGTTTGTGTATGCAATATAATCGTGTTCCCCAGTGACGCCAAAAAGTGCGGGCGCAACGGTGAAATTAGCTATAGTGTATATATCATATTTATCCACTACCCCTAGTCTTTGGGGTAGTGGAGGCCATTCTCTCCTAGAACCGTGAACGACAGTCCAATTATAATCGAATAAGGTTTTAATTTGTTGCCAAGACCAGTCTGATCCGCCCCAACCTAAGAAAAATTTCTCCGTAGGAATATTGTATGATGCCAACAATTCGTATGTATCAATAACTTCATGGGTAATGTTTTGCGCTGAGACTGGTGTCTGATGTGTGTACGTGTGAACACCAACTTTTACAAGACGGCTAGTTGCAAAGTCACGCCAATAACCAGCGATAACATCAGATGTAAGTCTTCCTCCCTGTGCCCCAACACTAACTTTGAAGTTGTATCGCACAGCAAGGTCAGCCAACCAATCTAAAGGCTCTTTTTCTCTGCTTCCGTCCGCGTCCACCCTCCAGAGAAATACCGGCATGCCATACATTAGGTTCATGCTAAAGCCGAAACGTTTGTTGGTATTTCCCCACCAGATCTTAGCCACAACTTTACCCATGTGTAAGGCTGTACAGCTATCCTGTCCAATCCAGCCACCTTTATGGGTAAATATGGCAAAATAGTGACCGCTGATCTCATCTTTCACCCATCCGATCGCTGTCTCTGGTAAGGTCGCGAAATAGTCCATATGAGAGAGCGTTGTTGTAAGCCCCTCTCTGAGGTAGTCATCCCCAGGGTTAGACACCAACCTCACAGCATTTGACGTATAGGCGGGTGAATCATGAGGCATATCCACTATACTAAATTTGTAATACGTTTTCAAGGTTGAACCATTCGAGTAAGTTTGCTTCAAAGGTTTATAATTCATGAAAATTAGCTTGCGCCCTGCTTCAACATCAGTTATCATATTCAGATAGATATCTTCAGGGTCAATTGGATTGCTGTATCCAGAGAAAATGATTACGTCATAGTTACTCCTATCCATAGAAATATAAGCAGATGTAGAAGAAACATTTGCAATAATGCCATATTCAAATAAATCGGTCCAAAGATCTCCTGCCCTAGCAGCTTGCGGTTCTACTGTTGAAACTATAACCAATATCCTAGGTAAGCGCTCAGTAGTTTGTGCTTCCACTTCTACTTCAAATAAAGGTGTAACGAAAGCAACTAAAGGCATGAAACAAACAATAAAAAGAATCCGTCTGACACCCTTTAGTTGAAATATCATTTTATTCATCCCATATAATTAATCAGAATGCCCCAATTTATCAATCTAAAATGCCAAAAGTTTTAAAATCATTCAACCTACTTTTCTGTTCTTAATAATGCTCTTAGCGAAAACCTATACTCAAGCTGTTCCGTTTAACGCGATCTTTCTCCAAGTGCAGAGTGAATCAAGGCCTGTATAAATGTTTGGAACGCATCTGCATCTGGGGACTCGAAGCCACAACGGGCTCCATTAAATATTGAGATGCCTTTTCCGAACTTATACGAGAAAACGGCTACAGCTTGATCGTTCACTCTGTAAGCGTAGACAACCGACTCTGGTTGGACAAGACATCCGGTTGGTGTCGACCAGTCAAAATCTATATAAAATGCGTATTCACGGTCTACAACTAGCTCCTTCATTATTTCCCTCGCTTTCTCGGTAAACTTCACCTTCCATCTCGTCTCCTTGGGGGCTTCGGAAAAAATAGTAGCCCCAAACCAAGAAGATATTTGTGCTAGATCCTTTGTACCCCCCGCCAAATAATAAGGACTTAAGCCTGAGACAATGACGATTAAACCGTTTTGGATGAACTCGTTGATATGTAGCCTCTCGACGTCATCAAGGGAACGCTTGAAATCAGCAAAAACCACGACATTAAATTCAGACATGTTTACGCTTGAAATGTCGGTTGTTTCATTGTATTGGCTGGTTGACGCGCCCATCGCATTGAGTAGACCTGTCCATTGAATAAACTGATTAGTTGCTTTCGAATAGGCGAAAATAGCTGCCTTAAACCACTTGTATTCTTGAGGGAAAATAAAAAATACACTTATCCCATTAAATTTTATTCCCCATCCAGAATTCTTATACAACCAATACTTTATTTTTCCTTCTTTGTCAAATAGCGTCCAATAGCGTTCAACATATACATACCAAACTCTATTGCGTCTAGATATATCTTCAAGTTTGGTAAAAGAGTCAAATTTTGATATTACTGTGTTATTTTTTAAATTGGCATCATAGTAATATAGAAGATTTATTTTGGTATGGGGGGGTTGGATGATAATAACATCATTTGGTTGCGATTTACTTTTCAGGTATTTGGCAACACTTTTCCAGTCCTCTTTATCATAACTATAATATTCTAGTAATCCAGGGACACTTAAACCACAAAATATCAATAGGACAAGAAAAAGAACGGTTGAAGACATTCTAGCTTTTTTGATCAGTTGAGTCGGTATTGCGATGCTCATTGTCTTATTCCTCTTGAAATAAGCTCTGTCATGCTAATTATTCCTCTTGAAACGACGAGAAGATAAACCGGAAGGACGAATATTAGATATCTCGCTTCGGGATACAAGAAGACTCTCGTTGACAACGAATAGATTAATATGATTGGGAGGGCCACCCAAAAGAGTAGCAATGTGAGCTGTTCTTTAAACTTTTTAATAGAAAATGTTGATCCGTAAACAAAAAATGATAAATATAAAAATAAAACAACGCCGTTACCGTTGCTGAACCAGCCTAAGAGTTTTGGAAGAAATGACAATTCTAGAATATGCTGGCCATTCTGGAAGGCTGGCTGGGCCCCATATGGTTTTTCTACATATGAAGATATTATAGGAAATCTCGTGATTATTATAGGAAGATAAAGCATAAAAATAACTGTTGTACTTAAAATGAATACTGATAAAGTTCTTTTGCTCAATTTGGCGGATTTTTCTTTCATTAAAATTTGATTACTTATAAACATTAAAACAAAGAATATAACCTCAACAATTACAACAAAACCCGCAAAGAAATGAGTATAAAGACTTAGGAGTGTTAAAAGTATGAATCCAATCCATGTCCCTACTTTATTTTTTTCTCTAATAGATTTATAAAAAAAGAAAAGCGACGATAAGGAAAGAAATGCGAGAAGTGAGTACATTCTAGCCTCTTGTGAGTAATAAATGTGCATGGTCGAGATTGATAAAAGGAATGCACTAACTAGTCCCTCCTTAGTTCCAAAAAGAAGCTTCCCGATCATGTAGGATAATAATATTGTTGACACTCCAAAAATGACGGAGGGAAGTCTGAGGACAAATTCATTGGTTCCCATGTACCTGAAAAAATGAAGAATGATAAAATATAAGGGCGGATGACCAGACCACCACGGAATGTTTTCAGAATCCCTAATAGAACCAAATTCATCTACCCACAAACTCTTTTCGCTCAAATTATAGATTCGCAAAACACTCCCTATGATAACAACGAGCCCCAATATGAAATACGACTCTAACTTTTTCTCTAACTTCATGCTTTATCCTCCCTCATGTAAATGCTAATAAGATATTGCAGCAACCTTAATGATGGTATTTCACAGATTTTTCGCGTTCAGCCCTCAGATCAGCGATCATATCGGCGATGAAACCGAAAAGAAACGACTGAATCCCAGTAATTATGAGTATAGCAGCTAGAACTAACAGCGCAAGATGCTGAGCAGCTGGATGTCCATAGACAAATTTGTATATAGCAAAGATTATGGATAGAAGAAAGCCTATGAAAAAAAGGGCAAGTCCAGAGAGGCCGAACAAAACCATTGGACGCTCCATGAAAGTTAATTGAAGTTTCAATGAGAGTAAATCAAAAGGGCCTAAGATTAATCGAGAATGGCCAAACTTCGTTTTTCCATATTTTCTAGGCGAATGCTGAACTTCTATTTCGCCCACCCTATAACCTTTATGGTGTGCAAGAACGAGAATGAATCTATGTTGGTCAATCCTAATATTGATGTCCCTGAGGATCTCACGCCTAAATGCCTTAAAACCGCTGTTATGATCATGTAAAACCAGTCCAAAAGCAGTTCGTGAAAGGAAGTTATAGAGTGAAGAAGAAAACTTTTTAAGAATTGAGTCTTTCCTATGTTTCCTCCACCCATTTACAACATCATATCCCTGCTTTAATTGCTGTAAAAACCTAGGCAATTCTTCAGGGGCATATTGCAAATCTGCGTCGATTGTCACTAAAATGTCTCCAGAAGCGTTTTCAAATCCACTAAGTAAAGCTGCTGTCTTTCCCATCCTCCTCTTACTATGGAACACCCTAACATGATCATATTTTCGGCTTAATTCATCTGCGATTTTTCCAGTTTCATCCGTGCTTCCATCGTCAACTATGATGATCTCGCCTCTAATATTATTTTCCTCAAAAGTTTGAATCGTTCGTGCCACTAAAATGGGTAAGGAATGCTCTTCGTTGGAGGCGGGAACTACCACCGATACTTCACTGGTGGAATCAAGCTTCATCACATTTTCACCCATCTTATCTATGATATCTTAATCAATTCCCTTTTTTCATCTTTAATATTATCTTAACTCGTTAATTAGCTCTCCTTCGTTTTTCTTCTCGCGTAGAGGTACCCAACAAGCAACTTCGGTTTTCTATGTATCAACGTAGAAAGAACCACTTTCCACACTGGGGAATGTTGAAACTTCCATCTTTCAACTCCTGACGTGAATCCATGGTCTTGGGATGAAAAACCACCTGTTTTTCTAAGATGAATTGACCGCGTATGGGATTCAAAACAATACCTGAATCCACGTTCCTTAAGTTGAACCATCAAAGTGGTATCATCAGATCGCATAACCCTTTTATCAAATCCAACTTTTTTCCACGTAGGTTTCCAAAAAAAATAGATGGCGCTGGAAAAATCAAGATAGGGCCGGGGATAATTTATGCGCAACCAGAAACGATAGTCCAAGGGATAATTTATGCGCCTAAAACTAATCATGTCGAAACGGCATCCAACGAGCCTTAAGTACTCCATGATTTTCGGGTCTAAAATCGTGTCTGCATCGGTATTCAAGATTATGTTGAAGTTTGCTGAGTTAAATGCTACGTGTCGATTATAAGCTATTTGAGAATTCCAGTCAGGAGCTAGATCTCCCTTTATGATGAACTTATGTTTCAAGTTCTTCAAGTATTTCTGACATATCTCCTCTGACCTATCGGAACATCGATCAAAGACTAGGATGAACTCGCTAGGTCCCGGATTAAGTCTTAACCAGGACGGGATGACGTATGGAAGATATTTTGCCTCGTTGTAAATTGGGCAACAGAGGCTATAATTAATTTTCTCTATCATTAATAAAAACCTTTTATATTAATAGATTGCTAATTTAGAGTTAAATACTTCGATTATTGGACAAGAATTGTTTTAGCGTCTATCACCTATCATATTCCAATGAGTTTAAACATCCCACGGACGAAGCCGATGATCATCATGGTATTTCTCCAGCAATCCAACAGACTGAAGATTGGCATCAACGACGGACGATCCGCGAATTTTGCAGTTTGATATCCTTCCCATACTTCAGATATAAGGAGCAGAAGACACGAGGATACGAATGTTGCGAGCAAAAGATCATGTGCTAGAAAATATGACACAATCAAAAGCAATGCCACAAATGAAAAAAGACTTAGGATCGCTATATTAATCGGAAGAAGAGGCACAATTTTCTCCCCTGCCAACCTTAGAATCTGAGCTCTAGCAAATCCCGCCTGAATGTACCTTTTGCTCATTGAGCTAAAAGAAGGGTTCACTTCCGCAAAGCATTTTGCATTTCTTGCTAAGACAACCCTATATCCGGCGTCTGTCACCTTCTTTCGGAACTCAAAATCTTCCCCACCAAGCCCTTTAATTCTCTCGTCAAATCCACCTAGCTCCTCTAAAATCTCTTTTTTATAAGACATACATCCTGTCGGAGCGGAAAAAAGAAATCTCTTTTCTCTCTCGTTAAGTTGCTCGGGATTAGTCCCCTTTTTTCTCAGCTCTCTGTTCACGTATGATAACGCCTTTCTAGTCTCTCTGGCTGAACAGTAGTCAATAATCACTGATGGTGACCTGCCCTTCGCTTCCGGAATGGCCCCTACCCCAGCCACGTTCATATAATAACATGCGACCAGCTCACCAACCAAGTTGGTGCCTGCTTCCATATCATCATCTATAAAAACCACGATCTCCCCTTCTGCATGCTTAACTCCCGTGTTCCTAGCCGCTGCAGGGCCCCGATTCCTCTGGTGACTGATCACTTTTAATCCCTTGTCCCGGTAACCTTCAAGCATCTCTAACGTATTGTCCGTTGACCCATCATTCACAACGATTATTTCATAACGATTCTTCGGATAATCTAAAGACAGAAGAGATTGAACACATTTTTCAATAATACTAGCTCTGTTATACGTGGGAACAATGATGGAAACAAATTGAAGATCTGCCATACCCCCGCCCCGGGAAGCTATGTTTCTTTTTGCGTCTATCATGTTAGAGGGAGAGAAGAAATAGCTTTTGCCCCCTGAGTGATCTTTTAAATTTTGACAATTTAATCTGTGATGTAATTAAACAAGATTTTATGCCATTTGGAAGTCGCAAGGGAGGGACCGAGGTCGCATGCTGAATAACAGCTGCAGCGCCCTGTCTTAATCTTCGTTCTGACCTTAAACGAGTGAGGAGAATACCATATCTCATCAAGAGGTTTTTCTCTTATGTTTCCGAGTTTCTGGTCAGGATTAGCTTTCCAGATCGCAGCGCATGGAAAGACATTTCCCAGCGCATCGATGAAGAGCGATGAAAAGTAAGCAGAACAAGGAACCGGCGGAAGATCCGGGTTTTCCAGATGATCCAGTTGATACTGGTAGAACAACTTTCGGCTGCATTGTTTCAATGTTAGGTTGCCCTGGAATTCCTTTTCCATGAAATATTTCGAGAACTTAATGAGAGCTTCCCTAGTCTGCTCGGAAATTGAATAGAATGTTCCCGACTTGGAGTCGAAGTGGCCATATTCAAGGGAGAGACAAGGCTTGAAGAAAAACTCAAATTCATTGCCAAATTCATCATACAGTTCCCATATCTCTTGGACGTTTTCATCTAGTGCAGTAAAGCCTAAAGAAACTGAAATATCGAGGTCCTTCTCCCTAAGCTCTTTCAGTCTCCTCAGTGTCGAAATCGCTCTAGAGAAAGCACCTGGGATGCCTCTGACTCTGTCGTGCATGGACTCCGTTCCGTCCACTGAAACCTTTACCGATATATGTAAATCTGTGGTACTCAAAACTTCATTCAAGCTTGAAACGATTCTATCTGAAAGGTACCCGTTGGTCACAAGCCTTAAGTCCGCCAAAGCTGGAATTCGGTCGGCAACAGCCTTTATGATGTCCACAACGTCGCTTCTTAGGAAAGGCTCACCCCCATCCAAAGAGAGGCTGACCAAGT
>Ga0315310_10001666_pt1 | contig 14071 bp, 11 predicted proteins | sample TDP5_MG_FD_203630 | JGI IMG/M metagenome (GOLD analysis project Ga0315310, IMG submission 203630) | Freshwater sediment microbial communities from Lake Towuti, South Sulawesi, Indonesia - TDP5 | ecosystem: Environmental > Aquatic > Freshwater > Lake > Sediment | place: Indonesia: South Sulawesi... | reverse complement strand
CCTCAGGGGCCTTGTCTGTTCTGTATTTTCCTGTGAATCTCGGGAACCGAATCGCAAGCCCGCTACCCTGTCTAACTGCGTTCTGCTCACAAGTGTGAACCGGGCTTAGGGTGATCTCTGCGCCCATGACCTCCAGCACAATGGAGGGGGTGAACGATACGTCGGGGGTGATCTTTGATCTGACGCGTGCATGTATATGACCTATGATATGCGGTCTGAGAAGGTCGGGGAGTCTTTTGAGGTCTTCATCTGTGAAGCCTGTGCCGCACTTGCACACTGTTTCGAATATGTCTTCTCGTTCGTTGTAGGAGGCGAGTAGGAGTGCGCCATAGGTTCCCGCCCTCTTTCCTCGTCCAGCAAATGCACCTACAACAGCCATATCAACTGTGTCAGTCATCTCGGATTTGTATTCACGTTTGTATTTGATCCAATGAAAGCCCCTAGCTCCTGCCTTGTAGACCGAGTCAGCACCAACGGACTTGACCATGATTCCTTCGCATCCATCAGCTATAGCCTGATCCATGTATCGGTCAAGATCTTCCGGTTTAGTTGCCACTATCTGCTGTGCGATCTTGACATGTTCAGTCTCCTTAATCGCCTTGACAAGAGCCTTCCTTCTTTCAGGATAGGTGAGCTGTGTTAGGTCTTTGCCGTTGAGGTAGAGTATGTCGAACATGAAGAGTGAGACCGGAACCTCTTCTGCCATTTCCTTAACATCATGTTTTCTTCCCCTTCTCTGGGAGATCACCTGAAATGGTAGCATCTCTCCAGTATTTGCATCCACAGCTACGCATTCCGCCTCCAGCATCGCGTCTTTCGCTTTGAAGGACTTGTCTACGTATTTCGCGACATCTGGGAACTGGCTTGTAATGTTCTCCAGTCTTCTTGAGAAGAGTAAGGTGTTCTTCGGTGCCAGGTGAGCTTGGATTCGCAGCCCATCATACTTGTACTCCGCGGCAGCTTCTCCCCCGACCTTCCCTAAGATTTCCTTCGATTCCGAAAGTCTCTCCGCGAGCATTGGGCGGATTGGTCTGCCGAGAGTTATCTTGAACCGCTCAATTTCTCGGAGACCTCCGATCGCGGCTGCTTTGGCCACATGGCCCAGGTCAGACGAAAGATTGTAGGCTCTCTCGAAAGCCTCGCGTGCGTTCTTTTCACCTGCGTAGGCGATTGCAAGAGCGTCAAGGATAGTCATGTCCGCGATTCCAAGTCTCAGCTGCCCCACTGCAGTCCTAAGAATGTACTTGGCCTCCTTCCCTGAGGAGTTGGCTAGCAAACCACAGAGGAGCCTAACCTTCAGGTCTATTGATCCTGGGCCCGTTGCATGGGAGATCTTGTCAAAGGTTTCATAGACTTTCTTAACTGTTAGAACCTCTGAGATGAGTGTTGTTTGAGGCTTGACTGAGGAGAATCTCTCGGCGGTGATGCCTATGTCGCCTGTTTTCTTGTAGTCCTCTTCAATAGCATGCTCGGGTTTTCCAGAAACCTCTGAGATCGCCTTTATGCCAAGCTTATCAGCCACGCCGAGCTCAACGCCCATGTAGTCAGGATAGAGAACGCCAGTTGTAAGGTAGATCACCTTGTCTATCTCTTCTTTCGGGGTTTCCTTGATGAGTTGAACAAGAAAGTCTGTCATCTCAAGCCTTTTCGTGGTGGCCTCTATTTGATCATAGATTTCAACGATCTTCGAGTATCTCATTGATCCTCTACCCTGTCCGTATTGATCGACCGCATGGACTTATCCAATGTTTGCTGGAGCATGACTACCTGAACCCTTCGAAGTGTAGAACTCTCTCAAGACTGATTCTCGAGCGCTGGTTGGGGGATTCGGCGGGTCGCCCGATCGGTATGATCGCCACCGGTCTTACTTCCGGTGGAGCTTGAATTATGCGAGCTGCTTTGGTCTCATCAAATGCGCCTATCCAGCAAGAACCGTACCCCAAGGCGTAGGAGGCCAGTAGCATATTTTGGATCGCGGCGGCTGTGTCCTGAAGGCTATAAAGGCTTATTCCTCGCTCGCGGTATCTCCTCGCAGACCGAGCCGTGTTCGCACATGCGACAATCACAATCGGGGCTTCTACGATGAAGTCCTGTCCGTATGCAGCCTCTGCTAGGGCTGCCTTTCTGCTGTCTTCTCGTATCATCACGAATTCCCATGACTGAAGGTTTCCGGCACTGGGGGCGCAGATGGCGGCCTCCAATATTTCTTTCAGATCTTGCTCGGGAACCTTGTCCCGTGTGTAGCTCCTTACGCTTCGTCTGCCTCGAATAGCTTCAAACAGTTCCATGCCCTATCATGGATCTAACAAGGATCTTTCGGAAATAAGCCTTGACCTGAAGCTTCTGCAGGGTCTTCAAGACTGGCTTTTCTTCTTCTTGGCTACTGCTCTGCGTCTAACAGCCACATAGGTTCCTAAAATGACTAAGCCGAATGCAATAAGAATCATGGTCGTTGTCCTCGCGCCTGCTGTCGCTTGATAATCTGGTGAGATTGCGATCGGTTTCATTGACTCCTTCTCCTCGATGTATGCTCCTGTGTGCTTCAGTTCCTCGGCGTCGCGATTTGCTTCCGATATGTAATCCGTGACGAGATAGTTGTTTGACATTACTGTGCTGAGCGTTTGGATAGCAGCGCCCTGTATCGCCAGAATAGGATACTCTTTCGAATATCCCAAAGTCATGTCCACAGGAAGCCAACCCCAAGGAGGGACATAGATCACAGCCCAAGCATGCCAGCTTAGTCGGTCCAGCTGGAATGAGAAATGTCCGTCGAACCTTGATCCCTTATCCACCTTTGCGGGTAGGTAGACGCAGCCGGATTGCAGGTACGCCGGGATCCTTAGTGCTCTGCACATTGATATGATCAGGTTGGCTTGCTCGTCGCAGTCACCTTCGAGGGAGCTGAGTGTCTCATTCGGTGGCAGGATTCTATCCCTCCTTGCGGCGGGGTACTTGATGTTCTGCCCAACCCAATTTACCAGTCCCATTGCAGCCCTTAGGACATTAGTTTCATTTTGAGCCAACCTGTATGCAAGTTCCCTGACTGACTGCCAAGACGAACTTGGATCGTCGATTTTCCATGCACCGGCTGACGCACAGTAATTCTCAACAAGTTCCTTCGGTATCTCTTGCTTTGTGCCGCTAGAGGAATAGTCCAGTTCGGGGTTCCATTCAAGCCGTCTCGTGGCTGTCAAGTGCAGGTGGGCTGTGAAACTGACCTCGATTGTGATACTCTGTCCCGGTTGAAGAGGTTCCTCTACTTGGAAGATGCCTATTTGGTTTCCATCGCGATCCTGATCGATTCTAATGTTGTGGCTTCGCGATGTCAATCTGACCGTTTGCGAAGTGCCGTTGGGGAAAAGAAAGATTGTGGGGGTCGTTAGCCGGTTGCTCGTCAGGCTCATGACGGACGATCCTCTGTTGGTGATTGTTGTCGAGAACGAAAGGTCATATCCCACGTAGTATCCGGCAAGCGCAAGCGAGCCCGGGAATGTTGTTGCAAAGCTAGTGAACGCTAGGAGAAGAAGAGACGTGACGGAGAGTCGCTTCAGCTTCATCTAGGTAGATGCCCCTTCAAGATAGTGTTAGATCATCGGGTGAGATTCACTTTGATGCCAATGGCCAAGGTCCTTAATGGATATTAGTCGAGCTTGTTTCCGCACCTAGTGCAGAACGTGCCAAAGGGAGGCCTCTGTGCTCCGCATGATGTACAAAACAGAGGAGGAGGATACGCTCCTTGTGCTCCCGGCGCGGGTCGCAACGATTTTTCCAGCTTCCTGATTCTTGCTCGCATTAGCATATATGCCAACGCAAGGCCCAAGGTCCCGGCCAGCACACAGATCAGAACGACCTTATCCCACGTGAGAGCGAGGAATCGATCCTCTTCGACGCGAATGAACCCTCCTAATCCGACGTACGGGTAGACGGTTCCCTCAGACGATTTCGGCGCGTCATTTGTGTACTCGGCATATTCAGGTACATAGTACCAAGGATACGGAACTAACCCCACTCCAACCATGTCGAGGCTGGATCTGTCCGGCACGGTTACCTCAAGCCTTGTCCAACCTACCTTTGGGAGATACACAACACACCAAGCATGTCTTCCTAGCGCCGTGAGCTTTCCGTCAGAGTCTTCAAGGATCAAGCCAGACTCTTTGATACAGGGGATGCCGAAACCTCTCATCACAGCCGTAAAAACATCGGCGAAATGTCGACACACACCGAAGTGACGACCGAGAAAGGTCTGCTGCAAAACTTCGCTCGCCTTAACTCTATTCGTCGGATAGTCGAACTCATAGGGGTAGCTGTACATCATATGTTCCGCAAACCAAACCAACGCTCCTCTGACAATATCATAGACATTGGTTGATCCGCTGATTCTTAGACGAATGTTTTGGATCACTGCTTGGACCTCAGTGCTCGAATAGTCCCAATAGTAGGAATGGTTCAAGTACTTTGCAAGATCCGTCGCCGAGAAGTACGAACTTAAGTCTCCAACCTTCCCAACTGTTGACGCGGCCAGAGACGAAGGTGAGAAAGAAGACACATCCACTTTCACATTGAAGTCAACATGCAGCAGGTCGTTCGGAGCGGCCTTCTCAAATCTCCATCCGAAGGCTTGGATCGCGTCGAAGCTATTCTTCGATACAAGTTGTCCTTGACAATCCATCTCAGCTGTTCCTGATACTCTGGGACTGCTTGACTGAAACGTCACCTTTGACCAGTTCGTATTTCTGAAGGTCCAAACGAAATCAATATCATGTCGGGCCGTGTAATTCGACTTAAAGAAGAGTGAATAGCGCACAACAGCTGTTCGTGGATAGATTGATGTCTGCGGACTTGCTGCAACTGAGGACGGCGAAACAATTAACCCGATGACTATTAGAAGGATAAACGAAACGGTAACTCTGCTTCTCATCCCGGTGACTCTCGATACTTTCATGCATGGAGATGAGTGCCAAATTAAGCATTTCTAACGTCTCTGAGACAATTTTTTTCTCCTGGAAGAGTTCAAGTTGCGAATTAGTGCTTCGCGGATCTTGGACGATGGCGGGGATACACAACCAATTTAAATCAAGGTCGTTGACATTAAGCTGAATTGCGGGAGGATGATCAGTTGTATCTCGTGGGTGAGGCGCTGGTAGGTAAAGCTCCTGAGCTCGCACATATTGACTTGATTGTAGGTGACAAGAATGGGCCGGTCGGACAGGCGTTCGCGGTGGGGCTTTCCAGTGTCTCTGCGGGTCACACACCCCTTCTCGCCGTCATTCGCCCTAACCTGCCTTCGAAGCCGTTCACTTTGATAGTTCCGAAGGTGACAGTCAAGGATATGGATCAAGCCTCGAAGATCTTTGGGCCTGCGCAGGCGGCCGTGGCCAAGGCGATTGCCGACGCAGCAGAGGAAGGCATGATTCCTCGAGAAAAGGTTGACGATCTTGTGATCGTGTGTAGCGTCTTCATTCATCCTGAAGCCAAAGACTACAGGAAGATCTACCAGTATAACTACGGAGCCACACGACTTGCCCTGAGCAGAGCTTTCCAAGAGTATCCTAGCCTTGAAAAGCTAATGTATGACAAGGACAGAGCTACACATCCAGTGATGGGATTCAGAGTGCCTCGGCTGTGGATGCCTCCGTATCTACAGATCGCTCTTGACATACCTGACATAGCCAGAACCAAAGCGATTTTGAGTGCCCTGCCTCGGAGCGACCGAATCATTCTCGAAGCCGGCACTCCTCTCATCAAGAAGTATGGAGCCCGTGTCATCCACGATCTCCGTGAGATAGCAAAAGATGTCTTCATCATAGCTGATCTAAAGACGCTCGATGTGGGCCAGGTCGAGGCGGATCTGGCGTACGAGGAGACCGCGGACGCGGTGGTGGCTTCTGGCTTGGCTTCCAAGGAAACTCTTGACAAATTCATTTACGAGGCTAAGCGTCTTGGCATTTACGCGTTCGTGGACATGATGGACGTGAAGAACCCGCTCGAAACATTGCGATCGCTCGATGAACTTCCTGGCGCCGTCATCATTCACCGGGGCATAGATGAAGAGCACGGCGGTTTGACCAGATGGGAGCTGATACGCGAGATCAAGAGCACCTTTGCCGCAAAGAAGATCTTGGTAGCTGTGGCTGGAGGAATTGACCCATCGACGGCCCCTAAAGCGCTAGAGTCAGGCGCAGACATATTGATCGTTGGGAGATACATCACGCAGTCGAGAGACATTGAGAGAGCAGCGAGAGATTTCTTGAAGCTCCTTGGCGTTGACATGGACCTGTATCGTGTACACGTGGAATGATTGGTGCAAGCAAACCCCGTCTGACGGCACGACAGCCAGCTCTCAGCTTCTCAATCTAAGTAGCGCTGGTTCCAGCTAGATTAAGAGAAGCGTCGTGCTCGATAGAGACTACGGCTGGTCACTTGGCAGACTTGAACCCTTGGACGGGGGCTATACCGGGAATAAGTATGCGGAGGCTGGTGTTAAGACATGGCCAGTTCAGGTTCAGCGATAACTTACCTTCGGCCCTGCGTAACCGAAGTGGGCAAGATTTCAGCCGAGACTCATCTGGCTCCTGGCCACGAAGAATCCGCTGATTCAACACTTGCGTTCTTTGATTCAGCTAGACTTTGTTGGGCTCTTAACAGCTCTCAGATCTTCAACCGCGTAAAGTGCTCGGAGAAACTTGGAATCGCAAAGGTGGATGTCAACGGGAAGACGATTGTGATCTCAAAGGGTGGGCGCATCAATGTGAGAAGGGCAGAGAACGAGGAAGATGCGCTCAGAACGACTCGACTAGTTACTAAGGCTGCATGGCCGGCGATGGTCTGCTCTACATGTGGCAAAGCGGTTTTAGAATGTGTCGCCGGACTATGTGATCGATGCACAGGTAAAGACTGTCCGTTCCTACTTGGCGGACCACCAGAAGCCGCATCGATATCAGCCAGGGCTTCCAAGACAAAAACTGTCGGAGAAATTCTGATGGAGTTTGAGGCCAGTCAGCAGCCAGTCTTCAGAGAAGTAAAGTGCAATCTTGATGAGGCCTTTCAGACCTTGAGCTGTGCGATAGTTACTCCTTCGACTGACGATGCATTTGTCGGTGTTGAGGATGCCGTAGCAAAGAAACTTGAGGCCGGAAAGTTATTGGCACAGAGGCTAATTGCTCATAGTCAAAGACAGATCGATGCGTCTGCGGGCTTGGCATTGATGGCGGTTGCAGTTAACCTTGAGAGTTTGAAATATGCTGTCTGTAAGCTCGGGAGACTTGCTCAATCCCATCATGGTCCCCTCATGGCAGAAGAGGCCTGGCGTATCGCAACGGAAGGATACAAATCACTGTGGCAGAAGAATCCCGTCAGAGGTCAAGAGCTTGCCAAACTACGTACCAGGCTCAAGAGACGACTCGACCGAAGTAAAGAAAAGCGCCAAAGCGATCTGCGAAAGAGTTTGGAGAAAGTGGCCGAACTGGGTCTCCACTTATCGCGGATTGTATCAATGCGCCTTGCTGTCTAGAAGGCGTAGCGGTCAGGAGCCGAACTTCTCAACTTTTCCCAATCTGTTCATCAGTATCGGCATTAGGTTGAGTGCGAGTAGCGCTCCCAGATTTCCTGTGGCTGCGGCCCTCTCAGAGAACGATGCTGCTCCGCTCGTGTCAAAATCCGGTCCGGCAACTACAATTGGTACCGGGTCGGCTGAGTGATCCTTCACGACTACTGGAGTTGCGTGGTCCGATGTTAGTACTATGTAGCGGGTGTTGAGATCCAGCGATTTGAGGACTTCTTCTATTGCTCCGTCAATTTTCTCTATCGTCCAGACTTTCTTCTCGAAGTCTCCGTTGTGACTTGCGATATCTGGCGCTTTTATGTGAAGAAAGACTAAGTCGTAGTTCTCCATGGCTGTGACAGCGGCCTTGGCCTTCGCCACGAAGTTGGTGTCCAAGCCGCCTGTAGCGCCTTCCACATCTATTAGGTGCATGCCTGCAAGGCGGCAGATCCCCCGCACAATTGGGGCAACACCTACGAACGCTGCGCTGATGGAATATTTCATGGTGAGCGTCTCGATTGGAGGAATCGTTCCGGCTCCTCGCGATAGGACTACGTTTGCCGGAGGAAGACCCATACTGGCTCTCTTTGTATTGATTGGGTGATTCTTGAGCACTAAGTAGGACTTTTCGGTGAATTCGTTCAAGATCTCAGCAGTGCGCCTGCTCTCTTCGCTGCCGTCTTCAGGCTTTGCTCTCTGAACAGCCCTGCCCTCTATATGCGGATCTGTATCTGAGACTCTTCGTGAGAGGCTCTTCCCTCTTAGAATCAGAACGCCTCTATGCTCGACTGTGGGTGCAAACTCAAATGAGACATTCGGTGCGCTGATCTTTATCTCATTAACAGCTTTCGCGAACTCCTCTCTCCCTTCGGATGCTCGTCCTGCTCGCCTATCCTTGACAATCAATTTGTCGTCCACTGTTGCGAAGTTGCATCGGAAGGCAACATCGCCGGGATTGACCGTCATCCCTGCGCCGACGGCTTCTAGTCCGCCGCGCCCAGTGTAGCACTCGTAGGGATTGTATCCCAGAAGAGTGAAGTGAGCAACATCGCTTCCTGGCCTGACTCCTGGCCCGATAGGATGCATTAGACCTATCGATCCCGTCCTGGCCAATGCGTCTATGTTCGGCTTCTTGGCTACACTCAACGGGGTTTGAAATCCTCGTATCCTGGCGGGTCGATCACCCATTCCGTCACATACAATGATCAATACGCTGTGTTTCTCCAACTTGGGCTGCTCCTTCTCTGAGATGTCTAAGGTGCATGTACATAACGCTGCCGTCAAGCATTCGTGCATAACTTTGATGCTTGCAGTACTTGGAAGTTGTTTTATATTCACTGACGCCTAAGCAAGTCCAGAAGGCAGATTTAGTATGCTAGACTTCACTTTTACCGACGAGCAGGAGCTTTTCAGGAAGACTCTGAGAGAATTTTGCCAGAAGAAGATAGCCCCAGTTCTAAGAGACATGGAGGAAAAGAAGCGCATTCCCATCGAAGTCATCAAGGGCATGGCGGAACTGGGTCTGATGGGAATAACCGCTTCACCTGAATTCGGCGGCGCAGGAGCCGATCCAATACTGGCCGGCATCGCAGGAGAAGAGATTGGCCGAGCAGACATAACATGCGCTACAGCAGTCTTCTACCTTGTTCCTGCTTCTTGGGGCCACATCCTCAACACCTATGGAAATAGGGAAACAAAGCAAAAGGTCTTCCCGGGCCTGTGCAAGGGTCGGTCGTTTCTTGGGATAGCGACAACCGAGCCGGAAGCCGGCTCAGACTTGGCGAACATGAAGACCGTTGCAAAGCGTGTCGGAGACGAGTATGTGATCAACGGTGAGAAGATGTACATTAGCGGGGTCAGGGAGGTCATGGAGCAACTTGAGGATGGGGGAGGGTTCTTAACCTTGGTCAAGACTGCGCCGGAGAAGGGAACGAGGGGGATGAGCTTTGTCTACGTTCCTCTAAGAGGTATTCCTGGAGTCAGCCACACCGTCTTGGAAGAGATGGGAAGGCGCGGTATCTCAACGGGAGGATTCAAGATGGATAATGTTCGAGTGCCCGCCTCAAACATAGTCGGTGAGGAGAATAGAGGATTCTACATTGCGATGGAAGGGTTCGACTATGCTAGAGCGATAATCGCAGTTGTTTGCGCAGGAGCGGGCATGTCTGCGTTGGAGCAAGGCATGGAATACATTAAGCAGAGGAAAGCCTTTGGTCAACCGATAGGCCGGTATGAAGGGATACAGTTCAAACTTGCAGAGGACTATGCAAAGGTCGATGCAGCAAGGCTTCTTGGTTATAGAGCGCTCTGGATGCTAGGGAAAGAGATCAAAGAGAAGAAGTATTCGCGGTTCGAAGTATCGAAGGCAATCGCTGAGGCCAAGATGCTGTCACCTCAATGGGCCTTTGAGACCTTGAACGATGTTCTCCAATGGTATGGAGCATATGGATACACTACTGAATGCCCGATAGAGGCGGGGCTGAGAGGAGCAAGGTCCTACATGTGGGCCGAGGGTTCGAATGAAATCATGAAGATCATAGTAGCCCGAGAGCTCCTCGGCAAGGAGTTCGTGGCGTATAGGTAGCGTACCGAACTCGCCCTTTTCTCTATCCGCTTTGGGCCTACATATATGAGGCGAAGCAAAACTCTAACGCACGATCAAATCATTCCTTCGATCGATCAGAAGCTGGAGTCGCCCGGTGTACAAGCTCGAACTATACTTTAGGCCAAACGCGCACTACAAGGCGAACTTGGATGCCGTAAGACAACGAATGCAAGCGATCGCCGTTAAGTGGAAAGCGGGCTTCGAGGAGTTTGACGTTGACAAGCTTACGGCCGAACAAGCGCGTCAGCTGATCGATGACATCAGAAATATTCGTCCCCAGATAAGAGGTCGAATAGTTAGCTCTGGAGGAAAGGTGCTTCCTCTTTCAGGGTCAAAGTCGCTGAACGCCGCGAACACACCGATCGTAGTTCTGAGAGAGAATGGATCGGCCGTAACTGTTTTTCCTCACCTTCTAGGAACGGCCTATTTTGATGTGGAGTCTTCTCTCGATAGGATCTTGAATCTCGGGCCAAGAGAATACTTTCAGGATCGCGGCCTCTTGGAAAACCCCATAGTGAAGATACTGGCTGACAATCCAACCCTCATTGAGAATGGCATGAAGTTCGTAGGATCAAGCGTTGAGGTGCCTGCGGGGTCGGTAGATATCGTTCTGCAAGACCGAGAAGGAACAGACGTGATAGTGGAAGTGGAAACGAAAGCAAGAGATGACGCGGTCGGGCAGGTGTTGAGGTTGGCCCGAAGTTACGCAGAGCAGGCAGGCAGGAAATCTGTGAGAAAGCTAATCGTATGCTACGATTTCGATATTGGTCTTCCTTTGGCATGCAAGGAAGCTGAAATTGAGCTCTTCAGCCTCAAATTTCTCAGAGTGAATAACAGATAGGGGTCTCGACTACGGGTGTGGGGAATTGCCGGCCTCAAGTGCAGGTTTGGCAAGCTCTGCATTGGGACGGAGGGCGGTAGTTCAGACTTCGGTTGATATCAGCCTTCATGTATGATTCTCGGCGGCCCTCCAACTCGGCTTCTAATCACGGGTCCCACACCTAGGTCCTCCATAGATGCATGAACTTCGTCTGCATACTGTCCAATTGTGTTCACGAAGACGGACGGGCCAGTATCCATTGAATACCAGCACGGTACACCCTTCTCTCTCAGTCGGAGGACTTCTCTGAGAACTATCAATGTCTGTGGCTCCCAGAGAACCATCCGCGATTTTGAGGTCATCGTGATGGCGTGGAGGTTGAGTGTATCCTCTTCAGCTAGTTGGCAGACGGTGGGCACGTCTTTTCGAGACAATGCACGTCTCATCGTGGCGATCATGGAGTCAATGTACTGCAGCCTTGCTGAGAAGAGAGGAGAGGTAACAACGTCTCTGTGAGCCTCATCGGTTCTTACTGGTGAATGGACTGGAACAATTATCATCTCAAGATTTAGATCGCCCGGTGCAGCTATTTGCTCGGCATATGATCTGCCTTGCTTGTCTGCATACCATATGGCGAATCCACCTGCTAGGCTTCTTGTCGCTGAGCCTGCTCCCAGCCTGACGGCCTCTGATAGAGAGATCTCGTCAAGCCTCAACTTCAATGCGCGGGTTGCCGCGACGCCTACGGACGCAAAGGCGGATGCCGAGAACCCGAGCCCTTTGCCAGTCGTCAGACTGTTCCTTGACGACACTCTAGCACATACTCTTACGCCTTTCCTAGCCCTAAGAAAGTCAAGAACGATTTGGGCTCTTCTTCTTTCTGCGTCTGTTGCAACCTTTTGATTGATCTCAACAACATCATCAGAAAGGCTCTCGTCGAATTCCACAGTGGTTACCGTTTCAAGAGCCTCTGAGCAGACAGAGATCGAGTCGTGGAACGGAATCCGTTGTCCGACGTCCCTCAATCCATGATACTTTATCAATCCCTGTATTGGATGGGCGACTACGGTGGTCTTCAAGATATACTCCTAAAACCATTAGATAGATTGCAGGAGATTAATTGACCTATCTAGTGATTCCGCATTTTGGCCGTGCAGAGTCATCTCCATGGCTCGGTCTATTCAGTCTTGACGTACTGCTCTGGATTTCTGTCAAACTTCTGCTTACACATCTGGGCACAGAAATAGTAGGTCTTACCTTTGTATTCAGACTTCCACTTTGCAGTCTTCTCATCTACTCCCATCTTACACACTACATCTAGAACCATGTGAGGTTTCGCCTCTCGTTTTGCTTTTATTGAAGAGATCAATCTACTTTTCTTCCGAAGAAGAGCCATTGAGACGTCATAAGATCTAGGAACTCTGCTAGACTATCTTGATATCCGACTTGCGTCAACTAGAGATCAGGTATCTTCGTCTTCCCAGGAGACGAAGTAGAGCGCTTCCGATCAGTGTGCTTATCACCGTCATAACGGTCCTTTCTATCGCCATAACTATCAGGGCGCCCATGAACAATGCCGTGAGTCCTGTGAATGGCAGTTTCGGAATCCCAAGCTTCACCCAGAATATTCCGAGGCTTTCTACCGCGTTCAACACACTCCGCAAAGGAACAACCCAACCTACCGCATACATGAAGATGAGGTTCCCTGCCATGCTGTCACTCATTAGAGCTGCGAAAGAGCATACACCAGTCCCCAATAGTAGGTGGCCTCTAGAATTGCTTTCTAGGAAAATCTTGAGATTGTCGCGGAAGAGCGCGACCAGCGCGAGTGCCATCCAGTGTAAGACGGGGTAGAAGGGCGCCTCTAATCCGATAGGAGTAAGATACCAGGAAACATTGAGAGCCGCGAGAGCTGCGAAGCCAAGCTTCCAGTTGAAGATCCTATGGTTTGATCGCAGTGACCCCGCAACCAGTGCTGCGAGCACACCCGCTGGTATCATGAGAAAGCCCAGCAGTGTCGACGTGGGGATCAGCCACGAGAGGAAGTTTCCAACGAGAACACTGATCGCCCCGATCCGTGCTCCAAGCAGGATTCCTATCACTGGGTAGATTACGACTGAGGGTTCTATCTTGCCTCCAGGAAATCCTATGATGGGAATCCCTGGAAGCCGAGTGATCATCACAATGAGTGCTGCGAAGACTGACATCAACGCTATCTCCTTCGTCCCGAACGAGAACCTCAGCTCGTGTCACCTCAAGCCTTGAACTGTAAAGAGGTCACTGCGGGCTTTAGAAACTTACTAGAGGTGGCTGATGTTGGGGTGTGCGGCCAGATTTCATTTGGGCAGCGCTTTTTACCTTTTTTCAAAGTGAACTCGACCTTAGGCTTCAGCGTACTAGCTTTCGAACGATAACTATGGGCCGGTGCCTAATCTCGTTCAACGATTTCCATGTAACCTCAGTCAAGCCAACACCAAACCTTTCCGCCATATCCCAAGCGGTTCTTCCTGAACCTGAACCCCTCGCCTTGTTAGCCAGAGCTGCGGCGCGCAGAGCCTCCTCGACGCTCAGAAGCTTGCCAGCCATGGCGATCGGCGTCGATCTCGGACAGAGACGAAGGGCTCTACCTAGGATATATGCCAAAATACCTAGCTTCAATACGCCTGCAATCGCCGTGGATCTTGGAGAAATGTGAAGGTTGTGCCAAGTGTAGGTCTTGTCAGAATCCACGATCAAGACGGTTATATCAACGGGATTGGCTTTACGAAGTGCTTTAGCGACGTTCTCTGCCACCTCCAGAGGATATTCGAGCGGAAGCGAGGCGTAGGAGTAGGGAACGTTGCTGACATCGATGCCGCCCTCGGATCCGTGCCTCAACGCTCCGAGAAAACCGGCGTAGCTCAAAGCCAACTGCTTGTGTGCAGCTCCCTCTCGCAACGGATAGGAGCGAAGCCTGCTCGTTGTGAGTATTGAAAGGTGGCTGATGCGGGCGAGCAGGTGGCCCCAGAAGAATCTCGTCCAGAATCTTGCGAGGAGCTTTGCTGTCATACTAGGCTTGATCCGTGCCTCGTCTACTATTCGCCCTTTTGCGATTGATATTGCCTTC